>Ga0070664_100002130_pt1 | contig 15855 bp, 15 predicted proteins | sample KBSC73metaG_FD_65863 | JGI IMG/M metagenome (GOLD analysis project Ga0070664, IMG submission 65863) | Corn rhizosphere microbial communities from Kellogg Biological Station, Michigan, USA - KBS C7-3 metaG | ecosystem: Host-associated > Plants > Roots > Rhizosphere > Soil ... | reverse complement strand
CAGCCTGCTGCGCATGCAACTGCACGTGCGTGGCTACTTGGTGTTATCCGATCCTGTGGATATTGAACAATATCATGTGGCCAGGCAGGCTTTTGAAAAAAAACTCGCTTCGCTCCAGGCCATGTCCCGTAACTGGTCTAAGGACGAGATGAAATGGGTCGGAGAGCTGACCGCTATTTATGCGCAATGGGCCACACTGCCACCGAATCTGTTCAATTTGCACGACAATCCACTCAAGAACAGACCTGCGTTGCGTATCGCCAGAGTTGATATCCAAGCGTCGCGGATCAGAATCCTGGATGGTATTGAGACCATCATCGACATCCAGAAGAGACGCAGTGAGTCGCGTCAGGACAGGGAGTTGCTGGCCGATTTTCTGAGCTTCCAGACCTCGTTTGATACGATGGCCACCAATCTGATGGCATATGGCGCTTCAGGGGAGCCCAATTTCAAACTTGCCTACGGCCCGCAATTGGCGACCAATGCGGCGAGCTGGAATACCATCTCAAGCAACCGCCAGCTGCTGTCTGCCGAACAACAGGCCAAGCTCGATGAAATTGGTCACGACCGGGTGCAATTCGCAGATTTGGCGCTGCGAATCATTAGCATCCTCAACAGTGAGCATGCGTATGAAGACTTGTACTTGTATCGCACGGAAGTCGCGCCCCAGGCGGAAGTCATGCTTGGTCTGCTGCATAAGATCACGCAGCGTCAGGAGGCACAGTTGCAAACGGATTTGGCGCGCGCACGTAACAGCCTGAATACTGCACATTTGCAAATTGCAGCCGGCGGAATGATTGCGGTCGTCATCAGCATTGTCATGGTTTATTTGTTCCGCCGCAGTATTATCGGCCCGGTGCGCCGACTGACTGATGCTGCAGAGCAGGTTGCGGCCGGCAACCTTTCTGCACGAGCATTGGTCGAGTCTCGAGATGAGATCGGCGTTCTTGCTACCAGCATCAATATCATGACGCAACGTCTGGCCGAAACCATCGAACATCTGGAAACGGTATTTGCGGAAGCACAGCGTGCCAGAAATTCTGCAGAGGCAGCTAATCTGGCCAAGAGCAGGTTCCTGGCTAACATGAGCCACGAATTGCGTACGCCATTGAATGGAATTCTTGGTTATGCACAGGTGCTGCTTCGCGACAAGAAACGGGGTGAACATGAAACAATGGGGCTGAGCGTGATCCAGCAAAGCGGCGAACATCTGCTGACGCTGATTAACGATGTCCTGGATTTCGCCAAGATCGAAGTAGGAAAGCTCGAACTCTATGCGACAGACATCCCCTTTATCAGGTTCTTGCGCGTTATTTCTCAAATGATCGAAGTCAAGGCGACGCAGAAGGGATTGCTCTTCAGCTATGACTTTGCCGCAGAATTACCTGCCTGGGTACGGGTCGACGAAAAACGGTTGCGTCAGGTCTTGCTCAATCTTTTGTCGAATGCAGTCAAGTTTACCGACCATGGCAAGGTGAGGCTGTGTGTGTATGTGACCGCATCTGGCTATATTCGCTTCGAGGTGCAAGACACAGGCATAGGTATTAGAGAGGACCAACTGGAAATTATCTTCATGCCGTTCGAGCAAGCCGGTGAAATGCAGCAGCGGCTTGGCGGCACTGGTCTGGGCCTTGCCATCAGCCAGCAATTCGTGCGCCTCATGGGAGGGGAAATCCGGGTCGAGAGTCGGCTCGGCGAAGGCAGCATGTTCTGGTTCGAATTGAAATTGCAGGTGATCGAGTCGGTGACGTCCGCTCCCTTTGTCCCGGATGTGATTGGCTACGAGGGGCCGCGTAAAAAGATATTGGTAGTAGACGATGTCGCCGAGAATCGTGCTGTGGCAGTAGATATGCTAAGCCGTCTTGGCTTTGCGATGAGCGAAGCGGTGGGCGGGTTGGATGGACTGGAAAAAGCACAATCTCTACAGCCGGATCTAATCCTGATGGATCTGGTCATGCCGGACATAGACGGGCTGGAAGCCACGCGTCGTTTGCGTGCACTGCCTGTCCTTAAAGATGTGCCGGTTATCGCCATTTCTGCTAATACATCCGATGACAATCAAAGGAACAGCCTGATGGCTGGCGTGAATGCTTTTTTGCCGAAGCCGATTAACTATGCCAACCTGGTCGCCCAGATTGCTGCGCTGTTGCATCTGCATCTGATTGAAGAGCTGTCGCTGCCTGCGCCTGAAAAAGACAAGGAAAGCGACCAGGCAATGGTGTTGCCGCCGGAGGGGCAGCTCGAAGAATTATACGGACTTGCACGGCTGGGAAACATGCGGGAAATTGTGCTATGGGCGAATCGCCTGGAGGCACTTGATGAACGCTATCAACCGTTCGTTAATCAATTGCGCACATTAGCCGAAGGATATCAGTCCAAGGCGATTCTCAACTTGGCGAAACGGTATGTGAAAAGCAGGGAGGTGTTGTAGTTATTGCCACGCGCTATACAGTAGAAATACGCGAGCATCAATATGATTGAATGTATGAAGGTTTGTGTCGCATGCAGAAAAAACAAGGGGCTGCAGTTTCTGCAGCCCCTTCATATTTCTGGTGGGTCGTGCGTGACTCGAACACGCGACCAACGGATTAAAAGTCCGAACAAAATTGATTTCCGGACTGTTGATTGATATTCCCAAGTTGGTCGAAAAGCCATTAAAAACAGTGGCTTAGGTGCCTATTGAGGATGGATTCCGTTTCGCAATATTCCCCTGTGTTGATATAATTTGCCTACATAGCGCCTACACGGTGCCTACATGAAAAGGGCGGGAATGAAAAAAATCAACTTCACAGCGGAACGGGTAGCAAACTTCAAATGCGAGGCTGGTAAACAACAGTCCATTTATTGGGACGCCAAAACGCCCGGACTTGGGCTGCGCGTTACCGCTGGGGGTGCCAAGTCCTACATCTTCGAGACAAAACTACACGGCAAGACGCTGCGTATTACCATTGGTGACGTTCGCACTTGGGCGATAGGCAAGGCTCAAATCGAGGCAACCGACTTGAAGGCATTGACTGACAAGGGAATTGACCCGCGCCAACTCCAAGCTGAAAAGCGGGCTGCGCATGAGGCTGCACAAGCCGAAGCCAAGCGCAAGGATTTGACCGTTGGCGACGTATGGCCTCTATACCTTGATGCTAGGAAATCTAAATGGGGCGAGCGCAACTATCAGGACCATGTCCGGCTTTCTGCTCTCGGTGGTGCGGATTGGAAACGAGGAAAAGGAAAGACGGAGCCCGGACCGCTGGCATCGTTGATGCCCGTGTTGCTGTCTGACCTTGATGGCACTCGAATCGCCAAATGGCTGGATTCAGAATCAACAACCCGCCCCACGAGTGCGGCATTGAGCTTCCGGCTGTTGCGGGCATTCATCCGCTGGGCCGCCGACATGCCCGAATACAGCAGTCTGATTCCTGCCAATTCATGGAGCGCCCGAGTGGTCCGAGACGCACTTCCGAAGAATCAAGCCAAGGAGGGCGACAGCCTCCAGCGCGAGCAGTTATCCGCATGGTTTGATGCGGTACGCAAGATTAGGAACCCGGTGATTAGCGCTTACCTGCAAGCCTTATTGCTGACTGGCGCGAGGCGGGAGGAGATGGCCGGTCTGCGTTGGGAGGATGTGGATTTCCAGTGGCGGAGCCTGACCATCCGTGACAAGGTGGACGGTACACGGATTATTCCGCTTACTCCTTACCTGTCTAGCCTGCTGCTGACCCTGAAGCGCATTAATGAAACACCGTCGCCCAAAAAGATGAAGGCCGAGGATGCCGCGCCAGGTGATTGGAAACCATCGGAGTGGGTATTCTTCAGCAAGACTGCCGCAAGTGGACGGATTGCAGAGCCGCGCATAGCCCACAATGAAGCCTTGCAAAAAGCTGGCTTGCCGCATGTGTCGCTGCATGGCCTGCGCCGTTCCTTTGGTACATTGTGTGAATGGGTAGAGATGCCAAGCGGGATTTCTGCGCAAATCATGGGGCATAAGCCAAGTGCGCTGGCCGAGAAACACTATCGCCGCCGCCCGTTGGACCTGCTGCGCAAGTGGCATGACGACATTGAGGCGTGGATTTTGGGGCAGGCCGGAATCGAATTTAATCCGCATGATAAGAGCTTGAAAGTATTGGCTGCCGCCTGATGGTTTCCACCAAGACGATGACAAGGATGTGCTAGCACTCTAGCAACTTAATTACGCAAGCAATGGAACAAGATGACCAAATTAAAGCGATACAACCGTCGGCAGCGAAAGAAACTTCATTTGGGGGAGTTCCGGCAAATCGGATTTAACATTTCAGCAAAGTTCAAGTCTGGAAATGATGATGCAGAATTCAAACGAATTTATGCTGAATTCATTGACCATGCAATCGAAAAAAATGGGCTTTTATTAATGGGATGCTGGGAAGGCGAAACATGCGAATGCTGGGCATGGCCCAGTGGGAAGAGTCAGATTGCTACGGAAGCGCAACGTCGAGCCGTCCGCGATTGGCTACACAGTCAACCATATTTTTCTGAAATTGAAGTCGGGACTTTGACCGACCTTAACCAAGAGCTTCCGAAGTTTCTACAGTCCTAACTTGGAAGTGCTAGGAATCCGGCCAGCAAAGATACAGAAACATTTGACCGACTCTACACAAGAAACATAACCAGTAAAGCGCCAGACTATCCCGACGGGGAGAAAAGTGGGAAACCTTCGCTCGCCTGTCTGGTGCCCTATTTTGCGAAGGATGCACAGGAAGGTGTGCAATGCACGACCACAAAGGCCAACAACATATCACTGTCGGTGCGCTCGCTGCCGAAATTGTGCGTGAGCTTCGTGAAAAGCAGGTGAATGAGTGGGATAAGAAATCGAATGATGGCACCGTTCGCCGCGCTCTTTACATGGCATGGGAACAGGTTGAAGTTATTGAGCGAATTAAAGAGATGGTCGCCAATGGTCAAATATCTCCAAGAAATCCATTAACAAATTTCCCACCAGGCCCGCTTTCATCAGTTGAAAGTGATTGGTATTTGTCTGAAGACGATGCGGAAGCAGTTCGCAAGTGGTTGCGACATCTCGCGGAACCTTACCCAACGGAGGAGGAGACAAGGCGAGCGATTGAAGAAGCCACAATTACTTCGACTTTTCACGAAACAGTGTGTAATGGACATTCCATTAATTGGCGATATTGGGTTCATCAAATGCCCAAGCTTACTGCTGCACAAGCAGCCCGCCTCATGTGTGGACTTGACCCCGACGTTTTTGAAAATTTAGCTAACCGGCCAAACCGAAACGACCCTTCGGACGTTACCGAAAAGGCAAAAAAAATACAGAGACTGGCGGAGGCCCATGAAATGCATTCCGCAAGCCCTACAAAATGGCTGGAGTGGGCTAATTTGCAAAAACTAAGCGTGCATTTCGAATTTCGATTAGAGGTTCAAGAAATTCTTAAAATTGAGCGCGGACGCTATACATTGGAAGAGGCTGCACAATTAATCGCCCAAAAAGCTGGAGAGCGTGAAGCGGTTATGATTCAAAAATTGGTTTTTGCGGTAAAAATGAAGCAGCTGCCGACCTTCGAACCCGGTCGAACCGCCGTTATTGAATATGGCAATGGCCCCGGAAAAACATCGGTAATTCGCGATTTCTACGAAGAATGCTATTGGGATGACCTCAATAAGTGGCTGTCCGCCAATGAGCCGCGCATCTCATTTCGGTTTCCTGCGCCGCATAGCCAATCAGAGCAACAGGCTGGCGACAGCCCGAAGCAAGAGCTAGAAAATAAGGGCAACCAGCAAGTCAGTAATCCAGAACGCGGCGAATTGGTTTCTATTGTAGAGGTGGCTAATCGACTGTCGCAAAAATTGAGTATGGGCATCAACGTCATGGTGCAAAAATACTTGATTGATTCGCACGCATGGGAAGACCTAGAGGGATATTTCCTGAGTCTCGAAGATGACGCGCCTGTTTTAGTCCACCCGAGACATGGTTACGAGACTGTTATGCCTGGTGTGCTACAGCGTTTCACTGGTGACGATTGGCGGGAGAATACTGGCAAAGATAATACGGACCGTTATTGCTGGCGACGTGAACAAATCGAAAAATTCCTAAGCCAGAAATTTAGCATCAGTATTTCGTTCGAGGCCGGTGCGGGACAGAAAAATGTACATGGCTCATGGATTCATGAAGTAAATGCGAAAGTGGCCGAGCAATTGCCGTCAAAATTACCGCCAGTACGGAAGCAGCCTAATGGCGGAGACACTCTAACTCCTGTCATATGGGATATTTGCTATGACCTGCGCGAAAAGAATTCTAAGATTAGCCCTGTTCCTGTAATGGCACAGTTAAAAATCAGAGTTGATTCTAACGACGCAAAGTTGCGCGGGCCCCTTGTGTCTTCGACAGCGGGCGGGGTGAAGTATGAATGCTTGAAAGGCGACGAGAGAGAGTTGGACTCGGAGCAGTTAAGGGGGCGGATTAGAGAGTGGAAAAAAGCAAACCCCGAAGGCTAACCGGAGGGAGCCGGAAGCTGACCGGAGGCTCTATATCTTCACGGCTTTTCGATGCATAAAGTTTGTATCGCCATGCGCTGCACTGCGAATACCCGCAGAGGCGCAAAACCCAACAGGAGGGAATATGGCGATACAATTTACCCAACCCATTCCGCCTGCGCTAGCCGCAATCGCTGCCGGTCGCGACCACATTCAAACTTCCGAATTCGCCCGCGCTGCCAACCGAGCAAGTCAGACAATCCGAAAGAACTACTGCCTGACCGGTGAATGCTTTGGCATCCGTCCCGTGAAGTTTGGCAATCGGCTTTTGTGGCCGGTTTCAGAAATCGCCGTCCTCCTGAATGGAGGTGGAAAATGAATGCCCCCGCACGCGACGACCAAGCCAAGGCGGGGGCAGAGTGCGAACAAGTGTGCGAACAAGTCGAACTGTTCGAGCGCCATTTTAACGCATCGTTCCCTAACCCTGACAGCCAAGCAGGTATTGCACTTGCCGACCTGCTGAAAGGCCGCCGCCTGCGCCAAGCAGAATGGCTGCATGTAGGTTGGCGTCTTGCCGCCGCTATTAAGGAATTGGGTTATCTGGGCTGGCCCGTCAATTCGCTGCCGGTGCACATAGAAGGTCGTAAGCGCCCCATTGCTGAGTACAGCCTTCCAAGCTGGGTGTTGCGCGAAGTAGGAGCCGCTAAATGATGCCACTATGGGTAATGGCCGCGATAGTGCCTCACGACCTTGCATTGCTGGCGATAGTAATGTTGTTCGGAGGTGCAGCGTGATAGGGGAAATCGAGCGTGCCGCATCTGCACTTTTTCACTTGGACCCCGGTTGTCCGCGTGAAGAATGGGTGCGGGCTGGCATGGCTGCGAAAGCTGCCGGGCTGTCATTCGATGAGTTCCACACATGGAGTGCATCGGCTGGCAACTACGCCGGGGAACGGGACTGCCTGACCGTCTGGAAGTCGTTTAACGAGAGCGGGCCGGTAACGGCAAATTCTCTCTATGCGATGGCATTTGCCAACGGCTGGCAAGACCCGGCAAAACGCCTGCAAGCTGCTAACGGGAACCGGGCAAGCATTCCCATTGCCGCACCAAGGAAAGCGCCCGTAACGCCGATTAAACAAGCCGAAAGCGCGAAAGCTGCCGATGTGTGGAGCCGGTGCGAACCTGTAAGCCAAGCCCATGAATACATCACGCGCAAGCACGGCATTGCCGACGGGCTGCGCACTTATCCGCATGACGCGCCGCCGCTGATTATCCGGGGGCAGAACGTGGCCGGGTTCCTTGTGGTGCCATGCCGTGACCTGGACGGCACTTTGCAAACGCTTCAATTTATACCCGGTAAAGGCGACAAGTTGAACTTGCCGGGAGCCAGTTTTAGCAAGGGCTGCCATGTGGTGGGCGACATTACAGAATCATGCCGAGTGTTCATTGTGGAGGGAATTGGGCAAGCATGGGCCGCATGGAAGGCGACCGGATGCGCTGCTGTGGTGTGCTTCGGTGCTGGCCGCATGGCGACCGTGGCCGCTGCTCTGCGTGAAAAATTCCCGACCGTCCGTCTAGTGGTGCTGCCTGACCGTGGCAAGGAAAATCAAGCCGAAGCAATCGCCCGCACCGTCAACGGCAAATGGTGCGAACTGCCGACCGACCGACCGAGCAATTACGATGCAAACGACTACGCACGGGAGCATGGAGCCGATGCGCTGGCCGACCTGCTGGAACGCGCCAAAACGCCGCCCATGCCTGAACCCCGTTTCAAGCTGCTGGGAAGTGCTGACCTTCGCGCACTGCCGCCGCTGCAATGGCGCATCCGTGGCGTGCTGCCTGCTGCTGGCATAGCTGCAATGTATGGGCCGAGCGCATCCGGTAAATCCTTTCTCGGGTTTGATATGGCCGCTGCCATTGCCGAGGGCTGCCGCTGGTTTGATTGCCGGGTGGAGGCTGCACCAGTCATATATGCCGCGCTTGAAGGTGAAGCCGGGTTTCGCTTGCGTGTGGCTGCATGGGAAACGCATCAAGGACGCAAGCTGTCTGAGCAGCTGCATATGGTGCTGCAACCGTTCAAGCTGACCGATGCCCAGGACGTGCAAGACCTTGCCGCCGTGGTGCCTGCCGGTGCTGTGGTCTTTATCGACACGCTGAACCGCGCCGCGCCTACTGCCGACGAAAACAGCTCCAAGGATATGGGCGAAATTCTGGAAGCTGCCAAGCGGTTGCAAGCGATGACAGGCGGGCTGGTCCTGCTGGTGCACCATACCGGCAAAGATTCCGCCAAAGGGTTGCGCGGACATAGCTCACTCTTTGCCGCGCTCGATGCCGCCGTGGAAGTCTCACGAGATGGCGACCGCCGAGAATGGCGCGTTGCAAAGTCCAAGGATGGGCAGGACGGCGAAGCGCATCCGTTCAGGCTCCAGGTTGAGACGCTAGGGGCGGATGAATACGGCGACCTGATTACATCATGCGTCGTGGTTCCCGACACCGCAACCGATGAAGTAAAGCGGGTAAAGCTGCCGACTGGAGGCAATCAGAAACTTGTAGCCGAAGCGCTGCGCTCATTGTTCAAGGCGGGCATTACCGGCAAGCCAGGTGCGCCGCCAACTCGACCATGCATCGAATTGGAAAAAGCCGTTGTTGCTGGTGCCGCATGCCTTACCTGTCCCACGGACAAGCGTACTTCACGCGCCCGAGATGCAATTACCGGACTGATTTCACGCGGCTATTTGGGCTGCAATGAGGGCTGGTTATGGGTGAAGTGAAACGCCGAAATTCTCCGTTTTCTCCGTTTTCGGAGATTTCCGACGCCGAAATTCTCCTCTCCCCTTATATAGGGGAGGAGAAGAACGGAGACTTCCCCGGAGGGGGTGAACATGGCTGATTTATTGGGCGATGACCTTCCTTTGGTACGAACTCATTCCAAGCCCGAAGCTGCGGCACTGGTGGAAGTTTTGAAGACGTTGCGGGCTCATTCATTGGTAGCGTGGTGTGAACGGATGAACAGCGGGGCCGCAAAGGTAGGAGGCCGGTTTATCCGGTTTGGGTGGATGGGCTGCCCCGACGTGCTTGGACAGCTCAAGGATGGCCGCTTGCTGGGCGTAGAGGTCAAGGCGGAAAAAGGACGACTGCGACCGGAACAATCCGTCTTTCTGGAGCGGATTCGTACTGCCGGTGGCGTGGCATTTATGGCGCGGGATTGCAAGGATGTACTGCGCGAGCTTGATGCAAATAGAAAGGATTGAAACGATGACTGGAACGACAAACAAACCGACTAGGCGCAAGCCTAACGCGAAGGCAAGCAAGCTGGAATCATCAAGCCCGCCAGTGAATAAGGCACGGCAGATGACTTTGGTTATGCGCAGCGGTCAAACCGAAGACCAAGCCATTGCACAGGCTGCATTGAGCCCGGAAATGGCGAACGCCTCCACATTCGCGGATTACACGAAAGGTATTTTTCCCGAGATTCACCTTCAATCCTGCATAGAGGGCATGCAAGCCGACATCGAGAAAGTGAACGGCGGCGACTTGAGCAAATTGGAGGGCATGCTATCCGCACAGGCTGAAGCACTGAACGCAATGTTCAACAATCTGGCAAAGAAGTCTTGCCATGCAACGATGATGCCGCACTTGGAAACATACATGCGGTTGGCGCTGAAGGCTCAAGCCCAGTGCCGTGCGACCGTGGAGGCAATTGCTGAAATCAAGTTTCCGAAATCGGCAACATTCATCCGGCAGGCAAATATCGCACAACAGCAGCAGGTGAATAATGGACAGGCAGATTCTCGGACCAGTACGCGCGCGCATACGCATGAGAAAAACATTACCCCGGCAAACGAACTATTGGAGGCATCACATGGCGAACGGTTGGACCTTGGAACGGCGAGCCAAGCAAGCCGCATTAATTCAAACTTGGCAACCGTGGGAGCGGTCAACCGGGCCGAAGACGGAAGCAGGAAAAGCGACCAGTAGCCAAAACGCCTTTGTTCACGGCGCTTACAGCGTTGAAGAAAAGGCTGAGAAGAAGGGGGTAAATGATTTTCTGAGGGATTGTAAACGGCTATTGCAGTCTATTGGGCAGTAACCCGACCGATAAGGAAGGCCCGCCGTGCGCGGGCTTTTTTACATCTACCCTCTGAAAGCAACCAGCGGAAATCTAACCTCTGGTGAGTTTGTTAACAGACCGAAAACAGGCATGAACACTCCTACTCGCGCCAGCAAATTCAAGGCAAATAAGGAGCAATGATTCCTTGCAGTAGAATTACTTTTGAAGACCCGCTTGTACCCCTTTGGGTAAGCAATAGAAGTATTCCGTTCTATTTTGCATTTCTATGGTGATTGGATTATCTGCCGTTTTCATGCCATGTTCAGGCATCATCTGTGACACGGCAATAATGCATTCCGCATGGTTTCCGAACGCACTAACAACTTGGGGCTGAGCATACCCTACTAATCCCGGGCCAAAAGTCTGTATCCGATGCCACAATATCCATTCGCCCGTATTGGCATTTACTGATGATTGTTTTTTCGCGGTTTCTTGAAGAGCCGTAAGTTGCTTTTCGATTGAAGATACCTTGGCCTCAAGGATTGCTATTTTCGCGCTTGCCTCTTGGTTGGGCGTTTGGTTGCATCCAGTCAGAGTTAGTGCGCAGACTACAGCGATGGCCCGTTTCATTTACCGCCTCCTCCACAGAAAAATTTCCGCTCAGACAATATATTAGCGGCAAAGTAAAGAAACTAGAAAAAACTTAGGGGTAACTCTTTGGCGGTTGCTTATCGCATAACGTGCTGGCTATAGCACGGAAAAACCTACACAGCGCCTACACGGTTCCAAGAAAGCAAAAAGCCCAGTCTTGTGAACTGGGCTAAGTGCTTGATTCTATTGGTGGGTCGTGCGTGACTCGAACACGCGACCAACGGATTAAAAGTCCGCTGCTCTACCGACTGAGCTAACGACCCGCGAAAGACCAAGATTATATAGACAATTCTCGGCGACTGTCAAATGCCTGGTGGCAAATAAGAGCCCTTGAAGCAGCTGCGCAGACAGCAGACTACTTCAATGCTGTCAAACGCTCCTTTGCCGTTTGCGCGGCCGGGGAATCAGGGTATTGCGAGACCAATGCTTCCAGGGTGCGCTTGGCTGCCGCGCGGTCTTTCAATTCGATCTGGCAACTCGCGATGTTCAGTAAGGCGTCGGCCGCTTTCGGGCTGTCCGGGAAGTTTTTCACCACGGCCTGTTGTGCCGTAATGGCATTCTTGTAGTCGCGCTGGGCGTAATAGGTGTTGCCCAGCCAGTATTGCGCGGAAGGGGTCAAGCCGGATGCCGGATAGCGGCGGGTGAAGTCGTAGAAGGAGGCGCCTGCATTCCGGTAGTCGCCCGCCTTGAAATAGGCCAGTGCAGCGTCATAATCGCGCTGTTCCTGTTGCGAGATCAGGACTTCCTTGCCATCGACCGTGGTTTTCTGCGGTTCGAACTTGCGCAGGCGGTTGTCAAGGTCGACATAGAAGTCCTTTTGTCGACGCTGTTCATTTGCCAATTGGTTCGCCAGCTCTTCGACCTGGCCGCGCAGTGCAGCGATTTCCTGACGCAATTGCTCGTTCTGATTGTTCAGATCCAAGTTGTTGGACTTGTCCGCCTTGGCATTGATCTCGTTCTGCATGTTGTTCAGGCGTGCGCGAATGTCCAAAATGGCTTTGCGCGCTTCGTCGTCCTCGAAGAGCCCAGCTTGTGCTTGCAGTGGTGCCAGCGCAAGCGCAGTCAGGAGGATCGCCGCGATGGTGGATGGGATAGTCTTGTTCATGATCACTCTTATATGCGCAATGCCTTGCCGCTTTTGTGTGTTACCCGCTTCGTCAGCCAAGAGCGGGTGGGATGTCGATCAAGCTTATTGATAGGCGAGGTCGGCACGGCGATTTTCAGCCCAGGTGGCCTCATCGTTGCCTTGCGCCTTCGGTTTTTCCTTGCCGAACGAAACGGCTTCCATCTGTGTATCTGGCACGCCAAGCAAGGACAGTGATTTGCGAACCGCTTCTGCACGTTTTTGGCCAAGTGCCAAGTTATATTCGCGACCGCCGCGCTCGTCAGTATTGCCCTGGATGACCACCTTGCGGCCCTTGTTCGAGGTCAGATACTTTGCATGCGCCTCCACTACAGGTTTGAACTCGTCCTTCACGATGTAGCTGTCGAAGTCGAAATAGATGCTGCGCTTGGCGAGCATGCCTTTCGGATCATTGAGAGGATCAATAGCCGAGTTGGTGGTGGTGATTGGCGCTACCGTTCGCGTATCGAGGGTGTTGGCAGGAGTGCTGGTGCGCTCCTCGACTGCTGCCGGTTTGTCATCCAGTTTGACGGACGAGCCGCAGGCCGCCAGTACAAGGGCGCTCGAAAGCGCGAGGGCAAGGGTCTTGATGTTATGCATTCAATTTCTCCTGAGAAGACGTAGTGCCGTTGTGGGGCAGCATTATTTCATGAACGGACCCCAGGTCGGTTCGCGAATATCGCCAGCCTGCATCGTAAGGCGGTATTTCACACGGCCATCGACGGACACGACCGCCAGCGAACCTCGGCGTCCCGTTTCAGTGGCGTACATGATGTACTTGCCATTCGGCGAGAAGCTGGGTGACTCGTCTCTCGCTGTGTCAGACAGACGCAGTTCCTGGTCGCTTGCAAGATCGAGCGAATAAAGCTGGAATTGGCCGTCGCGGCGCGAGATGTAGGCCAGGGTCTTGCCGTCCGGCGAGATGCGCGGGCTGATGTTGTAGTTGCCGCGGAAGGTCACGCGCTGTGCATCGCCACCGTTCACACTCATGCGGTAGATTTGCGGCCCGCCGCTGCGGTCGCTGGTGAAGTAGATGAACTGGCCGTCCGGCGAGAACTGTGGTTCGGTATCGATGCCGTTGCTGTTGGTCAGACGGCGCAGGCCGCTGCCGTCGGCATTGACGATATAAATCTGCGTCAATCCATCGCGCGATAGCGCCACCGCAAGCCTCGAAGCATCAGGCGACCACGCCGGCGCTGAATTGCTGCCTTTGTAATTGGCGACGATCGTACGGCGGCGGCTGACCAGATCCTGCACATACACGACTGGCTTCTTGTTTTCGAAAGAGACATAAGCGACCTTGGTGCCATCGGGCGACCATGCCGGCGAAATGATGGGTTCGTGCGAACGCAGCGCGGTTTGTGTGTCTTCGCCATCGGAGTCCGCCACATCGAGGCGATATTCGCCGCCTACTTTGGTTACGTAGGCAATGCGCGTGGAGAATGCGCCGCGTACGCCAAGCAGCTTTTCATAGATATCGTCGGCGATCTTGTGCGCGGCTACGCGCAGGCGATCCGGCGCGGCTGCTTGACCGAAGCCGGATAGCGGCGCGGACTTAACGGTATCGAGCAGGCGATAGCGTATGTCAAAGCGGCCATCGGCAAGGCGCTGCACACTGCCCACTGTCAATGCATCGGCTCCGCGCGCCTTCCACTCAGCGAAGTTCACCGGTGTCGTTTCCGACATCGTATTGCCGGTATCGATGATCTTGAAGTAGCCGCTGCGTTCGAGATCGGCCTTGATGACGGCCGTCATCGATTGCGAAGTTGTGGTTTCGTTGGCAAAACCTGCAATGGCGATTGGAAACTGGTTGGCGCCAACGCCCGAAGTTTCAATACGCAACTGCGCTTGCGCGCAGGCTGCAACAGTCAATCCGGCAAAGAGCGCGTACCGCAGGAAAATGGGTTTGATCATGGTCCGTTATTGGTCTTTCGGTCTGTGAGTGCCAACAATGCTCGATGGTACTGAGCCTGTCTTGTCTTTGGGGAATGGTTGAGATTTTTCAATCGCACGGCGCACCGCTTCGTCGAAACCCGGCACGCCCGAGGAGCGAGTCTTGCGTATGCCAGCGATTGAGCCGTCGGGCAGCAGATCGATCACGTACTCAACAGGTGGATTGTCGGACAGACTTTCTGGCACGCTGAATACGATGTTCGACTTGATCTTCGCGGACACGCGCGCAGCATAACCGGCATCGGCTCGGCCACCTTGTGATCTGGCCGCATCTCCCGTGCCGCCGGTACCAGCAGTGCCGCCGGCAATACGCTTCATATCTTCCTCGCGGATCTTTGCCAGCAGTTTTGCGTCCGCTTCCTGCTGTTTGCGCTTGGCTTCCGCAGCCTTCTTGTCCTTCTCAAGTTTTTCTTTGCGCAAACGTTCTTCTTCCGCAACCTTGGTCTTCTCGAGTTTCTCTTTGCGCAGGCGTTCTTCCTCGGCAGCCTTGGCCTTCGCCAGCTTTTCCGCTTCCTCTTTTTCCTTTTGCTTCTTCAGCTTTGCCTGTTGTTCTTCTTCGAGACGCTTTTTCTCAAGGGCTTTGCGCTTCTTCTCCTGTTCCAGCGCAATGTCGGGCTTGACGACAGGACGTTCTTCCTCAACCGGTTTGGGTGTCTCCTTGATGACAGGCTTGGGAGCAGGGGGCGTTTTCTGCTCGACGACAGGAACGGGAACGGGAACCGGAGCGGCCTCGCGTGGTTGCGGGCTCCAGACTTCTGCTTCAATTGTTACCGGCGTCTCGTTTTGCCAGCGTATTCCAATCCACAGGAATACGAACAGCAAAAGATGCATCAAGGCTGCGAGCGTGATCGCACGCCAGCGTCCAGGTTCCGGCGGTACCGAATACGGTGTTGCGTCGGTCATGACATTCATTGCTTGGTTGCGAGTCCGACGCGATTGATACCCAGCTTCTTCGCTTCCGAGATAACCTGGATCACCTCGTCGTACTTGATGTTCTTGTCGGCGGAAATCATCACGGGCAATTCAGGGTTTTCTTCATGCATCGTGCGTAGTTTTTGCAGAAGGTCGGCACGGCCGCCGGCCTTCTCTTCACGGCCTGTGCTCTTGCTGCCGTTGATGCCGATGGTTGCACTGGTATCGGGGCGCAGTGAGATTTGGATGTACTCAGTCGGAGGCAGTGCCGACTTGGCGGCTGTCGGCAGGTTGATGACACCGGGATTGGTCAATGGTGCGGCGACCATGAAGATTATCAGCAGCACCAGCATCACGTCGATGTAAGGCACGACGTTGATCTCGGATTTGAACTTGCGGCTGCGGCCGCCGCGCATGGAAGTATTCGCCATCAGCGGACCTGACGTTGCAAGATGTTCGAGAACTCTTCGATAAAGCTTTCGAAGCGGATCGCAAGACGGTCAATATCGTGCGAATAGCGGTTGTAGGCAACCACTGCCGGGATGGCGGCGAACAGACCAATCGCGGTGGCGATCAGCGCTTCGGCAATGCCGGGAGCCACTGCTGATAGCGTCGCCTGCTGCACATTCGCCAAGCCGCGAAAAGCGTTCATGATGCCCCACACAGTGCCGAACAGGCCGACATAAGGCGATACCGACCCGACC
>Ga0070664_100002129_pt1 | contig 15860 bp, 9 predicted proteins | sample KBSC73metaG_FD_65863 | JGI IMG/M metagenome (GOLD analysis project Ga0070664, IMG submission 65863) | Corn rhizosphere microbial communities from Kellogg Biological Station, Michigan, USA - KBS C7-3 metaG | ecosystem: Host-associated > Plants > Roots > Rhizosphere > Soil ... | reverse complement strand
TCGCCGAGGGCCGGCACCCGGCGCGCTGATCATGGGAAACGGGCGGCCCGTCCGTTCGAGATCTTGGAGTCTCGTGGTCGCTATAGGGGCCACGGGACTCCAAGGTCTCAGCGGGGCCGCCGCATCACTGTCGGACCGGTGAACGTCCCGCGGGATTGACGGATCGATGGGCGTGACGCAAGGTGCGGGAGTGGGAGACGAGTGGCCGACGGCGGGCGCCGTGCTGTCGCTGCGGTACCGCCTCCGGGAGAAGCTGGCGACCAGCGGCATGTCGGAGGTGTGGCGGGCCGACGACAAGCTGCTCGGCCGCTCGGTCGCCATCAAGCTCCCCAGCGTGCAGACCGCCGACGTCATGGACCATGCGTGGATCGAGGCCCGGACCGCGGCCCGGCTGTCGGATCCGCACATCGCCGCGGTGCACGACTACGGAGAGGCCGCCCGGCCGAACGGCTCGATCGCGCCGTTCGTCGTCATGGAACTGCTGGACGGCGATTCCCTCGCTGCCCGGTTGACGGGTGGACCGCTGCCCTGGCGCACGGCCGCCCGGATCGGCGCGGAGGTCGCGTCCGGCCTGGCCACCGCGCACGCCCGGCAGGTGGTGCACCGCGACATCAAGCCGGGCAACATCATGCTGACCCCGACCGGCGCGAAGATCCTTGATTTCGGCATCAGCGCGGTCACCGGCGCGCCCGACGACGACGAGACCGGCGCCACCTTCGGAACCCCCGCCTACGTGGCGCCGGAACGCCTGGACGGCACGCCCGCCGAGCCGGCCACCGACGTCTATGCCGTGGGCTCCGTGCTGTTCGAGATGGTCAACGGCGAGCCGCCGTACCCGGTGGACACCTGGGAGGAGTACGCCGCCGCACGGGCGACGCCGCCGGGCCGGCTGCCCGACGGGTTGCCGGTGGCCTTCCGGGAACTGGTCGAGCGCTGCCTGGCCGACGACCCGGCGCGGCGGCCGGCGGCGGCCGAGGTGCGCGACCGGCTCCTCGCACTGCTGACGCCCGATGGGCCGCTGCGATCGGCCGTGTCCGCTGCCGGCCGCTTTCCGGCCCGCACCATGGCGTTGGCCGGCGGGCCGCTGCCGGCGGCGGTCCGGGTGGCGATGGTGGTGCTGCTGGTCGCGGCCGGTGCGGCGGTCGGGTTGTGGTCCTGGTCGACGGGCGGCACCGGCGCGCCCACGGCCGTCCCGGAGCGTTCCGGACCGTCCGCGCCGGTGACGGCAACGGTGACGACGACGGCAACGGCGGCCACCGAGGCCGCGTCAGGTGCGCCGACGACCGGCGCATCGCCGCCGCCCGGCGCAACCGATGAGCCGACCGCCGACCCGACCGCCGAACCGACGACCGACCCGACCATCGAGTCGACCGCCGAGCCGGCCCTCGGACTGACCGAGGCGGTCGATTCCGTGATCTCCGTGGTGGAGGCCGGTCAAGAGGCCGGCGAGATCCGCGACGACGTCGCGGTCGACCTGATCAACCTGCTGCGCCAGCTCGACACCACGCCTGCGCAGGACGTCAACCGCCGGGTCGCGGAGTTGCGGCGAAAGATCAGCGATCGCGTCGGCGAGGGCGGCCTGACCAGGACCTACGCCGACGAGCTGCACGACCGCCTCGATCGGGTTTCCGTGGCCTGAACTCGGTGGACACGCACGTGACCGGTACGGTCGGCGCATGGATCGAGAGCTTCCGGACCGGGCCCCGGTGGTGGTGATCGGCGGCGGGATCATCGGCACGTCGGTCGCCTACCACCTCGCGCACCTGGGTTGCGACGTGGTGCTGCTGGAACGGGACCGGTTGACGTCGGGCACGACCTGGCACGCGGCAGGTCTGATCGTCACATTCGGATCGACCTCAGAGACGTCGACCCAGATGCGGCGCTACACGCGGGACCTGTACGCGCGGCTGGAAGCCGAGACCGGGCTCGCGACCGGGTTGAAGCAGGTCGGCTTCATCGAGCTGGCCACCGACGAGGGGCGGCTGGAGGAGTACCGGCGGGTGTCGGCGTTCAACCGGCTGTGCGGGGTCGATGTCCATGAGATCTCGCCGGGCGAGGTCAAGGAGCTGTTCCCGCTGGCGCGCACCGACGACGTGCTCGCGGGGTTCTACGTTCCCGACGACGGCCGCGCCAACCCCGTCGACGTGACCATGTCGCTCGCGCGCGGCGCACGCCTGAAAGGGGCGCGGATCGTCGAGGGCACGCCGGTCACCGCGGTGCTGACCCGCAACGGCGCCGTCACCGGCGTCCGCACGCCGCGCGGCGACATCGAGGCCGAGTACGTGGTCAACTGCGCCGGGATGTGGGCTCGGGAACTCGGCGACGCCGCGGGCGTGAACATCCCGCTGCAGGCGGCCGAGCACTACTACCTCATCACCGAACCCGTCGACGGCGTCGACGCGACGCTACCGGTGCTGGAGGATCCGGCGTCCTACGGCTACTTCCGCGAGGAGGGCGGCGGGCTCATGCTCGGGCTGTTCGAGCCGGTGTGTGCGCCGTGGAAGGTCGACGGGATCCCGGCCGACTTCTCCTTCGGCGAGTTGCCGCCCGACTGGGACCGCACGGCCCAGTACCTGGAGAAGGCGATGGAGCGCATCCCGGTCTCGATGGAGGTCGGGGTACGCAAGTACTTCTGCGGCCCGGAGAGCTTCACACCGGACCTGCAGCCGGTCGTCGGTGAGGCACCCGAGCTGCGCAACTACTTCGTCGCGGCGGGCCTGAACTCCATCGGCATCCTCACCGGCGGCGGGCTCGGCCGGGCGATGGCACACTGGATCGTCGACGGCCGACCGGACATCGACGTCACGGGATTCAACATCGACAGGCTGCACCGGTACCAGAACACCCCGGCGTACCGGGCGGCCCGCACCGTCGAGGCGCTGGGCACCGTCTACAAGTGCCACTACCCGAACCGGCCGATGCGGACGGCCCGCGGCGCGAAGCTCTCCCCGCTGCACCAGCGGCTCGTCGAGCGGCGCGCGTTCTTCCGCGACGTCAGCGGCTGGGAGATGCCGGACTGGTACGCGCCCGAGGGCGTCGAGCCGACCGTCGACGCGCTGTCGTGGGGACGCCAGAACTGGTTCCCCTACTGGGAAGCCGAGCACCACGCGGCGCGCGAGGGCGTCATCTGCATGGACATGTCGTTCATGGCCAAGTTCCTGGTCCAGGGGCGCGACGCCGGCCGCGTGCTGGAACGGGTCTCGGCGAACCGGGTCGACGGGGACTGCGGCGTGATCACGTACACCCAGTGGCTCAACGAGGGCGGCACGCTCGAGGCCGACCTCACGGTGACCAAGCTCGACGAGGACCGGTTCTGGGTGGTGGCGTCCGACACGGCGCACCGCCACGCGGAGACGTGGCTGCGCCGCCACATCGGCGACGAGCACGCCTTCGTCACCGACGTCACGGGCGCCTACGCCCAGATCAACGTCCAGGGCCCGCGATCACGTGAGCTGCTGGCCGCGCTGACCACCGCCGACATGTCGAACGAGGCGTTCCCGTTCCGTACCGCGCGCGAGATCGACCTCGGGTTCGCGCGGGTGCTGTGCGTCCGGATCACCTACCTCGGCGAACTCGGCTACGAACTGACCATCCCCACCGAGCAGGCGCTCGGCGTCTACGACCTGATCGTCTCGGCCGGCGACGCGGTCGGGCTGCGCCACGCCGGCCTCAAGGCGCTGTCCAGCCTGCGGATGGAGAAGGGCTACCGCGACTACGGCCACGACATCGACAACACCGACTCGGTCCTCGAGGCCGGTCTCGGGTTCGCGGTGGTGCTGGACAAGCCGTTCATCGGACGCGACGCCGTCGCGGCGAAGAAGGCGGCCGGGCCGCTGACCCGTCGGCTGGTGCAGGTGCGCCTGACCGATCCCGAGCCGCTGATGTTCCACGCCGAGATCGTCCACCGCGACGGAAAGCCGGTGGGCTACATCCGGGCCGCGTCGTACGGCTTCACGCTCGGCGGCGCGGTCGGCCTCGCGATGATCGAAGCCGACCAGCCCATCGACCAGTCCTATCTGGACAGTGGAGAGTGGACGGTCGAGGTCGGGGCCGGGCGGTACCCGGCCGTGGCCTCGCTCCGGCCGATGTACGACCCCGCCAACAAGCGGGTCCGGATGTAGGCGGCCTACGTACGGCGGTACTCGGCCTGCTCGATGTCGGACGTGAGCTTCATGCTGTCGCCGGCGCAGCTGTAGGTCTGCGCCCCCAGCCGCGCGTCGACCCGCTCGTTGGCCACGGTCTTACCCGACTGGAAGACCACCCGGCGCGCGTCGGACTGCACGTTCATGGCGTTCAACGTCTGGCCGGTGGTCTCGTACTTGAAGGTGATCTTGCCGATGAGCAGCGCCTCCGAGGTCACCCCGTCGAGCTTGCCCTTCAACGTCACCCCGCTGCCGAAGTCGATCTCGCCGGTGCCGTCGGCACGCAATCGGAGCATGCCGCCGTTGTCGGTGGTCAGCGCCGTGTCTTCGTCGACGGTCACCCGGTCCGAGATGTTCGCCCATTCGCCGACCACGCACCCGTCGATGCGGCTGGCCGCGCTCGACGCGGCCGAAGGCGGCGCGGACGCGGCCGGCGCGGACGCCGCCGCGGCCGGTGCGGACGCCGCCGCGGCCGGGGCGGCCTGCGGCCCGCCACCCCGGTTGCCGGTCAGGAGGTAGACGACACTCACCGCGCCGGCGACGACGGCCAGCACCATCACCGTCACCATGAACATCGACGCAACCGACGAGGTGCGGGCCGGCGGCGGTGCCGACACGGCTTGCTGAAGCGGTGGACCGTACGCGACGGGTGCCCCGTACGGTGCTCCGCTGGATGCGGTCAGGTAGGGCGGACCGCTCGGCTGCGACTCGAATCCGGACGGCTGGTGGTTTTCGGGGCCGGACGGGTAGACGCGCATCGTCTCAGCCGCCGCCTCGTCGTCCGCGTGGAACGGTGTCCATGCCGTCATTTGCGCCCCGCCTGGATGTCGTAGCCACCGATCTTCAGCCGGACCGTGTCGCCGGCGCAGGTGTACTCGGCAACGCCGAGGTCCATGGAGATCTGGCGGTTCACCGGCTTCTCACCGGACTGGTTGAGCACCTCCCGCACGTCGCTGCGGACGTCCTGGAAGCTGAATGACTGGCCGGTGGTCCGGAACGTGAAGTCGACCCGACCCGTGACGAGGTCCTCGCTCTTGATGTCCTCGACCGTGCCGGTGAACGTGACCCCGCTGCCGAAGTCCCACCTGCCGGAGCCGTCGGCCCCGAGTCGCAGGATGCCCCCGGCGTCGGTCGCGAGACTGACGTTCGTTGTCTTGACGGACCACGACGTGACCGCCCAATCGCCCACCACGCACCGGTCGACAGTGGCGGCGCTCGGCACGGTGGATGCCGGCGGTCCGGACGGAGCCGCCCCCGCTACTGCGGGCGCCGCCGAACTGTTCCCGGTCTTGCTTCCCGGTTGCGAGCCGCCGGACTTCGAGCGGATCAGGACGACGGCGACGGTGCCGGCGACAAGGACCACCACCATCACCGTCACCATGAACAGCGACGTGGCGAGCGGGGCGCGCGGCTGCGGCGACGGCAGGGGATCGGGGGGCGCCGAATGGAACTGCGCGGACGGCTGAGCGCCCGGGCTGACCGGGTACGCCGCCACCGCCGCCCGGTGCTCGTATGCGGGCGCGGAGTAGTAGACCCCGCCGGGATCGGCGTGGACTGCCGCGTAGCCGGCCGCCGAGCCCGCCATCGGAAGGTCGGCCGCCGGCGGGCTGAGCGCGTACGACTGGGGGCCGCGGTAGTGACGGCAACCGGTGCAGTAGCCTCCGGCGTCGACCTCGGCGGTCCCACAAACCTGACACGCCTGCATCTGCCCTCCTCACGCCAGCGGTCTGTCACGAGACGGTAGACAACGCAGGCCAATGGATTCCATCGATGAGAGACGATGAATGAAGGCGTCTCCCGGGCTCGGCTACACACCGGAAATCGAGCCTGAGCAGGCATCGGCTCACACAATGGTCGCCCGTCGGGCGTCTGGAAAGGGCGCTCAAGGCGACGCTCGGAAGCCCCGGACACCGTCGCGCATCGGACAGCATCAGGCGACGTGGCATCGTGTCTGTCATGGACCACTGGACGGAGCCGGGTGCGCACGAGGTTGTGCCCGGCGTGTACCGCATCCCGCTGCCGCTGCCCAACGACGGCCTCCGGGCGGTCAACGTCTATGCCATCCACGGTGGACAGGACCTCACCCTGGTCGACGGCGGCTGGGCGCTGGCCGAGTCGGAGCAGCGGCTCAAGGCCGCACTGTCCACACTGGACGCGGGGCTCGCCGACATCACCCGCTTCCTGGTGACGCACATGCACCGCGACCATTACACGCAGGCGGTGGCCATCCGCCGGCAGTTCGGCACGCGCGTCGCGCTGGGCCTCGGGGAGCGGGCCGGCCTCGCCTCCGTTCGGCCCGGCGAGCGGCCGTTGACCCGGCACCTGCGCCGGCTGCGGGAGTGTGGCGCCGGGCCGCTGGCCGACCGGCTGGAGGCGCTGAGTCAGACCCACGACTTCGACGACATGACGTACTACGACCCGCCGGACGAGTGGCTGGCCGCGGGCGCGGAGATCGACCTGGGCGGCCGCCGGCTCACCGTCCATCCGACGCCCGGTCACACCCAGGGACACGTCGTGTTCGCCGATTCCGTGGCCGGTGCGCTGTTCGCCGGTGACCACGTGCTGCCGCACATCACCCCGTCGATCGGGTTCGAGCCGCAACCCGGGCCGCTGCCGCTGCGCGACTACCTGGACTCGCTCCGGCTCGTGCGCCGCCTTCCGGACATGCTGCTGCTGCCGGCACACGGCCCGGCCGCGCCGAGCGTGCACGAGCGCGTCGACCAGCTGCTCGACCACCACGGCGTCCGGCTGGACGCCTGCGCGGCGGCCGTGGTGGCCGGCGCCTCGACGGCGTACGAGGCGGCGCACCGGCTGGGCTGGACGCGGCGGCAGCGTCCGTTCGTCGACCTCGACCCGTTCAACCAGATGCTCGCGGTGCTGGAAGCGGGAGTGCACCTGGACCTGCTGGCGGCGCAGGGGCGGCTCACCACGCACCACGAAGGGGGCGTGACGTTGTACGCCGCGTAACGGCCGCTTCACGCGTTGGCGCCGTTCCAGCACCGTTCCAGAGTCACCGGCTGTCATGGAGTCATTCCCGACCGGCCGGAGGAGACGACGCGCAATGAGCGAATACGACCCGACCACTCACGACGCCCACACCGACTGACATCGACGTGATCGTGCGGAACTGACCATTCACCGCGATGCCGGCGCGGATCGGACAAGCCTGACGACTCGACGGGCCCACGTGCGATTGGTGGGCCCGTCGGCGTCCACAGTGGACAAGACCGTCGCGAATCAGTGGAAACCACGCACTGCACTCATCAAGCGCCGACGTGGTTGCGGCGACCACCCTTGCAATACCCCTCGCAATCGCCTGAAGATGATCATGATGGACCGCCCCTCGATCGTCGCTTTCCCATCTTGACCTGCGGATACTCCGCTCCGGTCGGCTTTCTGTCGCCCTCCGTATGGGCAGGTGCGAGACCTTTGCAGAAGCGCAACCGGGTGGCATGTTGAGCACCGGCGTGCGACCGGTGCGGCAAACCGGCGCACGCTGAGCCCGTCGCAACCCTTTGTGTTCGCCCAACGTCCACAAAGGACCTTTGTGGCGGCCATCCTTCGGACACCAGCCCATCCACGAGAGGGGGCGTGATGACCCGACGGAGATGGGTACGCGCCGCGATGGCGATCGCACTCGTTCCGCCACTGCTCGCAATCACCACCGCGAGCCCGGGCAACGCCGCACCAGCCGACAAGAACAAGCTGAAGGTCACGCAGGCGGTCACGGAGACTGGCCGGGCCACCGGCACCAAGTCGCCCACCAGCCGGTTGGCGAAGACCGACCAGTCGCTGCTGAACCGCAGTGACAGCAACCCGGTCACCATCACGGTCAAGCTCGACTACGACTCCATCTCCACCTACACCGGCGACGTCAAGGGCTTCGCCGCGACCTCACCGTCGGTGACGGGCCGCGCGCTGTCCAGGAGTTCCACGGAGCAGGCCTACGAGGGTCACGTCGTCGGCATCGAGAACAAGTTCCTCGGCGACCTGAAGAAGGTGGCGCCGACCGCCAAGGTCGGGCAGAAGCTCCGCACGGTCTACGGCGGCGTGGCGCTGACCGTGCCGGCGAACAAGATCAATGACATTGTCAAGATCAGCGGTGTCGTGGCCGTCCAGAAGGACGCCGTCACCAAGCCGTCGACCGACGCCAGCTCGGACTTCATCGGCGCCAGCGCGCTGTACGCCCAGGCGGGCGGCAAGCCGAACGCGGGCAAGGGCGTGATCTTCGGCGGGCTCGACACCGGTGCCTGGCCGGAGCACCCGTCGTTCGCCGACAACGGCAACCTCGGCGCACCCCCGGCCAAGGCCGACGGCACGCCGCGTACGTGCGACTTCGGGGACAACCCGCTGACGCCGGCCAACGACCCGTTCCAGTGCAACAACAAGCTCATCGGTGGACAGGCGTTCCTGGCCACCTACCTCGCCAACAACCCGCCCGAGGTGTACACGACCGCCCGTGACTCCAACGGACACGGCACGCACACCGCGTCGACGGCGGCGGGCAACCCGGTCGCGTCGGCGCCGGTCTTCGGTGTGGAGCGCGGCCCGGTCAACGGCATGGCGCCGGGCGCCTGGGTCTCGATCTACAAGGTCTGCGGGCTCAACGGCTGCTACGGCAGCGACTCGTCGGCCGCGGTTCAGCAGGCGATCCTGGACGGCGTGAAGGTCATCAACTTCTCCATCGGCGGCGGGGCGACCCCGTTCACCGATCCGGTGGAGCTGGCCTTCCTCGACGCGTACGCCGCCGGCGTGTTCGTCGCCGCCTCGGCCGGCAACGACGGCCCGGGCGCGTCCACGACCGACCACCAGGGTCCGTGGGTGACCACGGTCGCCGCCTCGACCCAGAAGCGCGAGTTCGACTCGACGCTGACCGTCACCTCCAGCGACGGCACGTCGGCGACGTTCACCGGTAGCTCGATCACCGCGGGTGCCGGCCCGGCGCCGATGGTGCTCGCTTCGGCCGCGCCGTACAACGACATCCTGTGCAGCCACCCCGCTCCGCCCGGCATCTTCGCCGGGAAGATCGTGGTCTGCCAGCGCGGTGGCGTGGTCAACGGCAACGCCATCGGCCGGGTCCAGAAGGGGTTCAACGTCGTGCAGGGCGGCGCGGTCGGGATGATCCTGTACAACCCGGCCATTGCCGACACCGAGACGGACAACCACTTCCTGCCGACCGTCCACCTCGCGGACGGCACGCCGTTCCTTGCGTACGTGAACGGCCACCCCGGCCTCACGGCGCAGTTCACGGCGGGCCAGAAGGCCAACGGCCCCGGTGACGTGATGGCCGCGTTCTCCTCGCGCGGTCCCGGCGGCAACGGCATCATCAAGCCGGACATCACCGCACCCGGTGTCCAGATCCTGGCCGGCAACACGCCGACCCCGGACGAGATCCCCTCGGGCCCGGCCGGGCAGTACTACCAGGCGATCGCCGGCACCTCGATGTCCTCGCCGCACATCGCCGGCTCGGCCGCGCTCCTCAAGGCCCTGCACCCGGACTGGACCCCGGGTCAGCTCAAGTCGGCGATGATGACCACCGCGACCACCAAGGTGGTCAAGGAGGACACCACCACGCCGGCCGACCCGTTCGACTTCGGGGCGGGCCGCGTACAGGTGAACGTCGCCAACAACCCGGGTCTCACGTTCGACGAGACCGCGGCGCGGATGGCGGCGCTCGGCAACGACCCGCTCAATGCCGTACACCTGAACATCCCGTCGGTGGACGCCCCGGTCATGCCGGGTCAGGTCACCACGACCCGGACGGCGAAGAACGTCACCAACAAGACGCAGAGCTACAAGGTGACGACCACGGCTCCGAGCGGGACGTCGATCACCGTGACGCCGAGCCAGTTCTCGGTTGCGGCCGGTGCCTCGGTCAAGCTGACCATCACCATCAAGGCGGTCGGCGTCTCGGGTCAGAAGTTCGGGCAGATCAACCTGACCCCGTCCGCCAAGACCGTCCCGGCGTTGCACCTGCCGGTGGCGTTCGTGCCGCAGCAGGGCAACATCTCGCTGACCCAGACCTGTGACCCGGCGTCGGTCACGATTCTGAAGCTCAGCACGTGCACGGTCACCGCCGAGAACCACACCTTCGCCGACACGACTGCGGACTTCACCACGACCTCCAACGTGAACGTGCCGATCGTGGCAGCGAACGGGGCGACCGTGGTGAACCCGTTGAAGGCGACGAAGAACGGTGTACCGCTCGCCGGTGCGGTCGCCGGGGTGCCGACGACGGCCCCGGGTGTCTCGCCGGCCGGGTACCTCCAACTCGACCAACTCGGCGTCGGCGCCATCCCGGGCGTCGGTGACGAGACGATCCTGAGTTTCGGGGTGACGCCCTACCTGTACAACGGGATCACCTACGACCACGTCACCGTCGACAGCAACGGTTACGTGATCGCGGGTGACGCAGCGACCAGCGCCAACAACAACTGCTGCGACCTCACCCAGATCCCGGACCCGGCGTCACCGAACAACATCCTGGCACCGTTCTGGACCGACCTCGACGCGGGCGGCGCGCACGGCGTCTCGATCGCGGAACTGACGGACGGAGTCAACAACTGGATCGTTGTCGAGTGGCGGGTGTTCGTCTTCGGAACGAACTCGGTGCGCAACTTCCAGGTGTGGCTGGGCACCAACGGTGTGCAGGACATCAGCTTCACCTACGACCCGGCCACGCTGGCCGCACCACCCGGCCAGCCGTTCCTGATCGGTGCGGAGAACGCCAGCGGCACCGGTGGCAACCAGCTTCCCCTCGGCACCCTGCCGGCGGGTGACCTGGTGGTCACCAGCACCGACCCGACCCCGGGCGCGAAGGTCTCGTACACGGTCACCGTGTTGGGCCTGCTACCGGGCAACGGCTTGGTGACCACCTCGATGACAACGCCCGCGGTGCTCGGCACCACGATCGTGTCGTCGAGGGTGACGGTGACGCTCCCACGCAAGTTCAACTAGTACCGGATTCGAATGATGGCCGGTCCCCGCTCCTGCGGGGGCCGGCCATCGGCCTGTCGGAGAGGGTTGCGCGCTGTCAGGGGCCGTCAACGCCGCCCAGCGCCGCCACCACGTCGGCGGCGCTCGCGCGGTAGGTCAGCAGCGAGTAGTCGAGACTGGCCAACGACCTCGTGGCCGCCTCCTGGTCGACGATTCCGCAGGCGTCGTCGACGACCACCGGCAGGAGGCCCAGATCCGCGGCGTGCCGGGCGGTGGGCTCGATGCCGATCTCCAACACGGCCCCGACCAGGACGACCGTCGTCAGCCGGCGGTCGCGCAGGAGCATCTCGACAGGTGTGCCCACGAAGGCGGACATGCCGAGCTTGTCGAACACCGGCTCGTCGCCGACCGGCGCCAACTCGGCCACCAACTGCGTTTGCGGCGCGTCGGGCGGGAACGCGGAGCGTACGTCGGCCGCCTTCTGCGTCCGCTGCCAGGCCATCGCGACGCGGAACGCGGCGACGCCCATGTGGGTGGGCGGCACGGACACGTGCCGGACGTACACGACCGGCACGCCGCTCTGGCGGGCCGCGCCGATGACCGACCGGATGCGGCCGGTCACACCGTCGCGATCGGCCACATGCGACATGATTCCGACCTGGACGTCGTACACGAGCACCGCCGTGCTCGACGGGGAGCACATTTCCGCGACGGTCTCCGGCACCGAGACTCCGTGGACATTCTGCATGGCACAAGAATGCCAAGCCGGCCGCACGTCGGGACGCCCGACCCGACTGCGATCCTGGATCTACTGCGCCGCCAGGATGCCTGATGCCAGAGCGCCGATGATGACCACGCCGAGGATCACCCGGTACCACACGAAGACGACGATCGAGTGGCGGGCGACGAAGCGCAACAGCCACGCGATCGCGGCGTACGCCACGACGAAGCTCACGAGCGTGCCGACCACGGTGGCGGTCCAGCCGATGCCGTTGCTGATGTCGTCGCGAGCGGTGACCGCCTCCAGGAGCCCGGCGGCGGACAGGGCGGGGATGCCGAGGAAGAACGACAGCCGGGTCGCGGTGACCCGGTCGAGACCGCGCAGCAGACCCGCGCTGATCGTCGCGCCGGACCGGGACACGCCGGGAATCAACGAGAAGCACTGGGCCACGCCGATGATCAGGATGTCGGTCCAGGACAGGTCGGTCTCGTGGCGATCCTGCTTCGCGCGGGCCTCGGCGACCACCATCACCACACTCCAGATGATCAGGGCGCCCGCGACGAACCACAGGCTGCGCAGGGCGCCCTCGATGAGGTCCTTCGCCGTCAGACCGACGACCGCTACGGGGATCGAGCCGACGATCACGTACAGCGCCATCCGCCAGTCGGCGCTGCGGCGGCCCTCGGCACCGGTCAGGCCGCGGAAGAAGCCGGTGATCATGCGGGAGATGTCGCTGCGGAAGTAGACGATCGCCGCGATGATCGCGCCGACCTGGATGATCGCCGTGTAGGCGGTCACGCCCTTGTCGTCGACCTGCAGGTTCAACAGCTTCTCGGTGATGGTGAGGTGCCCGGTGGAGGAGACCGGCAGGAACTCGGTGACCCCTTCCACCACTCCGAGCACCACCGCCTTCCACAGCGGCAGCCCGCCGGCGCCCACTCCCGCCGCCGACATCGCCGCGAGCAGCGCCATTCCGATGATCGTGTAGCTGACGACCAGCCCCGCCACGGCCAGCCCGTCGCCCGACTCGCGTCGCTGCTTGATCTGGTGCCGCGCGAGGTGCCCGAGCACCGCGCCGACCGGGGCGAAAACGAACGCGAACACCAACGACAGCACGGCCATCCGGTTGGTCACGCGCGACCGGCTCGCGTACACCCGGCCCGGCGCGCCCTGCGCGGCCGGCGCCATGCCGGGTCCGGGCGGCCCGCCGGGGGCCGCGGGTGCGCCGGGCGGGTAGCTCATCCGGCCACCCCCGCCCCGGAGCGGGCATCGCCGAGGCGACCCGCGGTAGCCACCCTGTCTGAGGATCCGGCTGCGATCACCCAAGAGTCCTATCACCTCGGCCTGGCAATGCCGAGTAGCGCAGCCGACCTTCCACGCCGGTTGTCACGTCTCCGACGGCGCGCCCGGCCGTGTGCTTGGCTGATACCGACTCACCAGTCACATCGTGAGGGGGCGACCGCCATGGACGATCTCATCGCACGGGTCCGTGACTGGGTGCGCGACCGCGACGACGACCTCGTGGCCGAACTCGCCGCGTGGGTGAGCCAGCCGAGCGTCAGCCGAACCGGCGACGGGATGGCGGCGGCCTCGGCGCACGGCGTCGGCCTGCTCCGCCGTAGTGGCCTGGACCCGGAAATCGTCGACACCGAAGGCTGGCCCGTCCTGGTGGGCACGGCGCCGGGGCCCGGGCCGCATGTCCTCGTGTACGGGCACTACGACGTCCAGCCGGCCGGGCCGCTCGACGAGTGGGTGTCGCCGCCGTTCGCCCCGCGGGTGCGCGACGGCCGGATGTACGGACGGGGCACCGGCGACAACAAGGGCCAGCACCTCGCCCAGCTGCTCGGCCTGCGCGCACTGCGCGAGCTGACCGGCGGCCTCCCGTGCCGGGTCAGCGTGCTCCTCGACGGCGAGGAGGAGATCGGCAGCCCGCACCTCGCCGACGTGGTCCGGCGGCGGTTCGGCGCCGATCCGCCCGATCTGGTGCTGTGGAGCGACGGCCCGGTGCACGAGTCCGGACGGGCCTGCGTGGTGCTCGGCGTGCGCGGGATCCTCACGTTCGAGCTGGTGGCCCGGGGCGCCGGGAGGCCGCTGCACTCCGGCAACTGGGGCGGAGTGGCGCCCAATCCGGCGTGGCGGCTGATCCACCTGCTCGCCACGATGCGCGACGCCGAGGGCAACGTCCTGGTGACCGGATTCGCCGACGGCGTCGCCCCGCTGTCGCCGGCCGAGCGGGCGGCGATCGAGGCGCTGCCGTTCGATGAAGCCGCCATGCTGGCCGGCATCGGTGCGCGGGCGGCCGAGCCGCCGGCCGGCCGGCGCTACTCCGAGCGGCTGACCGCACCCACGTTCACGATCAACTCGCTCAGCTGCGAAGACGCTGGTGAGCACCGCACCGTGATCCCTTCGGTGGCGATCGCCCGCTGCGATGTGCGGCTGGTCGGCGGCCAGCGGGTTCCCGACGTCGTCGAGGCGCTGCGGCGCCACGTCGCCGAACACGCGCCCGACGTCGAGTTCCGGCCCGGCGCCGCGATGTCGCCGTCGCGCACGCTGCCCGAGACGCCCTACACCGACGCGGTGGTGGCCGGCGCGGCCGCCGGACTCGGCGAGCCGCCGCTGATCGTGCCCGCGCTCGGGGGCAGCCTGCCGCTCGCGGCCTTCACCGACCAACTCGCCCGGCCCTGCTACGGGGTGCCGCTCGCCAACGTCGACCAGACCAACCACGCCCCGAACGAGAACCTCGACCTCGACTGGTTCCGGCGCGGCATCGTCGGCGCGGCGGCGATCCACCTCGCGCTGTCCGGACACGGCGAGGCGACCGGCGGATGGCAGAGTGGGTCCCCATGACCGACTTGCTGTTGCGGCACGGCCGGGTGCTCGACGTGGTCGCCGGAGACTACCTCGGCGATCACGACGTGCTGGTGCGCGACGGACGGATCGCGGCGGTCGGCCGCAGCCTGCCCGACGTGGCGGACGTGCCGGTCGTGGACCTGGCGGGACGGGTCGTGCTGCCCGGGTTGATCGATTGTCACGTGCACCTGACCGCGGTCACCGCGGACCTGCCGTCGCTGCACACCGCGTCGCCGATGTACGTGGCGGCGCAGGCCGCCGACGTGATGGGCGGGATGCTGGCGCGCGGGTTCACGACGGTGCGCGACAACGCCGGCGCCGACTGGGGACTCGCGCAGGCGCAGGCCGACGGGCTGTTCGCCGGGCCGCGGGTGTTCTTCTGCGGCCGTGCGCTGTCGCAGACCGGCGGGCACGGCGACGCGCGGCGCCGCGGTCAGTACGTGATCGACGAGCACCCGGGCTGCCCCGCCGGGTCCGTCGTGGCGGACGGCGTCGATCAGGTACGCAAGGCGGCCAGGGAACAGCTCCGGCTCGGCGCGCACCACATCAAGATCATGGCGTCCGGGGGAGTGGCGTCGCCCAGCGACGAGGTCGACACCACCCAGTACTCGGTCGACGAGATCCGTGCGGTGGTCGATGAGGCGGCCGCCGCCGGCCGGTACGTCTCCGCGCACGCGTATCCCGGTCGGGCGATCAGCCGCGCGCTGCGCTGCGGCGTGCGCTCCATCGAGCACGGCAACCTGCTCGACGAGGAGAGCCTCGAACTCCTCGTCGAGCACGGGGCGTTCCTGACCCCGACGCTCTCGACGTACTGGGCGCTGAAGGAGGAGGGGCCGCGCTGGGGGTTGCCGGCGGTCAGCCACGCCAAGGTCGACAGCGTCCTCGACGCGGGCCTGGCCGCGCTGGAACGGGCCCACCGGGCCGGGGTCAAGCTCTGCTACGGCACGGACCTGCTCGGCGGGATGCACCGCCACCAGTTGCGCGAGTTCCGCATCCGGGGCCACGTGCAGCCGGCCATCGACGTGATCCGGGCGGCCACCGTCAACGCCGCCGAACTGCTGTGCCGGCCGGGCGAACTCGGCGTGGTCACCGAGGGCGCACATGCCGACCTGATCGTGCTCGACGACGATCCGCTCGTCGACATCGCGGTGCTGGACCCGCCGTCCGGGGCCCAACCGGCGGTCATCCAGGCCGGAAAGCTGGTCGCCGGG
>Ga0070664_100002125_pt1 | contig 15871 bp, 15 predicted proteins | sample KBSC73metaG_FD_65863 | JGI IMG/M metagenome (GOLD analysis project Ga0070664, IMG submission 65863) | Corn rhizosphere microbial communities from Kellogg Biological Station, Michigan, USA - KBS C7-3 metaG | ecosystem: Host-associated > Plants > Roots > Rhizosphere > Soil ... | reverse complement strand
CATACCATCCGTGGCAGCGGGTACATGCTGAAAGCCGATTAGCCATGGTCTGTTCGGGAGCTGACTGATGCCCCTGCGCCTCCGACTCAGCCTCTGGTACGGCAGCGCGCTCGCGCTGATCCTCGTGGCCTTTTCCACCGTGCTGTATTTTGTCACCGCCCGTAGCCTCCGGGATGCGCTCGATCAATCGCTGGAGGAAACCGCCGCCGCGGCCGTGCGTTCACTCGAAGAACGGGGGTTCCTCCCGCTGATCGACGAGGAAGAACTCATGTCTCAGTTCCCGGAGTTGGCGCGCATCGACAAGTTTTTCCAGATCTTCAGTCCTTCCGGCACCATCACCATCCGGTCTCCGAATGTCAAACAACATGAATTGCCACTGAGTCGCCGGGCGCTGGAGGTGGCCTTTTCGGGACAGACGATTTTTGAATCGGCCAAATATCCCAAGGAACCCCCGCTTCGATTGATTTCAGTCCCGATCGTTTACCGGGGCAATTTGCTCTACATCGTCCAGGTCGGCACTTCCATGGAATCGGTCGACCAGACCCTGAATCGACTCTTGCTTGTATTGCTGGTCACCATGCCGCTTGCACTGGCTGTCTCATTGGCCGGAGGCTGGTTTCTTGCCGGGAGGGCCTTGCGTCCGGTCGATGCCATCACGCTTGCCGCACAACGGATCGCGGGCGGCGACCTCACCCAGCGGTTGAACGTCCCGGCATCCGCCGATGAAATCGGACGCCTCGCCAGCACATTCAACAACATGATTGCGCGGCTGGAAACGTCGTTCCGACAGATTCGACAGTTCAGCAGCGACGCGTCGCATGAACTGCGGACGCCCCTCACCGTCATGAAGGGCGAGACCGAACTGGCGCTGCGACGGCCTCGGGAAGCAGAGGACTACACCGTCGTGCTGGAGAGCAATCTGGAAGAAATTGACCGCATGACCCGCATCGTCGACGAGCTGCTGTTTTTATCCCGAGCGGACATGGGCGAGGTGAAAATGGAACGCCTGCCCGTCAAGCTCGAGTCGCTGCTGGAAGACATCCATCGACAGGCCTCGCTGCTCGGCCAAGAGCAGAATGTTCAAGTCGTGCTGGGTTTGGTGATGCCCGCCGTGGTGCTGGGCGACGAATTGCGCTTACGCGAACTGTTTCTAAATCTCGTCGACAACGCTGTCAAATATTCACGTCCCGGCGGTTCAGTGGACATGTCACTGGTCACGCAGGGCAATCTGGCCAAATTCATGATCGTCGATCAAGGCATCGGCATTTCGCATGAGGATCAAGAACGCATCTTCGACCGGTTTTACCGAACCGACGACGCCAGAACCCATGCCAAAAAAGGCACTGGACTGGGTCTGGCTATCTGCGCATGGATTGCGGAATCACACCACGGCCATATCGAAGTGCAGAGCGAGCCGAATAAAGGCTCCACATTCACCGTGATCCTCCCGCTGGCACCTCCAGCCTCTTAACGACTTTTAATACCCTCCTAATCGACCTCTCATCGCCGGCTGTTACTGTCCTCTATGGATTTTCACACGAGGCTCTCGGCTGGTCCCATCCTTCATCAATAAGGAGGTCGTATGCGTCAGTTGGTTCGAAAAACTTTCGGCATCATGGTCGGTATGGCCGTGCTGGGCACGGTGTTCTTCGTCGGCAGCCAATCATTCGTTCCATTTCCCGCCACGGGCTCTACGGCGTCGACCACAACGGTGGCCGCGCCCGCAGGCACGCTGCCGGCGAACGGCTTCACGGAAGTGGCGAAGGCAGTGACTCCGGCCGTCGTCAACATCACAACAGTCATCGGCGACAAACTCTCCGGCCGCAGCGGTCAGAACGACCTCCGGGACCGCATGGAAGAATTCTTCGGAGGGCCGAACGGTCCGTTGGGACCGAAGTTCCGTGGTCCGCAGGGCCCTCAAGGTGAGCCGCCGCGCGGATTTCACGGAGGCGGCCAAGGCTCCGGCGTTATCGTGTCGCCGGACGGTTATGTTCTCACCAACAACCACGTCATCGACAGCGCTCGTGAAGTGACCGTGACGCTTCCCGATAAGCGTGAATTCCCAGGCAAGATCGTGGGCACAGATCCCAAGACCGATCTGGCGGTCGTCAAGATTGACGCAAAGAATCTTCCGACCATTCCCTGGGGAGACGCGTCGAAGCTTCAGGTCGGAGAATATGTCCTCGCCGTGGGGAATCCCTTCGGCTTGAATTCGACCGTGACGCTCGGCATCGTCAGCGCGCTCGGCCGCGGCCGCATGGGCATTACCCAATATGAGGACTTCATTCAGACGGATGCGGCAATCAATCCGGGTAATTCCGGTGGTGCCTTGGTGAACACCAGGGGCGAACTCGTCGGGATCAACACGGCGATCTTTTCGCAGAGCGGCGGCTATCAGGGCGTCGGGTTCGCCGTGCCCACCAGCATGGGCCAGCCCATCTATGAAAGCCTGCTGACGCACGGCAAAGTGGTCCGCGGTTATCTGGGCATTGGGATCCAGGACCTGAATCAGGATCTTGCAAAATCATTTGGTGTCCCCAATGGAAAGGGGGCGCTCGTGAGCGATGTCAAAGAGGACAGCCCCGCGGATCATGCGGGCTTGCAACAGGGCGACGTCATCACTTCCTATCAGGCTGCGCCGGTGGAGGATGCCGTAGCGCTACAGCGCTTGGTCACCAAAACCACCGTAGGCGCCAAGGTGCCGATGAAGGTGCTGCGGGACGGCCATGAGAAGGAGATTACCGTCACGATCGGCGAACAACCCGGTGATCCCAAAATTGCCAAGGCCGACGGCGAGGTGAAGGAGTATGCGTTTGCAGGAGTAGCCGTTCAAGACTTGGATCGTGACACCGCGAAGGAGCTGGGAATCAAAGGAAAGGCTCAGGGCGTGGTGGTCACGAGCGTCGAACCGGACAGTGCCGCCGACAAAGCCGGACTCGTACCCGGTGACGTGATCCGTGAGATCAATCGGCAGCCCGTGAAATCGGCCAAGGAGTTTGAGAAGGTCTCCTCGGCGGTCAAGAAAGGCGAGAACGTGCTGATCTTGATCAACCGTCGTGGCGCGTCATTGTTCCTGAGTGCCAAGGTGTAAGTCAGCATCAATCCGAGGGGGTTGTCTAGCGATAGCCCCCTCGGGGCCCACTCTTCCGTACGTGAGCGACCTCTCCCTCACCTGACTCACCTTGGAGAACACGGCCGGTGAGATCGTACGTATCGGCATCCGTGATATGAACCTTCACATAGTCTCCGGGTTGCGGGATGGTTTCCGAATGCTCCGAACCCTTGATGTAGACGACTCCGTCAATCTCAGGCGCCAGACCTTCATGGCGGCCTTCGAGCCAATGGCCGTCTTCCTCGGCAGGTCCATCGACCAAGACGTCCAACGTGGACCCGACCCGGTCGACATTTTTTGCCGAGGCAATCGCTTCCTGCACGGCCAATAACTCGTTGCGGCGCTCCTCCATGAGCGACCGTTCGATCTTTCCGCCGAAATCGACGGCCGGAGTCCCTTCCTCGTCCGAATAGAGAAACGCCGCCACACGATCGAACTCCGCCTGCTCGACATAGCGCCTTAATTCCTCGAAGGTCTCATCGGTTTCTCCCGGAAACCCTACGATGAACGCCGTGCGAAACGTCACACCAGGGATCCGGGACCTGATCCGCTCCACCAGCGTCTCGATTGTGCGCCGGTCGCCCAACCGATGCATGCGCTTGAGCATCAGGCTGTTGATATGCTGCAGCGGCATGTCGATGTACTTTGCGAGTCGCTCTTCGCCCGCATAGAGATCCAACAGCTCATCCGTCACCTGCTGCGGATACAGGTAGAACGGCCTGATCCAGCGCAGGCCGTCGATCTTCACAAGTTCGCGCAATAAGGCGACCAGACCATGGCGGAGACCGAGATCGACGCCATAGTTCACCGTATCCTGCGAAATCAGATTGATCTCTTTGACGCCCTGCGCCGCCATTTGCCGTACCTCAGCGGCGATCGAGTCGACCGGCCGGCTCCGTTGCTTGCCTCGCATGAGGGGAATGGCGCAAAACGCGCAGTTGCGGTTACAGCCTTCGGCGATCTTGACGTAGGCGCTGTGAGGAAGGCCCAGACGGAGGCGCGGTGCCATTTCATCGTATAGGTAAGGCGGCTGACTGATCCAGAGCTGTTGACGCCGGGGCCGGGGCGTCAGGAGATCACGGCAGATAGCGGCGATCTTTGCGAACTCGCCTGTCCCGACCACGCCGTCGAGTTCGGGTAGCTCTTTCAGCAAATCGCCTTGGTACCGTTGTGCCAGACACCCGGCGGCAATCAGCACCCGGCAGGCACCCGACTCTTTCAGCTTCGCGTGCTCGAGGATCGAATTGATGGACTCCTGCTTGGCCTCTTCGATGAAGCCGCACGTATTGATGATGACGACTTCGGCCTTCTTCGGATTGCCGGTGAGCTCAAACCCGTCCGCAGCCAAAGTCCCCAGCATGATTTCCGAATCCACCTGGTTCTTGGTGCAGCCAAGATTCACGAACCCCACCGTCGTCTTCTTGCCCGAGGCCGACGATGAAGGACTCTTCTTCGGACGGCCCAGTTGAATGAGCGTCTGACTCATAAGTCCGTCAGTCTACGAGACGCCGGAAAAGGCTGTCAACGAGCCACTTGCAGGACGAGGTCGATTCCCCTATCGTGCAGTCAATGATCAGAACCTTTCAGGGCATCACCCCTACCATTCCCAAGTCCTGCTTCATCGAAGACACGGGCATTGTGATCGGTGACGTCGTGATGGGCGAGCAGTGCAGCGTATGGTTCCACGCCGTGATCCGCGGTGATGTCCACTACATCCGTCTGGGCGAGCGGACGAACGTGCAGGATCTCTGTATGTTGCACGTGACGCACGATACCCACCCGCTGATCATCGGCAGCGACGTGACGATCGGGCACCATGTCGTGCTGCACGGGTGTACGATCAAAGATCGCGTTCTAGTCGGCATGGGCGCCATCATCATGGACGGAGCCGTGATCGGCGAGGATTCGGTCGTAGGCGCGGGCGCGTTGATTACCGAAGGCATCGTTGTTCCTCCCAAGAGCCTGGTGCTGGGCTCTCCCGCAAAGGTCCGACGACCGGTTTCCGACAAGGAATTGTTGTGGATTCGGGAGTCCGCCGCCAACTATGTGCGGTACGCGGGGCAATACATGGATGATTCGCACAGTCCCAGAACCGGTTTTCACCCCTGAGACTGCCGACTACGCCTTGCCCGGGATTTCACACCGATCCTCAGAACACAGATGGGATCTCCGACCAGTGCCGTCGGGAACTGCCGACGTTCGACACGGTAGCGAATGTTCTTGCGGTGGCACCAGTCCGCGATCCAGTTCGCTTCTTCCACGGAAGTCGTGACGACTCCAGGCAATCGGAGTTTCGCCATGCAGCGATTCACGAGCCGCTGCAAGATCTTTCGTTCCTTTACGAACTTGCCGGGATTGAACGTCAATGGAACAGCGCGGCCATACGAGAGGGTGGAGAGATGGGGAAATCGCTCGGGATCGTTCAAGACGCTGACGATCCATACATGGTCGAACGTCCCGGAAACCCTCCCGGCATCTGTCATGTGAAATCGGACAGGAAGTCCCCGGCAGGTCCGATTGAGCGTGGCAACCTCCGAGCGTCGAAGATTGCACGGCCGCACAGCCCGGTGCAGCTCCAGCGCTTCGACGAGCAAGGCCGGCAACTCGGCAACGCCGGCGCCGACGTAGAGGCTGCACCCACCGACCGGCAGCCGCGTAAGCAAGGCTTCGGCGACCCGCAGGCCGAGGCGGCGGCAGGGGTCACGTTTGGACTTCCAGAATTCATCTCCGCCTTCATGACAATAGACGCGTTCCAATCGCCGATAATCAAGACGATCGAACGTCTCCGCGATTGTACGGCGCGTCGTGCGGCTGATCCGCCTCTGCCGTCCCATCGTCAGTGTACCCCGGCCAAATCTTCAATACAGCCGACGACGATGTCACTCACTCCCGCAAGGAAATCCAGGTTGAGGGTGTCGAGCGTGTCGCTGGGCTGGTGGTAATGCGGATTGCGGAAATTCGCCGTGTCGGTCAGCATGATCGCGGGGTACCCCTCGTCCCAGAACGCTGCATGATCGCTCCGACGGACGTCCGGAAGAGCCTCTCCTCGCGCGGGAACCGTTAAGGCCACGGCGGGTGTCGCCGGCGCGACCCTCCGGGCACTGCGCTCGACCGCAGCGACGAGGTGTCGGGAGGCCTCATTTCCGACGACGCCGAGAAAATTACCCACCGATGGCACGGAAATCGGAAGACCGGGGGGCGTGCGCTGCGATCCTGCTTCGTGGCTCGAATACCCGACGCATTCCAGGATAATCGCGCCTTCCAACACCTGCCCGGTCTGCTTGAGACGGGAAATGAAGGCCCGGCTGCCAAGTAGCCCTTCTTCTTCCAGGCAAAATGCGACGAACCAGACCGGTCGCGTCACCGCAGTCTTCCTCAGTCGATCGGCAGCTTCGAGTAACACGGCCAGCGCACTGGCGTTATCATCCGCGCCGGGAGACGCCTCGACGGTGTCGTAGTGCGCGCCGATCAACAGCGGGGCCGGGACATCCTTGGCTGGCTGTCCCGATGGAGCTTTTGTCGCAACGATATTGAAATACGATTTCCCCGACGCCCGAAACGGTTGCCCGCTCGTCGTCCATCCATACTCGACAAACCGCGCCGTCAGGTACTCGGCAGCCTGTCTCAGGGCACGGGGGGCGCTGTCGGGGTGACGTTCCCCAACCAGCGACTGGAGATGTCGGAGAATGCTGGTCCGTCGGTTCGGCAAGGGCAGGCCGCGGTGTTACGCCGTGATTTCGGTGCCGATGCCTTTGCGGGTGAACACCTCGAGGAGAATGGCATGAGGAATGCGACCATCGATGATGTGGGCCTTCCCGACACCCAGTTCAAGGGCATCCAGACAGGCATGAACTTTCGGCAGCATTCCTTCGGTGATCGTCCCTTTCTTGACCATCCGCTGGACGTCCTTGCGGGAGACGGTGGACAAATGTCGTCCCTTGGCATCGCGGATCCCCTTGATGTCTGTCATCATGACCAGCTTCTCCGCGTGCAAGGCGCCGGCAATCGCGCCGGCCACGAGGTCGGCATTGATGTTGTACGTATTGCCCTCGCGGTCGGTCCCGATCGGGGCGATGACCGGAATATAATGGTCGCCCTGTAGCTTGAACAGCAGGCTGGGATCGACCTTCTCGATGTCTCCAACAAATCCGAAGTCGCTGTCGGCATCGTCTTCCTCGAGATCACGCTCGAGACTTTCAGCCCATGCCCGCGCGGTCAACGGCTTGCTCAGGATTAATCCTCCGTCTTTTCCGCTCAGACCGACCGCGCTTCCGCCATGGCGGTTGATCAGGTCGGTGATCTCCATGTTGATTTTTCCGGCCAGGACCATCTCGACGATTTCCATGGTCGCTTCATTCGTGACCCGCACCCCATGGAGAAATTTCGATTCGATCCCCAGACGGTCGAGCATCTTGTCGATCTGAGGTCCCCCACCGTGGATAATGACGGGATTGAGGCCAACGTATTTCAACAGCACGACGTCCTGGGCAAACCGCTCCTTGAGCGAAGACTCCGTCATCGCATTGCCGCCGTACTTGATCACGATGGTCTTGCCGCGAAACGTACGGATGTACGGCAAGGCCTCGATGAGCACGTTGGCTTTCCGGATGAGTTTGTTCATCGTCGGCTCCTCACGGGGTTGACGACCCCATTGACAGGCGCGACCATAGCATGATCTGGCGCTTCAGGCCCAGTGAAATCCCCGCAGAACGGACGTTCACCGTTTCTCCCGTTTGACCGGCCGACCGACGGTCGCCCGGCCCGCCCTCGGATGAGCGCGGTCATAGACCGCCAGCAACTGATCGGTCGCCACATGCGTGTACCGTTGAGTCGTGCTGAGCGAAGCATGTCCCAACATCTCCTGAATGCTCCGGAGGTCGGCTCCTTCATCCAAGAGATGAGTCGCGAAGGAGTGCCGCAGGGTGTGAGGGCTAACCGCACCGCCTGCCAGCCGGCTCGAATACCGCGCGACAATCCGGGCCACGCTCCGGCTCGTCAGCCGACCTCCTCGCTGATTGCAAAACAATGCCCGGGACGCAGGACTCGAGGCATGAGCCGGGAGGCTCGTGCGGTAGCGGTGGATCGCATCCAATGCGACATCTCCGATGGGCACGATCCGCTCCTTCCGTCCTTTTCCTTCCAAACGAACGAGTCCTTCGGCCGCATGGATGTCTGCAAGATCAAGCGCCACGAGTTCGCTCACCCGCGCGCCGGTTGAATAGAGTGTTTCAAGCAAGGCACGGTCTCTCAACGACCCCATGGTTTGGCCAGCGGGGAAGGTCATCAGGGCACCAGCATCGTCTTTTGTCAGGACACGGGGGAGAGATTTGGGTTGTTTGGGTGTGCGCATCCCCTCGACCGGATTGCGATCTACCAGGCCCTGTCGCGTGAGGTAGCGATAAAAACTTCTGACGGCCGCGAGCTTGCGCGCGAGCGAGGCCGGTTTGCCCCCCCGTTGGTCAAGCCATTGGAGATACGCCCGCACGGCATCCGAGGACAGCGACGCCGGATCGACGGGAGCGGCCGCCAGCCGGCGTGAAAGGAGAAACTTGTGTAGCTGCCGAAGGTCTGACGTATAGTTCCGGAGGGTTTCGGGTGAAGCGCGTTGCTCTGCCCGAAGAAATGCTATGAAAGCCCTGATCGGCTCATCCATGCGGCATGGTCCTCAAGCGCCCGCTGCGATAAGAGCTGTCGCTTGCGCTCCTTGTCCCTGACGGTCACGGAGAGAGGCGGGAGGAGTCCGAAATTCATGTTCATGGGTTGAAAATGTCGTGGATCTGTCGTGGTAATGTAGGACACAAGACAGCCGTGAGCCGTCGTGGGTGGCGGCGTGACCAACGGCAACCCTCGCTGCTTGCGAACCGCGTTGATTCCTGCCAGACCTCCCATCGCCGCCGAGTCCGTGTATCCTTCCACGCCGACCAGTTGGCCAGCGAAGAACAGCGTGCTGCGGTCTTTGAACTGCAGGGTATCACGCAGCAAATGCGGTGAGTTGATGAACGTATTCCTGTGAAGACTGCCGTAGCGTAGAAACTCCGCCTGTTCTAAGCCAGGGATCATCCGGAACACGCGCTTCTGCTCACCATACGTCAGCCGGGTTTGAAAGCCGACCAAGTTATAGCAAGACCGGTGGGCATTTTCCGTTCTGAGTTGGACGACGGCAAACGGCCGGACGCCGTCCGGACCCTTCAGTCCCACGGGTTTTAACGGACCGAACTGCATGGTTTGTCGTCCGCGCTCAGCCATCACTTCAATCGGCAGACAGGCCTCGAAATACGGAATCTGTTCGAAGGATTTGGGCTGCACTTTTTCAGCCGTCAGCAGTGCTTCATAGAACTTCTGGTAAGTCGGCTCATCCATCGGGCAGTTGAGATAATCGTCTCCCCCTTTGTCATAGCGCGAGGCCCGAAAGGCCACGTCCATGTTGATAGACTCTGCATCGACGATCGGCGAGATCGCGTCATAAAAATAGAGATGATTGGATTGGGTCAGCCGCGCGATCGCCTGCGAGAGTTTGTCCGAAGTCAGCGGGCCCGTTGCCACGATGCAGACGTCCTCGGTCGGAATGTCGGTGATTTCCTCGCGGAGGATGCGAACGTTGGGATGGCCCTCGAGCGCCTGCGTAATCTTGAAGGAGAACTGGTCGCGGTCGACCGCAAGCGCCGATCCGGCCGGGACACGCACCTCGTCGGCAATCCTGATGATGAGCGACCGCTGACGCCGCATTTCTTCCTTCAAAATTCCGGCGGCATTCAGCGGATCGGTAGAGCCGAGTGAATTCGAACAGACCAACTCAGCCAGCCCGCCCGTCTTATGAGCCGGCGTCGCCTCTTTGGGACGCATCTCGTATAGCGTCACCTTGGCTCCCTGATTGGCCGCCTGCCAGGCGGCCTCTGAACCGGCCAAACCTCCGCCGATAATGATGACATCTTCACGCATCTGTAAGGGACTCCAAGAGAGCTGAAGTGAAGAAAAGGCATTGTAGAAATCGTCTTTCAGGGATGTCAAGGCGACGGCCGGTCTGCGCTGCCTCGCGACAACTTCGACGCGCATTGAACCCCGCAGAAGCCTCATGCTAGACTCCCGCGGATGGGCGATTAGCTCAGTGGCAGAGCGCTTCCTTCACACGGAAGAGGCCACAGGTTCGATACCTGTATCGCCCACCATCCCCTTAAATTTTCACGAGAATTCCTCACCTTACCGCGCAGAACATTCGACAGGCGCAAAGCCGCCGTTTTCTGGACAGAACGGCGAACCTCGGCTACACTTTCCTCAGTCAACTTGATCTATTATCAGCATCCGATTGAGGACGCGAGGTAGAGGTATGAAAACGAAGCTGTTCGCGGTGGGTGTGCTCGTCATCGCCAGCCTGGTAGGGTGTGCCGGCCATCAGCAGGCGGCTGAGAGTGATATCGGCTACGTGGCGCCGGCCAGCATCTATAGCGTGATGGACAGCACGGCGCTCGTGTACACCGACGTCGCTGCCGGCTCACCCCTCAATGATAATCCCTGGCGTTGGTTGGGCTTCGTCCTGCATCCTGTGGGACAAGTGCTTGACTACGGCTTTAACCGTCCCATGTACTCGCTGACCGGTAGCATGCCCTACCTCTTCGGTTATACCAGTGAAGATGCGATGCTGGACAGCCAGCGACGGCATTCTACGCGATACTGATCGTCGGTCCTTCGGTCTCCCGACAACGCCCGCTTTCGTCAGACGAAAGCGGGCGTTGTGCTATCACCGCTGGTAAACCGCCCGGTGCTTTCGGTATTCTCCTTCGGCATGATCGCGGCATCTCCATATCGAAGGCGTTGGTTCGTTCCCGGGACGTACATCGTGACCGTCGGTCTCGCGACTCTGCTGACCGCTTGTGCCACACCCAATCCACGGCAGCAGAACCTGCCGCCCTCGGAGACCGACTTGGTGCTGCTCAAGCCGGGCACGCTCTGTGGGCAAAAGAACGCATTTCTTCAGGCGCATCCCCAATCCACGCTCACCACAAAGGCGTGGGGGACAGGTCAGGAATTCATGATTCCGGCGGACCGCAGTCCGTCGCACGGAGACGAGTCGTATTTTTTCGATGAAGACGGCACCCTCGTTGGAACGCTGTTTACATTCGCGTCGGGTCTGGACCTCGAGCCGTATTCAGTGCTCCGCCACACACTGACGCTTCTCAAGCCCACCCTGGAGTTTTATCTGACGGTCGCCAACTTCGCCGGCAAGGCCAATATGGATTCCAGTTCGCTCTATGAAACCGGCGATGAAAAAACGACGACGCAATACCTCGTCATTAGTGCCCGCGAGCGCCCAGCCTTGCTACAAGCTTCCGTCACCATCGATCCGTATGTGAAGCTCTTTTCGCCGTATCGGCGTGAATTCTTGAACCGCCTGCGGCACCCGAGCGGAAACCGGCCGGGACAGCAGGTGGACAGTCAAGGCGCCGAGGACAAAGAGCCTTTTGCTTCGCTACAACAGTTTGCCCGTGGCCAAACCGCACAGCTCTCCTATTGCGGGACCCAGCAATACGACATTGCGGCCGATGCCTATCGGAAATCCATTGCGGGCGGGTTCACCAATAAGGTGTGGCAGGCGGAGGCCCATCACAAGCTGGGACAGTCTCTGTTCGGATTGGGGCAGTATGAACAAGCGAAGGCGGAAATGCTGCAGTCGCTGGCGATCAGACCCAATACACCGGAGATTCTGAATAATCTCGGCTCAACGCAGCTGAAACTCGGCGACAAGGCCGGAGCCTTGGCGTCGTTTGAGAAGGCTGTCACGCTTCGCCCCAATTACGCCATTGCCCGCTTCAATTTGGCCGAGGCCATCGAACCCACGAATCCAAAACGGGCGCTTTCCGAATACGAGACCTATCTCGTCCTCGTGGAAGGCATTCCCGAAGAAGCCGACCGCATCGCCTTGGTCCAGCAACGGGTGAAAAAACTCAAACCGCAGAAATAGACACTATCCGCGGATTTTCTCTTCCTGTTCCTGAAGCGTTTTGCAGGCAATGCAGAGGGTCGTCACGGGGCGGGCTTTCAAACGTTGGTAGGGAATTTCCTCTTCGCAGCGCTCACAGATGCCGTAGATATTTTTGCTCAACCGATCCAGCGCCTCATCAATCTTTTTCAGCAGTTTTTGTTCGCGTTCTTTGATCCGCATGGAAAAGTTCTGATCCACCTCCGCGGACGCCTGATCGCTGACATCCGGGAACGCTTCCGGTCGGTCGCGCTTCGTGAGTCCTTCACCTGTCTCATCCAGGATGGCTTGACGCTGTTTCTCGAGCTCGCGCCGGATCGCGCCATACTTGCCGCCGGCGGCTGCCGGCTTCCGGGCTCGTTGCGCTGCGACCGTCCTCCCGCGCGTCGTCCGCTTGGGTGAGTTCCGTGCTTTCATGCGTCACCACAAGTAAGAAAAATGAACGTGAAACTATAACAGGGGGTTTGAAAGGCGGTCAATGGAAAAGGCGACTGCGTTAGAGATCTCGGCGGCCTTCGATGGATTTCAGCAGCGTCACTTCATCGGCATACTCGATGTCCATGCCGACCGGTATCCCGTAAGCGATCCGGGACACGCGAACGCCGAGCGGCTTCAATTGATTGGTCAGATAGATGGCGGTGGCTTCTCCCTCGATCGTGGGATTAGTGGCCAGAATCACTTCCTGGACGCCCCCGAGCTTGACGCGGTCGATGAGCTCTTCGGCACGGATGTCCGATGGCCCCACCCCATCGAGAGGAGAAAGAGCGCCGAGCAATACATGATACAGCCCGCGATAGGCACCGGCCCGTTCGACGGCGTAGAGTGTGCTGGGCTCCTCGACCACGAGAATTCTGGTTTGATCGCGCCTGGGGTCCAGACAGTATTCACAGAGCTCGCCTTCGGCAATATTCCGACATTGGCGACAGAAGGAGAGCCCGTCTTTGACGGCACGGATGGCGTCGGCCAACCGCAGAGCCTCTTCCCGTTCAGCCTTCAGCAGATGAAAGGCCAGACGCTGCGCGGTTTTCTGCCCGATCCCCGGCAAACGGACCAGCTCTCGCACCAGCCGAGCCAGCAAGCCTTGTTGATCAACAGCCATGGAGATCGATTAAAAGAGTCCCGGGATGTTCATACCGCCGGTCACTGATTTCATTTGATCGGCCATCATCTGGCGGGCCTTCTTCAACGCATCGTTCGACGCAGCGAGCACGAGGTCCTGCAGCATGTCGACATCTCCTCCTTTGACCGCCTCAGGGTTGATGACGATGCTCACGATGTCCATGCCGCCATTGGCCGTGACGCTGACCATGCCGCCGCCAGCCGTTCCCGTGACGGTCTTGGTCGCCGCTTCTTCCTGCAATTTGGCCATTTGCGCCTGCATGGCTTGCGCTTGTTTCATGAGGTTGGCCATGTTGCCCAATGGATTTTTCATTCCTGCACCTCTTGTCCGTTCGGAACCGTTCTGACGTCGGCAAGTTCCGCTCCGAAAATTTCCAGTGCCTCCTTGACGACCGGATGGGCCTTCGCGCGCTCAAACAGGATGACTTTCTGCTCCTGCTCCTTGGCTGCCCTGATCTGCGCCATCGTCGGACCGGGTGGATCCGCCTCCGTCAGCTCAACTACCCGTAGCCGGACCGACTGCCCGCTCATTCGTTCCCATAAGGAGCTGAGCGCCTGCATATTGTCTGCCTTCTCCAACATCGCCCGGGCAACCGTGGCCTGTTTCGTGAAGCCGATCGTGACGACATTGCCTTCGATTCCGACCAGACGGCCCATTTCAAGGAACGGTGCGATGTTGGGGAAACTGTGGCCGACTTCCTCCTGGAACCGCTCCCAATGCAGGGTGACCGACTGCGTCGCGTGCGGGCGAGTTGTCGAAACTCCCGTCGCACGACTGGACGGTTGCGGAGACGGCGGTTGGGGCGTCCGACCGGCAGCTGCGACGGGCGCTGATGCCGGCCCCGTGGGCTGGACGGAACGCTGCGGACCTGTGGCGCCAGCAGGGCGCGTCGAGGGCAGTGTCTTGTCAGGTCGGACGACTGTCGGCTGAGCGGGACCTCCGGTCGATGCCGTCCGGGGCGGTTGCTCGGCCCCGACCACCTCCTGTCGGAACAACCGGGTCGCCTTCACCGCGGCCGTTTCCAGAACAAACCGCGGGTGCGCGCTGTATCGCAGGGCGTCTTCGGCCTGGGTGAACAACGTAAACAGCTGCTGAAGATGTTCCGGCGTGAGTGAGGCCTTGTCGGCCGCAAGCTGAGTCAGATCGTCGGCGGAAGCTTCGATCAGAGCAGGCCATTCCTGTTGGGAAGTGACCGAGACCACGAGCAGATTGCGCAGGTATTCGACCACGTCGGCGCAGTAGGCGCGCAGATCGTGTCCTCCCTCGATCAATTGTGAGATGGTGCGAAGGGCCGCGGCGCTGTCCTGCGAGGTCATCGCCCGGATCAGTGACCGCAGCAGTTCCTGCGGCACGGCGCCCAGGAGTGTTTCCAGTTCGGTATGGACGATCGATTTGCCACCGAAGGCGACTGCTTGGTCGAGCAAACTCAAGCCGTCGCGCATACTGCCCTCGCTGGCACGGGCCAGCGCGGCGAGGCTCCGGTCTTCGACGACAATGCTGTCCTGCATGGCCACGTGGCGCAGCCGCTCGATGATTTCGGTCTTGGCGATGCGGCGGAAATTATAATGCTGGCAGCGGGACAGGATGGTCGCCGGAATTTTATGAATTTCCGTGGTCGCAAAGATGAACACGACGTGAGAGGGCGGCTCTTCAAGGGTTTTGAGCAAGGCGTTGAAGGCCGAATTCGACAGCATATGGACTTCGTCGATGATGTAGACGCGATAGGTCCCTTTGAAGGGGGAAAACTTGACGTTCTCCCGGATTTCGCGGACATCGTCCACACTGGTATTCGAAGCGCCGTCGATCTCGATCACGTCGACCGAATGACCCTGCGCGATCTCCGTGCAATTGACGCATGTCCCGCATGGGGTGCCCGTCGGCCCATGCTCGCAGTTCAGCGCCTTGGCGAGGATGCGTGCCACCGTCGTCTTTCCCACACCCCGGGTGCCTGAAAACAAATAGGCTTGAGCGATGCGCTTGGTCGTGACCGCGTTGACCAGCGTTTGGACGACGTGGGGCTGGCCGATCACATCGTCAAACGTGCCGGGCCGGTATTTTCTGGCGGAGACTTGGTAGTCCATTTCCTCTCAATCCTATAGATCACAAGCGGGGCCAGGTGATCCTGCGGCACCCAAAACTTTCTGCTTACCGTTGCTTCCTTCCGGACCTGGCGGGATTCACAGGGTCTTGTTGCACAGGGCCCAGCCCCTTATTCAGGCTGCTGAAAATGCCCTCCGGCTTCGTTCTCGGTCGCGCATCCCCTCGACATACGGAAACACACCGCACTGGAGGCAACGTAACTATCCGCTCGCAGATGATCAAAGCGAGCGGCCCAAGCCAAAGCTTGGTATGTACCTCCTCAGGGCCTGAGTCTTCCTGCGGCCTTGCCGGAGACCATTTTGAGCAGCCTCATCAGAAACTAACTTGTTCGTATCTCACCGTTCTCGGTGTTGTTGCCCGAGGGCGCACGCGACACTTAATGTGCTTATCCCGTCGCCACAACAATTAGCAAGGCTCCGGGTCGAGCACGCTCATTAAACCTGAAACACACCTGAGGTGTCTATCCGCCCGCATCAGTTCACGATACGGCGAAGAAGAGCGGGCGGTTCACACGAAGTGTGGTATGGCGGAGAGGGTGGGATTCGAACCCACGGTCCCGTTGCCG
>Ga0070664_100002124_pt1 | contig 15871 bp, 17 predicted proteins | sample KBSC73metaG_FD_65863 | JGI IMG/M metagenome (GOLD analysis project Ga0070664, IMG submission 65863) | Corn rhizosphere microbial communities from Kellogg Biological Station, Michigan, USA - KBS C7-3 metaG | ecosystem: Host-associated > Plants > Roots > Rhizosphere > Soil ... | reverse complement strand
TCCTTTCAGAAACACATTGATGGTAACCTCATTTTTTATATTGTGAAGAAGTGCACGAGTAGTGGTTGTGAGGGAATATCTTTTTTCTTCTGTCAGGTCGATCCGACCATGCAGCTTTGATGCTATGTAGTTTATTAAAAATAACGCAACAAGCAGTCCAGCCCACCAAACTCCAGTATTTCTTTTAGTCATTTTATCTGCTTGCTAAGTTTTGTTTGGTAAGTAATAAAAAGAACAATATCAGGCTAATAAAATAAACCAGGTCTCGTGTGTCAACAACCCCCCTGCTCATACTTTGATAGTGGAAACTAATTCCCAGCATTTGTATGTAGTAGTCAGCACCATTTTCAAATACAGGTAATTCGCTAATGGCCGTGAATCCATAATAAAATAAAACACATGCAATTAAACTTATAATAAATGCTACCACCGAGTTTGTGGTAAAACTGCTGACACAAATTCCAATCGACACAAAAACTGCCGTTAATAATAATAACCCTAAATAAGAACCAGCTGCAGCTCCAGAGTCTATTCCAGATGTAGATGCTAAGTGATTTATGGTGATGTAATAAACCAGTGTTGGAAGCAATGCAATTAAAGCAACAAAAAAACTTCCCCAAAACTTTCCATTTACGATTTGCCAGCCACCAATGGGTCGGGTTTGCAAAATTTCAAAAGTTCCAGATTTAAACTCGTCTGAGAAACTTCGCATTGTGATGGCAGATATCAGGAATAAAAGTATCCACGGCGCAAACGAGAAGAACTGTTCGAGTGAGGCATATCCATATTCAAGTATATTGTTACGGAATACAAATAAAACCAAACCGTTCACTAATAAAAATACAATGATGGTAATGTATCCGGTCAGACTGCTGAAAAATTGGCGAAGCTCCTTTTTACAAATTGGCCACATTAAAACAAAATCTGGTTTTTAATAAGAACGGTGCAAAATAATGATTGATTATTAGTAAAAAAGAGAAATCCCGCAAAAAGCGGGATCTGAATATGATTTTGATTTCTTAAACTGCAAAACTCTCGCCGCAGGAACATGTTCGACTGGCATTTGGATTATTGAAATGGAATCCCTTTCCATTTAATCCATCCGAAAAATCAAGTGTTGTATTTACCAGGTATAAAAAGCTCTTAAGGTCAGTAACCACTTTAACCCCGTTATCCTCAAAAACCTGGTCTGCGGGTTTAAGTTCTTTATCAAAATCCATTTTATAGCTAAGACCTGAACATCCTCCACCAACGACGCTCACCCTTAAAAAATAATTTTCGCTATAACCCGATTCATTCATTAAGGCTTTGACCCTTTCCCGGGCTTTATCCGTTACATGAATGGCATTATCCATTGCTATCATAAGATTATTTTTAACTGTTATAAATTCCAGCAGAACTCATTTTTCTTAATTGTTGCACATTAAATAAAACTTGCTGAATGGTATAATCGATTTCTTCTTCCGTTGTAAACCTTCCCAGGCTAAACCGTATCGAACTGTGTGCCAACTCATCATCCAAACCTAATGCTTTTAGAACATAGGAAGGTTCCAGTGAAGCGGACGTACATGCTGAACCAGACGATAATGCAATTTCTTTATTTAAACCCCTCATCAAGGCCTGTCCGTCCACGTTTTTGAACGACATGTTAGTTGTGTTAGGCAGCCTATGCACGTTACTGCCGTTGATATAAACATTACCCATGCTTAATAGTTCATACTCCAACTTATCGCGAAGCCGCGAAATATTCAATGCCTCCTTTTCTAAATCATTTTTGCAAATTTCAGAAGCTTTACCAAAGCCTACAATACCAGGAACATTTAAGGTGCCACTTCTCATTCCTTTTTCGTGTCCGCCTCCATCAATTTGTGCAACCAGTTTAACTCTTGGATTTCTCCTCCTCACATATAACGCACCAACTCCTTTTGGACCGTATAATTTATGAGAAGAAAAAGCCATGATATCAATATGTTGGTCGGTTACATTAACTGCAATTTTACCTATGGCCTGTGTAGCATCAGTAAAAAACAGAACATTGTGTTCCCTGGCAACAAGCGCAATTTCGCCAATAGGAAGTACTGTGCCTGTCTCGTTATTGGCAGTCATAATGGCAATGAGAACGGTGTTTGAACGCATAGCTTCTTCAACTTGTTGAGCTGTAACCAACCCCTCTGGATTAGCAGGCAAATAAGTTACATCGGCACCTTGTTTTTCCAAATGTTTACAAGTGTCCAAAACCGCCCTGTGTTCAATATTGGAAGTAATGATATGATTTCCTTTTGAGGCATAACTTTCAATAACTCCCTTTAATGCAAGATTTATTGCTTCAGTAGCACCGGAAGTAAAAATGATTTCGTTAGGTTCCGCGCCGATTAACTCCGCAACTTGTTCACGGGCGTAGTCAACTGCTTCCTCGGCCTGCCAGCCAAATGAATGTGTTTTGCTTGCAGCATTTCCAAAATATTTGTTGAAATAGGGCAACATTGTATCTATCACCCTGGTATCGCAGGGTGTTGTAGCATTGTAATCCAAATAGATTGGCAATTGTAACATGGTTATCTCCACTTACAAATTTACCCCAAAAGCATGGAGTAATGGAAATGCAATGGATTTATGGAATTATTTTTACAAATCCTAAACGAAGTATATGCTTAAGGTAGAACATATAGGAATTGCAGTAACGTCGCTACAAAAGTCTATTCCTCTTTTTGAAAAACTGTTAAACACTGCTTGCTATAAAACCGAACAGGTTTCTACCGAAAATGTAACGACTGCTTTCTTTCAAAAAGGAGATACGAAAATTGAATTGCTTGAATCTACATCTGAAGATGGCGTAATTAAAAAATACATCGAAAAAAAAGGAGAAGGTATTCACCATATTGCGTTTGATGTACAGGATATTTATGCAGAAATGAGCCGTTTAAAATCTGAAGGTTTTATTTTAATTAATGATAAACCCAAAAACGGTGCTGACAATAAATTAGTTTGCTTTATACATCCAAAATCTACAGGCGGAGTGCTGATTGAACTTTGCCAGGAAAGAAGTTAATTTTCAAATTCCTCCTCATTAAATAGTTGGCCTATTAAAAAATAATACCCCGGGTAGAAACCCAGGGTCTATTCCTCAACGCCTAAAAAAACCAGGTTAAATAATCATTTGCCTTGAAGAGTTGATCAATTGTCCGTTCGAAATAGAAATATGCTTGCCAGCTGAATCCGGGTTTATCCGGTCAACTGAATTGTAATTAGTTGATGTGCCTACGAGATATTTTTTGGTTGGTAAAAAATGAATAGCTGATTTAGAAACAGCCTTAGCGGGAGCCGCAAACGAAAAGATGAATACAATAAATAATAGAAAGAAATTAATTTTTTTCATGGTACGGCTCAATTTTCTCTTAGGGTTTCTAAAATAAACTGGTTACTGATCTATCCGAATGTTGTAACAAGTGTAGTTTAGTGAAGCAAAACTATACTGCGTTTTTTTAAGATGCAAGTGTTTTTACGTTATTTATTGCGGAAAACCACATTTCTTTTAAAACTGAAATATAACTGTATGGATTTCAATTCAAGTAATCAAAAAATCGACAGAAAAAAAATTACTAGATAGCTATTCTTTAAGCTTCAAATATGGTGGTAGGACACAAATGTTGTAGAGTTTTACTAAGAAAACTTCTTATCACCTGGTCTGTAATAAGAGTAAATCCGAGGGTAAAAAAACATTTTATATAATGCTAGTGTTCTCCAACAGCCATGAACAAAAAAGGATCAGGCAATATCAGAAGGAGAATCAGAATTCACGATGCCTAATTTTTCAACTGCCAATTGTGCGGCAATTTGTGAAGCATCTTTCTTATTAAAAGCTTTTCCCTGTGCAATAACTTTTCCATTGATAACAGCACCTATTGTAAACAGTCGTCTCCCATTTTCCATTTGTTCATTCAGCGTTTCAAATTCCAGTTGCTTGCCATTTTTATTGGCCCATCCGTATAATTTGTTTTTGTGGTTGATCTCAAGGATTTCAAGGTCCTCCACGAACATATGAGGAATCACAATTCTGTCATTTACCCATTTAGCTGTTTTTTTAAATCCTTTATCGAGGTAAATGGCTCCCACCAGCGCTTCTAGTGTATTACCAAAGATTTGACTTGTTTTTAGTGATGCATCTGATTTATTATAAACCGTAATTTTTTTCAATCCCATTTTTACAGCAATATCATTTAGCTGCTGGCGGTTAACCATTTTACTTCTCATTTCAGTAAGAAAACCTTCTTCTTTGTAAGGATAGCGTTTAAATAAATAGTCAGCCACCAGAGCACTTAAAACTGCATCGCCTAAATATTCAAGGCGTTCATTATTTTCATCGATGGTGTCTTTTACAGAGCGATGTGTTAATGCTGTTTTGTATAAAGAAGGATTACCAGGAGAATAACCTAATACACCTTTCAGTTGCTTTTTGAAAGAAGGATCAGCATGTTTTTTATAGATTGAGTTCCAAAAATCCACAAATTGTAAACTACAAATTTTTCTGCAGGGTTGAAAATATGATAAGCTAGGCTAAATATTTTTTGAAAATCATACAGGCATTGTGTCCTCCAAAACCAAAAGTGTTACTTAATGCAGCATCAACTGTTCTTTTTTGTGCCTGCCAAAAAGTAAAATTAAGTTTAGGGTCCAACTCGGGATCATCTGTAAAATGGTTGATTGTTGGAGGAACAATATCGTTTTGCACAGCCATGATACAAGCAATAGCTTCAATAACGCCAGCTGCACCCAAACAATGCCCGGTCATTGATTTTGTAGAACTGACATTTAAATTATAAGCATGATCTCCAAATACATCAAGGATGGCTTTTACTTCCGCAATATCGCCGAGCGGTGTTGATGTACCGTGGGTATTTATATAATCGATGTCCTCTTTCTGCATATTTGCGTCTTCTAGTGCTACAAGCATTACATTTTTTGCACCCAAACCTTCTGGATGGGGCGCTGTAATATGATGTGCATCTGCGGTAGCACCGCCGCCTGCGACTTCGCAATAAATTTTTGCTCCACGTTTAAGAGCATGCTCATACTCTTCAAAGATCACAACACCTGCAGCTTCTCCCATTACAAAACCATCGCGATCTTTATCATATGGACGAGATGCTGTTTTTGGATCGTCATTTCTTTCACTGAGCGCTTTCATTGCATTAAATCCACCGACACCGGCTTCGCTTACTACGCTTTCTGCTCCGCCAGTTACAATAATATCGGCTTTGCCTAGTCTAATCAGGTTGAATGCTTCCATCATGGCATTAGTGGAAGAGGCACAGGCACTCACTACCGCAAAGTTGGGCCCCCTGAATCCATGCCGCATAGAGATATGACCAGCAGCAATATCAAGTATCATCTTTGGAATGAAGAAAGGATTAAATCGGGGCGTGCCATCACCTTTAGCAAAGTTGACAACTTCTTCCTGGAAAGTTATCAAACCACCAATACCGCTGGCAAATACAACGCCAACCCGATCTACGTTTACATTACCTTCATCAATACCCGCATCTTGAACCGCCTGGTCGCTGGCTACCAAAGCCGTTTGTGTAAAGCGGTCAATTTTCCTGGCTTCTTTTCTATCTAGATAATTGGTAGGATCAAAATTTTTAATTTCGCAGGCAAACCTCGTTTTGAATTTGGATGCATCAAAATTGGTGATAAAATCACAACCACTGACACCATTTCTCAAATTATTCCAATACTCTGTAATTGAATTTCCAAGCGGCGTGACCGCACCCATTCCCGTTATTACAACTCGTTTTAATTGCATAGGCCTGCGGAACAATTTTATGTAAGATAAAACCGCCTTCAACGATGCGAGTGCAAACGGAAGGCGGATTATTATACTTCCCGCAATTGCGGGAGACAATCAAATTTTATTTGGCATGTTCTTCCAGGTACGAAACAGCCTGCCCCACCGTAGTGATGGTTTCTGCTTGTTCGTCAGGAATTGAAATATTGAATTCTTTTTCAAATTCCATGATTAATTCTACGGTGTCCAAAGAGTCGGCACCTAAATCATTGGTAAAAGAAGCTTCATTCGTTACTTCTGCTTCATCAACGCCTAATTTATCAACTATGATCTTTTTTACTCTAGCTGCGATGTCTGACATTTTGTAAAATTTTGGTTATAGTGGTGCAAAAATAGAAGTTTTTGGATTAAATAAAATTTTGCCTTTGCCTTTCGAAATTGTTATTGATACCGCCAAGTTTCGAATAAAACTTGCAATTTGCAGGCTGAATGGATATTTGTAAATTGAACTACTCAACGCATCATCAATGGCATTGAAAATCATAGATCATGGCAGCGCTGAATATGAGCAAATGGTTAAACTGCGAGACGAAATTCTACGCAAACCACTTGGGCTAAGTTTTACCAGAGAAGAACTGGAAAGGGAAAAAAATAATTTACACATCGTCGCATACGAAGATGAACGGATGTTGGGCTGCTGTATGTTGCTTGAGGAAGACCCGGAAACAGTACGGCTACGACAAATGGCAGTAATGAATGATTTACAGGGCAAGGGCATTGGGAAAGCCTTAATGCAGTTTGCTGAAAACCTGGCCAGGGACAGGGGCTACAAAAAAATAACTATGCATGCCCGAAAGAATGCGCTCGGATTCTATGAAAAAATGGGTTATAAAACCAGGGGAAAGGAATTTGAAGAAATAACAATACCTCATTATGTTATGGAAAAGGAACTTTAGCCAGGTCTCAAATAAACTTACATAACTAATATACTATTATCAAAATTTAATACTTGAACAGTGATGGTTCAGGTTTTTATTTTCTCCTTCATTAGGTGCCTTAATTGAAAAATTTCATCGCTGTTAGTAAATGCAGTTTTAGGCACAAGAAAGAATGAACGACTATCGAAGTACAAATGAAAAAAATAAGGTGTTTCCAAAAAATCGCTTAATGCATTCCAGGGCCAGGAACGGGAGCCTCTTTCATTTCCCACAGAGAAAGAATTTTCATCGAAATGCATTGTAAAGTGATCCTTAAAAGTTGCCGCTCTTCTATAAACCATGCCTGGTAATACAAACCAGAAACTAATCATCAATGTAAACCATAAAAAAGATCCCACGATAAATGCAAGGGGTAATATTTTTTTGAAATAAAATAATGCTGCAGAAGCTAGTGCAAATACATTTACCAAAACGACCATTAACCGTATTTCTTTCTTGCTAAGAAAATGGTAACGCAATGCCTGTAATACCTGTGATTTGTCGTACGAAAATTGAATCGTCATTGAGCGAAGTTATTTTTCTCCATAAAGATAGAAAGGCAATTACTCGTCGACAGGGACAAATAAACCAAAAAGTCCTGCATGAGCAGGACTTTACTTCCTTTTAGAAAATAATTATTTGTTCATCATTTGCTTTGCTTCAATGCTTAATGTAGCATGAGGCACAGCACGTAGACGAGCCTTATCAATTAATTTACCGGTGACACGACAAATGCCATACGTTTTGTTTTCAATTCTCATCATTGCTTTCTCCAAATGGTCGATAAAAGTAATTTGACGACTTGCCATCTGGCTCAGCTGTTCTCTTTCCATGCTCATACTTCCATCTTCCATAGTCATATAGCGACCATCTTCCATATCGCCTTCGTCTTTGCGTGTGATCAAGCCCTGTAAATAGGCAAGTTCTTTTTTTGCTGTTTCTAATTTTCTAAGGATTAGCTCTTTAAATTCCGTAAGCTCTGCGTCCGAATACCTCATAGTAGGGCCTGTTTGTTCTTGATGTGGTGAATCTAATACTGATTTTGTAAAGTCTGGATCGTACTTGACCGCTTTTGTTGTTGATGTTTTAGGAATTACGATTTTTTTGGGCGGTTCATTTTTAGGAACCGTTTTAACTAAGGGCTTAATAGCTGGCTTCACTTCATGATGAGTTGGCGCAGCAACTGCAGGCTTCTTAACCGGCACTACAGCTTCTTTTGATTTAATGGGCGAGGATTTTTTGACTGGTAACAACGGTTTTTTCGCTACTGTAACAGGTTTACTTACCGGCTTAGCCTGTTTAGCAATTTTTTTCGGGGCTTCTTTTTTCAAATTTTTCTTAGCAGGCACTACCTTCTTGGCAATAGGTTTTTTTACTGCTGGCTTGGCAGTCTTTTTTGCGACTGGCTTTTTTGCTGCCACTTTTTTTACCGGTTTAGCTGCCTTTGCAGCTTTCTTTTGGGATTGCTTTTTTGTAGCCATACAATTGTTAGCCCTTTTTTAAGACGGTGACCTTCAATGGGTTATCATTAACCTCTATCTCAGTGCCCTCATCAATTTGTGTTGTGAACTCCAGCTTGTCTGCCAGAATTTCGGCGCAAATATAGTCATTAAACCTAGCCAAAGATTGGTTAATACCATTAGCAGCAGCCACTTTTACGTCAATTCTGTCAGTCACATCAAAACCACTTTCCTTCCGAATCTTTTGAATTCTATTCACAAATTCACGTGCATCCCCCTCCTGAACAAGTTCAGGCGTCACATTTATATCTAATGCCACTGTAAGTTGCCCCTTATTTGCAACTGTCCAACCAGGTATATCTTCACTATTGATTTCAACATCATTTAAGGTCAATTCTACAGATTCTTCCCCAACAGGAATTGAATATCTGCCTTCTTTTTCAAATTGAGAAATTTCGTGCTGGGAAAAATTAGCAAGTAGTTGAGACACCGGTTTCATTTTTGATCCCAACCTTTTACCTAACGCGATAAAATTGGGTTTGATTTTCTTTTTAATGAAACCTTCGGTCTTAGTTAAATATTCAATAGCTTTTATGTTCACCTCCGTTTTGATAAGTTCTTCCACTTTGCGCAGTTGTTGCTCCATGGCTGGGTTTGACACAGGTATCAATACTTTAAGCAGTGGCTGGCGCACCTTAATATTTGCTTTTTTTCGTAAAGAAAGCACCAGCGAGGAAACATCCTGGGCTAACTGCATTCGTTCTTCCAGGCCTGTATCGATCAATACTTCGTTAGCCTTTGGAAAAAGGACATGGTGAACCGAAACCTCTTTTTGTTTTTGACTTACCGAATTAAGATTTGCAAAAAGCTCATCGCTGAAAAACGGAGAAATTGGTGCCATTAAGCGTGCAACGGTTTCGAGGCACTCGTATAAAGTTTGATAAGCAGCGATCTTATCAGATTCATATTCTCCCTTCCAAAAACGGCGACGGCATAAGCGGACATACCAATTGCTTAATTGCTCATCAACAAAGTCTTCTATAAACCTTCCCGCCTGGGTTGGTTCGTAATCATCAAAAGCTGAAGTACAATTTTTGATTAATGTTTGAAGCGAAGACAAAATCCATTTATCTATTTCGGGCCTTTGCTGAACAGGAATGTAATCCTCCCGAAAAGCAAACCCATCGACGTTGGCGTAGAGAGCAAAGAATTGATAGGTGTTATAAAGTGTACCAAAAAATTTCCTTTGTACTTCCCTTATACCTTCGACATCAAATTTTAAATTATCCCATGGCGATGCGTTGGTAATCATATACCACCGTGTGGCATCTGCACCAAATTTTTCAATAGTTTGAAATGGGTCAACAGCATTGCCCAACCTCTTACTCATTTTATTTCCATTCTTATCTAATACCAAACCATTGGATATACAGGTTCTGAAAGCCACCGAATCAAACAACATTGCGGCTAAGGCATGAAGGGTATAAAACCAGCCCCTCGTTTGATCAACACCTTCGGCGATGAAATCAGCAGGGAAGTTTTGCTGGAATTTTTCTTTGTTTTCAAACGGAAAATGCCATTGGGCATAAGGCATGGCACCACTGTCAAACCAAACATCTATTAAATCCGGTTCGCGATGCATAGGTTTTCCGGAATCAGAAACCAGGATCACTTCATCTACATAGGGTTTATGCAAATCCAGAATTCCATCATGCAAATAATGTGTATTAACATCTCCGCCTAAAATCTGGTTGGCTTTCCTGATTTCTGTATTTAATTCATCAATTGAACCAATACATTTTTCTTCGCTTCCATCTTCCGTTCTCCACACAGGTAACGGTGTGCCCCAAAAACGACTACGACTCAAATTCCAATCAACCATATTTTCCAACCAATTTCCAAAACGGCCGGTACCTGTAGATTCGGGTTTCCAATTAATGGTTTTATTCAATTCAACCATTCTTTCTCTTAATGCTGTCGTTTTAATAAACCAGGCATCAAGAGGATAATACACTACAGGTTTATCAGTTCTCCAGCAATGAGGGTAACTGTGCTCATATTTTTCAACCTTGAAAGCCCTGTTTTCTTTTTTGAGTTTTACAGAAATGTCTACATTGACGTCAACATAATTTGGTTCGTCCTTGTAATCTTTTATATACCTGCCCGAAAATTCGCCAAGACCATCAACGAACTTTCCTTCTTTATCAACTAAAGTGAGAATTCCAATATTATATTTTTTTCCAACCTTGAAGTCATCAGCTCCAAATGCCGGAGCAGTATGAACGATTCCAGTACCGTCTTCAGTTGTAACAAAATCACCTAACAAAACGCGGAATGGTTTTGCGTCGGGAGTAATTGATCTTATCGCATCCAATGAGTTTGCATCATAAGGAAGTAATTGCTCGTATTCCAAACCCTCCAAATCTTTTCCTTTAAACTCTGTAACAATTTTCCAAGGAAGAATTTTTTGTTCTGCATTATAATTTTCAAAATCTGCATTCTCCCCTTCCGGTTTGAAATAATGCGACACTGTAGGTTTCGCCAGAACAACATTAATTGGAAGATGTGTGTATGGATTAAACGTCTTCACCAAAACATAATTTATGTTTGGTCCTACAGTCAATCCAAGATTGGAAGGAAGCGTCCATGGAGTGGTTGTCCATGCTAAATAATACACTTCGTCATTACCGGCAGCATCAAACAAAAATTTTGAACGCTCATCTTTTGCTGCTTTAAACATGGCGATGGCACTTGTATCCTTGACATTGCGATAAGTGCCTGGCTGGTTCAATTCATGAGAACTTAAACCCGTTCCCGCCGCTGGAGAATAGGGCTGGATGGAAACACTTTTATATAGAAGCCCTTTGTTGTACAATTCTTTCAGACACCACCACAGTGTTTCAATATATTCGTTAGTAAAGGTGATATAAGGGTCATTCAAATCAACCCAGTAACCCATTTTTTGAGTCAAATGATCCCATTGGCCTTTGTACCTGAGAACTGCCTCACGGCATTTTTGGTTGTACTCAGCAACGGAAATCTTTTTGCCTATGTCTTCTTTTGTTATTCCTAATTCCTTTTCTACGCCAAGTTCAATTGGTAAACCATGTGTATCCCAACCGCCTTTTCTTTCTACCTTAAACCCCTGCATGGTTTTGTAACGACATACCAAATCCTTTAATGCCCTTGCCATTACGTGGTGTATACCCGGCATTCCATTGGCACTAGGAGGACCCTCATAAAATACAAAAGGCGGCGCCTCCTCTCTTATTTCAACGCTTTTTTCAAAAGCTTTTTCCTGCTGCCATCTTTCCAGGATTTCTTTTTCAATGGCAGGAAGATTCAGATGTTTAAACTCTTTATATCGATTGGCCATGTTGGGCTCCTCAACTTATTTAAAAAATGGCTGCGAAGTTACGGAAAATCAGTGCTAAGATGAGGTGAAAGATGACTTCAAATTGGCAGTTGAAGTCAGCAATTTGAATGAAAATCCCGGCAGCAAAGTTTTGTTGCCAGATTATTTTGAGTTACTAATCTGGCTATGATTCAGTTTTATATCCATGAGCGTTGCAATCGATTTCGCCCTTTGCTTCATCAATTCTGTTTTGGATCCCTCAAACAATCCATCTAAAGTTTCGGTAAAAAGTTGTACCCAACGATCCAGATGTTCCTTTTGAATTTTTGATAGGTTGTGAATATGCTGGTGCACTTCCATTACGTTTTTTCGATAGCCATGCGTATTGAAAACAATTGATTCCCAGAAACTGGCTATGATTGGTATATGTGTTTTCAGATCCAAAGGCATTACTTCTATAAAAAAATGCCCAATCAATTCATCTGCGAATGCTTTTTTATAAAACGCCTGTAAAAAATCCTCAATGTCCTGGCGTTTTTCAATATCTCTTTTCATTCTTTATTTTTTGTATCAATTACAATAGTAACCGGCCCATCGTTTATTAACTCCACTTTCATATCTGCACCAAAAATGCCAGTTTGAACTTTCTTTCCCAGGGCAATTTCCAGCTGATCAATCATTTTTTCATACAGGGGAGTCGCAAACTCAGGCTTACTTGCTTTCGTATAGCTTGGTCGGTTGCCTTTTTTTGTAGAAGCATGTAACGTAAACTGGCTAATGAGCAAAATATCTCCATTAATATCCAGAACGGATTTATTCATCACCGTGTTTTCATCATTAAATATCCTGAGATTCACAATTTTATTGCTCAGCCACTCAATATCCTTGTTTGTATCGGCATCCTCAATCCCCAATAAAACCAGGAGACCCATGCCGATTTCACCTCTGATTTTTTTATCAATTTGTACATTAGCCCTGCTTACTCTTTGAATGACTGCTTTCACTTTTATTACAGGAATTATAAACGAATTACACTAATTTTTTGAACATACATCGCCATTCCTAAATTAATTCGAGCAATTGGCCGTAATTCGCATAATTGAATCTATGATTGACGTTTCCTCTGAAATACGACTACAAACTACAAGAAGCGGAGGCAAGGGAGGACAGAATGTAAATAAAGTTGAAACTGCAGTTATTGCCTTTTTCAATATCCCTGCGTCTGAACTTCTTTCTGATGATCAAAAGAAAATAGTCATAGAAAAGCTTGCAAACCGAGTTAATGCTGATGGCGATCTTGTTGTAAAATCACAAACGTATCGAACACAGTTAGACAATAAAGAAGATGCCATTAAAAAAGTGAATACCCTCGTTTTTTCTGTACTAAAAAAGAAAAGATTCCGAATTGCCACCAAACCATCAAAAAAATCAAAAGAAAAAAGAATTGAATCCAAAAAACGTTCTTCACAAATAAAACAAGGAAGAAAAAAACTGCGAGCCAGGGACTTTTAACAGAGACGGTCCAATGTTTTTTATAGTTTTAATCCTTATTGATATCATTTGAAAAGCTGGCTAGTTATACTTATAATAATCTGTTTTATTGTAGCAGGAACTATTCTTTTAAATAGTTGCAAAAAGAACAAATTTATTACGGCAACTCCCATTCAGTTTGTAAATCCGCCCGGCTTTCCTCAACCCACTTACAATTTTTCTGCAAATCCTTTAACCGAGGAGGGGTTTTTATTGGGCAAGAAATTATTTTATGATGGGAAACTTTCCAGCACAGGTAATGTTTATTGCGGCTCGTGTCATCAACCTGTGGCTGCATTTACAACATTTGATCACGATAGAAGCCATGGAATAAACGGAAACCATACGCTACGCAATGCTCCTGGGATATTTAATATGGCGTGGTATCCTTATTTTAACCAGGACGGCAACACAAACTCATTGTGGAAGGTTTATGAAAACCATATTAACCATCCGAAAGAAATGGGCGAAACTGTTAGCAATGTGCTTAATAAGCTGCAAGCTGATACTGCATATAAAAGGATGTTTCTTGCAGCATTTGGAAGTGAAAGCATTACATCAGAAAGAATGTACAAGGCCCTGGACCAATTCGTAGTCAGCCTGGTTTCTGCCAATACCAAATACGACAAAGTAATGCAGGGACAGGAAAGTTTCACGGCCACCGAGCAATCTGGCTATATTACCTTCCAATCTAAATGTGGCAGTTGCCATAAAGGAGTTTTATTCACGGATTTTAGTTTCAGGAACATCGGACTTGAAGTAGATCCGGCATTGAACGATTATGGACGGATGCGGGTAACAAATAATCATTCGGACTCAATAAAATTTAGGGTACCCAGCCTGCGTAATCTCGAGTTTACTTCCTATTACTTTCATGATGGAAGGATTAATTTTCCGAGGAACGTTTTGAAATTCTACGAGACGGGTGTCAACCAAAGTGCCACTTTAGATCCTTTACTGACAAACGGAATTCAATTAACCCAAACAGAAGAAGACAACGTAATTGATTTTTTAAGAACCTTATCGGATTCTGCTTTTTTAAGCAACCCACGTTTCCGACAATAACCTATTTGTGAATTCTTGCCAGCATTATTTCATTCCTATCGTTCCTGTCTTAAATTCGTGTGATTTAAAAACCATATCCATTGAGCGGCATTAAAAAATTAGCAGGACAAACCTTATGGTATGGAGCCAGCTCGATTGCGGCTCGGTTTCTCAATTACCTATTGACGCCTTACCTGACATATACCATGTCAGGTAAAATTGCCGACTACGGTGAGATGAGCATGTTATATGCCGCTATTCCATTCCTTAATGTCATTTTTACTTACGGGTTGGAAACAGCTTATTTCAGGTATGCAACCACCAAAGAAGAACATGAGCAGGTGTATAACACAGCGAGTATATCCCTAATTTTTTCTACCTCCATTTTTACAGCTTTGTTAGTGTTGTTCAATCAACAGTTGGCTACGTTATTGCGCATTCCCGCCCACCCGGAATATTTTACACTTAGCGCTTTCATAATTGCGTTTGATGCACTGACAACACTGGCCTTTGCCAAATTGCGATATGAAGGAAAGCCGGTAAAATTTGCCTCGGTAAGAATTGCAGGAATTGTCATCAACATTATCAGCGTTTTTTTCTTTTTATCTGTTTGCCCCCGGCTATATGAAAAAAATCCAAGCAGTTTTATTCATGCTTTTTATAACCCTGATTATAAAGTTGGTTATGTGATTATTGCCAATCTCATTCAAGCAGTTGTCACATTCCTATTGTTATCAAAAGAATTTTTTTCTTTCAAATGGCGGTTCAACGGCAAGTTATGGAGAGACATCTTGCTATATTCATCACCTTTAATTCTTGCGGGTTTCGCAGGCATGATCAATGAAACTTTCGACAGAATCATGCTTGGACGCTGGTCATCGGCACCCACAGCAAAACAGGCGCTTGCGGAGGTGGGCATCTATAGTGCCTGCTACAAACTTTCCATCCTAATCACTTTATTCATACAGGCTTTTCGCATGGGAGCCGAACCGTTCTTTTTTAAACAGGCGCAAGGCCAGCAACCGCAAAAAGTGTATGCAAGAGTGATGAAATTTTTTGTGATTGTTATTTGCTTCATGTTTTTGTTGGTGGTTCTTTTTCTTGATATATGGAAATATTTTATTGACAAACATTTCTGGAGTGGCCTGAAAGTGGTACCCATTCTTTTACTCGCCAATATGTTTCTGGGTATTTACTACAATCTTTCTATTTGGTATAAACTTTCAAACAAAACCATTGCCGGCGCATGGATCACACTGGCAGGTGCTTTGATCACACTTGTCATCAACTATCTTTTTATTCCGCGATTCGGATACCTGGCCTGCGCCTGGGCTACTTTCTTCTGTTATGGATCCATGATGGTGATTTCTTTCACCTGGGGTCAGAAAAATTACCGGGTACCTTATGCCTGGCGAAAACTGGTAGCATACATGGCCATTTGCGTTGGCTTGTACGGCGTTTATTTATTGTTTGGAGAATTTGATTTCGATGCCTGGACCAACCGGGGCTTCGCATTGGTGCTCCTGGCGCTATTTGCATTGCTTATCCTGAATGTCGAACGAAAGGAATTCCAGAAGCTGCCCTACGTCGGTCGTTTTTTCACCACCAGGCCCGCTTAGGTTCGCTTCGCTCACCCTTTTCTTTGAACCGCTAAGCCGCCAAGACGCTAAGTTTCGCAAAGAAGAGAGAAAGAACACTGATTTTTATGATTGTTATGATT
>Ga0070664_100002119_pt1 | contig 15883 bp, 15 predicted proteins | sample KBSC73metaG_FD_65863 | JGI IMG/M metagenome (GOLD analysis project Ga0070664, IMG submission 65863) | Corn rhizosphere microbial communities from Kellogg Biological Station, Michigan, USA - KBS C7-3 metaG | ecosystem: Host-associated > Plants > Roots > Rhizosphere > Soil ... | reverse complement strand
GGGCCGCGCGATCCGGCACTCGGGATGGTATCCGGACCGGCAGTTGCGATTTTTTGACAGGCGAAAAGGCCGGTGGAAAAATGTCCGGGTTCACGAATCGCTTGAGATGGCTTCGGACGCTAGAACAAAGCGCCTGAAAGGCGAGATCGAACACTTCAGCATCGAGAATTCGGCCCACCATCACAAGATTTTAGGTGAGAGATATGCTCCGCTCGCAGCACGGCAAATGTACGATGACGGACGGCGCACATCTGCGTTTAAGGTAGCAATTTCCAGCCCCGCAGCGTTCATCCGGGCATATATTCTAAAGCTCGGATTTCTCGATGGTTTTCCCGGCTATTGTATCGCAAAATTTGCCGCGCATCACGCATTTTTAAAACACACCCTACTCTGGGAAATGCAGCGCTCCGACACAGAAAAACAATAGTTGAGCAGGTCCTACAACCTACACAATAGCTGCTACATCAAATTCTTTAAATGTAACGCCGGTTGGGTTATATTTTGAATATGGCCAAAATCATTGACTCAACAAAAATTATCGTCGCGGCTGGGATCCTTTGCGCCGCAGCGGTCGGCGTTTTTGCTCAAAAAGGTATCGATACGCAGACCCAGACCATAAAAAGCCAGACGAATAAGACGACGTCACGGCAAACCGATGCGTCGCGTTCATTTGACTGGGGAAAAGGTAAAACCAAGGTCCGCGATCTGCTCGCAAACCCATATAAACTCAACTCTCGCCGCGATATTCTGGTCAACAGCATTTTGGATGTTTTGAAGGATAAAAAGATCATTGTTGACGAGGCGGCATCGCGTCCAAACGACGGGATCATAGTGACGCAGCCGTTTGTTTTCGCAAAAGGGGCAGTAATTTCTCAGAGCGAATTGAGCCGTTACGCCGTGTTGCCGGAGGGCAATTCAGGCTGGACGCGCGGGCAATATACGCTGACTATCGAGGTTCAGACGATCGATGGGGTTCAAAACAATGTCGCAGTAAACGCCAGGGTCGAGGGCCGCTCCGGTAACGGCCTGATGTCCGAATGGCAAACCCTGCAAAGTTCCGGTTTGGCGGAAGACGAATTTTTGGCGAAACTTGTCGAAGCGGTGACGGGAAACCCGGTGGATAAGCCTGTGGATACTGATCAATAACGAATTTATGTTTAGAGGCTTCTTCATTTTACTTTTGCTCATTTGCTGCATTTTATTGGGCTCGGCAGCGGCGCAAGCGCAAACGGGCGCAGACGGCGGCCCGGTATTCGGCGATCGGCGCGAGCCTGAACCGAAGGGCATTAAGGAAATGCTGTCCAAAATGCAGATCGAAAAGGAGAAAAAGGATTATGACGAAATGCTAGAACGCGGAGAAGAGGCGTTGAATCTTTCAAATGAGATCGAAACATCTTACGAAAAAACCGGCGTTCTGACGGGAGATGACCGTGAAAAACTGGGCAATGTCGAAAAGCTTGTCAAGAAGATCCGCGGTGAGCTCGGCGGTGAGGATGACGACAAATCGGATTCCGATATGGACAGCCCAAAGGACGTTGTGTCGGGCATCAAATACCTAGCAAAATCAACGGCCGACCTTGTTAACGAACTAAAAAAGACTACTCGGTTTTCCATCTCTGCCGCCGCTATCGAAAGCTCAAATACCGTGTTGGGGGTTCTGCGAGTTTTGCGTTTGAAAGACAAGTAATCTCGATCCGTACCACATTATGAAACAATTTGTGCGGTTGCTCCTCCCGGCGATCTTTTTGTCATTGCTTGCAGTAGTATCGCACGCACAGGACGACGACGTTATAAAGGTCGATTCGTCGCTTGTCGTCCTGAACGCCGCGGTGTTGGACGCAAATGGGCTATCGGTTGAAGGGTTGAAGCAAAACCAGTTTCACGTTTTTGAGGATGGAGCCGAACAGCCGATTTCACTGTTTCAGGCTGAGGAGACGCCATTTGCGGCGGTCATTTTACTTGACACGTCGGGCAGCATGGAAACGCGAATAAGCCTTGCACGCTCGGCAGCGATCAAATTTCTCGAAGGCCTGCGGCCGGGAGACAGTGCTGCGATCTACACTTTCGATTCGAAACTCAACCAGCTCCAGGATTTTTCAAACAGCAGCGATATTACCGAGCATATTTTTGACATCAAGGCATATGGAATGACGGTGCTGAACGATGCGATATATGAAGCGGCGGCCACATTGTCTAAGCGTTCGGAAAAACGCAAAGCAATAATCGTGCTGTCGGATGGCGAGGACACAAGCAGCAAACGTTCTGCAGACAAAGCCCTCAAAGCCGCATTGGCTGTCGATGCAACGATTTACACTGTCGATATGTCGTCAATCGATGATGGTAACAAACGGCGACAGCAAAACATTGGCGTACTCAAGAATTTTGCAGAGAAGACGGGCGGAATCTTTGTCCCGACTGGCGGAGGAAACGTTATGCGTGACACATTCAAGCGGATCGTCGATGAACTGAGTTCGCAATACACGATAGGTTACCAGCCCGCAAATGCAAAAATGGACGGAAAATGGCGCTCGCTCGAACTGCGCATTTCCCGCCCAAATCTAACCATCAGAACCCGCAAAGGCTATAACGCGCCGAAGGCAAAATAGCCTATACCTTCCGATTTTGTCTAATCCTCACCGCCGCCTTCGCTCAGGACAAATGTAAGAATTATCATAACCGTGTATTCCGTGATCTTTCCGTTTTCGATCTTTACTTTTTGTTCCTTCACCCAGGCGCCGCGGATGTTGTCGATGGTTTTGGCGGCGCGTTCGATGCCTTTGTTTAACGCGTCTTCAAAGCTCGTCGGCGATGTAGATGTGAGTTCGATATTTTTTGCTACTGACATAAATATAATTCCTCCTTTTTGTGTATCAATGGACAGTTTTATTTCGGGAAAGATCGGCATGCCTTTCAAAAGCCAGACCGAGCAGTTCGTCGATAACAGTCGAGAAAGGCTTGCCCGTGCCGGCCCACATTTTGGGGTAGCCTGATGCGTCGGTCAGGCCAGGCATTGTGTTTATCTCATTTACGAGCAGCGCTCCCGTATCGTTTCGCAGGAAAAAATCGACGCGCGCAATGCCCGACGCGTCAATTGCCTTGAATGCCGTGACAGCCATTTGACGAATCTTATTCGAGAGCTCGTCAGAGATCGGCGCGGGTACGACAAATTCATTATTGCCCGTTCCGGCATATTTTTCGGTGTAGTCAAGAAATTTCTTTTCCTTATCGCGAATGATGTATTCGCCAGGCAAACTCGCCTTCGGATTGTCGTTGCCGAGAACGGCGCACTCGATCTCACGCATGTCCAGGCCTTCCTCGATGATAATTTTACGGTCGTAGATCGCGGCAAGATCGATGGCCTTTCGCAGCGATTCCACGTCGTCGGCACGCGAGACGCCGACCGACGAGCCGAGGTTCGCGGGTTTTGCAAAACACGGGTAGCCGAGCTTTTCCTCGACCTGCTGAATCACGGTGTCCGAATGCCGCTCCCACTCGCCGCGCAGGAGCCAGACATATTTACAGATAGGCAGCCCGGCGTCGCGAAACAGCGTTTTCATAACGGCCTTGTCCATTCCGCAGGCAGATGCAAGAACCCCGCAGCCGACGTACGGGATGTCCATCATTTCGAGCAGGCCCTGTATCGTGCCGTCCTCACCGTATGTTCCGTGCAGTACCGGAAATACGACATCTAACCGTGACAATTTCTCGGAATCTTCTTTCGCTTCGAGCCGGGTCAGGCCTTTATATGCAGTATCGCCGAGCAATGCGATGGGCCCGCCGTTCTCAGCTATCCCGCCGGCCAGAACGGTTTGCGTGCTGTCAGGCAGCAGAGCAAGCGCATCACCTTCATTGAGCCAGCGCCCGTCCTGAGTTATCGCGATCGGCACAACATCGTATTTGTCCTTGTCGATCTGCTCTATCACGGTTCTGGCCGAGCGGATCGATATCTCGTGCTCGCCGGACCGCCCGCCAAATATTATCCCAACCCGTTTTTTCATAATCGCTTAAAGGATCGTTTTACCCAGCGCAGAAAGAATAAGCTCACAGGCAAGTTCGACCGTTATATTACTCTGATCTAGCATTGGATTTACCTCGACTATCTCGAACGAACACATACCGCCGTGTTCCGCGATGACCTCAAGCGCGAGATGAGCTTCACGATACGTCGCTCCGCCGCGAACCAGCGTTCCCGAACCGGGTGCAAATCGCGGATCGATCATATCAACGTCGAATGTCACGGCGAAACCGCCGGATGCTTTAGACGCAATGGCTATGGCGTCCTTGACACATGCGAGCATACCGCGTTTATCGATATCGCTCATTGTAAAAAAATTATCGCGAATACCCAGATCGCAGATCGCTTTTTTTTCGCCGGCATCTACGTCACGGGCTCCGACGTGTGCAAAATATTCAGGTCGCAGCTTTGGCGCAAATCCTTCGAGATTGACGAGATCGACGTTGCCGCGTCCGAAAAGTGCCGCAAGCGGCATTCCGTGTATGTTTCCTGACGGCGACGATTCGGGCGTGTTTATGTCCGAATGTGCGTCAAACCAGATCAGACCCACATTCTCGCCGCGGTCGTGAAAATGCGATGCGATAGCCGAAAAGGTACCGATCGCAATTGAGTGATCGCCGCCTAAAATTATCGGCATTTCGCCGCTATCAAGAACTCCCTTAAGTTTTTTGGAAATGTTCTGCCCTGAGGCGAGCATTTCGGGCAGATATTTCGGATTCTCTTCCGAATGGGCGATGCGGGTTGGCGTGATTATTTCTGCATTGCCGTGATCGGTCACTTCATATCCTAATTCACGGATATGTTCCGGTAAGTGCCGCCCGCGAATGCTCGACAGGCGCATCGCATTGACACCCATTTCGCTGCCGACCTTTCCGGCGCCGAAACCGAGCGGCACACCCAAAATTCCTACTTTTCTGCCGTTACCAGGCATGTGATCGTTCATAAACTAGCTAATAGCGATCTCTCCAAAACCCGTTCTAAATAGGGCTTCGACGGCATTCAGAGCGTCAAATTCATCTTCACCTGTTACTTTAAGATTTAGCTCGGTTCCCATTGATGCAGCAAGGGTTAGCACGCTCAATATTGATTTGGCATTCGCGAAAACTGTATTGTCTCGGCGCTCGAGCACTATATTGCTCTGAAAGCTATTCGCAAGCCGCACCAGCTGGGCCGCTGCTCTGGCGTGCAGTCCTAATGTGTTTGTGACTTTGATCTGGCATTCAAGCATCTTTTTTCAGTTTTTGCGGCTCAAGTAGCGCTCCGGTGCGGTAAATAGATTGCTTTCCCTGCTCCTCGACCTCTCGTGCAAGGTCGGATAATGTCGTTTCGCGATTTTGCGACGCGAGCTTGATAACCATAGGCAAATTTACGCCAGTGACGATCTCGACCTCGTTTTCCTTGATAAACATGGCAGAAATATTGGTCGGCGTGCCGCCAAACATATCGGTCAACAGCAAAACGCCGTTTCCCAATGACACGTCCTTGATCGCGCGGCTGATTTGATCCTTTGCCGCTTCAACATCGTCATGCCAGCCGATGGAGACCGCTGCTATATGGTCGAGACCGCCTACAACAGTTTCGGCGGCAGCCAGCAACTCGTTAGCGATCTGGCCGTGCGAAACGATCACTCCTCCTACTTTGTTCATGATCTTACTTCCTTGTCGCGCTATTTTTGCATATCGCGGTGCTGGACGGAAACGTCCAGATCCTCACCTTTCAACCTTTCGGCGATGCTGTTTGCGACCATCACGGAGCGATGCCGGCCGCCGGTGCAGCCGATACCGATCGTCAGATATGACTTCCCCTCGCGTTTGTAAAAAGGGAGGAGATATTTCAGAAGGTCAGTGAAACGATCTATTGTTTCCTGTACCTCGTCGTATTTTTGCAGAAATTTAACAATTTTCTGATCGTCGCCCGCGAGGTCCTTCAAATTCCGGTCGAAATAAGGATTCGGGAGGTGGCGAACGTCGAACATCAAATCAAGATCGCGTGGCGTGCCGTATTTATGGCCGAAGCTGACAACCTGAATTTTCAACGGCGACCCTTCGGACGAGCGGCCGAATTTCTGAACGATAAGACGGCGCAGCGTGTGAACGGTAAGGTCGGACGTGTCGATTATCAGGTCCGCCAGCAGCCTGATGTCCTTCATCGCCTTGCGTTCGGCCCGGATAGAAGCTAGCAAGCCTTTGCCCCGGTCGAACGGATGCGGTCGGCGCGTTTCGGAAAACCGCCGCTGCAAAACTTCGTCAGAAGCTTCGAAAAACACGACATACGGTGCAAGCTTTCGTCGCTGCACTTTTTTAAGCTCGGACGGAAACTCCGACAAAAAATGGCGTTCGCGGATGTTTATTACCAACGCTGCTTTCTCGATCGCAGTGACTTCTTCATCATTTGGAACCAATAGGCGGGCAAATGTGGAAAGCATGGTGAGCGGCAGATTATCGACGCAAAAATAGCTAAGGTCCTCAAAAGCGTTGGTGGCCGAGCTCATTCCGGAACCGCTGAGGCCTGTGATGATCACAAAATTGGGATCGTGTGTGCTTTGATTTCCGTTTCGCGCCATTTGTGTCTAGTTTGCCCGGACCTTTGCCGCGTGTTTTTCGAGCATAGATTCAATACCGTTCGCTCCACCACGTTTGTGTAAAAACGACCTTACGGCGGTTTCGACCAGGACAGAAAGGTTTCGCCCCGGACTCACCGGCAGAATGTGTTTTGGTATCTTAATATCGAACAACTCAGCTTCGAGCGGGTCGATGCCGAGCCGGTCGATCTCGCCCGCAAGCTCCCATTTCCTTAGCTCAACGACCAACTCGACCTTGATCCGTTCGCCAACAGAAGAAACGCCAAAAAGCTCGCGGACATTGACTATCCCGATTCCTCGAATTTCGAGATGCTCTCGCGTCAGGTCCGGAGATTCGCCGTCAATATGTGAACCGACCTTTTTAAGCAAAACCGAATCGTCCGAGACCAGCCGATGCCCGCGAGCGATCAGATCGAGAGCACATTCCGATTTGCCGATACCGGAATCGCCAAGCAGCAGCACGCCGACGCCGTACATTTCCAGCAGGACGCCGTGTATGGTCATCTGCGGCGCCAGCTGTTCCTGCAAAAAACCGGTAACGAGATTAATTGCACGCGAGCTCAGCAGCGGCGTCCGCAGCAACGGCAAATCGTTCTCTTCGGCCAGTGTTCTAATATCGCCCGGCGGTTCCAGCCCCTTTGTAAACAGGATGCAGCAGATATTTTTGACATCGAGCCCGCGAAGAGTTGCTTCCCTTTCGGACGCGGGCATGTGCGAGAGGTAAGATATTTCGCCGCCGCCCATTATCTGCACGCGGCCCGAATGAATATTTGTGGTCAGTCCGGCAAGAGCAAGGCCAAGTTTTTGAATGCGGTCCGAAACGATAAACCGTTTTTCGAGTCCAATAGTGCCCGCAGCGACAACTATCGCGAGCTCAGAGGGAGCGTTCGCGACAAATGCCGCTACCGGAATTTTCCTTGGGCCGTTTGCCGGGTCAGGCTGCATGCTGATCTATGGCTGGATCAATCCGTAATTTCCATCCTTTCGTTTGTAAATCACCGAAAGTTTTTCGTTGGTATCATTGCGAAACACCAGAAACTGGTTTTCTTCGTCTTCGAGCCGCATGGCGGCTTCTTCCGCTCCCATGGGTTTAACTGCATATCGCCTGGCGTTTATTATTCGCGGGCCGTTCGGCGCTGGTTTAACCTCGGCCCCTCGCGGCGTAATGGCGCTTACCTTGGTCGCGCGGTGAGATTTGTCAATTACCTTGTTCTTTATCCGTAAGGCCTGTTTTTCGATCTTGTCTATTGATTGTGAAAGAGACTGGTACATATCCGATAAACTGGACTGCGCCGTCAGGACGTCATTTCTCCAATTTACGATGATCTCCGAACGGTGTCTGCCCTTTTCAACCTCAATGATCACGTGAGCCTTAGTTGCTTTGCCATTAAAAAGGTGGTTAATTCTGTCGAAATGCTGCTCGACATGAGAACGCAAAGCAGGTGTCACCTCAATGTGACGGCCTGTATATTCGAATTTCATAAAATCTCCCCTTCTAGGTCAAAAAAATCAAAGAACAATATCGGACCTGCAACTCCACGTCTCGCAAGGTCCGGTCAGATCTCAAACGACTGTCTTTCGTTCACGCGACCCTGAGATCTGCATTTGATCGCGATATTTTGCGACCGTTCGCCGCGAAAGCTTTACGCCTTCTTTGCTCAAAATTTTGGCGATCTGGTCGTCTGTCAAAGGTTTTTTGGTGTCTTCGTCTTCGATCATTTTTTTAATTTTCAACTTGAGAATACGGGTGGAGACTTCTTCGCCCTCTTCGTTCATCATTCCCTCGCTAAAAAATCTACGAAGCTCGATAACCCCTTGTGGTGTGTGTGCATATTTGCGGTTCACAACGCGCGAGATCGTTGAAAGATGCATGCCGATGTCCTCGGCAACGTCCTTAAGCATCATCGGTTTTATGTACTCGACACCGTTGTCGAGAAACTCGCGCTGCCGCTCGATAATGCACTCAACCACGCGGTAAATCGTTTGCCGTCGATGCTCAATATTTCGCAGCAGATCGACGGCGGAGCGGACTTTATCCTTGATAAAATCCTTTGCCTCTTTCGATGTATTGCTCTGATCGAGCAGATGGTGATAAGTCGGACTGATCCGCAACCGCGGGCTGCCGTCGTCGACAAAATAGACGACGTACTCGCCCTCGACCTTTTCGATATAAACTTCGGGCGAAACGTAAACCGGGTCTTCGGCTGAGTAACGGCGGCCGGGATACGGGTCGAGAATGCGTATCTTGTTGATCTCTTCATCAAGTACGTGAACGTCGATACCGGTGTCTTTCGCAAGATGCTGCAGGCGATGCGGCTGGAGGTCTTCGAGATGGTCACGGACAAGCCGTGCCGCAAGGCTTTCACCTTCGCCATTGGCGATAAGCTGAACAAACAGGCATTCTTTAACATCTCGCGCTCCGCAGCCGACCGGTTCGAGATTCATCACCGCCTGACGGGCTTCTTCGACCATTTCCGGCGAGCAGCCGCACATCTGGACGATCTCGTCAACGCTCGAAGTAAGACGTCCGTCATCGTCAAGACTTCCGATGATCCATGTTGCCGCACGCTCGACATCTTTTTCGACCGATAGCAAGTTGAGCTGCCATTCGAGGTGCTCGCTCAACGATTCGGAATGCGACAAAAACTGTTCAAAACTCGGCGCGTCATCCCTGTATTCGATCTCCTGAGTACGGTAGCCGGGGTCGAGATAGTCCTGAAACTCGCGGCCGTAGTCGATCTCTTCGAAAGAATCGGACCGCTCGTGAGAACCTTCGTCGTCGAATTCAGATTCGGTCGTAGGGCTTTCCGTCCCGTTTAGAGAGACGGTTGAATCGGCGACGAACGGCTCAGCGCCGTTTTCGTAAGCCGCAGCAATTTCCTGCGTGTCAGCGTGATTGTCCGCTCCGTTCTCATATTCTTCGCCGCCGCCGTCTGCGTTTTGATCGAGAATATTGTCGGAAATTTCCTGTACCTCATCGCCCGGAAGGACTTCTTCGAGAATGGGGTTCGCGACCAGCTCCTGCTCGATCAATTCGCTCAGTTCAAGTGAGGTCATCTGCAGCATTTCAATGCGCTGGCGCAATTGTGGCGTCAGGACCATTTTTTGCTGCAATGCTGTGGTGAGTCTTAAAGATGACATAGCGTATTCAGCGTCTCGCTGAGTATTCTCGCGCGAATATTAACGTACCCTAATTATACCGATAGATGAGGAAAAAAGGAAAACGAAGTTTTTTTACAAAGTGAATCTTTCTCCGAGATAAAGGCGTCGCACCTCGGCGTCCTCGACCAGCGTTGACGGGTCGCCGCTGCGAAGAATTTTCCCCTCTGCCATGATATACGCACGGTCGGTGATGCCAAGCGTTTCGCGAACGTTGTGATCTGTTATGAGAATGCCGATGCCGCGCCGTTTCAGATACAAAATGATCTCGCGAATATCGTCGATAGCAAGCGGATCGATTCCGGCAAACGGCTCGTCAAGCAAAATGTATTGCGGCTCGGTCGCAAGACAGCGGGCGATCTCGACACGGCGGCGCTCGCCACCGGAAAGTGCGTCTCCGCGGGTTTTACGGACGTGAGTGATGCCAAATTCGTCAAGCAGTTCTTCGAGCCGGGCAAACCGCGTTTCGCGGGTCATTTTCATTGTTTCAAGGACGGCGAGAATGTTCTGCTCCGCGGTAAGTTTGCGAAAAATTGACGGTTCTTGCGGGAGGTAACCAAGACCCAAACGCGCACGCAGATACATCGGCAGAGTGGTAACGTCGTTGCCGTTCAAAACGATATTTCCGTGCTCGGTGCGTTCGAGCCCTACCATCATATAAAACGTCGTGGTTTTGCCTGCGCCGTTTGCCCCCAGAAGGCCGACGACCTCACCTTCGCGAACGCTCAGCGTTACGTTATCGACAACACGGCGGCGTCCGTAAGTTTTTTGGATGGCGTTCGCGGACAAACAATGTCCCGCCGCCGGGACCGCCGCGTGGCCGTTGCCATTTTCGGTTTTGAGTTCACCGTGAACGAGCGTCATTACCTTCTCAGTTATTCTTTACTTTATATACCGACCGGATGCGCCCCGCGGTATTCTGTTTTGTTTTACCTTCACCGACAACACGGTTTTCGCGGAGATAAACCATAACCTCACCACCCTGCGAAGACCCGTTTTCGCTGTCGTCGATGCGGGCAGGATTTCCCCGTAACAAAACGGTTTCTTCGGCTGCATTGTATTGCGCGTAATCGCCCACCGCCTTGCGGTTAGGCTGTGTAATAACGACGTTGTTTTCGGCGATGGTTTGCGAAACCTCGTTTTTTTCGTTCAAAAATACGCTCGCAATTCCAGCGACGATCCGGTCCGCTCCCTGGCGAATATCGACGCCGTTTTCGTATCGCAAAACGCGTTTGTCACGGTCGTAAAGCATCTTATTCCCAGCCGCATAAACAGGCACATTCGTTTCGACGCCGTTTTCCTTGCGTTTAATATCGTATAGAAGGCTTTGCACATTGCCGTCAGCGTAAAACTGGCCTCTGTTTTGATCTATCATTAAGCGGTCGGCCCGGACGTAATTTTTTTCCTGCCAGCCGCGTGCATTGCCTAAATAAACACCGGTTTGCGCCCGATGGTCGAACTCCGCCGATTCCGCTGTGACAAAAACGGGCTTGCTTCCGTCACCGAATGGCGTCGCTCCACCGCTTTGTTTTTGGCTGTAATATGTCGTGCTGACACCGCCGCGCAAGATCGATTTTTGGTTTTGCGTATCCCAATCTATCTCACCCGCTTTTGCGCGTGCATGTGAATCCCAAACTGTCGGTTCGCCACCCCGAATTCTGACGATCTTTTCCGCCGGCGAAAAACTGATCGTCGACGAAATTGCATTTCGGTCGGCTTCGTTGAACTTGGCGTTTCCGACGGCCTCAAGCCGGTCGATGTCTTTTGATTGCTGTTGAAAATAGGCTTGCAGTTTGTCTGCCAAAAGCGTCTGAATATTACGTCCCTCAGACGGCTGCATGGGCGTGCGTACCGTTTTTGTTTTTGTCGCTCCCGCGCAGTACCTGACATTATTTCCGTTGGGGAAAAAATCGCAATCGAAACGTGGAGCATTCACGACGGTCCGATAATTTTCGGGCGCGGCGTGCAGCGGTAATATCGCTAATTCCGCATCACCGATAGCTTCGGCCTTTTGCAGATCCTTCCCGTTTTGGTCAAAAAATGTTCGAACGCTGTCGGCCGTAAGGGTTTTGTTAGATGCCGTAGGGCCGGAATCGGGAGAATCAAGTTTGATAGTGGTGCGGCCCTGCGTGTCCATCTGTTCCAGCAGCCCCTCGCCGCGGAATCGAACATGGATAGCGTTTGCCGCCGACAACATCACTTTGGAATATTCGCCGGGCTGTGCTGGTGTAAGGCCTGCATTGCTGGCGCCGACAGCGTTTGCGGCTAGCAGTTGTTGATTCTCGTTAAAAGTCGCGTTCAATTCCGGCGACGCAATATCTACCATCCGCTGATCTGTTGTCTGTTTTAGATACGCATTTCCGCGAGCGGTCGCGTTTCTGAGCTTTTTGTTCGGGAAAAGCTGTGCCGCAAGACTGTCTCCGCGAATAAGATCGTTTCCCTGCGAAATTTCGCCGTTTCCCGTAAGGTTTACGGTGCCGGTCAATTGTTCGTAAACGGCCTCTGTGGCCTTAATATCGGTGGGACGCTCGTCCTGAACCGTTACGATATGTGCTCCGTTTTTTAGCGAGAACCGTTCTGCGTCTTTCTCATAAATCGCATATCCGGCATCAATATTCGTCGGCTTTCCGTCACCCTCGCGGCTGGCGATGTTTACATTGTCAAAAAGTTCAAGCCTGGTCAGCCGCGGCTGCTCCCCGTCTGCTTTTAGAAAATTTGCCGATGCGCGGTCAGATTTAACGTCGATAATTCGCGATGTGCCGTTAGTTACCAAATTGATGGTAACGCCGTGCTGCATATCGAGCCTGTCACTAGCCTGATCGAGAGCGGCGTACCCGGCGTTGATCTTTGCCTCGCGAACGTTGGACCTTTCCAGTTCCGGAGAAGCGAACGTCTCGATCTGAACATCCTTTAATAGCTCAATCCGCTTGTCCGCAACTTTCACGAGCGCTCCCGACGACGTTCCGCGAACACCGTTTCGTTCGAACTGCACATTCTCATCGGCTTCGGCGGTTTCAGTCGATTTTGTGTAAGTAATTCGAGGCGTATTCACGACGAGAGCATCACGAGTCTCGATATGAACATTTCCGGCAAGATACGCCGTGAAATTCTTGTTTTCTTCCGGCACGTAAAGACCTTTTTCAGCGGTCATTTTGTCGGAATTTGTGCCTGTTTGGTCATAGACCTGCAGATAAACATTCTCCATTTCCTGGTGATTGTCGGAAAATGTGGTCGCTTTATCTGCCTTGATGTAATATTTTGGAACATCGCCGTCGGTTTCGAGCCGTTCATAGCCGTTGACCTCGGCAACAACGTCTTGAGAAAGCTGCGTGTGCTCGCTCTTTAAATGAAACGGTGTTTTGTTTCGTTCGCGATAAAAACCGATCACTACCGCCAAAACCGTCAAAACCAAGGCGCCGACAGCCGCAATGCGAAAATATTGCGGCAACTTCGCACGTAAGTGCAGATTTTTGATGTTGTGAGTCTTTTGCTCGGGCACCAACCTAATTATCCGTTCTAAGGTCCTCTACGACAAGCTGAAGCCTTGTATTTCCCTGCCAGGTGTTGGCTTCTGCAACATAAGCTAATTCGATGCGTGAGTTAGGCTTGAGAGTTTGCCCCATTGATCGTTCGACGCCGTCCCACCAGACGGCTTCAAAAGGCTTGCCGGCGGCGTCCGCGAGTCTAAGCTTGAGATGTTTTTCCTTCATCACGAACGGCTCGCCGCACAAATAAAGGTCGCGGGTAACGAAAACAGGTTTCGGATTGCCCGCACCGAAGGGCTCAAATTTGCTAAGTTCATCAACAAGCTTAAGATCAAGGGTTTTGCTTGAAACGAGAGCGTCGATCTTGAGTTCCGGCGTAAGATCATTGCCATTCAAATTACTCGCGGCGTTCTCGTTAAGCCGCTCGCGCAATACTGCAATATTATCGGCTCTTATCTTCATCCCGGCCGCTGCTGCGTGTCCGCCAAATTGCTCGAACAGCTCAGGACAACTTTCCAGCGCGTTGAGAAGATGATAATTTCCGATGCTTCGGGCGCTGCCATGAGCGTAGCCATCCTCGATCGAAAGAACTATCGTGGGACGATACAGCCGCTCGGCGATCTTCGACGCGGCGAGCCCTATCACGCCGCGATGCCAGCCGTCTCCCGCAACAACTACAAAGTTTTGATTACCGTTATTTACCGCCTCGTTGAGCGCGAGTTCGGTTATCTGTTTTTGAACCGTCTGACGCTCGCGATTTCTACTGTCAAGCAACTCGGCAAGCTGTCGTGCCTTGCTGAAATCCTGAGCTTCGAAGAGCTCGACGACGTGCCGCGCAACATCCATACGGCCTGCGGCGTTTATACGAGGAGCGATGCGGAAGCCAATATGGTAGCTCGTCATCTCAGCGCGGCATTCAGCAACCTCCATTAGCGCTTTTAGGCCGAGATTTCTCGTGTTCGGCAGATCTTTAAGACCGAGCGAAACTATTGCACGGTTTTCGCCGGTTAACTGCATAATGTCGGCAATGGTGCCGATGGCGGCGATCTTTAAAAAGCTCGGTACGTGCTGTTCCTTGCCGTTTTCGCGAAGCAAAACATGAGCGAGCTTAAATGCAACGCCGACACCTGCAAGATTTTTATCGGGATAATCACAGTCCGGTTGGTTCGGATTCACGACCGCAAACGCGGGCGGGTTTCCACGAGATTCATCCGACAGGTGATGGTCGGTGACGATAACGTCCAATCCGTTCGATTTCGTCCATTCGAGCGGTTCAAAGCTGCGGATGCCGCAATCGACGCTGATAACCAGCGAAAAGCCGTCGGCCTTTGCTTTTTCGAGCGCCGGAATGTTAATTCCGTACCCTTCGGTAAAACGGTTCGGGACATGAAAACCGGTTTCGGCACCGAGCATTTTTAATGCAGCGCGAAGCAACACCGTTCCGGTCGTACCGTCAACGTCGTAATCGCCCCAGATCAGGATTTTTTCGCCGTCTGCAATGGCTTTCATTACACGATCGACGGCCGAACGCATACCTTTCAGCAGCAACGGGTCATGGAGTTGATCGTAAGAAGGATTGAGAAATTTTTGAGCCGATTCCTCAGTGTCGTAACCTCGCGCAATAAGGAGCGCTCCAACCAGCGGCGAAACGTCCATCTTTCGGGCAAGGTCGTCGGTCTGCTGGCGGTCGTGTTTGTGAAGAATCCAGCGCTTTTGCATGGTGAAACTATTTTATCAAACCGCTAGCCTATCGCCACGTTCGGACTGATAACTCCGAACCAGAGAAGCGACAGTATAACCAGCCCGAGAATGATGCGATATACAATAAAGATGGCGGTCGAGTTTCGCCGCAGAAAAGCGAGGAGAAACCAAATAGATACGTAGCCGAAAATCGCCGAAACTATAACGCCCACAAGCAGCGGCTCGAAACTGTCCGGCGGCAAAAGCCCCCACGCTTGTTTTAATTCGAGCAGGCCGCTTGCCAAAACCGCAGGTATCGAAAGCAAAAATGAAAACCGCGCCGCGGTCTCGCGTTTTTCGCCCGCCAGCAGACCTCCCATGATCGTCGAACCGGAACGGCTCGCTCCCGGCATTAACGCCAGGACCTGACAGAACCCCTGAACAAGCGCGTCGAAAATACCAAGATGCTGAACATCTTTTCTCTGCCTGCCGACCAGCTCGGCAATGGTTAGAAGAATCGCGACAACGATCAGCATCGTCGCGATGATCCAGAGGTTTTTCGTCTCAGGCCCTTCGATATATTTTTTTAGCAGCAGGCCGACGGTTCCGATCGGTATCGACCCTATAATAATAAGCCAACCGAGCCACGCCTCATGCGACATCCAAAGCGGACGAACGCCCTGGGTTCCTGAATATCGTCGGGAGCGGTCGCGGCGTATCAACGCCCAGTGGTCGCGAATAAATGCTGTCGAGATATTCCAGATATCGAACGCAAAATAGATCAGCACAGCGGCGAGCGTACCGAGCTGAACAACCGCGATAGTTGCCGTGATCTGTTCCGGGTTGCCGCCGTAGATGCCGGTCAAACGGCTTGCAAAAACGAGATGGGCAGTCGAGCTAACTGGTATAAACTCGGTCAGACCCTGAACGATGCCCAGAATAATTGCCTGTAAAAAAGTCATA
>Ga0070664_100002116_pt1 | contig 15886 bp, 9 predicted proteins | sample KBSC73metaG_FD_65863 | JGI IMG/M metagenome (GOLD analysis project Ga0070664, IMG submission 65863) | Corn rhizosphere microbial communities from Kellogg Biological Station, Michigan, USA - KBS C7-3 metaG | ecosystem: Host-associated > Plants > Roots > Rhizosphere > Soil ... | reverse complement strand
CCCTCGCAGTCGATCACGTTGCCGATGTCGACGCCGCGGTAGTTGTCCATGCCGCTGCCGCCGCCACCCTGGTTCAGGGCAGGATCCCCACCCGCGCTCGCGATCCCCGCCTTCTTCGGCAGACCACGCACCTCGAAGATCAGTGGTGCGGTGGCGTAGTCGTGAATGACGACCTGCGTGTTCGGCGTGTCGCCGTCGTCGATGTACCCCAGGCGGCCACCGATGCTGAGCGTGTGGCGCGGCAGCCCCGACTCGCCGAGGAACCAGCGGGCGACGTCCATCTGGTGGATGCCCTGGTTGCCCACGTCGCCGTTGCCGTAGAGGTAGACCCAGTGCCAGTCGTAGTGGATCGGGCCGTTGCGCGGGTTGTTGCGATGCGGGGGCACGAGGGGCGCGGGGCCCGTCCACAGATCGTAGTTCACCGTCGCGGGGATCGGCTGCGGGCCGGTCGTCTTCCCGATGCTGTCGCGCCGCTTGTAGCAGAAGCCGCGCGCCGCGGTGATCTTGCCGAGGTTGCCCGCCTGGATCCACTGCACCGCCTCGCGCAGCCCCTCGCCCGAGCGGATCTGCGTGCCGGCCTGCACGACCTTGTTGTACTTCTTGGCCGCGTTCACGAGCTGGCGGCCCTCCCACACGTTGTGGGACACCGGCTTCTCGACATAGACGTCCTTGCCGTTCTGCATCGCCCAGATGCCGGCGAGCGAATGCCAGTGGTTCGGCGTCGCGATCGTGACCGCGTCGACGTCCTTGCTGTTGAGGAGCTCACGGATGTCCGTGTAGAGCTTCACGTCGCCGCCGTTGACCTTCCCCTTCACGCGATCCAGCACCGCCGTGTCGGGATCGCACAGCGCGACGACGCGAACTCCCTGGATTCGCGACAGGCTCTGAAGATGGTTCTGGCCTCGTCCGTTCAGGCCGATGACGGCGACGCGGAGATCATCGTTGGCGCCAAGTACCCGGCCCCACGAGCGGGCAGGGAGGACGGCACCAGCGGCGGCCAGCGCCGATGTCTTGAGGAACGTTCGACGTGAAGTGCTCATGGGTCGTTGGGCAGCGGTGAGGAAGGACGTGCGGGCAACGAGCAACAATCGAGTCCCGACGGACTCGATGAGAATGCGCGGCGACTTCGCGTTGGGCAACCAGACTGACAAATTGCTTCGGCCGGACCTTGTACTACGCGACGACCGCGCTCGGCGTTGCGATCAGCGCGAAGCGTACTGGGCGATGGTCCACAGCCCCGCCGGCGCCGTATCGGCCAGCACGGGCACCTCGCCAATCCCGAGCTGCTCGAAGGCCGCGACGTACCGCGCGCAGAGCGCCGGGTCGCCGATGAGCGCCGCCGGCCGCCCGCCCCGCGCGAGTCCCGCGCGCAGCTCGTCGCCGATGAGGAGGCCGGACAGATAGCCGAGGCTCGATCCTGCAGGGAGGTCGCCCACGAGCACCGAGGCGCGTGCCGAGAAGAGCAGGGATCCCAGCCCGCCGGCCGCGCGCTGCGCCGCCTTCACTCCGCGGGCGAACGCCCCGTCGTCGATCCCGGGGTCTCCGCCTCCGGGCGGCGCCAGTCGGCCGAGGATGGAATGCGTCCGCAGCACGGAGAAGAGCTCCCCGGTCATATAGGTGGTGAACTCGCGGATCCGGCCACCAGCGAGGCGTACCCACTTGCTGTGGGTGCCGGGGAGCACCACCACGCCGTCGGCGAACCCTGGCTCCGCCGCGAGCGCGCCCACGATCTGCGTCTCCTCGCCCCGCATCACGTCGGGGGCCGCACCGCGCTGCGCGAGTCCCGGCACGATGCGGATCGGCGTGCCCGGCACGGGGGTGAGCTCTCGCGCCAGCTGCTCCGCACCAGCCGGGACGTCGACGTACGACGCCTCGACCCAGCCCTGTGCGCTGCCGATCATCCCGGACGCGATCGCGGCCAGGGGGGCGGATGCGCTCGACCAGCCCGCGGTGATCCGGTCGAACGCGCCGCGGAAGTCGCGCTCCGGGAGCTGGAGGATGCCCCAGGGCTCGGCGCGACGCTCGAGGATCCTCCCCTCGTCACCGAGCAGATACGCGCGGAAGGAGGAGGAGCCCCAGTCCAGCGCCACGAGCCTGGCGGTCGGGTGAGATGAAGTGGAAGCGGGCATCGGCCGAGAATATGGAGAGTCCCTCGCGCCAGCCAGCCGGACGCATCTGGCGTGGGATTTGTGGCTGGTCTATCATCGAGGCTCGACGCCCTTCAGTCAGCTCACCCGTGCATTCGGTGTCCCGCATCAAGGCATCCGCCGCTCCCTCGCGACGCGTCCCCGTTCCCGCGCGATGACGTCGTTCGCCGAAGGCCAGGCCAGGGAAGAAGGCATGAACGGCAGCCAGCGAGACGAGTCAGCGGAGCTGTATCGGCTGCTCGTCGCGACCGTCCGCGACTACGCGATCTTCGCGCTGGACGCGACCGGTCACGTGCTCACGTGGAACGCTGGCGCCGAGCACCTCAAGGGATACAAGGCGTCCGAGATCATCGGGCGACACTTCTCGGTCTTCTATCCTCCCGAAGACGTCGCGGCGGGGAAGCCAGGTGTGGAGCTGGTCGGTGCGGCGCGTGACGGCCGATTCGAGGACGAGGGGTGGCGCGTCCGGAAAGACGGCACGCGCTTCTGGGCCAATGTCATCGTCACGGCCCTCCGGGACGATCAGGGCCGGATCGTGGGATTCGCGAAGGTCACGCGCGATCTCACCGAGCGTCGCGCCGCGGAGACGCAGGCCCTTCGCCTTGCCGCCGAGCAGGCAGCGCGCGAGGCGGCGGAGGCACGTTCGGCAGAGCTGGATGCACTGAATCACCAGCTCCAGGAACAGGCGCTCGAGCTCGAGCTGCAGGCGCAGCAGGCCCAGGAGCTCGCCCAGGAGCTCGAGCTGTCCGCGGAGCGACTCGAGGAGACGCTGCACGACGCGGAGACGGCGCGAGCGGCCGCGGAGAGCTCCGAACACTTCGCGCGCGGCATCCTCGAGAGCATCGCCGATCCGTTCGTCGTGCAGGACGTCGACTGGCGCTTCCGCTACATCAATGCGAGGGCCGCCGAAGTCCTCGGCGAGGCAGGGAGCAGGGCCGACGAGTTGATCGGCCGGGTCGTGTGGGAGGCCTTTCCGCAGATACTCGGCAGCAAGACCGAGATGCTCATGCGTCGCGCGGCGCGCGAGCGCGTGCCGATCCAGTTCGAGACGCGGACGGCGGACGGCCGGCGCTGGCAATCGCTCTATTGCTATCCCCTTCCGGATGGCGGGCTCGCCACGCAGTGGCGCGACATCACCGAGCGAAAGCGCGGCGAGGAAGCCGCGCACTATCTCGCGCGCGCCAGCGACGTCCTGAGCTCATCGCTGGACTACGAGCGGACGCTCACCGACCTCGCCCACCTGGTCGTTCCCGAGCTTGCCGACTGGTGCACCGTGGACATCGCCACGGACGATGGCGGGCTGCGTCAGGTCGCGCTGGCGCACGCGAACCCGGAGAAGGTCCGGTGGGCGCAGGAGCTGAGCAAGAAGTATCCTCCCGATCGCAATGGGTCGAGTGGTGCTCCGAGCGTCCTGCGCACGGGACAGCCGGTGCTGGCCTCGGACATCTCCGACGACATGCTCGTCGCAAGTGCCGTGGACGAGGAGTACCTCCGTCTCATCCGTGAGGTCGGCATTCGCTCGGCGATCCTCGTGCCGCTCATCGCCCACGACCGAAGGCTCGGCGTGCTCACGCTCATCGCTGCGGAATCCAACCGCCACTACGACGAGACGGACCTTGCACTCGCGATGGAGCTCGCGCGCCGCGCCGCGCTCGCGGTGGACAATGCACGGCTGCACCGCGCCGAGCTGACCGCTCGCGTCGCCGCCGAGCGGGCCAACCGCGCGAAGAGCGAGTTCCTCGCGGTGATGAGCCACGAGCTGCGCACGCCGCTCAACGCGATCTCGGGACACGCACAGATCCTCGAGATGGGGCTGCATGGTCCCATCACCGACGGGCAGCGCGAAGCGCTCGAGCGCATCGGTCGCGCGCAGCGTCATCTGCTCGGGCTGATCAACAACGTGTTGAACCTGACGCGCATCGAGACGGGACGCGTGGAGTATCGGGTGCGTCCGGTCCTCGTGAGCAGCGTGCTCGCCGACCTCGCGTCGCTCGTACAGCCGCAGTTCGCGGCGCGCGACATCACGCTGGTCTCGCGTCTCCCCGACGGAGGGAGCGGCTCGGATCTGCACGTCGCCGTCGACCGCGAGAAGCTGATCCAGATCCTGACCAACCTGCTCGGCAACGCGGCCAAGTTCACCCCCGCCGGCGGCGAGGTCGAACTGCGCCTCGAGGGCGGCGATGCGGGTATGGTGCAGATCCAGGTGCGCGACAGCGGGCCAGGCATTCCGGCGGACAAGCTCGAGGTGATCTTCGAGCCGTTCGTACAGCTGGAGCGTTCGCTCACGACCCCGTCGGAGGGCGCAGGGCTCGGCCTGGCGATCAGCCGCGACCTCGCCCGCGGCATGGGCGGCGACCTGTGGGCCGAGAGCCGGAGTGGATCCGGTGCGACGCTGATCCTCACCGTGCCGCGCGCCGCCGTACCGGGTGCCGGAGCACGGGATTGACGGCGCGACGCCTCGCGGGGACGCTCGTCGGCATGGCGCTGTTGCTGGGCGCGGCCAACGCGCGCGCCCAGAGCGAGGCAACGCGGCCCGACTTCCACGCCCGCTTCGTCGAGCTCGCGTCGCGTCGGGCGACGAGCGACAGCGCGCGGCTCCATGCGTTGTTCGCGCTCGATTGGGAGTACACCAACGTCGACGCGCCCGACATGGCGACCGTCGTCGGCTACCCCGGGCAGGACGACCGGTGGACCGACTACTCGCTGCCGGCGATCAGGCGCCGGCGCGACGAGCTCGCCGATCGATTACTCGTGCTGCGGATGATCGACCGCGCGCGCCTGAACGAGGCCGATCAGCTCAGCTTCGACGTGTTCGCGCGCAACGCGCAGGAGAACGTCGACGGGACGCGATTCCCCTCGGAGCTGCTCGCCGTCACACAGCGCGAGGGACCGCAGTACGCGTCCGGCGTCATCGCCCGCATGTCGACCGTCACGACGGCGGACTACGAGCACATCGTGGCGCGACTCGCGGCACTTCCGCGCCTGATCGATCAGACGCTCGTGCTGCTCGACAGCGGCGCGCGGGTCGGCGTCACCCCGCCGCGCGTCACGCTCCGCGGCGTGCCGGCGCAGATCGAAGGGCTCGTGCCGGACGCGCCGATGCGCAGCGCGCTGCTCCTTCCCTTCACGCACATGCCGTCGACCATCCCGGCGGCGGACCGCGAGCGGCTGACGGCGGAGGCCGTTCGCGAGTACACGGAGCAGGTGCGGCCCGCGTATCGCCGGCTGGAGTCGTACCTCGCGACGTCGTACATCCCGCGCGCGCGGACGACGATCGGGTGGAGCAGCCTCCCCGATGGGCGTGCGTGGTACGCGTACCACGTGAAGGTCGAGACCACGACCGGCCGCACGCCTCGCGAGATCCACGACATCGGGCTCCAGTTGGTCAGCCGCATCCGCGCGCAGATGGACAGCGCGGCGCGTGCGGCGGGGTACAGCGGCAACCTCGCGTCGTTCGTCGGCATGCTGCGCACCGATCCGCGCTTCTTCCTGAAGGACTCGGCGAGCCTCGTGAATGCGTATCGGGAGATCGCGCAGCGCATCGACCCGCAGCTCTCCCGTCTGTTCGGGAAGCTACCACGGCTGCCGTACGAGATCGCGGCCGTCCCGTCCTACGCGGCGCCCTCGCAGCCGACGGCGTACTACGAATCCGGCTCGCCGGATGCGCACCGCCCCGGCGTCTTCTACGTCAACACGTACCGGCTCGACGCGCGTCCTACGTGGGAGATGGAGGCGCTCGCCGCGCACGAGCTGCTGCCCGGACATCACCTGCAGGTCGCGCTGGCGCAGGAGCTCGAGAGCGTGCCGGAGTTCCGCCGCTACGGCGGCTATACCGCCTTCACCGAAGGTTGGGCGCTCTACGCCGAGCGACTGGGGGGTGACCTCGGACTGTATCGCGATCCGTACTCCCGCTTCGGTCAGCTCTCGTACGAGATGTGGCGCGCGATCCGTCTCGTGCTCGACACGGGGATTCACGAGATGGGGTGGTCGCGCCAGCAGGCGATCGACTACTTCCGGGCGAACAGCGCGAAGTCCGATCAGGAGATCGCCGCCGAGGTGGATCGCTATATCGTGATGCCCGGGCAGGCGCTCGCGTACAAGAGCGGCGAGCTGGCGATCGGCACGCTGCGCGAGGAGGCCGAACGCAAGCTGGGCAAGCGGTTCGACGTGCGCGCCTTCCACGCCGCCGTCCTGTCGCAGGGCGCGCTCCCCCTCGACATCCTCGAAGCGCGAGTCCATCGGTGGATCGCGGCGCGTCGGATGGCCGGTCTCGACGAGAAGGACGAGGTCTGGCAATAGCCGCCTCGTAGGGGACGGAGGGGGTAGCCGGCCCCAGCCGTACGGAGCGGTCCACGCATTGCGACGGCACCGCTCGCCATGCAGACCCGTCCCCCCAAGCCACCGCTGGTCCCTTCGCTGCGGTCCACCGGCGACCTGCGCGAGCGGTTCGCCGAGCTCGAGCAAGTCGTCGGCGCGCGCTCACTCGCCGTCGCCATCTCCGACTTCGAGACAGGGACCGAGTTCGAGTTCAACGGCGACCGCTGGTTCCACGCGGCCAGCACGATCAAGCTCGCCGTGCTGGTCGGCGTCTACGGCGCGATCCATCGCGGCGAGCTGCTGCTCCAGTCGCGCGTTCACATTCGCAACCGCTTCCTGAGCGCGTACGACGGCTCGCCCTACCGGGTCCGCGGCGATCGCGACGCCAACGCCGACGTGCATCGCGAGATCGGCCGCACCCTTCGCGTCGCCGAGCTGGCGGACTCGATGATCACGTCGAGCAGCAATCTTGCCACGAATCTTCTCCTCGACCTCGTCGGGCTCGACGTGCTGCAGCGCACGCTCGACTCGTTCGGGCTCGAGGGGATCGATCTGCGGCGCGGCGTGGAGGACGAGTTGGCGTATCAGCACGGGATCAACAACCGCGTCACGGCCGAGGGGCTCGTCGGACTGTTGCGCCTCATCGAGGAGGAGCGCGCCTTCAGTCCCGCGCTGTCGCGCCAGATGCTCGACATCCTGCATCGCCAGCAGTTCAGGAGCGGGATTCCCGCCGGCCTGCCGCGCGAAGCGCGCGTCGCGAACAAGACGGGCGACATCTCCACGGTCGCGCACGACGCCGGGCTCGTCTACCTGCCGGGACGAAAGCCGTACGCGATCGCCGTGCTGACGGAGTGGGAGCCGACGGCGACCGGGCGATCGACGACGATCGCGGCCGCGTCGTACCTCGCATATGCCGCCCTCATCGCGGATCGCGCCGATGTCGAGTAGCTACCAGAACGCGGTATTCCCTCTCCGTCTCGTGGACGGGCGCCGCCTGGAGCGTCGCTATCGCGACGTGCTGCTGCCGGGCGGCACGCTCTGTGATCACGCGGGCCGAGCGCGCGTCTTGCCGCGCTACTTCTATGAGGTGACGTCGTGGGAACAGGCGCGTGCAACGAATCTCTCGCGCCACTTCACGGTCTCCGAGTTCATCCATACGGACGTCCGCGAAGCACCCGCGCTCCGGGTTTTCCCACGGTACATCCCGTGCGCAACGGTTCTCCTGGCGTTCGCACTCGAGCAGCTCAGAGAGGCCGTCGGCACCTACGTCTTCATTGGCGCCAACGGAGGGTACTGCTCGCCTCGGCACAAGGGCACGGGTGCGGCGTCACCGCACTGCTGGGGCACCGCGGCCAACATCTATCGAATCGGTGACACGTATCTCGACACCCCTGACACGATACGGCGCTTCGCGGCGCTCGCCCACGAGGTGATTCCCACGGTCTGGACTCGTCCGCTTGGCGATCAACGCGCGTTGACCGACGATCATCTGCACATCGATCTCGGATATGTCGTCTCGGTGCCGCGGGAGGCACCGGGCGAGAGCTATAACTTGAAGCTTGCCGGTGAACCGCTGTGACGCGATTCGCCGACGAAGGACTCGACCGCCTCCGGACGGTCTGAGAAGGAGTCGGAATGCCGATCCAGGACCGACGGAAGCAGGAACGCGCGAGCGACTTCGCGTACCGCACGACGGGGACGGGCGCGGGCGCGCGTACGCGCGCACTCCCCGCCATCGGGCTCGAGGCCGAATTCGCGACGGTCGTCGACGGAGTGCACGCGCGGCCCGAGGCCGTGTTCCACACGCCACGCAACATCGTGCGCGGTCCGCTCGTGCATCGCACGGGCCGGTCGTATCACCTGCCGACGGGCGGCGCGGTGTACTTCGACACCGGCGTCATCGAGCTCGCCACGCCGATGATCGAGATCGATCGCGGCTGCGGCGCACGCGGCACGCGCGCGCTGTGGGAGAGCCTCGGCTTCCTGCGCAAGGAGCTCGACGGCTGGGAGGATCGTCACGAACGCGACGTACGACTCGTCGGATTCAGCACGCACTACAACGTGTCGTTCGAGCTGCCGCCCGAGCTGGCGAATGGTCGCACGGTCGAACGACTCGCGTACCTGCTGACGCACGTGCTTGCCGCGCCCGTGATGCTGCTCGCGGCGAACCGCCGCTCCACGGGCATCGGGGTCCGACCGCGCGGCAACCGCGTCGAGGTGACGGCGGACTTCACCCCCGACGCCGCACTGATGTCGGCGACCGCCACGCTCATCGTCGGGATCGTGCGCGCCGTGATGGCGTGGCCAGACTACGAGCTGCGCGAGCTCGCGACGCACCGGATCCCCGTCGTGCGTGGCTTCGTCCCGAAGAAGCACAGCTCGCGCAAGGGATGGGTCGCACGTGACGACTGCTTTCCGGAAAGTCCCTTCACGTCGGATGTGAACGCGGTGAAGTGGACGACGTCGACAGGCCATCGTCTCTCGCTGCGCGAGATGGCCGGTCGGACGACGCGTCGGTTCTGGGGCTCGATCAGCATGCTCGGCGATCCACTCTCGCTGCGTCTGATCGCCGCGGTCATGCGCGGTCGCGCGCCGTCGCTGCTCGAGCTGCCCGACCGTCCCGCCGCGTACGAGGACGTCGGGCGGCTCTGCCGGTGGGACGATCTCTTCCCGCTCACGCTGTTGCCGCGCTCGCGCTACGAGCGCGTGCTCGGCCACGCCGTCTCCGGACGACGGGTGCACATGGACGGCAGCTGGCACCGGCCGATCGGCGTGCGCGGATGGACGCACATCGTCTTCCGGCGCGAGAGCGACGGCGCGCGCCGCGTGATGTCGCTCGATCAGATGCTCGCCCACCTCGATGCCTGGGATCGCACGTCGAATCGTCGCCTCTCGCAGCGGCGCGTCTACCGTACCGCCCGCGACATCGAGCGGCGTCTCATCGCCGACCGGCGCGCCGCGCTGGGCGAGGTGGAGCACCTGCGTCGTCGCGACAGCGACTTCGCATCGCTGGAGGCGGAGCTGCCGCCGGTGTCGAAGGGGAGTGAGCGCCCCGGCGAGAAGCGCGTCGACGTGGAGCGCGAGACGCCGCTCCCGCTGAGCAAGGAGGGGCGTCCTTCCAGGGCAGCGAAGGGACGCTCGTCCAAAGCCGCGAAGGAAAGTCGCTCCGAGGAAGAGCGGAGCGCCGAGCCAGTGAAGCGGAAGCGGCGTCAACCGGAAGGACCACCCAAGCCGCGAAAGCGGCGCCCCAAGGGCGGCGACGACGGACTGAATCCGAATCCCTGAGTGCGTGCGCCGCGGCTGCACGCGGCGCCGTCTCTCACGGCATGCACATTGAACTACTCGCGCCGGCTCCGTTGCTACGCGTGCTCGTGCCACACGTGAGAGGGGGACATGCTGGATTCCGTCATCCACCGCGAAGGAAACGCCGACGCGCCGAAGTACGTGGCGCCCGAGGTCTCCTACCTGCTCGACCGGATCGTCAACGTCTGCTTCATCGGCGCGCCGGGTGAGACCAACCGAAGCTGGATCCTCGTCGACTGCGGCCTTCCCGGCTCGGCGTCGAAGATCAAAGCCGCGGCGAGCCGGCTGTTCGGCGAAGGCTCCCGGCCGGCGGCGATCGTCCTCACCCACGGGCACTTCGATCACATCGGCGCGGTGCACACCCTCGCACGCGAATGGGACGCGCCCGTCTACGCGCACGAGCTCGAGCTGCCCTATCTCACGGGGCAGTCGTCCTACCCGCCACCCGATCCGCTCGTCGGCGGCGGAGCGATGAGCGTCATGTCGGCGCTCTTCCCCCGGCGCCCGATCGACCTCGGACGCTACGCGCACGAGCTCCCGGCGGACGGCAGCGTGCCCGGCGCACCGGGCTGGCGTTGGATCCCGACCCCGGGGCACTCGCCCGGACACGTCTCGCTCGTGCGCGACTCGGATCGCGCCGTGGTGGCGGGCGACGCGTTCACGACGACGAAGCAGGAGTCGCTCGTCGCCGCGCTCACGCAACGCGCCGAGATCCACGGCCCGCCGATGTACTTCACGCCGGATTGGGACATGGCGCGCGCGTCGGTAAAGCATCTCGCCGAGTATGCACCGAGCGCCGCGATCACCGGACATGGCCCGCCGCTCCGCGGCGAGCGGCTCCAGGAAGGGCTGCGAAATCTCTCCAGTCACTTCGACGTGTGGGCGCGTCCCGCACGCGGGCGCTATCGCGATCACCCGGCGATCACCGATGGCTCCGGCGTCGTCGAGCTGCCACCGCCACTGGTGAGCCCGGGCACCGTCATCGTGGCCGGCCTCGCGCTCGGCGCGGCGATCGCCGTCGCGCGCGGCATCGGTCGCGACGGCGACGAGCGACGCCACACCGAGGAGCTGGAGCGGCTCAAGGCGATGAGCGACGAGATGCCGACGGTCGGCGCCGACGACGGCAACGGCGCGCGCAGCGACGACGTCTCGCTCGTCGCGCAGCGATTGTCCGGCGCCACATCGGAAGTCGACGCACGCTGACGAAGAACCATTCACACGCCCCCTCCACGCGCATTCGCAGGAGACGCAGCCATGGTACTCGCCACCGCAGGCCCGGGCCCGATACCTGACTCGGTCACGAACGACGACGTCGATTGGTCGTCGTTCGCGCTCCCGGAGGACACGAGACACAACGTCGCGAAGGGGGAGCGGATCGGTTCCGTGATACTGGGCGCCGCGCTCCTCGGACTCGGCGTGCGCCGGCGAGACTCCACCGGTCTCGTCGCGGCGCTGTTCGGCGGATACTTCATCGCTCGGGGCGCGACCGGACACTGTTACCTCTACGACGCGCTCGGCGTGAGCACCGGTTCGGCGGATGCGGTGCTCGCGCCATGGCATCGCGACGACGTGACCGGCCGCGCGGCGACGGTGAACGCGCGCAAGGCCATCCTCGTCGAGCAGTCCGTCACGATCGACCGGCCGCGCGAGCAGCTCTTCGCCTTCTGGCGCGATTTCGAGAATCTCCCGCGCTTCATGGATCATCTCGTCTCCGTGCGCGTCGACTCCCCGACCCGATCGCACTGGGCGGCCAGGGCGCCGGCGGGACGCACCGTGGAGTGGGACGCGGAGATCGTCAACGAAGTGCCGAACGAGATCATTGCCTGGAAGAGCATCCGCGACGCGGATGTCGCGAACGCGGGCGCGGTGAACTTCTCCGATGCGCCGGATGGACGCGGCACCATCGTGCGCGTGCGAATGGACTACGAGCCTCCCGGCGGCCGGCTCGGCGCCGTGCTCGCCCACTTCACCGACGAGGAGCCGGAGCGGCAGATCCAGGAGGATCTCCTGAAGCTCAAACGGCTCATGGAGACCGGGGTGATCAACGCGCCGGCGTGACCGGACGCGGGTTCAGAGTCAATGTCTGAGGGGGTCGGACCCCGAGGGCGGATGCTGGGGTCAGACCCCGAGGGCAGATGCTGGGGTCAGACCCGAGGGCGAAGCCCGAGGCTCTGACCCCTTCGCTCGCTGACCATTCGACTCCGACCCCGCCGTTCCCCGCCTACTGGTCCGCGGGCTAACTTCGCCCGATGACGGATGCCGGTGGAGACGGCTCGGTGCCGCGGTCGGGAATCGACGACGCGCGACTGGCCGCACTCGAAGCGGAGCTCGAGGCGGTGCGGGGCGAGCTGGCCGAGCTTCGCGGTCGCGTGCGACGCATCGAGGCGCCCGAGCCGCGAGCGCGCCCTGCGCCTCCGCCGCAGGATGCGTCGCCGCATTTCCGGGACGCCTCCACGGACGCACGCGCCACCCCACACGCGTCGTTCACCGATCGCCTGGCAACCATGGATCGCCCAGGCCTGCATCGCTCATCTCTCAGCGGCGACGCGGTCGAGTCGTGGGTGGGCCGCTACGGGACGCTCATTGCGGCCGCGCTCGTGATCCTGCTCGGCGTCGGCACCTTGGTCGTGTGGGCGGTCCAGCGCGGCCTGCTCTCGCCCGAAGTGCGCGTTGCCGCCGGCGCCGTGGCGACCGCGTTCGTCGGTGCAGCGGGACTGCAATTCCGGCGGAAGGGCGAGCGGCGGTACGGGAACGTGCTCCTCGCGCTCTCCCTCGCGATGACGGCCGTGGTGGCGTGGGGGGCGGGGCCGCGGCTGCACATCATCTCGTCCGGGGTCGCGCTCGCCGTGGTGGACGTCGTCGCGCTCGCGATCGCCGCGCTGGCGACGCAGGACGAGAGCGAGTTCCTCTTCGTGGTCGCCATCGCGGGGGCGCTCTCCGCTCCGTTCATCACGGCGGACAGCACCGGCCGGCCGGACGTCCTCCTGGCCTACGGGGCGGTCGTGCTCCTCGGCGGCATCCGCGGCTCGCGCGACCCGGATTGGCGCGGGGCGCCGATCCTGCTCGTCGCCGGCGCGGTGGTGTACGAGCTCGCCGCCGCGGGCCTCCACGCGGTCCCGGATTGGTACGGGCCCTTTCTCTTTCCGCTGTTCGGGGGACTGCTCGCGCTCGGAGCGCTCGTGCTCGCCGAGTCGACGTGGCGAGGTGTGCTCGCGAGGTCGTTTCTCGCCGTGGCGCTCGTCGGCGTGATCTTCGGTTGGGACTCGATCCCTCGGCAGCCAGTCGGCGTCACGGCGATCGTCGCGGGCGCGCTGCTCGTCACGACGTACCTGGCACTCTGGATCAGTGAGCCGCCGCAGAAGCTCTGGTCGGCGAGCGCGCTCCTGCTTCCGTTGATGTCGCTCGGAGTCGCTGAGGCCCGGGCCGGTGGACTCGCGACACGCAGCGCGCTGTTCGCGGGCTGGGGGTTGGTCGCCCTGGCGATGTGGCGGGTAGAGCGGTGGCGAGCGCGACCCGAGCGGGGGGGCGTGCACCTGCTCCTGGCGACGATGCTCTTTGCGATCGGGACGGCCAGCTGGTTCTGGTCCAACCCACTGGCGCTCGTCAGCGGGCTCGGCGGGGTGGGTCTGGCGGCGAGCTTTCTGGTGCGCGACGAGGAGAGCCCGCTGCCGACGGTCGGGCCCGTCCTCGTGCTGTGCGGCGCGGCGATCTCGGCGATCGATCAGCTCGCGAGTCTGCGGCCCTACGCATACATCCCTTTCGCATCGCGAGCGAGCGCATCCGCCCTCGTCGCGGTGCTGTCCGTGGCGGGTGCCGCCGTCATCCTGCCGGGGGGGCGGGGCTCGCCGGCCCGGGTGTTCAGTCGGGCCAACTGGTTCGGGGCGTCCGTCGCGCTCGCCTTCATATGGGGACGGATGGAGATGGTCCACGCCTTCTCACGCGATGCGAGCACCTTTCTGTTGACGCTGTATTACGCGGCGACCGGCGTGGCGGGGATCGTCGCGGGGCGCAGGACGGACACCAAGGCGTTCCGGATCGCGGGGCTGATGGTCGCGATCTATGCGGCGGCCAAGGCGGTGATCGAGGCGACGAACATCACCGGTCTCGGGCTGCGGGTCGGCTGCTACGCGGCCGTCGGGGTCTTCCTGCTCGGGGCGGCCTACCTCTATAGAAACGCGGAGGTGGGGACGCAGCCCCTCGAGGCAGGAGAGCCCGCTTCGGGCGCCACGCGCGTCTGACTTCGGCGGGCTGGCCTGGAGGGGAGGCGTGTCGAGCGGTTGACATGCCACGGATCTCCAATAAATTCAGGGGGCTACGGGTAATTTTTCTCGGCTCACTGCGGCCGATTTTATGGGCGACCGGGACGCTTCCGGTCGAGGCTCTTCAGGCCGGCGGCTTCGTGCCGCTCCCGAGAACCAACGCAGGACAATCTGACGCCGGGCTGGTCGAGCCGGCGCGCCTTGGGTCCCCGCTCGCGCTGCAGAGGCGAGCACACCCTGGCGACAGCGGATGGATACCGGCCCGGTTCGGGCGTCTGGTCCACCCGCGTTTGTATTTCCGGAATTGCGCATTCTCGCAGGCGCCGACGTCCTTCGACGATGGCTGCCGCGACTGACACCTGAAGGATTGATATGGCACGCACAACCACGCTCGAGCACTACCGGAACATCGGCATCATGGCCCATATCGATGCCGGGAAGACGACGACGACCGAGCGCATCCTCTACTATACCGGCAAGCAGCACAAGATCGGCGAGGTGCACGAAGGCGCTGCGACGATGGACTGGATGGAGCAGGAGCAGGAGCGCGGCATCACGATCACGTCTGCCGCGACGACGTGCTTCTGGAAGCGCCACGGTCAGTCGTACGAGAAGGGCGAGGGGCCGGAGTACCGGATCAACATCATCGACACGCCGGGCCACGTCGACTTCACGGTCGAGGTGGAGCGGTCGCTGCGCGTGCTCGACGGCGCCGTCGCGCTGCTGGATTCCGTCGCCGGTGTCGAGCCGCAGACGGAGACGGTGTGGCGCCAGGCGGACCGCTACAAGGTTCCGCGCATGATCTTCGCCAACAAGATGGATCGCGTTGGCGCCGACTTCGGGCGCTGCATGGCGATGATCAAGGATCGGTTGAGCAAGCGCGCCTTCGCGCTGCAGCTCCCGGTCGGATCGGGCGAGTTGTTCACCGGCCACATCGACGTCATCGAGCGCAAGCAGTACATCTTCGACGAGGCGAGCCTCGGAAAGACGTTCGAGGTCGTGGACGTGCCGGCCGAGTACAAGGATGCGGTCGAGGCGGCGCGCCACGAGGCGATCGAGGCGGCGGTCGAGCACGACGAAGCGCTGCTCGAGAAGTACCTCGGCGGCGAGGAGCTCACCGTCGACGAGATCCGTGGCGCCATTCGCAAGGCGACCATCGCGATGGAGTTCGTCCCTGTGCTCTGCGGCGCCTCGTTCAAGAACAAGGGCGTGCAGGCGCTGCTCGACGCGGTGATCGATTATCTCCCGGCGCCGATCGAGGTCAAGGCAATCCAGGGGCACCTGCCGCACCACGACGAGCACTTCGAGGAGCGTCCGGTGAGCGACGAGTCGCCGTTCGCGGCGCTCGCGTTCAAGATCGCGACCGATCCGTTCGTCGGGAAGCTCACGTTCTTCCGCGTCTACAGCGGCGTGCTCAAGTCGGGCTCGTACGTCTACAACGCGACGAAGGACAAGCGCGAGCGCGTCGGGCGTCTGCTCCAGATGCACGCGAACAAGCGGGACGAGATCGAGGAAGTGCGCGCCGGCGACATCGCCGCCGCGATCGGGCTCAAGGACACGCGCACGGGCGACACCATGTGCGACGATGACCATCCGATCATCCTCGAGGCGATGAAGTTCCCGAACCCCGTCATCGACGTGGCCATCGAGCCGAAGACGAAGGCGGATCAGGACAAGCTCGCGATCGCGCTGCAGAAGCTGTCGGAGGAAGATCCGACCTTCCGCGTGCACTCGGATCCGGAGACGTCGCAGACGATCATCTCGGGCATGGGCGAGCTGCACCTCGAGATCATCGTCGACCGCATGATGCGCGAGTTCAAGGTCGACGCGAACATCGGGCGGCCGCAGGTCGCCTATCGC
>Ga0070664_100002101_pt1 | contig 15920 bp, 14 predicted proteins | sample KBSC73metaG_FD_65863 | JGI IMG/M metagenome (GOLD analysis project Ga0070664, IMG submission 65863) | Corn rhizosphere microbial communities from Kellogg Biological Station, Michigan, USA - KBS C7-3 metaG | ecosystem: Host-associated > Plants > Roots > Rhizosphere > Soil ... | reverse complement strand
CCTCAATCAGCAACTGGCCATGCTTGCGGTAGATCTTGGATTGCTGGCCAGGCAGGCACCCGCCGAAGCTACGGCGCTTATCGAGTCCATCATCAACCTTCGTCACCGTGCAGAAAGTCTATCTGATGACCTCCGACACATTAGTCATCAACTTCACCCGGTGGCGCTCGAACATCTGGGACTCCACTGCGCTCTCCGCAGTCTTTGCGCAGAATTTACCGAACACAGCGGACTTCGTGTCTGGTTCAGCCTTGAAGAAAAAGAAATGGAAATGGAGCGAGTTCCTCCCGACATTTCCATATGTCTGTATCGCATCGCGCAGGAGGCTCTCCGAAACGTCGTCAAGCACTCCTGTGCGAGTGAAGCCTGGATCCGGATCAGCCACAACCACAACTACGTTCAGCTTTACATCATCGACAAGGGAGCAGGGTTCAACCTCAAGTCCGGCCGGACTGCAGGCCTTGGCCTGGTCAGCATGGAGGAACGTGTCCAGATTATGCAGGGACAATTCCACATCGAGTCCGCACCGGCGGAGGGGACTGCAATTCGAATTACCATACCCGTTACCTGGAAGGAGCAAGAAAGTGCCAACGAATAGCCACTGCCGAAAGCCCAGTCTGTTGCTGGCGGACGATCACACGATTGTCATCGACGGGCTCCGGAGATTGTTGCAGAACGAGTTTGAGCTCGTGGGAGCAGTCGGAGATGGGTGGGCCATGTTGGAGGCCGCAGGAAGGCTGAAGCCGGATGTTATCGTAGCGGATGTCTCGATGCCGATGCTGAATGGGATCGACGCAGTCCGGCGTCTGAAGAAGACCGGTTCGCATTCCAAAGTAGTGTTTCTTTCAATGCATATGGATGTCGAGATCGCAACCGAATCGATTCGTGCAGGCGCCCGCGGTTACGTCTTAAAGCACTCCGCGACAGATGTGCTGAGCCATGCGATCTGGGAAGTGCTCGCTGGACGAATATATGTCAGCCCCCGGATCGCCAAGGCAGTCGCGGCGAATATTGCAGAATCGTATCCATCCCGTAACGGACATTCCATACAGCTGACTCAGCGCGAGCTGGAGGTGCTTCAACTGGTAGCGGAAGGCCGAACCATTCGAGGGATTGCGGTTATATTACAGATCGCTGTTCGAACCGTGGTCTTCCATAAATCGAACATCATGGACAAGCTGGGCGTGCGAACGACCGCGGACCTGACTCAACACGCCATCAGGAGAGGCCTGGTTCCACTCGAGTTGATTGCTGCGGGCAATATGGATTCTCAAACTCCCGTAGCCTAGTGCCGGTTGGCGGCTATTGCGGATGCTTGTTGGACTCGAGTGACTCTCTCAATCGGAATTTACAGATCGGCAGCCCTCAGACCGTGCAGTTTTCCGCAATAGAGTCTCGGTGGACGTTGATGAAACTCTAATTCATCGTCCTCACCGAAATACCCCGATGACGAGTGAGTCCTGATTCAGAATTACCGAGCCACCGGATAAGGATTTCACTTCCAGTTCGGAAACGAACCCAGTCGCGTGAATGAGGTATTCTCCCTCCGCAAGCCTGAGGACCATGGTCTTGCGGTCCGGCGAGGTCGACACCACCATCGGGCTGCCGCTGAGCCGCTCGAACGAAGGGGAGCAGACATCCACGACGCAGACCATTTCTCCGGCTGTGCGCATGACAAGAGAAGCAGGAAAGAAAACCGTATATGTTTCTGTCCTGTTCACCGTCAAAATCAGGCTTCCCGTTAAAGGCGAATTATCGTTGAACTGCAGGCTTATGAGGTGCTGCTTTGGAATGGCAAGACTCAGGAACGGAGATTCTCGCCCGATGACGATACCCGTCTGTGGCACGACGCCGCTCATCCTGGGAACCGTCGACAGGGTATAGGTGTCCGGGGGTACTTTGGGGAATTCAAAGGACCCATTCGAAGCCGGGGTCGCTTCGATCCGAAGGCGAGTATTTTTTCCCAGAAGGATCACACGACCGCCCACTGGCATGTTGTCGAATCCTCGGACTAGTCCTTTCGCTTTTGTCCATGAAGAGTGCGGCGCAGGGGCAATCGTAATTACGAGGTCCCTTAAACGGCCACCGTCTACCTCCACGTATCCGTCAACGATTTCCGATGATCCGTATTTGACCGATTTCAAACGGTAGAGGGATTCGGGATACGGGTCAACTCGGATGCGGTGGCGCCCTTCCGGCAAACCGATTGAGAAGTGGCCATCGCTCTGAATGTTGAATGAAGTCTCGCTCTCTCGGCTGTTCCATTTATACGGATTCGAAAACGGCGGCTCCGTCACATCGACGTTCGGCCGGACCGCTATCGTCAGTACAGGAAGAGGCAATCCTCCTTCTACGACAACCTGTCCCTGTACCGTCTTCAGAACAGCGGAAAAGGGTTGCGGCACTTCATCGGCTACAGCGTCTGTCTCACGAGCGCGGTCATCCGACGTGATTGCCACTGAAACTTTGCGCTCACCGTCACCATTGGGGGTGATTCGCAAAAACTCTTTTTGCAGATCGACGTCTCCGTAAGTGAGGGATTGGATCTGGTAACGATTTTCGAGACCTCCGACAGCGACTCTGTAGGTTCCCAGTGGAATCCTTTGACTGAACGTGGTCCCGCTGAAAAAAATGGGAATCTCGCTCCCTGTGTCTGGCTTCAGCAGGAGGTAAAAACTCGGAGGTGATCCGTTTTTGACATCGAGACTTCCCCGGAGTTCCTGCGATTGCGTTGCAGTTTGAGCCTCGCCTTGTGTTGTGGATGAAAGAGTCGATAAATTCGAACTTCTACGGAACATTTCCTCGCGGCGGACAAGGATACGGCTTATACGAAACTCAAGTCCGTCCACACCTCGTTCCGGAACTGTGATTTTCCAGTTCAAGCCGGCGACGTTCAATCCATACACGCCCTGCGGTACGCCCGAAGCCTCAAAGGATCCATCTCTCGCAACGGCAAGATCGAATTGCGTCAGCAGAAGAGGGCTGGCGAGACGAACTGTGTTTATCGTGATATCTGGCGGAAGCGCAACATCGCGGATGATCCTGCCTCGAATTTTTCGCACACGGGCATCCGTCGGAGGGACAAGAGTTATGGAGAGCTGCTGGAGTTTCCCTGTAGCGTTGATCGGATTCTCGAGCAGATTCGTATTGCCGTAGGTGAAGGATTTGATCCGATAGCCGGGAGGCAGCCCTCCCAGGGCGATGCGATACACACCGATTGGCAAGCTGGCATTGAATATGACGTCGTCGTACCGATCCGCCCAGCCCGTCTGGACGACCATTGGTCCCGACCGGATCGTGTGGGTAACCCAAATCCATCCGCTGTGTGCAGAACCCAGGCTCCCCTCGAGAGCAAAAAAGAACGAGGGCGCAGGACCGGCTCCTTCGACAACGATTCGTCCCATGACGGGCAGAGTCATTCCCGGTGGTGCCAACTCAAGGCTGGTGATGTCCCGATCCTCGACGTTGACTTCCCGCGAGGTCCAGAGGAAAGGTCGGGGAGACTGCTCCGATGTCACGGAGTATGAGCCCGGAGGAACGCCTCGGAAGACGAAAGACCCGTCAAAATCCACATCGGATCGGAGGGAAACGGCGCTGGAGCTGAGAGCTATCGATTGCAGGTCTTTGTCGAGAACATCGCCCATAATTCGTCCACTGACTGTTACACCTGCGGGAGATTGGGGCAAATCGAAGTTGTAAATTCCCGGTCTTCCGGATCGGACCGCTACAACGGGTAAAGTATCCATGGCTTTCGGATCGTGGGCACGGTACCAGTCCATGTTTGCAAAGAGTTTGTATCGACCCGGGGGCATGTCCGAGAGCCGATAGCCTCCTTCGGCGTCGGTAATTCCTATGGCGACAGGATTGTCGAGATACATGCCCTTCGCATCGGGCGATTCCCATGCGATGACATAGACCTTTGACGCGGGTGTTCGATCCGCATTAAGAACACGGCCTTCGATAGTTCCGCGGACAGCCTGAGAATGAGAAGAGGACGCAGCAACGAATAAAGCCACAATCGTCGGAAGAACTCGTGCAAGTAACCGCCGTATCGATCTCATGGATGCATTAAGTGGGGGGGGCGCCTTAATCTTAATTATTTCGGTGATGATGAGCAAATACGCAGGTAGCGTGTCGGAGGACGCGGGATCGCGAAGCGGATCCGCGTCACGACGGGCACAGAAGAAAAACCGCGTCAGCATGGATGGTCTATCCGCAGCAGCCAAAGAGGCGTTACCCGACGCTTTCCATGCTGCAGCAGAATATTAGCACCTGCATTTCGTCGATGGCGTCGGCGAGCACTCTCTCTCACCTGTTGGTAAACGGCCTTGCGCTGGCACTGTTCCCGGCTGGTTGCGGGCACTTCTAGTGTTCTGTCGGCACGAACAGGGTTCGTCCTCCGGAGGGTGGTGTTTGATTCGTGATCTGTGGAGATTCATTGGCGGTTCGTTGACGTTGATGAAATCGCAGGGCAATTCATCAGCGTCAACAAGATTATGAATTAACGTACAATCCCAGCCACCAATTGCAGTTTGGATTTTGGAGGTTTTATGAATCGAGCCGCCCGTTTGTCCATAAACGTCGTCGTTTTCGCAGCCGGTGCCGTTGTGACTATGGTCGCGCAACTTCCCACCAGCAACATGCAAATTAGTCCTGTGCCCACATCCCCGATGACGGCGTCACCCATGTCGGTGACGGACATGACCACACACATGAAAGGCACGATGAGCAACATGCAGGTTGTTGCCTCGTCGATGCAACGCAATAGCGAGATGCATCTGCTGATGGATCGGATGAAATCGCTGGGAGCCGATCTGACTCTGCTGTTGAATCGGTTGCAGGTCCTGATGTCGGACAAGACACTGTCGCAAGACCAACTAAAGATGCAAAGAGCGCAGAACGTCAGCAGACATGTCCAGACCATGATCCAATCCGTAGATGGCGTAGTCGCCGAATTGGAGCAGATGCAAAAGGGCAGGTAAGGCAAAATCAACTTCCGTGGACAGCGCTCCATCACTGAACTCTGATATTTCTCCAACCGATTTCCCGCCATGGCCGGCAGACTCGATAAGCGCGTTGCCTCTTTCTTTTTCTTCGCTGCCCAGGATTGGGCTTTGATTCGCAGGAAGTGCGACAGCAAATAATGAAAAGGCTTGGTTATATCGGAGAGACATCCTTCGAACCGATAGGCATGCGCCGCAGTGGCTGGCCTGCCAGTGCTTGCCCGGCGGCGACACAAAGGCCATAATCCGCGCAACACGAAACCTCGCTGAGGAACAATATGAAACATCAACGGCCTCGACATCATCGTTGGAGCGGGAAATAAGACTATGGCTATAACACGGCGAGAACTATTCCTGGCTGCTGGAAGCGTTACGATCGCTTCTGCAGCGATGAGGACTTCGGCGCAGCAGCCGAACACTGCAACGCAGTCGCTCGATTGGCGCCTTCACAATCTGGATCTGGCAGGCACGCGTTTTTCACCGGCGACTCAGATCAACACTTCCAATGTGAAATCGCTTACACCCCGATGGCTGTTCCAGCACGGAGTCATTGATGGAGTCAGCAATCAGACGACGCCGATCATCGTCGGCGGCATGTTGTTTGTGACCGATTCCCGAGGCAGCGTTTATGCTGTCGACGCCGCGGATGGCCACCTGCTCTGGACTTACGATGTGACCGCTCTGCTTGGGGGTGGAAGTGCGGATGGTTATGTCTTCCGAAACCGTGGCGTCTGCTATGCAGACGGCGTCATTTATGCTGCAGGTGGCTCGTTTCTGTTTGCACTCGATGCGAAAACGGGAAAGCCAATTGAAACCTTCGGAAAAAAGGGCCAGGCGAGCGTGATCCTGGACGTGCTGAAGATGAGATACCCCGACGTCAAAAGCGCCATCAGTCTCGGGTACTGGTTCACTACCGCTCCTCAGGTTTACAACGGAGTCCTCTATATCGGAAGTACGCGAAGTGAAAGCCACATCCCTGGCGGTCACGTGCTGGCAGTTGACGCGAAATCGGGTAAGGTCCTATGGCACTTCAACACGGTTCCCCAGGACGAAAAGGACCAGGGATGGGAGGTCGCCGGTCCCACCTGGATCGGCGGGGAGCGAAATGGCGGAGGGATCTGGGAAACTCCCGCGATCGATCCCGAATTGGGGATGCTTTATGTCGCCGTTGGAAACCCATATGGTGACAGTACGAAAAGGGCGGGAACCAATCTTTTCACGTGCGCAATCCTTGCACTCACCCTGGAGTCGGGAAAGCTTCGCTGGTACTACCAGCAAACGCACCACGACGTATGGGATTACGATTCGGGCAGTCCCCCCATTCTTTTCGATATGCAGGTGCGTGGTCAGCGGGTCAAGGCCCTGGCGGAGGCGAGCAAGAACGGTTTCCTGTACATCCTGAATCGCGAGACCGGCAAGCCCGTCCATATGATCAAGGAAACAGACGTCCCGGTGAGTCCGGCGCGTCCCGGAGATCAGCCCTGGCCGACCCAGCCCATTCCTTACAAAGCGAACGGTCAGCCGATGAGTCCGGTATGTCCGGTATTTCCTATGGACATTCCTGCCGATCAACTCGCGATAAGAAAGCCGGTCCCCCAATTTTCGCCAATCGGTTCCAACCAAATTTATGCGCCCGGCACCGGAGGTGGCACCAATTACGGTCCCCTGTCGTACAGCCCCCGAACGGGGCTGCTCTATGTCAATGCCATCGACAGTCCGGCGAATTCACCTCGTCCCGCAAAGGGTTACTTCTCGGCATTCGATCCCGTCACCGGCGAACTGGCGTGGCAACAGACCTATGAAGGATATGGGCAGGCCGGATCGGTCGTGACCGCCGGCGGTCTGGTGTTTGTGGGAAGCGGCAGCAACATTGCCGGATATTTCTTTGCGTATGATGCGAAGACCGGCCGGTTGCTCTGGAAGTTCAACACTGGCGCAGGCGTCTTCGGGGCACCCGCGGTATACGTGGTCAACGGCGAGGAATTTATCGCAGTCGCATCGGGCGGCGGTGACAGAGGCCGAAGGGGCGGGGACTTGATTCTCAGTTTTGCGCTTCCGAAATAGCCGGGCTACGTTTTCGACGACGGACCACCAGTTATTTCAACGACGCGATATTTTCAATGATAGGTTTGATTGAATGACCGACGGAAATTTCGAAAAGTCAGAAACGCGATACAGAAATGCGGACCACGTTTCATATCAGTACATGTGCAGGTACCGAAATCATCTATAGATAACCGTGGCAGGCACCCACTGACACAATGTTTCAATGAATGTGCAGGCGCAATTGCCTGTATCGATCCGCGTCTCATGTGCCTCAAGCTTTTTCGTAGCCAATTCAAGATTCCAAAACATTGAGATTCATGTTTGAATTCCAGGAATAATGGCCGAAGGCGTGGAGCACTCGCAGAACGCGCAATCTGCGCCCACAGCCTGGGGAGGTGACGATGAGAGTCATCAGGAACTTTGCCCTATGCTTCTACCTGGTTGCCGGTGGAGCAGCCACCCATGTGAGTCTGGCCGCACAGTCCAGGTCGGTGGCGATTCGGACGGGAAGGATTCTAGACGTAAAAACCGGGACGTATGCCTTGCAGCAAATGATTTGGATCGAAGGAGACCGAATAAAACAAATCGGGTCCGTCGAGAGCCTTTCAAAGCAACTGCCCGCCGGAACGCCGGTGATGGATCTCTCGAATGTTACGGTGCATCCCAAACTGATTGATGCTCACACCCACCTCACTGTTTCTCCGCAGTCCATCGCGAGCACGGCTACTGGAACACGTCAGTCGCCCCCCGCGAGTAATTCAAACGTTTCGGTTCGCCAGCCAACTGAACTGGCAAAGCAGAACGCCCGAATTACCGTTGAAAGCGGTTTCACGTCAGTTCGTGACGTCAGTGGTCTTGCGATGAACCGCAGTCCGGCCAGCTGCAACGAGAATCGTCTGCGCTAGAAACAGTACAAGCCATGCGCCAACGGCGATGCCATGCACCATCATCAACGGAGTGGATGGCGCGTTCCTCCAGGACCGATCGATGATCGAGGGCCCGAACCCAGCCGCGCTGAGCAGGATCATGAACAGCGCGGCGCTGAGATAAAAGTAGGATTTGATTCGCCGGTATTTCCCGGACCGCTGCGGGTCCGTTGCTTTCTCGGCTTGAGGAGCGACCAAGTGTTTCATGTTGTTCTGCCGTTCCGCACGGAAGAAGATCACTGGTCTTCGTGGAATTCGAGGTTGTTTCCAAGTATTTGTTGGCTGGCGTGAGGTATTCTAGCAAAACAACGCGCAAGTCTTCAGGGCGAAATCAACGTAATACTGGCGCTTCGTACACTTGATCCTGACCAGTGGATTTTCAAAGCTACGAAAAAGCCTACTCTCCGCTCACTGGACAACGTCCCTGAATAACCACGACAATTCTGAAGCCGAGTAACTCTCTGTTGTAGATCTGGAGTTTCTTAGAGGGTTTTCAAAAACGCGATGAGCTGTTCTCGTTCACCGCGTTCCAGCTTCACACCGAACTCATGCCCTTGAATCGCGTGACTTTTCGCTCCCACTGGCATCCACCCTCCTGGTATGTGAGTTGGCTTTAACCGGTCGGGATCGAACATCTCTTCAAGGCTCGCCACAGAACCATCGTGGAGATAGTGGCCACGATACCAGACGCCTTTGAGGGACGGCACCTTGTAATAGCCAGTACCTTTGCGCGTTGACAATGCCAACCCCGCGTCGGTGCCAACCGAAATCGGCAGTACATCGAGCGACGCCGGCGTATCTTTCGGCGGAGTGAAACCAAGTGCGAGCGTAAGTTTGTTGTTTGTGTAAAGCGGCGGGGTGTGACATCCCGCGCATCCCTCTCGCGCGAAAACCTTCTGACCTGCCTGTGCCTTCACATCAAATGGATTCGGATTGGAAGGAGGTTGGAGTGAGTAGATGTACAGTGCGAGCGCGTAAAGTGCCTCATCCGACCATCGAGCCTGAATTCGCTTAGTATCAGGCGCGAGTACATGATACGGGCCGAAGTCGGTGATCTCGGCAAAGCTTACCTGGGCTGCATAACGCATTAGGTCGCCAATCCCCCGGTGGAGATGTGTCGCCGTATGGTCAATATACTTCCGGTCTTTCATACCGATCAGGTCGGGTATTTTGGCCGGAAAAAGTATGCTGCCATTCCAACGGGTAATAGCGCCGCCCATGCGCTCTTCCGCAACGAGCGCGGCATATTCGGTAGTCGTGAGGTTTTTCAATACAAGGTTGGGATCGTTCTTCAGCCATGGTACCCCCCATGCCTGGTATAACCACGTGCCTAGCGTCCCCCCACCCATGAAGAATGGTGGCGCACCGCGGAGAACATGGTTCGCAGATTCGAAGGCGTCCACCACGGCATTCGCGCCCCGAATATTTTCGACCTGTGATGGACGTGTACGCGCAACTTCGGCACGTGCCGACGCACCGGGGATCCGGATCCCATTGGACGCTTGCAAGACGTGACATGCACCACAATTTCCGCCTCTCGAAAGCGCAATACCCTGTTCGGTCGGCACCCACCGGAAGTCCAGCGTACCGTCCGGCCTGGGTCTGACCTGTTGCTGTTCCAGGAACTCGCGGCTCCGGAATTGAGCGATCACCTTCGGATCTGAAGTCGTAAACTGTGGTGTCGCCGCCTCTTCGAAGATTCGGCGACCGGCCTCGATCCAGTCGGCCTCCGTCTTCAGAGTTTCAGGTTCGATCATTGGCTTCGGACCGATGTGTTGCAGCATTTCCCAATACCCTTCCGGCTCGCGGCCCGGCATATAGGCGGGATACGACTGAAAGTTGAATTCCGGCATGGCGTAATACTGTTCTGCAGAGATGTGTGCAGGGCGGACATTCAGCCCCGTAATCGGTGTGACCCAATCCGCGAGAGCCGTTTCATCCCAGACCTTGGGAATTTCTGGCGGGAAGCGAGATTGAGACAAGAGCGTTAGGGACCCTAGAAGACATGCGAGCGCAACCAAGAGAAGGGGCTTCATTCACTGCACCTCCTGACTGTGGCGATAGTATAGTTCCTTCTCCCGATGTGAGGTAGCGCGGCGTTAGGGCGTTCTTGTGGCGTGCAATGCGACAAGGTCGTAGCCGGAGGCAAATCGTTTCGTTCGCTTGCCCATGATAGCCGACCGCCGCAGGAAGATCTCGGTCTGTTTGTCCACAAGCTTCATGTTGTTTGTTACTGGCGAACGAGATTCCAGCGCAAAACGCTCCCTCCGGGACGGACGTATTCCGGTTGATGATCCAACAGTGAGGAACACGCGTTCCTTCATGCAGTAATTCCGTTTGGATCCATCGATAGATCTTCAGCGACAAACTTCAACTCCACCGGCCGCGCCAGTCGTGTGTCTTCAGCCTTGTAGACCAGGCCCATGCCGCCTCGTCCGAGAGATTCCAGAATACGTTAATGAGAAACGATCTTGCCGATCACGGGAGTGATGCGGTTGTTACACACCGACCGAACAGAGTCCACGACTCGATGCTGACTGTCGTCGTGGGAATCGCTCTCGGGCCCAACCTGGTGTTGTCCAGCACAGCGCTTTGCGGCATCCTCCCTGCTGCTGGGGAGGTGTTCCCGCTGTGAGGACATCGCGATTCCCAGTCGCAATAAAACTCGCAGTCAACCACGGAGCTGATGGAGTCACTTGCATTGGAAACGACGCACATACACCGCAGTACTTCGGGTTACGGGTCAGTTGCCTGAAGGAATCACCGTCATCTCCGCGCTGGTGGTCGTCGCTGGGTTAACGGTTATCAAACGTTCATTCTCGTCATACTTTGCCAGGAACGCGGAGTCCCATATATGCAGTTTCAGTTTGGGCTTTCATTGTCACGAAGCGGCCAGTGATCCTGAAGATTTCCCATGACCGATTCGATACGGTGAATACGGCATCAGTGTTGGATCACAGTTTCAATCGGATATTTCCGCCTCGGCTTCACATCATCCAATTCGACAATGATTGCGCGCGAGGCACCTTTTATCAGTTCTTCGCTATGTGTGCGATTGCGGGCATTGAAGCGGGTCAAACCCGGCTCGAGTACATTGACGGTGCTGGTTCCATCAAGGGCCCTGGATCGAACTTCGCCGGTTTCGAGGTAAACGACGACGACGTCTTTGGAATGGAAGTGAACAGGAGTGGGCACGCCCATTCTCCAGGTGTAGTCCCAGACGGTGACGCGATTGTTGTTCAGGAGTTTCTTCGCCCCGTCTCTTGGAAATGCTTCAGGGAAAGCACTGTCGTGTACCAGCGGAGCCTGGGTCACATCCTTTAACTCGATCACGATGGCGTGGCGCGAAGAATTGCCCGTTCCTTCTTCCACCTGGGAGTCGCCTTTAGGAATGAAGGTCGCCTGTCCCACTCTGAACGACGCTGCTTTTGTTTTCCCCTTTGCATTGGTGACTTTCGCCGATGCATTCGCAAGATCGACCAACACGATGTCAAATTGGCTCTGAGCCATTGGGGCCGCCTTACCTATTGGCCAGGTCACATCCCATACCGCAACGCGTTCATTATTGATGAGCGACTTTGTGTCATCTGGCGGAAGTCCCGCCGGCACTTTCTGAAGAATCCCGGCGAGAAGGAGCAGAAACGACAAAACCGTTTTCGACATGTGCGCGATTGTACCCTAACGTTTCAGACATGACGTCGCCCTTCGATACCATTATTCGACGAAGCCTCGATGGTCTCTCCCGTTTTGTCAGAGGATTTCTGTCGGCGACAGCAACAGGTCGAGTCTTCGGAAGCATCAAGTTTGAAGGAAATCTTCGGCTACGGCTACGGTTCCATCCAGGTGGTATCCGCTTCTGTGTCGTGGCCGCGAGACGCCTGAGAGAAGATGACATTCTGGTGACTAAGTACGGAAAAGCCTCGCAACGTGATTGTGTACGGTCACAGAAACGGAAGCGACGACGATGACGGCTCCCGAAACAGCGGTTGGAACCAGTCAAGTACATGTCGCCCGAGCAAGCGGACTTCTTGTGGACGAACGCACCGATATTTGATCGATGGGCGTCAGGTTGTTCGAAACGTCGACCCCCGTGTGTCCGCTCGATGACGGACAGCCCATGGTTTGCGAAAAATATAGGCAGTATAAAGACGCGTTATTTCAATCTCGCGTTCGGAATTTTATGTGGAAACGCAGCCAGACGCTCGGAGCGGAGAAGAGGGTGGCGATTTTGACAATGGGGGAACTCGATATTGCGAATAACCCCGGGCAGAGCCATCCACCGAGGGCCATGACGATTTCTAAAATGTTGAGTCGAAGAGCGCGCGTGAATTCGAAGGAGCGCGGCCGGAGAGGCACATGCGTTCCATAATCTTTCGGCTGGTGTCGGAGATTGGATTGCAGGAAGAAATTGGAGAGACGTCCATTTCAATCGGCTCAACGGCTCCCATCAGAGCGCCGCAACGTTGCCATCCTTGTTCTGAAATGAAAAATCGTGGAACGACTTTCCTGCGAGAAGAGAAGAACGTCTGCGCTCGAACTCTATAGCAATGTAGTAAGGAAAACCGATTCCCGCCATTCTGCTGTCTTTCCAGGACGGGATGGATCGATTTGCTATGGGATTCGTTGAAGTTCTTCGAATAGATATCGAAACTGCAGACCATTGCTGAATTGAATGAGATATGGAGCGCGCTCATCACGCATGCAGACTTCAACGATCCTCCCACTTTGCCCCTGCAGAGGAGCACGAATGGTGCGACGCACACGCACGTAATCGCCAACGTTGTACGGCGCATCGCGGGATATTTTCATCTCGTCAGTACCGCGACTCAGAAGTGATTGCATCATGTAAGCGGTTCGGCCTTGAGACTTCCATTGCATTTCTGTTCTCCTTCAAATCGGGTCTTCTAAATGTGAACTCACCTTCCGTCTGTTACGGGCAGACTCGGCTTAGCTCATTCAACAACCGACTGCGCTTTACCTCAGCGAGGCTCAATGAACTCGTCGAGCCGGACATTGGGGTATTCGAATTCCTGGTACAGGTGTTGGGGCGGGCCTTGAAACGTCAAAACCACATCCTCAGGGGCCGAATATTCAGGGCCCGAATATGGAAAGCCCACAGAATGGGACTCGACAGACGACAGCGAAATGGAATTCCAGTAAGTTTCCAGATCTGGCGGAATCGACGTATTCGGACCCAGACGTTTCCCTTCAGTCGTCGTGAAGCCAACGCGAAGAGCTGGCCATGAGAATGGCGCACGGCATTCCGCTCCTAAAAACGTTAGTAGTGGAAATGCCCTCGCGAACCAGTCGTCGGGTCGAACGCCGTGACACTGCAACCCATTCGGAATACTCATAAAGTCGTTTTGCAGATGGATTTGTCTGGTCGATACCGGGGGAAACAGCATCAGGTCAACCCTCACGCGGACCGTAACCCGGCTTGCTTTGGAGGCTTCAAAATAGGAATGTTCGACGGCTCCCGTAGCCCGGTGGGTGCCCTCCGCGGCAGGGGTTAGAGTGGAATCTCTATCAAACCACTGCCACCTTGTCTTCCATCCAGTTTGAAGCGTCACGAGCAAGGGTTGAAGTTCCGCTGTGTACCCTCTCGGAATACCTTCAATAGCAACGGGGATTTGCCATAACACGACATCGCTCGGCTGAGATGCTTGGGACTTTGTCTGTTTTCCGAGGAGAACGTGAGGGAATGATGTCTCCGTCATCGACCTGGAGAACCCAAGCCATGCACTCATGGTGTATGCGATCGACCAGGGAACGTATCCGATGGCGACGATGACTACCACGAGTGCGCACGAAGCGAAACCACGAGTGAAGTCCGTCTTCCGAGTCCTGTATTGTGACTGGAGCACCCACACTGCGATTCCAAACAAGGCAAACGCAGATAGGGCACTCCTCATCCAATGCGTATTCTCCGGCCAGCGATTCAACCAGGCGGTATCTCCATAGACGATCGAGCCAAGCGGAATCAGGATCAGGGCGAATATGACAAACTGGACCGCACCGGACGAAAGCGCAGCCAGAGCCGCTATTGGCAGGACAATGACCCCAGTCATGACCAGCTGCGACCACAAGAGATGCCAGATTCCCGGAAGGAAGGGGAACCCCTGAATGCGGAATACGACAAGGCGAGCGACCATCATCGGCAGGCTGATACCCATGAACATCAACGTGATCTTCGCGCCGAGCAAATTCCATGAGGAGTACGGCCTCGTCAACCAGAACTGATTTTCTCCGGGTATGGCCTCAGAATGGATCAGTCGCACTATCAGATAGATTGCGAAGATGGTTACCAGCAAAGGTGAGAGAACGGATCTTACGCCTATCAGGAGGGCATGTGTGGAAAAGTTCCAGACACGTGTTTCAAGCCAGGCATACCAGCCGAGCAGCAGCAGATAGAGTCCGAACTCATATCGGAGGTGGCGAACGTCTTTCTTCAGAATGTGCAGGAGCTGAGTCATTGTCGCCTCTCGGTTGCCGGCAGAAGTGTCACATGAACCTCATCAAGATCGACCTCACGATGAAAGTGCCGGGGTGGCCCCAGGATGGACACGGTGAACTCCGGCGATACCGGTTCCGCCCATCCCACAGACCGCTCTTCCACGGAACTCAGGGTAAAGTTGTTCGAGGGAACCAGCGGGTACTGACTCTCGTCTTCGTACGTTTTCGTTTCTGCCGGCTCACCGCGAGTCATGGAAACCCTCATCATGAATGGCCATCCGACCGCCGAACGGCAACGTGTCGACCGGAAACCACCGCCGGCGAGAAGATTGAAATAACACTGAAAACCGCCGCCGACATTCGCGGGAGTATTTCCAAGTCGGACTTTTTTCGTAATCGCGGGGGGAAAGAGGTAGAGATCGACGGATGCCTGTGCATGGAGGGACCTGCCTCGAGAATTGGCAACTTGTACTGAAACGAAAGAAGGGTCTGTTGTAAATGCTTTCGATTGATAGTTCACAACTGCGGGCTGCGGCCTGTACAGAGACGACCAGCCGCTGAACCACGCTTGTGCTCTTCCGCCGTCTCCCTTGAAAGTTACTGGAAATCTCGGAACATAGATGAGGTGTCCCTCGGGAACCCCGCTGATCGAGACAGGCATTCTGGAACTGACAAAACTTCCATCCTTGAACGGCTGCATTTCCATTTCCGGAGTCAGTCGAAGCTGAATACCGGTATTTTCAGGAAGTGGCTCTGCGATCCAGGCATTCAGCCCGGCTGACATTGCTTGAGGAACATGCAAACAAATCATCGAACCCGCTACAAGCGTCACCAGCGCGACAACGCGAGACAGCCAGTTCCTTCGGCTCTTGTATTGCCCGTAAAGCAGCCCTCCCACGACGAGCACCATCATCACGGATGCATAGAATCCCGGAATCCAGTTGTCGGTCTCGACAGGTCCGAAAAATGTCGCTCGCTGAAAGTAAGGGTACTGGAACAGAACCAGCACGCCCGCCGGAACCAGAATCCCGACGATCAGCGCTGAAATGAACGATGCAAGTCCGGCTGTCAATGCAGCAATCGCTGCAAGAGGAAGGAAAATGACTGCCGTCATTTCGAGCTGCGACCACGCCAGGTTCAGCAGGCCCGGCGACAATGGAAAATCCTGCAGTAGTAGCAGGGTCGCCCTTGCTGCAAACATCGGCAGATTCACGCACAAAAGAATGAAGACAAGTTTGGCCCCCAGCAGACTCCTCCATCGGTAAGGACGTGTCAGCCAGAATTGATTGTGGCCGGGAATCGCTTCGGCATGAACCAACCGGACGATCACGTAGGCTGCACCAATGGGAATCATCACCTTAGCCAGAACTGGCAGTGTGATGAACGCTGTGTCCGGATGAAGTTCCGTCCATACATAGAGTCCGAGAAATGCAGCAAACAGCAGTAGTTCACTCCAGAGATGGCGGAAGTCTTTTTTGAAAATGTGTATGAG
>Ga0070664_100002098_pt1 | contig 15926 bp, 15 predicted proteins | sample KBSC73metaG_FD_65863 | JGI IMG/M metagenome (GOLD analysis project Ga0070664, IMG submission 65863) | Corn rhizosphere microbial communities from Kellogg Biological Station, Michigan, USA - KBS C7-3 metaG | ecosystem: Host-associated > Plants > Roots > Rhizosphere > Soil ... | reverse complement strand
TTTAGTAAATGGTGAATATATTGCGCCCCGAACCAAAGTACAAAAACAGCTTGCAACTATTTGGAGGGAAATTTTTCGAATTGAACAAATCGGGATACAGGATAATTTCTTTGAACTTGGTGGTAACTCTATCAAAGCAGTGCAGGTCGTAAGTTATGCAAAACGTGCGGGATATGATCTGCAACCTTCAGATTTTTTTATACATCAAACGATTGAGGATTTATCAAAAATAATAACCCATCGTTTACATTCAAACAAATCACTGCATTATATAAATGGGGAAGAAAAGTTTATCATTCCTATGCAAACGACCGGAAAAAAAATTCCCTTCTTTTTTATGTCGCCCGGTTTTTCTGTTTATGATAAAGTAATACCTGCTTTAGACACGGAACAACCCTTTTATTTTTTCATTCCTTACTCATATAAAAGCGTTGAAGAAATTGCGGAATGTTATATACGGGAAATGAAAAAAATTCAGCCTAAAGGTCCTTATTGTTTGGGAGGATATTGTGGGTTTGGAGAAGTTGCATTAGAAATGGCGCAACAGCTTACCGCCGAAGGCGAAGAAGTTGCCTTATTAGCTTTATTTGAATTTTATTTTCCGGCAGTGATCAAACCTTTTAAGCTAAAAGAAAGATTCGAATATTACCAGGAACAATTAAGAAATGTAACAACCGGCAGAAAATTTTTATTATTAACTGATTTGGTGTATAGACAATTAAGAAGATTCAAAAGAAAAACTACTAAAGCAATAGACATTAAATTTAGAAATTTGCCTGATAAATCAGGATACTTTATTGGAAAAGGTTTGTATACTGCCAAGCCATATAATGGCAAAATTTTATTATTTAAATCTGCTATTCGCACGCTTCGAATAATTGAAGAGCCGTTAATGGGTTGGTCAAATTATTTTAGCAATGCGGAACTCTTCATAGTTGATGGAAATCATAAAACCATGTTTTATAATCCGGGGAGTATTCAAATCGCTCAAAAACTAAATGAATATGCTGTTCTAAAAGAGAAAGATTAATGATAATTAATTTTTTGAGTAAACAGTTACATCAATACTATGATCTTATTGTGTTATAAATGAAAAGTATTCTTTGAACAGAAAAGCTATTCATTTGTCACACTTGCACTCATTACAGACAAAGCGATGCTATCGGTTCCTTTTGGCAAGCGATATTTTATTTTGAAATTATTGATAGAGTTTGATTTTATTACATCATCAATTACATCCTCGTGCTCTATCATCATTTTGTTGTCTTTATAACAAAGCATTTTAATGCGCACATCCTTATAAGAACTAACAGTTGCCTTGTTTGATATTTTTCCACGCACTACAGTTTGCCCGATAATATTTTTTTTATTCTCAGCAGTAACAGTTAAGAATGCAAGAGGATTTTTCTTTTCCTTTTCTGCGAGACTTTCTTTATAATGTTCATAAGATTGAGAGTCGAATTTTTTTTCACTGCTGCCGCATGCGGTAAGAAAAAAGACAATGCAAAAAATTGAAAAACGTTTCATAACTATAAGTCAGGGGTTGTGAAATTAAATTGATAAAAACGTTGGTTGATGATTTGTAGTATTTAAAGAATCTTACAAATAAGCATTTAACATTATACATTCATCATTTATAATTTTCATTTCATGATTCCTGACCTATCCACACAGCACCGCCAATACTATTACGGCTTGCACCTGTTACAGAACTCATCACAGTGTCTTCTTCACGCCATCTCAACACTCCAAGCAATCCCATTATCAAAGCTTCCTTATATTTTATCAAATTTTCGTCCGGAACCACAACTTCAATATCAAAGACTTTTAGTGAATCGCTCAATCGTTCTATCAAAAAATCATTGAATGCTCCTCCGCCTGTTACTAACATTTTTTTATTCACCATTGTCCCTGCCCGGGCAGCAGGGAGGCATTCATCATTCACCAAATTTATTGCATACGCAATTTGCTGAACAATATGTTCCGTGTATGTTCTTAATGCATCTTGTGCTGAAAGATTAGTTGATTCAATCAAAGGAAAAATAACGTTCGTTCCAAAATCATTCGCAAGTGATTTCGGAAAAGATTTTTTGTAGTAATCCAGGTTATTTAATTGTGTAAGCAAAGCCGTATTAACTAAACCTGTTCTTGCAATTAAACCTTTATCATCATATGACTTCTCTTCTTTATTTGCCAGCAAATTCAACACACGATTTGCAGGACAAACATCAAAGGCGATATAAGTTTTTGAAGTAGCTAAGAAATTTGCGGAAATATTTGCAATGCCACCAAGATTTAAAAAATAATCAAACTCATTTAATAATAATTTTTCTCCGACCGGAACTATCGGCGCACCTTGTCCACCCAATGCAACATCCATCATGCGCAGATCGCTTACAACATTAATTCCTGTTAATGCTGCAATGGTTGCACCATCACCTATTTGTGCAGTCATACCTGATTGTGGTGCATGAAATACAGTGTGTCCATGTGATACGATCAATTGAACCTTATGATGAAGATCGTTTTCATCAATAAAATCATTTACTCTTTCAGCAGTAAATTTCCCATAAGCACAGTGCAACAAAAGATAATCGTACGCATTTAAATCCGTTGAAGTTCTTAACTTGTTTATCCATTCATCGCTGTATTCAACACAAGTAGAAGCCTTTATTTCATAACTCCACTTACCGCCTGTCTCTTCAAGTTCTGTGTAAACAATATCTAATCCATCCAAAGATGAACCACTCATTAAACCAATGACTCTGTATTGCATGATTTAGTTTTAAGAGAGCAAATTTATGTTTCATGGTTGTATATAGAAGTTGAATATGTTCAGTGAGTAAATAAGTTTTTGTATTCAATCCATATTATTTGCAATTCGATATTTTGATACTTTTGTTCATCAATCTGATAGCATGAATAAAATTACTGCCGCGATTACAGCGGTTGGCGGATATGTTCCCGAATACAGGCTAACCAACGCGGAGCTTGAAAAGATTGTGGAGACCAACGATGAGTGGATTCGAACACGCACGGGCATTTCCGAAAGACGAATTTTAAAAGAAGAAGGTAAGGCTTGCAGTGATCTTGCCGTGCCTGCTATCCAGGAAATACTTAGCAAAAAAAATCTTGATCCGGCAGAAATTGATTGTATTATTTGCGCGACGGTTACACCCGACATGGTGTTTCCCGCAACGGCAAATATTATTGCCGATAAAGTTGGCGCTACCAATGCATGGAGTTTTGATATTAGTGCGGCATGCAGTGGTTTTCTTTTTGCGCTTGCAACCGGTGCATCAATTGTTCAGGCTGGACAATATAAAAAAGTGATCGTTGTTGGCGCGGATAAAATGAGTGCCATTGTTGATTACACAGATCGTACAACCTGCATTCTTTTTGGTGATGGTGCAGGCGCAGTTCTGCTTGAACCCAACAACGAAGGTTTCGGTGTGCTCGACACCATTTTAAGAAGCGATGGAAAGGGGCGTGAATTTTTACACATGAAAGCAGGCGGTTCTTTAAAACCCGCAAGTATTGAAACAGTTACTGGAAAAGAACATTACATATATCAAGAAGGAAAAGCAGTTTTTAAATTTGCTGTTGTTGGTATGGCAGACGTGAGTGCTGAAATTATGGAACGAAACAATCTTACTGCAAATGATGTTTCATGGCTTGTGCCGCACCAGGCAAATCTTCGCATTATCGATGCTACTGCAAATCGCATGGGCATTTCGAAAGATAAGGTAATGATCAACATCCAGAAATATGGAAACACAACTGCAGCAACAATTCCGTTATGTTTATGGGAATGGGAAAAGCAACTGCAAAAAGGAGAAAATATTATTCTCGCAGCATTCGGCGGAGGTTTTACCTGGGGTTCTATCTGGGTAAAGTGGGCGTATGATACAGTTTGATTAAAATACTAAAACCTGACAGGTTTTTTATTAACCTCAACCTTTGTTATCGTGATAAACCTGTCAGGTTTTATTTACATCAATAAAAATTTTTGAATATGGCAAAAGTGCAAATACGCTACATTGTTAATGATGTTGATAAAGCGATACTATTTTATGTAGATCAACTCGGCTTTCAATTAGTGATGCATCCTGCTCCTCCTTTTGCAATGTTATCCCTCGGAGATCTGCGGCTTGTGTTGAGCGCACCAAATCCTTCTGCCGGCGGAGGTCAATCAATGCCTGATGGCACGCAACAAACACCCGGAGGCTGGAATCGTTTTGCAATAGAAGTTTCTGATATTGCTGATATGGTTGAAAAGTTGCGAAAGGCTGGCGTTCATTTTCGCAACGATATAATAACTGGTGTTGGCGGTAAACAAATTATTATCGAAGATCCTTCAGGAAATCCTGTTGAACTGTTCGAGCCTATCTTGCCTCAAGCACGTCTTGATTCGCATTGATAAAGAAGTTTATTTCTGATTTATAAAATTATATCAACTCTTTCAGCTTCTCAACAACAGCATCAACTTCTTCTTTTGCATTATACTTGCTGAATGAAAATCGAACAGCAACAAGATCTGGATCATCATTGATAGATTGTATCACATGACTGCCGGCACTTGCACCACTCGTACATGCACTGCCGCCGCTTGCGCAAATGTTATTGATATCAAGATTGAAAAGCAGCATTTCACTTTTCTCTGTTTTTGGAAAACTTACATTCAGTACGGTATATAAACTTCTTCCTAACGGGGCACCGTTGAATGAAACACAAGGTATATTTTCTTTCAATTGCTCCATCATGTAAAGCTTTAGCTCATTTATATATGTGCTATCCTTTTCATGATTTTCTGTAGCAAGTTCCAAAGCTTTTGCAAAACCAACTATACCATAAATATTTTCTGTGCCCGCACGCATGTTGCGTTCCTGCGAACCGCCATGCACAAAAGGTTTGATCTTTATATTTTCATTGATGTATAAAATTCCAACTCCCTTCGGTCCATGAAATTTATGCCCTGCTCCCGTTATAAAATGCACATAAGTTTTTCTGAGATCAAATGGAAAATGACCAACTGTTTGAACCGTATCACAATGAAAAAGAGCTTTGTATTTTTTGCACAATTCACCAACTTCGTTTATATCGATCATGTTGCCGATCTCGTTGTTTGCGTGCAATAGTGTGACCAAACATTTCTCTTTACTTTCTTTCAGCAATCTTTCTAAATCATTTATATCAATGTGACCGTTGGGTAAAACTTTTACGTAGCTTAATTCCGCTTCACCATTACAATGTAAATATTCTACAGTATGTAATGTTGCGTGATGTTCGATGGGAGAAGTAATGATTTGCTTACAACCAAGATCTCGTACAGCAGCGGTAATTGCAGTGTTGCTGCTTTCAGTTCCGCCACTTGTAAAAAAAATTTCTGCGGGATGTGCATTTAAAATTTTTGCAACAATTTTTCTTGCATTCTCAACAGCAAGCCGTGTTTCTCTTCCGTAACTGTAAATGGAAGAAGGATTACCAAAATACGTAGTGAGATACGGCATCATGGCATCAAGCACCTGAGGATCCAATGGTGTTGTAGCTGCGTTATCAAAATAAATACGATTCATAAAACCCTCCAAACCTCCTTAAAGGAGGCTTTGGAAACTCCTTCAGAGAAAGTCAAATCTTAAATGCTTAGTTATGCACTTCAGTACAAGTGAGTGACACAACGAAGATGAGTAATGAAATAAAAGTTCGCACAAAAATAAAAACTAATATTCTACTGAATCGAAAGAGTAGTTTATTACTGCTTTTACATACTTTCTCTTATGTCCTGCATAAGACGTTTTGCGATATTCCCCGCGGTGGTTTCAAAGCTGCTCTCTGCATAAATGCGGATGATAGGCTCCGTATTGCTTGTGCGAAGATGCACCCAATCATTGTCGAATTCAATTTTCAAACCATCTTCTGTATTGATCGGATGATTCTTGTATTTCTTTTGAATATGGCCGAATATCTTTTTTACATCGATGCCGTTGCCAAGCTCGATTTTGTTTTTGCTTATAAAGTAATCAGGATATTGCCTGCGCAACTGTGAAGTACTTTTTTTACTTTCTGCCAAATATGTAAGGAATAACGCACTGCCGATCAATGCGTCGCGACCATAATGCAGGTCGGGAATAATAATGCCGCCATTGCCTTCGCCGCCAATCACTGCATTTACTTCTTTCATTTTATGAACAACATTCACTTCGCCAACAGCACTCGGAAAATATTCGCCGCCATTTTTCAGCGTTACATCTTTTAATGCACGTGTTGAAGATAAATTGCTCACTGTATTTCCTTTTCTATGCTGCAACACATAATCAGCAACTGCAACTAAAGTATATTCTTCGCCAAAAAGTGAACCATCTTCGCAAACAAAACATAAACGATCAACATCAGGATCAACAGCAATGCCGAGATGCGCTTGTTGCCTGTTCACTTCTTTACATAATTCTGAAAGATGTTGAGGAAGCGGCTCAGGATTGTGTGCAAATTTTCCGTTCATTTCTTCATTCAACACAATGATATCTTTCAAACCGAGTGCCTTTAATAAATTAGGAACAGCAATTGCACCGGTGCTGTTGATTCCATCAACTACAATTTTAAACTTAGCTTTTTTTATTGCGGCCGCATCAACCAAAGGATAATTTACAACTGCATCGATATGTTTTTCTAAGGCAGTATCATCAACAGTGTAGGTGCCAAGTTTATCAACAGGAGAGAAGTTAAAATTTTCGGCAGCGGCAATATCCAAAATTTGTTTGCCATCATCGGCACTTAGAAATTCACCGTTGCCATTGAGGAGTTTTAAAGCGTTCCATTCTTTGGGGTTATGGCTTGCAGTGAGAATAATTCCGCCCGCTGCTTTATGAGCAATTACAGCCATTTCAACTGTTGGCGTAGTAGTAAGACCGAGATCAATCACATCAATTGATAAAGCATTTAATGTGCTTACAACAAGGCGTTGAAGCATTTCGCCACTCATGCGGGCATCTCTTCCTACAACCACTTTTTTGTTTTCTTTATTTCCATTGATTAACCAGGTGCCGTAAGCCGCAGTAAACTTCACAACATCTAATGGGCTTAATGTTTCGCCAGGTTTACCACCAATTGTACCCCGAATCCCGGAAATGCTTTTTATTAAAGCCATCGCTCAAACACTTTTTTGGTAACAGCAAACATAGATGAAAAAAATTATTTCCTGAAAGAAGTATTCCACAGTAATAAAACTTTTTTGAAATGCCGATTTTAAAAAAATAATTTTGAAACAAGATTTAACAAAATGGCTTTAAAAGAGTGGTTCAGGGAATGGTTTAGCTCGCCGTATTACGACCTGTTGTATTACAAACGCAACGAACAGGAAGCGGCCGCGTTTGTAAAAACTCTTGTGCAGCATCTTAAGCCTCCGACCACAAGCAAGATGCTGGATGTGGGTTGCGGCAAAGGCCGCCACGCTAAAGTTCTTGCAGAAATGGGGTTTGATGTAACAGGTATTGATCTTTCCGAGCTATTCATTAATGAAGCAAAAAAATCCGAAACTGACAATCTTCACTTTTTTCAGCACGATATGCGGCTGCCTTTTTATATCAATTATTTCGACTACGCTTTTAATTTTTTTACCAGCTTCGGATATTTTCACACACGCCGTGAACATGATGCTGCAATACGAACCATTGCTCAAAGTCTTACAAAAACCGGAACTCTTGTCATTGATTATTTAAACACCCATTATACAGAAGATCATCTTGTGCGAAGTGAAGAAACAACAATATTTGAGGTTCCGTTTCATTTAACGCGGTGGCATGATGATGAACATTTTTACAAACAGATTCAGATACGTGAACCAGACGCATCGTTAAGACACCTTGCAACAGAGAAGGTTACCAAATTTTCTTTGGGTGATTTCACCGACATGCTTGCATACCAGCAAATGCAGGTACAGGAAGTATTTGGCGATTATCAACTGGGAAGTTATGATGTAAGAAAATCTCCGAGAATGATAATTGTTGCAAAGAAAGTTGTGCATTGATTTGGTGAATGGTTAATAGTGAATAGTCAATCAAAAATTAATTACGAAGTAAAAACTAAACTAATTTCTCTTCTCGTCTATGGCAGTTCTTTCCTCCAAAGACAATTTAAAAACAGGCATGTTGCTTACAAAAGTCGAATCGGGTTTTAGAATGTACATGTTGTCCTGCATAGTTTGATAAATATCAAAACCATTTTGATTATTTCCGTCATAAACAAATCCTTTGCGCAGCGAACCGGGAGGAGGTGTTTCATTAGAAAATATTTTTTTTCGCAATTCAGATGAGAGCGAATCATTCCATTTAAATTTTTGTGGTGGAAATTTTCTTCCTGCGATCAAATTATCATAAGGATTTATTGATAATGGTATTTGAGGATTTATTTGTGCATGAATAAAAATTACAATAACGAAACTGATCAAGAGAAGAAAAAACCTTTTCATATAAGGCAATGTTTAAAATGAAAATTAAGAAAAATAAGCATTACAGCAATAAGATGCGGCATCGCTTTTTATTACACAAACTAACATGCTTTTTTCTGAAAACTTTGGACGTGCTCTGCTTCAGGCAGAACAAAGTGATGCCTTTAGTACTGCTGCAGTATCAAAAAAATTATCATTAAAAGAAGTGGCATCCTTTTTATACAGATGTAAAAAATATTGCGGCAAATAAACCTTTATTTCATATTGTTTAGATTTGCAGCAATTATAATTATGATAGAAATATTCATCATATTCTGCCTGATATTGTTGAACGGTGTTTTTGCAATGGCGGAAATCGCATTGGTCTCGTCACGCAAAGCACGTCTCGAAGCGCAGGCAAACAAGGGAGATAAAAAAGCAAAAGAAGCATTCAAACTTGCAACACATCCCGATAAATTTATTTCCACAACACAGATAGGCATTACATTGATCGGTATTTTAAACGGTATTTTTTCCGGGGAAAATATCAGGGGCAATCTTGTAAATTTTTTAGACCAGTATGAATCCATCAGGCAGTACAGCCATGGAATAGCAACAGCAATTGTAGTTATCATTATTACTTATTTTTCTCTTGTTCTCGGCGAACTTGTTCCAAAAAGAATTGGCTTGAGTAACCCCGAAGGCATATCCAAGAATCTTGTAGGCTTAATGAAAGTGACAACCTACATCACCTATCCTTTCATTTGGTTTCTTACAAAGTCAACAAATTTCATCATTAATATTTTCAACATAAGAAGAAAAGATAATCAGGTTACAGAAGATGAAATAAAAGCAATTATAAGTGAAGGAACAGAACAGGGAACCATCGAAGAAGCTGAACAGCAAATTATAGAGCGTGTGTTTCATTTGGGCGACAGAAATATTACATCACTCATGACGCATAGAAGCGATATTGTTTGGATAGATATAAACAGTAAGGTTGAAGATGTAAAAAAATTTACTGACGAAACAATCCATTCGATTTACCCGGTGTGTGATGGAAATATTGACAATATAAAAGGCGTGGTTTCATTGAAAGATATTTTTGTCGTGCCAAAAGAAGCCATGATAAAAGATGTTATGCAAAATGCATTTTATGTTCCTGAAAATAATTCTGCATACCAGTTGCTTGGAAAATTCAAGCAAAGAAAAACACACTACGCTTTTATTGTGGATGAGTATGGAACATTGCAGGGTATTATTACATTGAATGATATTTTAGAAGCAATTGTGGGTGATATCTCTGAAGTTCACGAAGAACCTTATGAAATTATAAAAAGAGATGATGGAAGTTATTTGATAGACGCACAAATTCCTTTCTATGATTTCTTAAGTTACTTCAACAAAACAATCTGGATGGAAGAAGATGAACAGGAAGACTTTGATACGCTTGCCGGGTTTATCCTTCATCACATGGAACGCATTCCTGTTACAGGAGATAAAATGAAATACCGGGGTTTTAGTTTTGAAATCATTGACATGGATGGACATAGGATTGATAAACTCCTTGTATCCTTAGCTAATGGAGTAAAAGAAGAAATGGAAACTGAATAATAACAGTGCTTACTTCTTTTCAATAAAATCTGCAATTGAATCAACAAGCTCCTGAGAAATCGGCAAAGATGGATTTGAATACGTTGCAATATTCTCTTCTCTTCCTCCGTTAACAATTCTGAAAATATGATTCATGTTTTCAATCATCGCAAGTTGTGCATCAGGTTTTGCAGCGGCAAGCAGCTTTGCATCGTTTTCTGTTACCTGTATATCGCTTGTTCCCTGTATGATTAGCACAGGTATTTTTAATTTTTTTATTTCAGTTTGCGGATCGTATTTAAACCAGGATATTAAGTATGGCTGCACACTCGATCTGAATAATACATTCAATGAGGGATCAACATTGCTAACGGTTTTTCCTTGCAGCAGCGTATCCATTATAGCAGAAGTTTGTTGTCGCAATGAATCAGGTTGACTACTTAATTGTTCACGAATAATTTTATCAGCCGGTCTTCCTGCGCCTGCAATAGAAATATATTTATCAGCATTTGCTTCAGCCGCGGCGATCATTCCAATAAGCGACCCTTCACTGTGGCCGATAACAATAACTGTTGTGAAACGTTTATCCTGCTTTAGTAAATTGATCCAGTCTTTTGCATCATTCACATAATCGTCAAAACGCAGATCATTTTCTGATTTTGCAGCAGACATACTCAAAGCAACTCCTCTTTTGTCGTAACGAACGGCAGCAATATTGTGCAATGCAAGTTGCTGTGCTAATTTTTTGTAAGCATCACTTTTGAGGAACATGCTATTACCATTCCTGTCTGTTGGTCCCGAGCCGGCAATGATAAGTGCTACAGAAATTTTATTAAATGTCTTTGGTGTTGTAAGCGTTCCGGAAATTTTTCCTGTTGAAGTTTGCAGTTCAATATTTGTTTCTGTAAAAGATGAGTCTGCATTTTGTGCAAAAAGCCCGAACGAAAAGAATAACAGCAATGCGGTTGCAATTATCGTTGCAGGTGCATTTTTATGAAGCATAAAATATTTTTCTTAAAGTACGATTCATTTTTTGTTTATGCTTCTCTTTTGCTGATTAAAGTTCTGAACCATGAAGAGTGCGACGCAACAGGCGATGCCATGAAGGAGAAAGCCGGGTTCATAAAAATATTTCAGATTCACTTGTATTTTTCAATTTTACTGCACACCTGTTGCTCCGTCCCGCACTTTTATTTTCTTTTTGTTGGAATTCTTTTTTTCGTATTCGAGCACTTCTTTTGGTTTTGCTTTGGAGGTAATCGAAGAATCTTTTTTCAATCCTGTGCTGTCTGTTTTTGCAAGAGCGGTTTTTTTCTTTGAGGGATCCTGAAGTTGATCAAGTATATATTCTTCTGACTTAACAAGCGCACCTGTTTGTGGATCGTAGTAATTCCATGTGCCATGTTTTACGGTGAATGCGTCAACTTTTATAACACGTTTATAAACCGCATCAGAATTGAGATCAGGTACATCAATTGTATCATAAGGATTTTTCGGATCAATTGCTTTCCAGCTTTCTTCACGCACTCTTCCAAACAAGTTAAAGTATTCACATTGCCCGTTCTTGTAACCCCATTTATAATTTTCAATCGCGGTCAAATCGCCCTGCAAATTATACGCACGCCATGTGCCCTCTTTTTTTCCGTCTTTATAAATACCCTCTTCTTCATAGCCCGGTTCACCTCGTAAAGCATCAATATGCGAAACCCATCTTCCCTGTTTCAAGCCATTCGCATCCACACGATTCAATGTGTCACCCTTTACGCCGATAATAAAACTTTTTAATTGTGCATTTGTTGATATGCTAATCATTAAACAAACAAAAACTATCCATCGCATAGCAGATCATTTTTATATTTATGAGGTCAGCAATATTGCTACTATTAAACTTTCGTTGTGTCACTCACTTGTACTTTCTGTTCTCTATTCAGCAAGCAAATGCGAAGTTACACCAGATGCAAGCAACATCATTCTCAAAGTGTAAACGAAAAAATAGTTTGATTAATTGCCTGCGAAGAATCGGAAGAAATTAACAATGCAGTATTCGTGAAACGACAAACGGCAGCCGAAAGATTTTTTCACGTCTCACGTTTGTCGTCTCACGATTAAGTAAGCTATAGTATTCCTGAAATCATAAATGGCAACCGTAAGATTTTTCACGTCTCACATTTATCGTCTCACGATTAAATCAGAATATCTCCGCAATAGTAACTTTCAATCCGCTTGAACCTTGTGTTCCAAAACCATAATCAACATCAACATTTGTGTTTGATTTTTTACTCAACTTTATTCTCAAACCCAGTCCGTATCCTGGTTGTACAGGATCAAATTTATCAGAAGGCCATTGCGCGAAAGATTGTGCATTGGCAAAAACAACGGCACCAAGCAAACCATTTCTTGTCAGGATCATTCGGTATTCAGTTTCGAAGTATAACATTTTTGTGCTTCTGTACCTGCCCTGGATATAACCGCGACCTGTATTGTTTGTAACATCCCAACCCGTGCTTGGTAAATCAAGATAAGGAGCATGTCCATTGAGCACAAACCAATCCAGATTCCAGAATGCTAAAACGTTTCTTGATCTTGCAGGCAACGGAAAATATTTTCTCATATCAACAATCAATGATTGCCAGTTATCACTGCTGCCAAAAAATTTTGTATTAACACGATATATTGCATTGCCATAAAAACCATGATGTGCATTCAAAGGATTTTCTCTGCTGTCATACAAAAGAGAAACAGAAGGACCGGCAGAATATGTTTTCCTTCTTCCGTCATAAATTTCAAAATCTGTTTTGCCACCATCAATGGTCTCTTTATCTTCGGAAATATTCCAGTGATAATCGATGTTATAGCCTATACCTGCATAAAAATTTTTGCTTACTTCGCGATAAACTGTTTCATAAAATCTCAGGTAATTAAAGTCCATGTGAACCGGACTATCAATTGAAGTATTTCCACCTAATCCATACGTATCCTGGGGATATTGCATCAATCGCCAGTCGCCGACAAAATTGTATTTATTTCCTTTTCCCCAAATGCTTGATTTCAAATAAAGATATGCTTGTTTCTTTTGCGTGTATGCTATAGTTCCGTTGAAATATGACAATCTTGCATTGGGATCGCTTTTATTTTTAAACGTTACATTGCCTGCAATGAGCGCTATAAGATGTGAGTTGAGGGTATAACCAAACGCAGGAACAAAAGCCACGTTAACATTCTTTGCCTGCTTCAATGAATCTTTATGTGGCGACGATTTAATGTTGAAAATGTTTTTTACAACATCGCCTAAGCTTTTTTGCGGAACTATGTTGTTAGTATCTCCGTGAATCGCGTATAAAGTATCACTTCTTAATTGAGCTCTTGATAAAGAATCCTGCTGAGCTGTTGCAAAAAAAGGTATGCTGCATAAAACAATGAGACAAACTATCGTTGTCTTCCTGTTGATTTTGTTATGTTTTACATCCACAAATATTATTTATTGAATCATTTTGTTTATCACCCATTCTATCCAAATACAACAAAGATGCCGAACATCTGTGTATTTTTTTGCTCAGCTTATAACAGAATGCTGAAGAGTGCGACGCAACAGGTGATGATAGCAGTAAGGCAGCCGGGTACAAAAAAATTATTCCGGAACGAAAAGAAACAATCTTTTATTTATCAATGAAGAATTTTATGGCAAGTTCATAACCTTTCAATCCGAAGCCCGCAATAGTTCCTTTGCTTTTTGCAGATACATGCGAAATTTTTCTGAACTCTTCTCTTGCATGCACATTGCTGATATGAACTTCGATAACGGGTGTTTTTATAGCAGCGATCGCATCGCCGAGAGCCACCGATGTATGTGTGTAACCTCCCGGGTTGAGCACGATACCATCATAGTCAAAGCCCACTCTTTGAATTTCATTAATAAGTTCGCCTTCAACATTACTTTGATAATAATGAAACTCAACTGCAGGAAACAATGATCGTAACTGTTCGAAATAATTTTCAAAAGACATATTGCCATAAATGTCCGTTTCTCTTTTACCCAGCAGATTAAGATTGGGTCCATTGATGATAGCGATCTTCATTCAAAAATTTTTTAAATATCAGTTTATTCTGCAGTTTGTAAAAAATAAAATACTCACACATTGAACTTTAAATATTTCGGGCAGAAAAAATAATTAACTTTCACAACGGGTTTTTTCAACCCTTTGATGGAAAATCTATACTATACATATTATCAAAGTCCTGTTGGATTGCTCAAGATCGGCGGCACAGACCATTATATTTCCGAATTAACTTTTGTTGACAACAAAGAACAGGTAACGCATGGCGAACCGGGCGTCAGCGAAGTAATGCATCAATGCACGGAAGAGTTGATAGAATTTTTCAACGGCAAACGTAAAACGTTTGATATTCCTGTGTACCAGGAGGGCACCGCGTTTCAGCAAAAAGTGTGGAATGAGTTGGTAAATATTCCGTTTGGTAAAACCATCAGTTATCTTGAGCTTGCCCGAACGCTTGGGGATGAAAAAGTAATCCGCGCTGCCGCGCAAACCAATAGCAAAAATAAAATCGCTATCATCGTTCCTTGTCATCGTGTTATCGGAAGTGATAAAAGTTTAGTTGGTTATGCAGGAGGATTGTGGCGAAAAAAATGGCTGCTGCAACACGAGTTTCGAATTGTGCATGGAATTCAAACCTTGTTTTAAGATTTTTTTATTTGGAACTTGTCATTTGATATTTGATTTTTTATTTAATGAATGGAATTGAAACTTCGCATCACAAAAATTATTTCTGAAACAAAGGATACCAAATCTTTTTTTCTTCAGCCAATAAATAAAAACGATATTGATTACAAAGCAGGTCAGTTTGTTACTTTAATTATTCGCCTCAATAAACGGGAAGTTAGACGATCTTATTCACTTGGCTCTGCGCCGCTGGTTGATGAACAGCTTTTCATAACAGTAAAGCGAAAAATGAACGGAGAAATATCGCGACATTTACTTGATCATTACAAAGAAGGCGATACACTCACTTGCCTTGCACCATCCGGAAGATTTACCATTCATGAACCATTGACTCAAACTTATTTTTTTATTGCAGCCGGAAGCGGCATCACACCTGTATTTGCGCTCATAAAAGAATTATTGTATCATCACGATTCAACAAAAATTATCTTGATCTATCAATGCCGCGACGAAGAAAATATTATTTATAAAAAACAATTGCTTGCGTTGCAAAAAGAGTTTGAAGAAAGATTTGAGATCATTCAATTTCTCAGCCGGCCAAAAGCAAGTCTTAATATTTCGCAACATTTAACCAATGAATTGCTTGAAGAAATTATAAAACAAAAAATAAATTCTCAATTGTCAATTCTCAATTGTCAATTTTATTTATGCGGTCCTCTTCCTTTCATGCGTATGGCTGAATTTACTTTACGATTACTTGGATTTTCTGGGGATCAAGTTCGTAAAGAGCATTTTGTTATTGAAACACCACAGCATTCACCCTTGCTCACAGATACATCTTCCAAACAGCTAACAGTTCATCATCAGAAAAAAACGTACAACCTGAAAGTTGCGTATCCCACAAGCATTCTTGATGCTGCTTTACAAAATAATATTCAACTTCCTTACAGTTGCAAAGCAGGCAGATGCAGCACATGCTCTGCATATTGCATAAAAGGGAAAGTTGTGATGAGCATGAATGAAGTGCTGACAGAAAAAGATCTTGCAAAAGGCTTGGTGCTTACCTGCGTTGGTTTTGCAGCAACTGACGTTGAATTAAATTTTGATTTGTGAAGTATGTTTCTGCACAATTTATTTATGTTGACGAAATAACCATTCCATTATTAACGGATCACTATATGCACCGAGCCATGAGAAATGTCCTACTTCAGGATATTGCGTATAACCCGGAT
>Ga0070664_100002097_pt1 | contig 15933 bp, 13 predicted proteins | sample KBSC73metaG_FD_65863 | JGI IMG/M metagenome (GOLD analysis project Ga0070664, IMG submission 65863) | Corn rhizosphere microbial communities from Kellogg Biological Station, Michigan, USA - KBS C7-3 metaG | ecosystem: Host-associated > Plants > Roots > Rhizosphere > Soil ... | reverse complement strand
TTTTCCGGTGGCTATATCGGAGGGGTCACACCCGTTCCCATCCCGAACACGGAAGTTAAGCCCTCCAGAGCCGATGGTACTCCGCGGGAAACCGCGCGGGAGAGTAGGTCGCCGCCGGGTTTTTTCGATTGACGGCCGTCAGTCCCTTCCGGGGGCTGGCGGCCGTCGGCGTTTCGGGGCCGCTCGCCCGGATCGCTCACCGGCGAGGTTCGCCGAGAATCACTTGTAGAGCACCTCCGGAAGCCAGAGGCCGATCTGCGGAAAGGCGTAGAGCAGCGCCAGTGCCACCAGCTGGATGACCATGAAGGGCATCATCCCCGCGAAGATCTGATTCAGGGTGACGTACGGAGGCGCAACCCCCTTCAAATAGAAGGCGGCCATCGCCACCGGTGGCGAGAGGAACGCGGTCTGGAGATTCAGCGCCACCAGCAGACCGAAGAAGAGCGGGTCGATCTCGAAGTGCCCCAGGAGGGGCAGGAAGATCGGCATGAAGATGACGATGATCTCCGTCCACTCCAGCGGCCAGCCGAGGAGGAAGATGATCGCCTGGGCCAGCAGCATGAAGGTGAACTTGCTCAGGCCCAGGGACAGCACCCACCTCTCGATGACCTCCTGACCTCCGAGCAGCGCGAACACCGCGGAGAACAGCGCCGAGCCCACGAAGAGCCAGCACACCATCGCGCTCGTCCGGGCAGTCAGGAACACCGCCTCCTTGAACCGCTCCCAGGTGAGCTGGCGGTAGGCCAGGGCGAGGAGAATTCCACCGAGGGAGCCCACCGCGGCCGCCTCGGTCGGAGTGGCCAGCCCGAAGACGATGCTCCCCAGGACCGCGAGGATGAGGATCGCCAGAGGAAAGAACGAGGTGAGGAGGATCCCCAGCGTCTGCAGGAAGCTGGTGCTGCGCTCCGACTCGGGCAGCTTGGGGGCGACCTTGGGGTTCAGCACCGCGCGGAGGATGACGTACAGCACGTACAACGCCGCCAGCATGAGGCCCGGGAAGAAGGCGCCCGCATAGAGCTTCACCACCGAGACGCCGGCGGTGGCCCCGTAGAGGATCAACATGATCGACGGGGGAATCAGGATGCCCAGGCAGCCACCGGCGGTGATCGCTCCGGCCGAGAGCTTGATGTCGTATCCCGCCCGGAGCATCGCCGGGAAGGCGAGCAACCCCATCAGGGTCACCACCGCTCCCACGATGCCGGTGGCGGTGGCGAAGATGGCGCAGGTGATCACCGTGGCCACTGCCAGCGAGGCAGGGACGGCACCCGCGGCGAGCTGGATGCTCTTGAAGAGCCGATCGATGACGTTGGCCCGCTCGATGATGTAGCCCATGAAGACGAAGAGCGGGATGCTGATCAGGACGTCGTTGGTCATCACCCCGTAGGTGCGTTGCACCATGAGGTCGAAGACTCGATTGTCGCCGAGCGCTTGCCCCGTCTCGTAGAAGGCGTAGTACCCGAAGAGCATCCCCAGCCCCATCAGGGTGAACGCCGTGGGGAAGCCGAGCATGATCGCCACCACGATCAGGGCCAGCATCAAGAGCCCCACGTGGCCGCTGGTGATGTTCTTGGTCTGGAGAAACACCACCAGGATGATCGCGATCACCAGGGCGAGGGAGATGATTCCGATCTTCATCCCCGACTTCACGTGATCGCACCCTCCGAGGATGGACCGGGCGGAACGAGGTCCGCCGCGGGATCCGCCTGCACCCTCTTCTTGAGCTCCTCGACGTCGACCTCTTCCACGTCGTGGAGCCGCCTGGGCCACTCCCCGGTCTTGAGGCACTGGATGCAGCGGATGATCTCCGCGACACCCTGGAGGAGCACCAGCGCCCCGGCGATGGGGATCAGGGTCTTGAAGTGGTACAGCGGCGGGCCGCCGGCGATGGTCGAGGAGTGCTCCTTGAGCTGCCAGCTGAACTGGGCGAAGTCGATCCCCGAGTAGGCCAGCGCAGCGATGCCCGGGATGAAGAAGAGGAAGTAGAGGACCAGGTCCACTCCCGCCTGCACGCGGGGAGGGAAGAACCCGTAGAGCACGTCACCCCGGACGTGCCCGTTCCGGGAAAGGGTGTATGCGCCGGCCATCATGAACAGGCTGCCGTACAGGATGTAGGCGCCGTCGAAGGCCCAGGCGGTGGGCGCCCGGAAGAGGTACCGGGCGGCCACGTCGTAGCAGATGATCGCGGTGAGCACGACGATGAGCCAGGCGAATGCCTTGCCGGCGAACGCGCTCACCGCGTCGACGCCGTGGAGGATGCGTTCCAAGGGGAGTCGGGGCGCCCGGCTGCGCTCAGGACTTCTTGGTGAAGTAATGCTGGTAGGCGATGTCGCCGGGGACGGTGACGTCCTGCGACCAGCCCACCACCCGCTGGGCCCATTTCCGCTGCGAATCGATCACCTTGGCGAAGAAGGGATTCTCGGCCGACTTGGCGGCCACCACCCTGTCCCACGCAGCGAGCTGAGCCTGAAGGATCTCCTTCGGGGTGCGGTGGAACTTCACGTTCTGCTTGCTCTGCATGTCGTAGTAGTCCTGGGAATAGCGGGCCATCGCCTTCCAGGACATGTCCGCCGACGAGGCGTGCGCCGCGTAGCGAATGAGGTTCTTCAGGTCCGGTGCCAGCCCCTCGTACTTGGTCTTGTTGATGAGGACCTCGAAGCACTCCAGCGGCTGGTGGTAGCTCTGGAGCATGCAGGTCTTGGAGACATCCGGGAACCCCAGCAGCCGGTCACTCGAGGCGTTGTTGAACTCCGCCGCCTCGATGAGGCCCCGGTCGAGCCCGGGAACGATCTCCGCCCCGGGGAGCGCGACCACCGCCGCCCCCATCTCCTTGAAGACGTCGACCGACAGCCCCACCGTCCGATACTTGAGTCCCTTGAACTCGTCCGGCTTGGTGACCTGCTTCTTGAACCACCCCAGGGGCTGGGTGGGCATGGGTCCGTAGAGGAAGCCCTCCACGTTGAGCTTCATCACCTTGTGCTGGAGCTCGTTGTAGAGATCGCGGCCGCCGCCGTACTCCACCCACCCCAGGAGCATGTTGGCGTCCATCCCGAAAGACGGCCCGGTGCCGAAGAGCGAGTACGCGGAATTCTTTCCGTACCAGTAGGCCGAGACGCCGTGCCCGCCGTCCAGGGTGCCCTTGTGGACGGCGTCGATCAGATCGAAGGCCTTGACCACCGCGCCGGCGGGGAGGACGTCGATCTTCAGCCGTCCCCCGGACATCTCGTTGACCTTCTTGGCGTAGTCGAGGGCGTACTCGTGGAAGATGTCCTTCGTCGGCCAGGTGCTCTGGAACCGGAGGGAGATGGGCGCCTGCTGGGCCTTTGCCACCACCGGGACAGCCGCCACCGCCGCCGCCGCGCCGAGAAACCCACGCCGAGAGACCTTGGACCGCGCCCGCTTCATGTGAGGAACCTCCGCTTGGGGTGTGTGCAACTGCAACGGAGCGGCGAGTCTGGCCCGAGGCTCTGGACCGTTGCAACAGGATTGCATGGATGACGCCCTGCATCGTGGGCGCGAAAGGGCGTCACGAGACTGCCCTTCGATGCCCCGCAGCGCGTGCGACCCCGGGCATCGAGCAGCCTCGACGGCGTGACGGCGGACCCGGAGCACGTTCGCGATGCGCCCGGCGATCTTCCGGGTCTGCCCATCTCGGGTGGCGTGGACGACGCGGACGGCGGCCATGCCGACCTGCCGAGGTCAGCTGCCGGCCTGCAGGTGCAAACAATCCGTCCCGGGACCGCTCTTTTGCCGGCCCGGCTTGACGGCGCCCGTCGGTGCGCTAGTGCTGAGCGCAGGCCGGGCGAGCTGCCCTGGCGGGTGGGCCGATGGAGACGAGGAGCTACTACGTCGTCCTGGGCGTGGATCCGATGGAGTCGACGCACGGGATCCGGAGCGCGTTCCGCGAGCTGGTGCAGCGCTACCACCCCGACCGCGCCGGGTCGCGCGGCATGCCCTTCTTTCAGGACATCGTCACGGCTTATCGCGTGCTCTCGGATCCGGAACGCCGCGCCTCCTACGACGCGGGGCTGCGGGATGCCGGTGCCGGTCCGGTGCCCCCTCGCGGGCCCATCACCCCGGCGCCCTGGCCAGAACCGGAGCCACTGTCTCCGGTGCCGATCTCGCTGTTTCGCGACTTCGCCGTGCGCAGACCGGGGATCGAGGAGGTCGCCAGCCGTTTTCGCCGGAGCTTCACCCACCCCGACCTGCCGAAATCCCAGCGCCCGGAGCCCCTCCGCCTCGAGGTGGTGCTCCCGCCGGACCGCGCCGCGCGTGGCGGGCTGCTCGAGCTGACCGTGCCGGTGTTCTATCCGTGCAGCTCCTGCCATGGAGCGGGCGCGCTCGGCTCCTTCCCCTGCCGGCGGTGCAGTGGGCAAGGGATGGAGGAGCAGGAGGAGTTGGTCCAGCTCTCGGTGCCGGGCCGGCTGCGTGATGGCGCGGTGTTCGCGCTCCAGCTCCGGGGCCTCGGAATCCATGGGCTCTTCCTTCAGCTGATGTTCCGGGTGGGAGGACTCCGGGACTGAGACCGGGCCTGCTCCCTGGCGCGCCACCGGGCCGGGGGAGTGACCGCCAGCGCGGAATCGGGAGCGGAGCAGGGTGGCCCCTGGGCACCAGGGTCCAGGTTCCTGTAGTAGGACCACTCATCGCATGGACGTGAAACCCCTCAATCCCCCCGCGCCCGCGCGGGGCGCTGCCGCCTCGTCTGCCCACGGACGCCCTCCGGTCGCGGCGACGGCCCCTCAGCCCTTCGTCTACCCGCTGGAGCACGAGTTCCGGGAGCCGGACTGGACCCGCATCCCCGGATACCGATCGGCCTCCCGAGCCGACTGGGAGAGCGCGCTCTGGCAGCGGCGGCACACGGTGAAGAACCTCCGTGAGCTGAAGGACACCCTCGGCGACCTCGTCCCCGACACGCTCCTGGCCAGCATCGACCGGGACCAGCGCGAGCGGGCGACGATGTCCCTGCTCATTCCGCCGCAGATGCTGAACACCATGGACCTGGACGACCTCTGGCACTGCCCGGTCCGCAACTACATGCTCCCCGCCTTCGACGACCGCCGCACCGACTGGCCCAACCACCCGCGCGCCAGCCGCGACAGCCTCCACGAGTCGGACATGTGGGTCGTGGAAGGGCTGACTCACCGGTACCCCACGAAGGTGCTGGCGGAGATGCTGTCCACCTGTCCCCAGTACTGCGGCCACTGCACCCGGATGGACCTGGTGGGCAACGACGTGCCGCAGGTGGAGAAGCACCGCTTCGCGCTGCCCCAGCCCGAGCGCTACGAGAAGATCCTCGACTACCTCCGCCGGACGCCGGGCGTTCGCGACGTGGTCGTCTCCGGCGGTGATGTGGCGAACCTGCCCATCCAGACGCTGGAGAGCTTCGTCTCGCAGCTCCTGGACATCGAGAACATCCGCGACATCCGGCTTGCCTCGAAGGGGTTCATGGGCCTGCCGCAGCACTTCCTCCAGCCGAAGGTCCTGGAGGGTCTCACCCGGCTGGCGAAGAAGGCGTTCGAGCGAGGCGCCCAGCTCGCCCTTCACACCCACGTGAACCACGCTCGCCAGCTCACGCCGCTGGTGCAGAAGGCGTCCGACGCGCTCCTCGACGCCGGCTTCCGCGACATCCGCAACCAGGGAGTGCTGCTCCGGGGGGTGAACGCGACGGCCAAGGATCTCCTCGAGCTGTGCTTCACGCTCCAGGATCACGCGCACATCCTCCCGTACTACTTCTACATGTGCGACATGATCCCCAACTCCGAGCACTGGCGGACCAGCGTGGCGGAGGCCCAGCAGCTCCAGCACGACATCATGGGCTACCTGCCGGGGTTCGCCACGCCGCGGATCGTCTGCGACGTGCCATTCGTGGGGAAGCGCTGGGTTCACCAGGTGGCCGAGTACGACCGCGAGCACGGCATCTCGTACTGGACCAAGAACTACCGGACCGGAATCGAGCTCTCGGACCCGTACGCGCTCGAGCGGCGCTACGAGTACTACGACCCGGTGTACACCCTCCCCGAATCGGGCCAGGAGTGGTGGCGCCAGCAAGCGCGGGCGTGAGGGACGTCGTGTCGAGCGCGGCGTGGCGCAGCCTCTTCCCCGAGGCGAGCGAGGACCAGTGGGCCGACTGGCGGTGGCAGATGCGCCACTCCATCCGCTCTCCCGAGCAGCTCGCGCGCCTCGTCCCGCTGACCGAGGACGAGCGTCTGGGCTGCGAGGAAACGGCGGCCATCTTCCGGCTGGGGATCTCGCCGTACTACCTGTCGCTCGTCGACCGGGAGCATCCCTTCTGCCCGGTGCGGATGCAGGCGATTCCCACCCGGGCCGAGGCCCGGGTCCGTCCGGGCGAGCTGCGCGACCCGCTGGGCGAGGATCCGCACCGGCCCGTTCCCGCCATCGTCCACAAGTATCCCGACCGGGTGCTGTTCCTCGCCCTCGACAGCTGCTCGACCTACTGCCGCCACTGCACCCGCCGCCGCGTCACGAAGGGCGGGGAGGCGGTGCTGGGCCGGGAGGCCTGGGCGGACGGCATCGCCTACGTGCGCGCCCATCCCGAGGTGCGGGACGTGCTGGTCTCGGGCGGCGATCCGCTGCTGCTGGTCGACGAGCGGCTGGACGCGCTCCTGGGCGAGCTCGGGGCGATTTCCCACGTGGAGATGATCCGGATCGGGACCCGGGTGCCGGTGACGCTTCCCATGCGCGTGACCGGGGCGCTCGCGAGCCTGCTTCGCCGCCACGCGCCGCTCTTCGTGGTCACCCACTTCAACCACCCCAAGGAGCTGACCCCCGAGGCGCGCGATGCCTGCGAGCGGCTGGTCGACCACGGGGTCCCGGTGGAGAACCAGACGGTCCTGATGCGACGGGTGAACTCCGACGCGCGCATCCTCAAGGAGCTGAATCACGCTCTCCTCCGCGCGCGGGTCCGGCCGTACTACCTGCACCAGATGGACGTGGCCGAGGGGCTGGAGCACCTCCGGACTCCCATCGCGACCGGGGTGGCGATCCTCGAGCAGCTGCGGGGGCACACCACGGGCCTCGCCGTGCCGCACCTGGCGGTGGACCTCCCCGGTGGGGGAGGGAAGGTGACGCTCCAGCCGGAGTACGTGGTGGAGCGCCGCGGGCACCAGACGGTGTTCCGGAATTACCGCGGCGAGCCGTACGTGTACCCGGAGCCCGAGGAGACGGATTGCGGCTGTCCGTACGACGCGGTCTGGGTCGGCCGGAGCCAGGCGCCTTCGACCGGTCCCTGAGCCGACCACGGTCATCCGAGGCGTTGGACGCTGTGTCGCGCTGAGCGCGTCCGTCCGCGGCCGGGAACTGGCCTGCAGAGCGAGGACCGGAGATCCTCGAGCACCCGGATGCGCGCGGTCCTCGCCGTCACCTTGCTCGTTGCTGCCGCCGCGGACGCCGCCGAGACCGTCCGCATCGCCATGGGCGAGCGCCCCGAGCGCGAGGTCGTCATCCGCGGCAAGGGACTCCAGCTGGGACCGGACTCCGAGGATGGACCCTTCCAGCCGCTCGATCTGGACGAGGTCCGCATCCGGCACGTGGGCGACTCGATGGAGGTCGAAGGCACCCGAGTGAACGGTCCGGTCCGCTTCCGGACCTCCGACGTGGACCACTGGATCCGCGCCGGATCCATCGACGTTCGCGGCGAGGTCGTTGCCCTCCCGAAGGGGAGCAAGGTGCTCCTGGTGAACGTGCTCCCCATGGAGGACTACGTGGTGGCGGTGCTCGGCGGCGAGATGCCGGTCAGCTTTCCCATGGAGGCGCTCAAGGCGCAGGCTGTCGCTGCCCGCACCTACGCGCTCCAGCGAAAGATCGAGGCGCTCGGCCAGCCCGTGCACCTGGGAAGCAGCGTGCTGGCCCAGGTCTACGGGGGCGTGAATCGCGAGAACTCCCGGACCCGCGCCGCCGCCGCGGCCACCGCGGGGCAGGTCCTCACCTTCCAGCTCGCGCCCATCGAGGCCTACTTCCACGCCTCCTGCGAAGGAAGCACCGAGACCGGGCTCGACGCGCTCGGCCGCGACCTCCCCTACCTCCAGAGCGTGACCTGCGAGTGCCGGCCCGGGGTCTCGACCCGCTGGAAGGCAGACCTCGATGCCGGCGCGCTCGAGCGAGCCTTCGGCGGCGGCCGCGGAGAGCTGCGGGTTGCCGGCCGGACCGGGACCGGCCGCGTGCGCCGGCTCGAGCTCGGGGGACGCAGCCTGAGCGGGGTCGAGTTTCGTCAGCGGCTCGGCTACGACCGGGTGCGCTCGCTGGCCTTCGACGTCTCGCCGACCTCCGGCGGAGGCGCCCGCCTCACCGGGCGCGGGCTCGGACACGGCGCGGGGCTCTCCCAGTGGGGAGCGAAGGAGATGGCCGACGCCGGGCAGGACTACCGGGCCATCCTCGCGCACTTCTACCCGGGCACCGAGCTCCAGACGCTTTACTGAGCCCGATCGACGCCGGCGCGTCCCTGCGACGGCCCCGCAGGCGTCCCCCTGGGTGCGGGGGACTGAGCCCGATCGGAGCGAGCCGGTGGCGTCCAGGAGCGCATCTTCTCCTCGAGCACGTCGAGCGGCAGCGGGCCGGACTCGAGCACCGCATCGTGAAAGGCGCGGAGGTCGAAGGCGGAGCCGAGCCGCCGCTCGGCGTCCTCCCGTATCCTCCGGATGGCGATCTCCCCCACCTTGTATCCGAGCGCCTGGCCGGGATCGGCGAGGTAGCGATCGATCTCCTGCTCGATCCCGGCACCCCTTCCCATCGTGGTCCGGGCGTAACTGAGCGCTCGATCCCGTGACCAGCCCTCGTGGTGGAGGCCCGTGTCCACCACCAGCCGCACCGCACGGAACAGCTCGCTCCGGAGCCGGCCCACCCGCTGGCGCACGCCCTGGTAGAGCCCGAGCTTTGGCCCCAGCCGCTCGGCGTAGAGCGCCCAGCCCTCGACGTACGCGTTGTAGAGCGCGAAGCGCCGGACGCGTGGCAACGCCTGGTTCTCGCTCGCCAGCGCCACCTGGAAGTGGTGGCCGGGGAGTGCCTCGTGGAGGAAGAGCGACTCGGAGGGACGCACCGGTCGAACGCCCAGCGCGCCGGCGTTCGCGTAGAAGACGCCCGGACGCGACCCATCCGGAGTGGCCGGGACGTACTGGCTCGCCGCGGCCTTCTCCCGGAACTTCTCCACCGGACGGATCTCGAAGTCCGCGGCGGGAATTCGCCCGAAGAGCTCGGGAAGGTGCGGGAGGACGCGCGCCTTGATCGCCACGTACCCGTCCACCAGCTCCTGCTCGCTCTTCACCGCACCCGTGGGATCGGCGGCGATCGACTCGAGGAACTGCGACGTCGTGCCATCAAACCGCTCGGAGAGCCGCAAGGCCTCGATGTCACCGTGGATGCGCTCCACCTCGTCCAGTCCGAGCTGGTGAATGGCATGGGGCTCGAGCCGGGTGGTGGTCTGCTTCCGCACCATGAACGCGTACCGCCCCGGTCCATCCGGGAGCGCCTCGATCGCCGTGGTCTCCCTTGCCGAGGGAAGCACCGTGCCTCGGACGAAGTCGGCGAGCCTGCGGTACGTCGGCACCACCGTTCCGGTGATCGCCTCGCGATAGGCCGCGGTCAGCCGCTGCCGGTCGGCTGCGGAGAACGATTCCGGCATCCGGGTGACCGGGCCCCAGAAGGTGCTGTCCTCGGGACGGGCCACCACCTGGGCCTCCAGCTGGGGCAGCAGCCGGACCACCACCGGGCGCGGGCGGGTGATGCCCTGCGTGATCCCCTCGCGCGTCCGGGCGATGGCGACGTCCACCCAGGCGGGGAAGGCCCGGATCCGGGCGAGGAAGTGCTCGTAGTCCGCGACGGTCCGGAAAGGGTGCTGCCCCCTGCCGGAGCCGAGCACCGGGAACTGCACCGGTAGCGAGTTCATCTGCTCGAGCGGCATCAGGCGATCGTCGAGCGGCTGCTCCTCCAGGGTGGTGCGCGTCAGGTCATCCAGCACCGCCCAGGTCAGCACGTCCTCGCCGCGGAGCTCCGTGCGAGGAATGGCCTCCAGCCCAGCGCGGGTCCGCAGCGCGAGCTGGCGCTTCTGCTCCCGTCCAGCATCGGTGAGGTCGTCGGGGAGACGCTCGTCGTACCGCGCGTCACCGACCATCGTGGCCAGCAGCGGGTCCAGGCGAAGCATTCCCTCGAAGTGCTCCTCGGCCAGCGAACGAACCCGGGCACTGGCCTCCGGAGCCCCGGGACCGGTGGGGGCGGAGGACGGGGGAGCCGTGGGGCGATGCGTGCAGGCGAGACACAAACCAAGCAGGAGAACGGGCAGGGTGCGGCGCACGGAGCCGGCGAGGAGACGCGGGCGACCCGTGCGACGTCAACGGAGAATCCGTGGAACGTCGGCTCGTGGGCCCACGGCCCTTGACCCAATGTGTGGCCTTGCCACAGAAGTCTGGGCTCGTTGGCTCTCGCTGACTACGACTTCGACCTGCCCGATGCGCTCATCGCGCAGGCCCCGCTCGCCGAGCGCGATGCCTCGCGGCTGCTGGTGCTGGACCGCGCCACGGGCGCCGTTGCGCACCGCCGGTTCGTCGACTGGCCCGCGCTGCTCTGGTCGGGGGACCTGGTGGTGCTCAACGACACGCGGGTCATCCGCGCCAGGCTCCTCGGCCGGAAGCAGGGGAGCGGGGGCAGAGTGGAGCTGCTCCTGGTTCGCCCGGATGCCGACGTGGAGGCCTCCGGGGCCCTGTCGGCCTCGGCCGCGACGCTCCGCTGGATCTGCATGGGCCAGGCCAGCAAGGGGCTCCGTCCGGGGACCGTGGTCGAGCTCGACGGAGGCCGGGCCACGGTGCTGCAGGTCCTGGGCGAGGGGGAGCTCCGGGTGAGCTTCGAGTCTCCGGTCTCCGTGGGCGCGCTCCTCGAGCGCACTGGCCGGGTCCCGCTCCCGCCCTACGTCGATCGGGAGCCAACGCCCGAGGACCGGATACGCTACCAGACGGTGTACGCGCGGGCCGATGGCTCGGTCGCCGCGCCAACCGCAGGCCTCCACCTCACTTCCCGGACATTCGCCGAGCTGGAAGCCCGGGGGGTGGAGCTCCGCTTCGTCACCCTCGACGTCGGTCCGGGAACGTTCCTCCCCGTGCGCGGCGAGGACGAGTCCACGCACCGGATGCACTCCGAGCGCTACCAGGTGCCGGAGGAGACCGCGGCGGCGGTCAACAGGGCCCGGTCCGAGGGTCGCCGGGTCATCGCCGTGGGCACCACCGTGGTGCGCACCCTGGAGAGCGCGAGCCACCACGGCCAGGTGCGGCCCGGAGCCGGATCCTCCCGGCTGTTCATCCGCCCGCCGTACGACTTCCAGGCGGTGGACGCGCTGCTCACCAACTTCCACCTCCCGCGCTCCACGCTGCTGATGCTGGTCGCCGCCTTCGCCGGTCGGGAGCGGGTGCTCGCCGCCTACCGGGCCGCAGTGGTGGAGCGGTACCGCTTCTTCAGCTACGGGGACGCGATGTTCATCGCCACCGGAGCCGCCGGGTGAGCCTTCGCTTCGAGCGACTCCACGTCGACGCCGGTACCGGTGCGCGCCGCGGGCGCCTGCACACGCCTCACGGGACGGTGGAGACCCCGGTGTTCATGCCCGTGGGCACCCAGGCCACGGTGAAGGCAGTGGGGCAGGACGATCTCCACACCCTGGGCGCGGAGATCCTCCTCGCGAACACCTACCACCTGATGCTCCGGCCGGGAGAGGAGCTCGTCGGTGCCCTGGGCGGCCTGCACCGCTTCATGGCCTGGGAGCGGGCCCTGCTCACCGACTCCGGTGGCTTCCAGGTCTACAGCCTGGCCCAGAACCGGAAGATCACCGAGGAGGGCGCGAGCTTCCAGTCACACCTCGACGGAAGCCGGTGGATGCTCACACCCGAGCGCTCCATCCAGATCCAGGAGGTGCTCGGCGCGGACATCATCATGGCCTTCGACGAGTGCGCGCCGTCGCGCTCCGACCGCCGGTACATGGAGGAGAGCCTGGCCCGCACCACGCGCTGGCTGCACCGCTGCGCGGCGGCGTGGACGCGCCGGAGCAGCGCGCTCTTCGGAATCGTCCAGGGCGGGCTGGACCTCGAGCTCCGCCGCCGGCACGTGGAAGAGGTCTGCGCAGTGGAGCTCCCCGGTTATGCCCTGGGCGGGTACTCGGTGGGCGAGCGCCCCGAGGAGATGCACGCCTCGGTCGCGGAGGTCGCGCCGCTCCTCCCGGCCGACCGGCCCCGCTACCTCATGGGGGTGGGCACGCCCGTGGACCTCGTCACCGCGGTCGGGGCGGGGGTGGACATGTTCGACTGCGTCCTCCCCACCCGGTGCGCGCGCAACGGGCTGCTCTTCACCCACCAGGGAAGGCTGAACCTCCGGAACGCCACCCACGCCCGGGACGGGCGTGCGCCCGATCCGGATTGCGGCTGCTACACCTGCCGGATCCACTCCCGGGCCTACCTCCGCCACCTCTTCGCCGCGGACGAGCTCCTCGCGCTGCGGCTGGCGACGCTGCACAACCTCCACCACTACCTGGAGCTCATGCGCGGTGCGCGTGCCGCCATCGAGGAGCACCGGTACGCGGCGTTCTCCGAGGACGTGCGCCGGCGGGAGTCCGGCCGGGCTCCCAGCGGCTGAGAGCGGACGCGCCACGGGCCTCCTCACTCACCGGCAAGCATGCGGGCGACCGCGTCCCGCTGATCCACCGCGTGCGCGGCGACCCGGGCGGGGCTCGGGGCGGGAGTCCCGGGAGCTGGGCGACCCAGGAATCCCGCGGGGCTGCCCGGTGTTGAACGTCCGTTCAGAAGGGGAGTTCTGATCCGGTTCTGATCCTGAGGGGACCCCCCGTGCCCGCTCGCTCAGCCGGGGAGCGACGCGCCTTGTCGACCGGTGCGCGCTCTTGCTAAGGATGCGCGCCCTCTCACGATTCCACTCTTTCGAGAGGCCCTGACGGAGCTCAACCCCCGTGCTCACCCATCAAGTCCTGCTGGCCCAGACGGGCGGCGGAAGCCCCTCGTCGCTCTTCATCTTCATCGCCGGGATGTTCGCGATCATGTACTTCCTGATGATCCGGCCCCAGCAGAAGCAGCTGAAGCAGCACCGCGCCCTCCTGGCCAACCTCAAGAAGGGTGACATGGTCGTGACCCAGGGCGGGATCATCGGCCGCATCTTCCTGGTCGCCGACAAGGAGGTGCAGATCGAGGTCGCGAACAACGTGAAGCTCCGGGTGTTGAAGACCTCGGTGCAGACGGTCCTCAAGGATCCCACGGAAACGCCGAAGTCGGACGAGGCCAAGGCGGAGAAGGAGTCGAAGTGATGGGCCGCAGCAACTGGGGCCGCTGGGTCATCATCCTCGCGGTCACCCTCGGCTCCGTCTGGTACCTCATCCCCACCTACTACTCGTTCTTCGTCCTCCCCAAGTCGCAGCGCAACGACGAGAAGGCCCTCCAGGCCCGGCTCCCTCGATGGGCACCGAGCGCCAACCACCGCCTCAACCTCGGCCTGGACCTGCAGGGCGGCATCCACATGGTGATGCGGGTGGACACCCAGACCGCGCTGCAGAAGCGCGTCGAGCGCCGCGGTATCCAGATCCTGAACTTCCTCAAGGATCAGAAGATCGAGGGAGTCACCTACACCACCAATCCCGAGAAGCTCGAGCTCACCCTCAAGGCGCCTGACTCCGCCACCTTGGACAAGGTGGAGAAGGAGATGAAGGGCTTCGACGACTTCACCCGCGTGGGCCGCACCCAGGACTCGGTCACCTTCCAGCTCAAGGACACCCAGGTCTCCCGTTTCCGCGAGGACGCGGTGGACCAGGCGATGCTCGTGATTCGCCGCCGGATCGACAAGTGGGGCGTCGCCGAGGTCGACGTGCGGAAGATGGGCACGGACTCGATCCAGATCTCGCTTCCCGGGCAGCAGGATCCCGAGCAGGCCAAGGAGCTCATCGGCACCACCGCCCAGCTCGAGTTCCGGATGGTGGACGAGAAGAGCAATCACTTCAGCCAGCTGATGGCCAAGCACCCGCCACCGGCCGACTCGGGGATCAGGCTGGTGCGACCCAACGCGTACGAGCAGCTGGAGGGCAAGGATCGCGATCAGCTCCTGGCGTTTGCCCGGCAGGACCTCCCGCCCAACCGCGAGGTGCTGCTCCAGTGCGTGACTGCACAGGCCCAGAAGGGCACCTGTGACAGCTACCTCGCCTACCTGGTCGACAAGGCGGTCCCGCTCACCGGCGAGAGCCTCGCCGGAGCCGACGCCAGCCGCAGCCAGAACAGCAACGACTTCGAGGTCAACCTCTCCTTCGACACCCAGGGAGGCGTGGAGTTCGGAAAGCTCACCGGGGACAACGTGGGCCGGTACATGGCCATCGTGCTCGACGACAACGTGAACTCCGCTCCCCGCATCAACGAGCGGATCCCCAGCGGCCGCGCCCGCATCACCATGGGACGCTCGCTGGGAAAGACCGACGAGCAGATGTACCAGGAGGCGAAGAACCTCGAGCTGGTGCTCCGCGCCGGTGCGCTGCCGGCTCCGGTCACCACCGGCGAGATCCGTCAGGTCGGAGCCAGCCTGGGGGACGAGCTGATCCGCAGGGGCAGCCTCGCGGCGACCGTGGGCCTGGCCCTGGTACTCACCTTCATGGCGATCTACTACCGGAAGTCCGGAGTGATCGCGAACGTGGCGTTGGTCCTCAATGGCCTGCTGATCCTCGCCGGTCTGGCCCTGTTCAACGCGACGCTGACTCTCCCGGGTATCGCCGGATTCGTGCTCACCCTGGGCATCGCCGTGGACGCCAACGTCCTCATCAACGAGCGTGTCCGTGAGGAGCTGGCCGCGGGGAAGAGCTCCCGGGCGGCGGTGGACCAGGGCTACGACCGGGCGTTCTGGACCATCTTCGACGCGCACGTCACCACCTTGATCGCCGGGCTCATCCTCCTGTCCACGGGGACCGGTCCGGTGCGCGGGTTCGCCACCACGCTGATCATCGGGATCGTGGCCTCGCTCTTCACCTCGATCGTCGTGACCCGGGCGATCACCACCTACCTCGTCCACGGGCGCGGCGCCAAGGTCTCGGTCTGACGATGCAGATCATCAAGCACAAGACGAACATCGACTTCATCGGAAAGCGGAAGCCCGCGCTGTTCATCAGCTCGGTGCTCAACCTGGCCATCCTGGTGGGCATCGCGATCTTCGGCTTCAACTTCGGGGTCGATTTCGCCGGGGGCACGGTGGTGGAGCTCAAGTTCGACCACCCGATCCGCGCCGACGAGGTCCGGGCCCGGGCGGAGAAGGCGGGCCTGCACGACGTGAGCGTGCAGGGGATCGGCAGCTCCAGCGAGAACAGCTACCTGCTCCGGCTCGGTGGCGTGACCCAGCTGACGCCCGAGAGCGCGGTCACCGCCAAGCAGGCCCTGGAGGCGCTGGGAGGCATCACCAACTTCCACGCCGACGTGCAGAACGGGATCATCAACTTCCGCTCGGCGCAGAAGCTGGACCCGGACAGGGTGCGGCAGACGGTCACCGGCTCCGGGACCGGGGTGAAGGAGATCCGTGACCTCGGCCCCGCGCAGGGCGGGGGACAGGACTACCAGGCGGTGGCCTCGGGAATGGCGGACCGGATCACCTCCGCCATGGCCGCCGGCCTTGCCCAGCCCGACTTCAGGGTGCAGCGGGTGGACTACGTCGGCCCGCAGGTCGGTAACCAGCTGCGGAACAAGGGAATCGCCGCCCTGCTGTACTCGATGCTGGCGATCCTCGTGTACGTGGCGTTCCGCTTCGACTTCAAGTTCGGACCGGGAGCGCTGCTGGCCATGGTCCACGACGTCACCATGGTGAGCGGCTACTACCTGGTGAGTCGCCGCGAGTTCAACCTGACGTCGATCGCGGTGCTCCTCACCATCACCGGCTACTCGATCAACGACACCATCGTCATCTACGACCGGATCCGGG
>Ga0070664_100002095_pt1 | contig 15937 bp, 16 predicted proteins | sample KBSC73metaG_FD_65863 | JGI IMG/M metagenome (GOLD analysis project Ga0070664, IMG submission 65863) | Corn rhizosphere microbial communities from Kellogg Biological Station, Michigan, USA - KBS C7-3 metaG | ecosystem: Host-associated > Plants > Roots > Rhizosphere > Soil ... | reverse complement strand
GGGGGCTGAGCCGATCGCTGGCGCCCGCGGGGCTCAGCGAGTGCTGGCCCGAGCCGCAGCCTGCTCGAGCCTCCGGAGGTACAGGAGCAGGCCGGCGTTCAGGGCCAGGCATGCGGTGGAGGCCAGGCCGGCCGGCCAGACCACGGCGCTGTCGCCTCCGAGGAACGCGTTCATCGTCGCGGTCAGCAGCCACAGCTGCAGCACGACCAGCACCACCACGAATCCGAGGATCCCATAGACGATGGTGGTCCGCTGCTCCCGGGTGAATCCACGCGCTGGCGCGGCCATGGCCTACACCGTCCTCTCCTCGATGCCGGTGGCGTAGACCTCCCCGCCCCGGACCTCGAGCACCACCCGGGGCAGGGGGCGCGGAGGAGGCCCGGCGAGCGGCCGTCCCGAGCCGAGATCGAACAGGCCCTCGTGACACGGGCAGCGGATGAGGCCCTGCTCCGGATCGGGAATGACGGCGCAGGACAGATGGGTGCACTTCTGTCCGTAGGCCAGGAGCCCGCCGTCGCGCTGGCGCACGAGGAAGCAGGGGTCGTTCTCGCCGGGATAGGAGAAGACCAGCACCGCGCCCGGCGTGAGGTCGCTCAGCGCGGCGATGCGCTTCAGCGGCGGGCGCCCGCGGCGCTCACGCCACCACTGCTGGAAGGCGATCCACCACTGGCCCACGGTGAAGGCGAGGCTGGTGAGAACCAGGAACCGGGTGAAGTCGCGGCGTGCCACGTAGTGGTCCGCAGGCCAGTCGATCGGGAAGTCCCCCCGCCACGCGGGCTGGGCGGATTCGGGCCGACCATCTGGCGGGATCGAGATCCGCTCCCCGACTGCAACCGGCTCGTAGACGCTGCTCCGGGCGGTGCCGGTCAGCCCCTCTCGCCCCGGCGAATCGATGCGTGGGTCCACGTCGGTCATGGTCAGATCTCGATCTCGGCGAAGGGGTCGGTCAGCACCTCCAGGCCGGGGATGCGGGCGGACCTGGCCGGGGCACGGACGGCGGGCTCCTCGTCCATCGCCGCCGTGACATCGAGCAGCTCGGGGCGCGTTCCGTCGCGCGGCACCATCACCCAGACGCCGGTGGTGATGGTCTGCTTGCCGAACTGGAAGCGGTTGGTGGGGACCTCGCGCGGGCGCAGCAGGTCGATCTGCTCGCGGGTGCCGTAGAAGAGCGCCTGGCTCGGACAGACCGTCGCGCACATGGGCTTCTTGCCCACGCTCGTCCGGTCGTAGCACATGTCGCACTTCATCATGATCTGCCGCTCGAGCTTCAGCTCGGGCACGCCGAAGGGGCACGCCATCACGCAATTTCCGCAGGCGATGCACCGCGGCTTTCGCGCGCTCTGCACCACACCGTCCGCGGTGCGCTTGATCGCGTCCGCCGGACAGACCTCGGCGCAGGTGGGCTGATCGCAGTGCATGCAGATCACCGGCACGGTCTGGGTGCTCAGCGCCCGGTTCACGTACTCGACGTGAATCATCGAGTCGCCCCGGTGGGTGTCGCACTCGGTGCAGGCCTGAACGCACGACTGGCAGCCGATGCAGCGACTGGGATCGATGAAGAACTGGAGACTGGCGGGCTTCATCGGGAGATCACTGCTGCGGCTCGAGCACCGATTCGTACGCGGGGGGCGTCTCGGCCCGGCGGAGCCGGACCGCGCACACCTTGTACTCGGGGATCTTGCTGGTGGGATCCTGCGCCGAGATGGTCAGCTGGTTGGCGCTCTTCGGCCCGGCCCAGTGGTAGGGGATGAAGATGGTGTCCGGGCGGATGGTGGTGACCACCTGCGCCCGCAGGGTCACCGCGCCCCGCCGGCTCTCGGCGGTCGCCCAGTCTCCGTCGGCGATGCCGAGCTTCGCCGCCAGCCGCGGGTGCAGCTCGATCAGCGGCTCGGGGTACTGCTTCACCAGCGGGCCGATGCGCCGGGTCTGGGTACCGGAGAGGAACTGGCTCACCACCCGGCCGGTGGTGAGGATGATCGGGTACTCGGCGTCCACCTCCTCGGTGGGTGGGCGGTGCTCGGCGAGGTTGAAACGGGCCTTGCCGTCCGGGAAGTAGAAGGGGCCGGCGCCGCGGGCCACGGGGTTCCAGCTCCCCCGCTCGAAGAGCCGCGGCGTGCCCGGGTGGTCCACCGGCTGACCGGTACGCGGGTCGTCGGAGTAGCAGGGCCAGAACACGCCCATGTTCCGCTCCACCTTCTCCCAGGTGATGCCCGAGTAGTCGGCCACGCCGCCCTTGCTCGCCACCCGGAGCTCGTCGAAGATCTCCTTCGGCCCGGAGAAGGTGAAGCCGTGCTCGCGGCCGAGCGCCCGGGCCAGGTCCTGGATGATCCGCCAGTCGGCACGCGCCTCGCCGGGCGGCTCGACCGCCTTGTTGACCTTGATCACCCGTCCCTCGACCTGGGTCACCGTCCCCTCGTCCTCCTCGTGGAGGCTCCCCGGGAGCACGAGGTCTGCGTGGCGGGCGGTGTCGTTGAGGAAGAAGTCGATCGCCACGTACAGCTCGAGCTTGTCCAGGGCCCGCTGGACGTAGTTGTTGTCCGGCAGGGAGACCTTGGGGTTGAAGCAGATGCTCAGGAGCGCCTTGATCTCGCCCGCGTCGATCTTCCGGAAGAGCTCGTAGGCGTCGACGCCCGGGCCGGGAATCTCGGCCTCCGGCACACCCCATACCGAGGCGATGTACTTGCGGTGCTCGGGGTTGGAGATGTCGCGCAGACCGGGGAGCTGATCGCACTTCTGGCCGTGCTCGCGGCCGCCCTGGCCGTTGGCCTGGCCGACGATGGTCCCGTAGCCGCACTTGGGCTTGCCGATCCGGCCCGAGGCCAGGACCAGGTTGATCGCCCCGAGCACGTTGGCCACCCCGTGGCTGTGGTGCTCGATGCCCCGGGCATGGAAGAGGAAGCTGCTCCTGGCCTTCCCCCACCACTCGGCCACGGTGCGCAGCGAGCGCTCGGGGACGCCGGTCTCGGCCGCGGTCCGCCCCGGCGTCCACTGCTTGCAGTAGGCCGCCACCTGCTCGAAGCCCACGGTGTGCTGGTCGATGAACTGGTGATCGATCCAGTCGTTCTCGATCATCATCCCCAGCACGCCGGCGAACAGCGCGGCGTCGCGCCCCGGCTTGACCGGGAGGAAGAGGTCGCAGGTACGGGCCACCGGCGTGGCGCGGGGGTCCTGGATGATGATGCGGGCACCCAGCTCGCGGGCCTGCCAGAGATAGTTGGTGGTGATGGGCGAGCACTCGGCCACGTTGGAGCCAGCCACCCAGATGACCTCGGTCCCCACCATGTCCGACCAGGGGCTGGTGGTGCGGTCGATGCCGAAGGCCTTCTTGTTGCCGGCCCCGGCACTCACCATGCAGAGCCGGCCGTTGTAGTCGATGAACGGGGTCCGCAGCGCCACCCGGGCGAACTTCCCGAGCAGGTACGTCTTCTCGGTGGTCAGGCTCGCGCCCCCGAGCATGGCGATGCACCCCGGTCCGTGCGCCGCCTGCAGGCGCTGGATCTCCCTGGCCACCCGGTCGATGGCCTCACCGTAGGGGAGGGGACTGAAGCCGGAGCGAGAGGACGGGTCGCGGCGGAGCGCGGTGGTGAGCCGGTCCGGGTGCGACCCCTGGAGGTAGCGCTTCACCCCCTTGGGGCAGAGCATCCCGCGGTTGAAGGGGAAGTCGTCCCAGGGCTCGAAGCCGATGACCTCGTTGTCCTTGACCCTGAGCTGGATGCCGCACTGCTGGCCGCAGAAGCAGCAGTGGGTCTTCACCAGCCGGTCCGGCACCACGCTGGTCGACAGGCGCACGCCCTCCATGGACGAGGTATGCGGGCCGTAGGTCCGGATGATCTCCAGCTCTGGGACGGGGAGGGTGGCCATGTCAGGTCCTGGGGGCGGCGAGCGCCCCCTGCGCCAGCCCGAACAGGGCGCGGCGGCAGCGCGGGCAGATCCGCTGGTAGTGGCTGCTCTCGCCCAGCCGGTAGTCGAAGCCCAGCTCGGCCTCGACCTTCTCCAGATCCGCCACCCACAGCTTGGAGGCGAAGGGCTCTTTGCAGCGGAGGCAGAGCTGCTGTGGCGAGCCCGCCCCCACGTCCTTGTAGAAGCTGACTCCGAGCTGCGCCGGTCGCTGGAAGAGGTGGAACAGCTTGCCGAAGGGCAGCCAGAGCAGGGTGAAGATGACGGTGACCGCGTGGAGGATGGCGAGGAAGCTGAACGCGTAGCCCTTCAGCCAGGTGTAGCTCGCGGTCAGCATCAGTCCGGTGACGCTCACCGCGAAGAGCAAGAGCAGCGGGAGGACGTCCTCGGCGAACTGCTGCGTGGCCGCGGCCCCGTGGTCCACCATCCGGCGGCGGAAGGCGATCATCACCCCGGCGATGACGAAGAACGAGGCCCAGACCAGGCCGTGGAAGAGCAGGAAGGCGGCGAACGACTCGACCGGGAACGTTCCCACCTGGAATCCGAAGAGATGGGCCTGGTAGTGGTCCAGCTGCCCCGGCACGGTCTCGAAGTGCACCCAGCCCCAGACCAGGGGGAAGGTGATGGCGGCAGCCACCAGGCAGCCCCACATGATGAGCCAGTGCGCGGCCCAGCGCGAGGGCCCGCGCCGGAAGATGAAGCGGTTGGCGGCAAACTCCAGGAAGAATCGCCGGCCGAGCTCCGCCACGTTCGTGCCCAGGAAACCCCGCCGGAAGAAGAGCTGCCAGCCCCGCCGCCAGTAGAGGCGCGTCGGCGGACGCTGCAACCACATCGCGTATCGGTAGACGATGCCGAACGCCGCGAAGAGGGTGGCGAAGGTGTAGCCGACGAGCGCCGCGTCGAAGTGCGCGAGGTTGCGGGATCCCAGGACGATGAGGCCGGCCAGGACCGTGGTGACCACCAGCCCCCAGCCGGCTGCGCGTCGTTTCTCGCCAGACACGGCGGCGACACTGCCACAAGGAGTTCTGGACTTCAATATCCAGAATTGGCAGAGTGTCGCATGCTCTCGCAGACGACCGAGTACGCGCTCCGGATCGTGGTCCAGCTGGCCAGCCAGCCCGACGGGCCAGTCACCATCCCCGAGCTGGTCCGGACCACGAGGATTCCAGCGGGTTACCTGCCCAAGGTGCTCCGGCAGCTCTCCCGTGCTGGGTTGGTTCACTCCCAGCGCGGACCGAACGGCGGATCGGTGCTACTCAGGCTTCCCGAGGAGGTCACCGTGCTCGACGTGGTCCAGGCCGTCGACCCGCTCAAGCGCATCGAGGTCTGTCCGCTCGGGCTGAGGGCGCACGGGGCGAATCTCTGCCCGCTTCACCGCAGGCTCGATCAGGCCGTCGCCACCGTCGAGACCGCCTTCCGGAATTCGTCGATCGCCGACCTGCTCGCGGATCCCCGGGGGAGCAGGCCCCTCTGCGAGGATCCGCGTCTCCGTCGTTCCCCTCCGGGAGGCCGGCGATGAGCGCGCGTACCGACGGCCGACCGCTGCATCATCAGTACTTCCTGGCGGCGATCGCCACGGTCATCACCGTCGGAGCAGGGTGGGGGGTCTGGCTCCTCTTCCAGGTGGGGATGGCGGGGCGGTTCACCGGCGTCTCGCTCCAGGACATCAACGCCCACGGACAGGCGCAGATCGATGGCTGGGTCGGCTTGTTCATCATGGGCTTCGCGCTCCAGATGTTTCCTCCGGTGTGGCACGCGCGCCTCGCGGGACGACGGTGGCGGTTCGTCCCTCTGGGGACGATGCTCGCCGGGGTGGTGATTCGTTCGGTGGCGATGAGCATCCCGCTGGGCGCGGTCGCCCCGCCGCTCGCCCTGGTGGGGAGCGGGCTCCAGCTGGTGGCCACGGCGCTCTTTGCCGGGATGCTCGTTCTCACCTTCCGCCGCAGCCTGGCGCGTCTCCAGCCCTGGATGGGCTTCGTCTTCCTCGCCCTGGCCTGCTTCGTCGCCCAAGCGCTGTTCGACGGTTGGCACACCTGGCGGACCCAGACGGCTCCCAGCCGTGGGCAGTTGCTCGCGCAGGTGGCCACCTTCCAGGCGCCCCTTCGCGATCTCCAGATTCACGGGCTGGCGCTGTGCATGATCCTCGCCGTGTCGCAGCGCTTCTTCCCGCCGTTCCTCGGGATCCCGGAGACGCCTCCTCGGAGGGGCTGGCTGGCCCTGGCCGCGATCGGCACGGGGCTGGTGCTCGAGTCCACGCTGTTCATCGCCAACCGGCTCACGGGTGACCACCGCTGGGCCGGGGGCATGTACCTCGGGTGGATTCTGCTCGCGGCGGGCGCGTTCGGCCTGGTGTGGCCGTGGCGCCTGTGGCGAGTGCCACCGCGGAACGGCCGCAGCGCGACGTTCATCCGGCTGGCGTACGGCTGGCTCGGCCTCTCGCTGGTGATGCTCTTGCTTCTCCCCGCGCACCAGGTGGTGAGCGGGCTTCCCTTCAGCCACGCCTACTACGGCGCGATCCGGCACGCGGTCACGGTGGGGTTCGTCTCGCAGATGATCGTCGGGGTGTCGACGCTGGTGGTTCCGCTCACCCCGCGGACCGCGACGCTGCGACCCACGATGGTGCTGCTGAACCTGGGGTGCCTCCTGCGGGTGAGCCTCCAGATCGCGTCCGACTGGAGCCCCGCTGCCTTCCGGGTCATCGGGGCAAGCGGAGTGCTCGAGCTTCTCGCGCTGCTGCTCTGGGCTGCGGCCCTCTGGCGGGGGCTCCTCGGCCGGGTGCCACGCCCCGCCGAGGTTGCCGAGGGTGCGCCGGTCGTGAGGTGACGATGGAAACGCGCTCCCCGCAACGTCCGGGGCTTCAGCTGGCGCTGAGCACGGCGGCGTTTGCCGCCTGCTTCGCCGTGTTCGGCTCGCTCTCGGCGATGATGCCCGACGTGCGGCGGTTGCTGCACCTCACCGAGTCCCAGAAGTGGCTGGCCATCTCCTTGCCGGTCCTGCTGGGGAGCGTGGGCCGCGTCCCGCTGGGCATCCTGGCCGACCGGCTGGGAGGGCGCCCGGTGTTCGCCCTGACGCTGGTGGCCTCGATCATCCCGGTGGTGCTGCTCGGGCTGGTGACCACCTATCCGATGCTGCTGGTCTGCGGTTTCCTGGTGGGCATCGCGCTGGCGAGCTTCTCGGTCGGCGTCTCGTTCGTGAGTCCCTGGTATCCCGCGCATCGGCAGGGCTACGCGCTCGGGGTGTACGGCGCCGGCAACATCGGACAGGCGATCGCCTCTTTCGGTTCGCCGGTCGTCGCGGGGTTGCTCGGGTATCACTGGGGATTCTGGGCCTGGGGCGTCCTGGCGGCGGTGGTGCTCGTCGCCTGGCTGCTGCTCGCCCGTGACGCCCCCCAGCGGGGCCGGCCCAAGGGGTGGGGCGACTATCTCCGTCCCCTGGCCCGGCCGCGCTCGTGGGTTCTGTCCCTCTTCTACTTCCTCACCTTCGGTGGGTTCGTGGCGATGGCGCTGTCGCTGCCGCTGCTGCTGACCGAGGAGTTCCACCTCGGAAAGGTGGACGCCGGGTTCAGGACCGCGGGGTTCATCGTGCTCGCCACCGCCTGTCGTCCCATCGGCGGCGTGCTCTCCGACCGGATGGGCGGCGCGCGCATCCTGTCCATCGTCTTCCCGGTCACCGCGGTCTGCGCGCTGCTCATGGCTCGACCGTCGATGGACACCTTCACCATCGGCGCGTTGGGGATGGCGGCGGCCATCGGACTGGGGAACGGCGCGGTGTTCAAGCTGGTCCCCGAGTTCTTCCCCCAGGCGGTGGGGAGCGTCACCGGCCTCGTCGGCGCGGCGGGCGGGCTCGGAGGGTTCTTCCCCCCGCTGGTGCTCGGTGTGCTGAAGCAGCAGACCGGCAGCTACGCGCCCGGCTTCATCTGCCTGGCGCTCTTCGCGCTCCTCTGTCTCGCGGTCATGATCCTCACCCGCCCGCGGGCCGGTCAGCCCGTGACCGCGGGCTGATCGGACCTCACTTCGCCATCAGCTTCTTCATCCACTCCGGGGCGTCCTGGAGCGCGGTGGCGGTGTTCTTCTGTCGAACCTCCCGGGCTGCGGCGATGCTCGGCATGTCCGCGCCGAGCTGGCCGGAGGTGGACTTCACCCAGGTGGCCGCGCTGACCAGGGCCGGCCGGTCGGACTCGGGGTTGCGCTTCCCCTTCAGCTGGCCCGAGCCGGTCTTGCCCTTCTTGTCGATGCCGGCCACCGCGAGGCTGTCGCTGCTCTTGCCCACCTCGCCGTGCCGGAGCTCCTCGAAGCGATAGACGGAGGAGAGGCTCAGGTCGAACACCACGTTGTTCACCTCGGCCACTCCCACGCCTCCCTTGTTCCCCACGAATCCCGAGACCTTCTTCGTGGAGAGGTGGACCACGACGACCACGTCCACCTCGCCGCTGCCGTCACGCAGGCGCCGGGTGAGCGGCTGGTCGACCGCGGTGCGGGCCTGGTCCTTGGCGAACATCGACGACGACTCGCCGGCCGACTTGGCCTCGGCGAACAGCTTCACCTGCGAGTAGGGGACGACCTGGATCCGGGGATCGCCCTGGAGCGACTGCTCCAGCATCTGGCGATAGGCGTCGGTCAGCGGAACGAGGTCCGGGTACTCGGTGCTCGGGCCGATGACCACGACCCGGACGGGCTCGGTGGCCGGACGTCTGGGAGCCTGGAGGTACGCCTCGTCCGCCCGCGCCTGGGCGTCGGCGTCGGAGTGGGCCTTGCCCTCGTAGGCGGCGACCTTGTCCGGCGGGCCCTCGAAGCTGACCACGCCATTGCGCTCGACGCGGCAGACTCCGTCGCCGTAGCAGGTCTTCTTGACGTTCACGCTGGCGCATCCGCCGAGCACCAGCGAAGCGGAGAGCAGGAGGGGAGACAGGCGCATCGGGGAGCTCCGGGGAAGAGCCGGGGATCGTTCCACGCGCTTCCCCCGGCGCCCAAGGTGCGCCTCGTTCGCCGATGGGTGACCCTGCGCCGGGGACCCACATCGAGCGTCGTCGTGGCCGTGGGTTCCGCCTCGCTCGCTCAGGCCGGATTGCGGCCCACCGGCGTCGCTGCCGGGACCGCCGTTCAGTGAACAGCCGATGGCGAGCACACCGGAACGCGACTTCTTCCATCGCGACCCCGACACCACTGTGCAGCGGGTGATCGACGACCTCTGGTACAAGAACGCCGTCGTCTACTGCCTCGACGTCAAGACCTTCCAGGACTCGAACGGCGACGGGGTGGGGGACTTCGAGGGTCTGGCGCGGCGTCTCGACTATCTGTCCGGCATCGGGGTCGGCGCGGTGTGGCTCCTGCCCTTCTATCCATCGCCCAAGCGCGACAATGGCTACGACATCACCGACTTCTACGGAGTCGACCCGAAGATGGGCAGCCTGGGCGACTTCGTGGACTTCGCCCACGAGGCGAAGAAGCACGGCATCCGGGTCCTGATCGACCTGGTGTTGAACCACACCTCGGACCAGCACCCGTGGTTCAAGGCTGCGGTGAATGACGCCGGATCGCCGTACCGCGACTGGTACGTGTGGTCGAAGAGAAAGCCGCCCAACGCGAACAAGGGGATGGTGTTCCCCGGGGTCCAGCGCACGACCTGGACGTACCACCCGAAGGCGAAGTCCTATTACTTCCACCGCTTCTACAAGTTCCAGCCCGACCTCAACCTGAGCCATCCCCAGGTGCAGGAGGAGGTCAGGCGGATCATGGGGTTCTGGCTGCAGCTCGGCGTCTCGGGGTTCCGGATGGACGCGGTGCCATTCGTCATCCAGAAGGAAGGGCCCGAGGGGCCGAGGCGCGAGCAGTTCCAGATGCTGCGCGACCTCAGGAGCTTCCTCCAGTGGCGCACCGGCGACGCCATCATCCTCGGCGAGGCCAACGTCCTCCCCCGGAAGAATGTCGACTACTTCGGTGATGAGGGCGACCGGATGCACATGATGTTCAACTTCCAGGTCAACCAGAGCGTCTTCTACGCCCTGGCCTCGGGGGACGTGCGTCCCCTCGCCAAGGCGCTGGAGCGCACCCGGGTCGCGGAGGAGACGTCGCAGTGGGCGCATTTCCTCCGGAACAACGACGAGCTCGATCTCGGGCGGCTGACCGACGAGCAGCGGCACCGGGTGTTCGCCGAGTTCGGGCCGGACAAGACGATGCAGCTCTATGACCGTGGCATCCGCCGCCGGCTCGCCCCGATGTTCACCGGGGACCGGCGCCGTCTGGAGCTGGCTTACAGCCTGCTGTTCACGCTCCCCGGGACACCGGTCATCCGCTACGGCGACGAGCTGGGGATGGGCGAGGATCTCTCGCTGCCCGAACGAAATTGCGGGCGAACCCCCATGCAGTGGTCCACCGAGCCGAACGCGGGGTTCTCCACGGCGCGCCGGCCCATCCTCCCGGTGGTCTCCGACGGACCGTTCGGCTACCAGCGCATCAACGCCGCGGACCAGAAGCGCGACCCTACGTCCCTGCTCAACTGGACCGAGCGGATCATCCGCGCCCGCAAGGAGTGTCCCGAGGTGGGGTGGGGGACCTGGAAGCTGGTGCCGACCAGCTCTTCCAGCGTGCTCGGGCTCCGCTACGACTGGAGGAACAACGCCGTCCTGTTCCTCCACAACTTCGAGGCGAAGGCGCTGCCGGTGAGCTTCGCCGCGGGAAGCGCGAACGGAGCCTTCCTCGCCAATCTCCTGTCCAACGACCACTCCCAGGCCGACGGGCGCGGTCGGCACACCGTCGAGCTGGAGGGGTACGGCTACCGGTGGTTCCGCGTGGGTGGGCTCGACTACATCCTCCGCCGCGAGCGCTGAGAGCGGTCTTTTGTGGAGCTCATCCCGCGCCGGAGGCGGGGTCCCGAGGGGCCAGGAGGTCCTCGAGGAAGAAGGCCGATAGCTCCGCGCGGCCAGTGAGGCCGGCCTTGCGGTACACCGCCAGTGACTGCTGGCGGACCGTTCGCTCGCTGGTCTCGCGGAGGCTGGCGATCTCCCGGAGCGAGAGCCCCTTCAGCAGGAGCCGGGCCACCTCCCGCTCGGCATCGGTGAGCTTCCAGGCCTCGAGCTGCGCGTCGATCGCCCGCCCCAGCCCGGCAGCGAGGCTCTCGGTCTCCTGTCGCCAGGACTCGGCCGCGGCCCGGGCCTCCGCCAGGCGCGCCCGGAGCGCGAGGGCGTCGGAGCGCTCCTGGCGGATCCGGCGCTGGAGCAACCACAGGCCGATTGCCGCGAGGAGCAGGACCACCGACTCGAGCCCCAGGTGGAGATCCCGGGAGCCCTGCCGCCAGTCCTCCAGCAGGTCCGCCCCCATCAGGACGACGATCCCCAGGAAGATTGCTGCGGAGCGGAGCCGCTCGGAGCGGGTTCCGTCATCCGACGGATGGGTCGGCGGTTCCCGGAGAGAGGCCAGCTCTGAGTCGTTCGACGGATGGAGCTGAGGACGGGAAGCAGGCAGCACGGAAGTCAAACCCCGGAGGAGAACGCCGTGAACACCCTGCTCTTGCACCCTGCCGTCGTCCATGTCCCCCTCGGTCTCGCCGTCGTGATGCCCCTGCTTCTCGGAGCCATGGCCTGGGCTGTGATCACGGGTCGACTGCCGGGAAGAGTCTGGCTGCTTCCCTTTCTCCTCCAGGGAGTCTTGCTGGGGGCAGCGTTGATCGGCTTGCGCACCGGCGAGCAGGACGAGGACCGGGTCGAGGGCAAAGCAGGGGAGTCGGCGGTGGAGGCGCACGAGCGCGCGGCCCAGGCCTTCACCACGGCGGCCGGCGCCACGTTTCTCGCCGCCGCCGTCGCTCTGGCGCTGCGGAACCGCCGCCGTCCGTTCCTGGCCGCCGGGGTGACGAGCGTCGTGCTCTCGGTGGGAATGCTGGTGCTCGGGATCCAGACGGGGAGCCGAGGGGGAACGCTGGTCCACGGGGGACCGCAGATGGTTCGCGGCGGCGAGGCATCGCCCGGAGGGCTGGAGCAGGGCCGGGGGGAGCAGACCTCCGACGAGGACGACGAGGAGGAGGACGACTGACGCCCACCTCGGGCGGCGGCTCGGCTACGGTCCCGCCCCGGGAGGGAGGACCATGCTCCGAACGCCGTGGCTGGGGCTCCTGCTCGCCGCCGCGCTTGCTGGCGGACCTGCGAGCGCGGCCGACTACGACCTGATCATCTCCGGAGGCCGGGTGGTCGACGGGACCGGCGCACCCTGGTTCCGCGCCGACGTCGGGGTCCGGGGCGATCGGATCGCCGCTCTGGGGAACCTCGCCAAGGCGTCGACGAAGCGCCGCGTGGATGCCGCCGGAAAGTACGTGGCGCCGGGCTTCATCGACATGCTCGGACAGTCCGAGCTCCACCTCCTGGTGGACAACCGGGTGGAGTCGAAGATTCGCCAGGGGATCACCACCGAGGTGACCGGCGAGGGCGGCTCGGTCGCCCCGATGAACGAGGTGTTCATCGCCGAGATGAAGCCCTGGCTCGACAAGTACCGGCTCACCGTCGACTGGAAGGACCTGGACGGCTACTGGAGGAGGCTCCGGAAGGCGCGTCCGGCCGTCAACCTGGTCACCTACGTCGGCGCCGCCCAGGTTCGGGGCGACGTCCTCGGCCTGGGCGAGGTGCAGCCCGATGCCGCCCAGCTCGGGCGGATGCAGCAGGAGGTCGAGACCGCGATGCGACAGGGCGCGGTGGGGGTCTCCTCGGGCCTCATCTACCCACCGGGCTCGTACGCCACGACGGCCGAGCTGGTGGCCCTGGCGAAGGCGGCCGGACGCCATGGTGGCCTGTACGCGAGCCACATCCGCGGCGAGGACGACGTGGTGATCCAGGCGCTGGACGAGGCGATCGCCATCGGTCGCGAGGCGAAGGTGCCGGTGGAGGTCTGGCATCTCAAGACGAGCCTCCGGAAGAACTGGGGGCGGATGAAGGAGGTGGTGGACCGCATCGAGCGCGCTCGTGCCGAGGGCGTCGACGTGGCGGCCAACATCTACCCCTATGTCGCGGCCTCGAACGGGCTGGCGGCGACCGTGCCCGCCTGGGCACAGGCCGGTGGCACCGAGGCGATGATCCGCCGCTTCCACGACCCCGAGACCCGGGGTCGGATCCTCCGCGAGGTGAAGGCAGCCCTGGAGCGGGAGCCGCCTGGCGACATCCTGCTCGCCAGCTGCGTCAACCCCGAGCTGAAGAAGTACATGGGCCGGCGGCTGGACGACGTGGCGAAGGAGATGGGGAAACCGCCCGAGGAGGCGCTCCTCGCGCTGGTGGAAGCGGACAAGGGGCAGGGCTGGGTGGTTCGCTTCTGGATGAGCGAGGACGACGTCCGGCTCGCCATGCGGCAGCCCTGGGTGAGCTTCGTCACCGACAACCCGGGCCAGGCCACCGACGGTCCATTCGCCGAGGACCTGGCCCATCCGCGCGCCTTCGGGAGCATGGCGCGGGTGCTCGGGCGCTACGTCCGTGACGAGCGCGTCCTGACGCTCGAGGAGGCGGTCCGGAAGATGACCTCGCTTCCCGCCCGCCGGGTGCGTCTGCTCGACCGGGGCATCGTCCGGCCGGGAATGGCGGCCGATCTGGTGGTCTTCGATCTGGAGCGGGTCCGGGATCTGGCCACCTTCGAGAAGCCGCTGCAGTACTCGGAGGGATTCAGCCAGGTGGTGGTGAACGGGCGGGTGGTCCTCGATGACGGGAAGGTGACGTCCGAACGCCCCGGAATACCATTGCGGCCGGCGCGCCCCTGACGGTCCCGGAGCGATTCGGCGAGACTGCGACGCATGGGCAGGATGCTGGTCATCGGCGGGATGCTCACCGGCGTGGGCCTGGCCGCCGGAGGCTGTGTCCACGACCAGGACCTTCCGCCGCTTCCGCCGCCCCGGAGCACGACGGTGGGCACTTCTCCACTCGTGCCGTTCGATTCCGTCGACCTGCCGCACCCGAACTCGCGCGAGCAGCTCGCGGCGGCGCTCCGGACCCGCGGCTTCCTCCCCTCAGATGCCCCCGAGGGAACTCAGCTCGGGGTTGCCATCCGCGCGTTCCAGAAGAGCGAGGGATTGCCCCAGACCGGCTGGCCGGACGACCCGACGCTGCTGCGGCTCGGGATCGACCCGAGCACGAAGGACCGGACGCTGGACCCGGCGCCCGTGTGGCGCCAGGGCGCGACCGGCGCGGGGGTGAGCCACTGAGCTGGATCGCTGTCGGCGTCAGCCCGCGGCCTTCGCCTCCGGCGACCGCCACCGGGAGTCCTCGGCCTCGATCAGCTGGCGAATCTCGACCTCGCCATCCTGGAAGGGCGCGCGCTCGAGCCACTGGATCGCCTCGTCCCTGGATTTCAGCTCCCAGATCCAGAAGCCAGCGATCAACTCGCTCGACTCCGGGAAGGGACCGTCGATCACGGTCCGCTTCGAGCCCTCGAATCTCACTCTGGCTCCCTTCGAGCTGGCCTCCAGGCCCTCGGCCACGACCATCACCCCGGCCCTGACCAGCTGGTCCTCGAACTTGGCGATCTCGCTCAGGACCTGTTCCTCGGGGAGCTTCCCCGACTCCGAATTCTTGTTCGCCTTCACGATCACCATGAGTCGCATCTTCGCCTCGTTTCATTCGGGCGCGGAGGCCGCGAACTCGGCCCGCACCCTGTCGTCCCTCACCGGGGAAGCGCGAGATCCTGAATCTTGTCTGTCAGCGACCGCACAGCCCTCTGAACTTGCTCGGTAGCTCGGCGGCCCCCGTCGCTCCGGACGATGGCCCGCACTCAGGACGACCTCTGGAGGATCCGCTTCGGCGTGCCCCGGGCACACGCGCGGCGCTGCGGAAGCGGAGCGTGCGCGGTCCACGAATGATCCTCCTTCCCGGGCACCGGCGTGGCATGTTCGGGCCATGAGCTCCAGCCCGGTCGACGTGCTGAAGCAGGCCGCGGCCGAGGCGGCGGCGAGCCGGGTGGTCTCCGGAATGGTCGTGGGCCTCGGGACGGGATCGACCGCCATCCACGCGGTGCCGGCGCTGGCGCGGCGGCTGCGCAGCGGCGAACTCGAGGACATCCGGGCCGTCGCCACCTCGTTTCAGTCGACCATGCTGGCCCGCGAGCTCGGCATCCGCCTGGTCGACCTCGACGAGATCGAGCGCATCGACCTGGCGATCGACGGCGCGGACGAGGTGGCGCCCGACCTGACGCTGATCAAGGGAGGCGGGGGGGCGCAGACGCGGGAGAAGATCATCGCCGCGCTGGCCGTGGACTTCACGGTCGTCGTCGACGAGGCAAAGCTCGTCGACCGCCTGGGCTCGACCCGTGCAGTTCCGGTGGAGGTCCTGCCGTTCGCCGTCGGGCCAGTCTCCCGGGCCATCCAGCGCCTCGGGGGACGGCCGGAGCTGCGGATGGCGGTGAAGAAGGCAGGCCCGGTGGTCACCGATCAGGGAAATCTGCTGCTCGACGTCCGGTTCGCGGAGATCGCGGACCCGGCCGGGCTGGAGCGGGATCTCAAGATGATCCCCGGCACGCTGGAGAACGGCCTCTTCGTCGGGCTGGCGCGGCGGGTGCTCGTCGCCAGCCTGGTCCAGGGCGTGCCGCGGGTTCGGGAGCTGCTCCCACCTCGGACCCGGTAGACCGTCCCCGGCCGCAGAGCGCCTGGAAATCCGCCGATGTACGCGGTGTGGGACACGCACCCGCCGAGCGCCGCGGGGATTGCTCCTCCGGCAACAGGTGAGGCGCGATCGGCGCACCCGACCGCGCTCCGGCCCCGAAAAGACTCGGCCGGCGCTGGCGGGGCCGTTGCACAGACCGTCCTCCGTCACCTGGAGGAACCTGTCATGAGAACACTGCTTTTGCTGTCATGTATCGCGACGCTGGGCGCGGTCGGCTGCGGGAAGAAGGCCGACTGCGCAGAGCTCGGAAAGACCTGGTGTGCCCGAATGAGTGCCTGCGGCGGAACGCCCAGCGCACAATGCGAGTCCATCATGACCAATCTCTGCGTCCAGTCCACACCGGCGGCCTGCACCCAGCAGACGGTGGAAGTGGACGAGTGCATTTCGGCCGCGAACAACGAGAGCTGTGGCGAGGTGCTC
>Ga0070664_100002085_pt1 | contig 15978 bp, 13 predicted proteins | sample KBSC73metaG_FD_65863 | JGI IMG/M metagenome (GOLD analysis project Ga0070664, IMG submission 65863) | Corn rhizosphere microbial communities from Kellogg Biological Station, Michigan, USA - KBS C7-3 metaG | ecosystem: Host-associated > Plants > Roots > Rhizosphere > Soil ... | reverse complement strand
GACATCGAGTCGCTGCCGTTCCTCGAGGCGATCCGCCAGTTCCGCCACGAGATCGGTCGCGAGAACGCGATCTTCATTCATCTCACACTGGTGCCATTCATTGCCGCGGCCGGTGAAGTGAAGACCAAGCCGACGCAGCATTCCGTGCGCGAGCTGATGGAGATCGGAATCCAGCCCGACATCCTGATCTGCAGAACCGAGCGCGCGCTCTCGGAAGAAGTAAAGCGGAAGATCGCGTTGTTCTGCAACGTCGAGTTCGGGGCGGTGATCGAGAGCAGGGACGTGCCGACCATCTACCAGATTCCATTGCTGTTTCACGAGCAGGGCCTCGACGAGCGCGCGATGCACAAGCTCCAGCTGCTCGGCCGACGCGCTCCCGATTTGTCGAAGTGGCGCGCGATGGTCGAGCGCGTACTGCATCCGCACGGTCGGGTGAAAATCGCGGTGATCGGGAAGTACACCGGTCTTGTCGACAGCTACAAGAGCGTCCAGGAAGCGTTGATTCACGGCGGGATCGCGAACGATGTCGGCGTCGAAGTCCATTGGCTGGCCAGCGACCTGTTCACCAGTCGCGAGAAAACGCGCGAGCTGCTGGCCGACTACCACGGCATGCTCGTGCCCGGCGGCTTTGGCGTTCGAGGTGTGGAGGGGATGCTGGAGGCAATCCGCTACGCGCGTGAATCGGGACTGCCGTTCTTCGGCATTTGCCTCGGCATGCAGACCGCAATCATCGAGTTCGCGCGCAATGTGATGGGGATGGCGGACAGCCACTCGAGCGAGTTCGCGCCGGAGTGCGGCAATGCGGTGATCTCGCTCATGGAAGACCAGCAGCACGTCACCGACATGGGCGGGACTATGAGGCTGGGCGCCTACCCGTGCAAGCTCGGCCCGGGAACCCTGGCGGCGCAGATCTACGGAGTTCCGCAGGTGAGCGAGCGCCATCGCCACCGCTATGAGGTCAACAACAAGTACCGCGACCAGTTCATCGAGCACGGACTCAATCTCTGTGGACTGTCACCCGACGGTTCTCTCGTGGAGATGGTCGAGCTCCAGACTCACCCGTGGTACATCGGCTGCCAGTTCCACCCCGAGCTCCAGTCCCGGCCGACGCGGCCGCATCCGCTATTTGCCAGTTTCATCGGCGCCGCAGTTCAGGCTAAGGCTCCGTCGCGGAGCGGTCGCAAGCGCGCCCCCATTGAAACGGCGGAATAGCGTGGCCGAATTTTTCCCGGCGGACAAACTGTTCCTGATCGCGGGGCCGTGTGTCCTCGAGAGCGATGAGCTGAACCTGCGCGTCGGGGAGACTCTCGCACGCCTCGCCGAGAAAATACCGGGCGGCATTATCTACAAGGCCAGCTTCGACAAAGCCAACCGCTCCAACCGGAACGCGGCGCGCGGGCCGGGCTTGAGCGCGGGCCTCGACGCACTCGATCGAGTTCGCCGCGCTACTGGTCTCCCTGTTCTCACCGACGTTCACACTCCTGATCAGTGCGCGCCCGCCGCCAGTGTCGTCGACGTCCTGCAGATTCCCGCGTTTCTCTGTCGGCAGACCGACCTCCTCGAGGCCGCGGGCGCGACGGGGAAACCCGTCAACGTCAAGAAAGGCCAGTGGCTCCAGCCCGAGGGGATGAGGGGGGCGGTGCAGAAGATTCGCGGCGACACCAGCTCCAACGGCCGCTCGCGTGATCTTGCTGTGACAGAGCGCGGCACGTTCTTCGGGTACGGTGATCTCGTCGTCGACATGCGCTCCTTTACGCGGCTTCGTGAAGCGTGCGGAACGCCCGTGATCTTCGACGCGACTCATAGCGTCCAGAAGCCAGGGCAGGGGCCAGAGGGCGCGAGCGGAGGCGCACGCGAGTTCGTGCCGCTCCTCGCGATGTCCGCGATCGCAGCGGGCGCGCAGGGATTGTTCCTGGAAACCCATCCGGATCCCGACTGCGCGCCGAGTGACGGCCCCAACATGCTGCCGCTGTCGGAGATGGGCGCGCTCCTCGACCGCGCCGTCGATATCTGGCATCGCATCAATCAATGACCCGCAAGGATGTGGTGGAGCGCGGCCGCCGCGTTCTGCGCATGGAAATGGAGGCCCTCGCTGAGGCCGAGCGTCGCGTCGGGGATGATTTCGCGCGTGCGGTTGAAACCATCGCCCGGTGCGATGGCCGCGTCATCGTCTCCGGCGTTGGAAAGTCGGGGCTGATCGGTCGGAAGATCGCCGCCACCCTCACTTCCACCGGAACTCCTGCGAGCTTTCTCCATCCGGCAGACAGCGTCCACGGCGACCTCGGCATCGTCGGCGAATCCGACGTCGCCATTCTCATCTCCAAGAGCGGAGAGTCGTCTGAGGTCCTCGGACTCCTCGACCATTTGAAGCGTCTCGGGGTATGCACAATCGCGCTGACCAGCAACGTAAAATCGTCTCTGGCGCGGCACAGCGATGTAACCCTCGACGCGTGGGTCAAGGAGGAAGCTTGTCCGCACGATCTCGCTCCGACCACCAGTACGACAGTGGCACTCGCGCTGGGTGATGCGCTCGCAATCGCGCTGCTCGAGGAAAAAGGTTTTGACGCTGACGATTTCGCCAGGCTCCATCCCGGTGGCTCGATTGGCAAGAGACTTCTCACCCGAGTCTCCGACGTGATGGTGACCGACAACCTGCCCATCCTGCCGGAAGCGGCAACCATGCGCGAAGCAGTGGTACAGCTCGCCGAGCGCCGCGGGATCGCCATCGTTACGACGAAGAGCGGCGGTATCGCTGGCGTGATTACCACCGGCGACTTGTCGCGATTGATGGAGCACGAGGAGAATGTCTTCCCCATTCCGGTAGCGCGCGTCATGAACGGCAAGCCCAAGCTTGCCCGCGCCGACGAGCTCGGAAGCGCCGTGGTTTATCGGATGGAGACCCACGGCATCATCGCGATGCCCGTGCTCGACGCCGACGACCGCATCGTGGGTGTCATCCATCTCCACGATCTGATGCGCGCGGGCGTCGTTTGATGCGTGCGATTCTTTTGATCGTATTCGCTTCTGCCACGGTGGTCGCGTGCAGCTCCAAAAAGGAGCCGCCCGTTGCGACCCATTCACCGCTCGCCGATTCGGCCGATCAGGTGATGTTCAATGCGTCGTTCATGCTTACCGACAAGGGACTCGCCCGGGCGCAAATGCAGGGCGACACGCTTTACTTCTTCGAAGACAACACCCGGATCGAATCCGACAATCCGCATATCACCTTCTTCACTGCGACTGGTGCCAAGGACGCCGTCCTCACCGCGAAGCATGGCACGTCGAATACACGCACCAACAACATGATCGCCCGTGGCAACGTCGTCGTCGTCTCGGAAGACGGCCGGCGCCTTACGACCGAGGAGCTCATTTACAATCAGTTCAAGAACGAAATCTCGAGCGATAGCGCGTTCATTCTAACTGAGCCCGATCGACGTCTCGAGGGTGTGGGGTTCCGCTCAGATCCGAACATGAAGAACATTCAGATCCTCAAGGGCGCGAGCGGATTCGCGAGAGGCGTGTCCACCGAGGGACCGGCGCCGACTGGTCAGTCAGGCCCGACGCAGACTGGGCAGGGTCAGGTTTTTCGAGCCCATCCGGCGCCTTCGCCTCCAATCCGACCCGCGCCGGCGGCCTCCTCCACGCCAGCCGCGTCTTCCACACCGCCGATCCAACATTGAAAGCGCGGACACTTCTTCTGACGGCGTTCGCGTCGCTCGGTGCCACGCGCGCGACGAGTGCGCAGACTATTCCCCGCAGCTGCGATATCGAGCTGCCTCCTGGCACGTCGACCACCGCGAACATTCGGAGCACGCCTAGCGGGGCGAGAGTCACCTACCTCGGCCGAGGAGTCTTGGCGCGGTGCATCGGTCAGGGCAACACCCTGACCGCCGACAGCGCCGAGTACTACGAGTCCGAAGCGCGGCTTTACCTCGTTGGCCACGTTCACTACACCGAGCCCAGGGTCAGCGTCGACGCGCAGACGATGACGTACTACCAGAACGACAACCACCTGCACGCCGAAGGGAACGTCGTTGGAGTGCTCCCTAACGGAAGCATTTTTCGGGGACCGAGCGCCGACTACTATCGCGCCACCGTCGACCGTCCGCTCGCCCGCATGTACGGCCCGGGTCGCCCGACGGTCACGCTCGTCCAGAAAGACACCACCGGCCGCGGTCGGCCGCCGGACACCGCGCATGTCGTCGCGAACCAGATCAACATGATCGGTGACAGCCTCGTCTACGCCGCGGGCCGCGTTCAGATCACCCGACCTGACCTAACCGCGTCTGGCGACTCGGCGTTCATGGACAGCGGGTCGGAATTCGCTCGTCTGATGCGCGGGCCGTCGGTGCAGGGGAAGGGAAACCGCCCGTTCACGCTGACCGGCGAAGTCATCGACCTCTATTCCCACAACCGACAGCTCGAGCGCGTCGTGGCGACGCCGAAAGGCCACGCCCTGAGTCAGGATCTCGAGCTGGTCGCCGATTCCATCGACCTGCGAGTGCAGAACAACGAGCTCCAGCGCGCAATTGCCTGGGGTCCGACCCGCGCACACGCTGTCTCCCCGGAGCGGGAGATCGTCGCTGACTCCATTGACGCCATCATGCCCGGCCAGCGAATCCGCGAGGTCCGGGCATTGCGTAATGCGTACGCCGAAAGCACCCCGGACTCGGGGGTCATCTCGACCCAGCGAGACTGGATGCGCGGCGATACCATCATCGCCCGCTTCGACACTCTTCCAACCGGCGACACGACAGGGAAGCCGAAAATCCGTCAGATCGTCGCCGAGGGCCACGCCAGATCGTTCTACCAGATGAAGAGCTCGAGAGGGCCCGCCAACGAGCCGACAGTGAACTACGTCCGCGGGCGGGTGATCGACATCGCTTTCGCGGACCGGAAGGTCGCAACAGTTACCGTGTCCGAGCAGGCGGCGGGCGTGCTGATCGAGCCCGCCGAGGCGTCCTCGGCGACGACGCCCGCGGCCGGAACAAGCCCTCCATCCACAGGTCCTCGCCCAACCGGTACGGCTTCGCCTGGCAAGCCAGCTCCGACGAACACTCCGCCTCCGGCCGGCAAATCCCCGTCGCCGACCAAGCCACCCCCGGGAGTCCCGTGACGGGACCAGACGGGCTGCCCGACAGCATCCGAGCGTTATTCAGCGGCGCCTCACCCGCGGAGGAGCTGGATGGCTTTGCCCTTCACGCGATCGTCCGCGCCGCGGATGACGGTGGTGTGGCGCGCCTGCGTGACGTGGCGGCCAATTACCGCGAGGATTACCTCCGCGGCCTCCGGATGAAGGGTCGGGACGCTGAACGGGAAGCGGGTAGGCTCGGCCAGGATGAAGTGCGGAATTACCTCACGACTTCAATCCTGCCGCGGCTCGCGGAGCGGCGCGTCATTCTACCGCTGGACCGGGACCTCGAGAAGGACTCGGCCATGGTGCAGGTCTCGCCATCGCTCTGGAAGGACATTGCGCCCCATCGCGCCGAGTTCGCCGAAGCCATGCGCGAAACGGGGGAGCATTCGCGACTCGCGCTTTCCACCCCGCCGCGACCCACGATCATCAGCGGCAGCACGCTCGACGCCGAAGGTCTGACCAAGATTTATCGGGGCAGGAAGGTGGTGAACAACGTCGCCGTACACCTTCAACAGGGCGAGATCGTCGGACTCCTCGGACCCAATGGCGCCGGCAAGACCACCACTTTCTATATGATCGTGGGCCTCATTCAGCCGCTTTCCGGGCGAATTCTGCTAGATGGGGAAGACATCACGAAACTGCCGATGTACGAGCGGGCCCGACGAGGGATTGGTTATCTTTCACAGGAGCCTTCGATCTTCAGAAAACTGTCGGTCGAAGACAATATCCTGGCGATTCTCGAGACCTTGCCGCTCTCGTCCGCCGAGCGCTCGGAGCGGCTCGAGAAGCTGCTCGACGAGCTGAGCATCAAGCGGCTCCGCAAGAGCAAAGCATATGCGCTGTCCGGCGGAGAGCGGCGCCGGCTCGAGATAACCAGGGCGCTTGTCACTGACCCAAAGTTCATGATGCTCGATGAGCCGTTTGCCGGGGTAGACCCAATCGCAGTTCACGACATCCAGACAATCGTCGCCGGTCTGCGACACCGTGGGATCGGTGTCCTGATCAGCGATCATAACGTTGAACAGACGCTCGACATTGTAGACCGTGCATACATTATGTTCGATGGACAGGTGAACGTCTCCGGAACGGTCCGGGACCTCGTTTTCGACGACACGGTGGCAGACATCTATCTTGGTCCAACACTCACAGCCAGGCTCCGCGACAGATTCTCGCGCGGCAAAGAGGTCGTAGGTTGAAGCCCGGCCTCAATCAGTCGACCCAGCTCCGCCAGGAGCTAAAGATCAATCCACGCCTGTATCAGGCGATGGACCTCCTCTACATGCCGCTGCTCGATCTTCAGCAGCATCTCAAGCAGGAGCTGCTGAACAATCCTTTCCTCGACCTCGTCGAAGCCGAGGAAGAAGAGGAAGAGGAGCAGGAAGCCGAGGAGCCCGAGCAGACCCAGGCCGCGACGGAAGAGGAGCGCGCCGGAGAGATCGACTGGGAGGAGATCCTTCTCGATGGCTTCGACACCGCCGGCGGCCGCCGCGAGGAGCACGAGGAGCGGGAGTACTTCGAGCCGGTCACCGTCGCTACCCGCGATTTGAGCGATCATCTGCGCGACCAGGTGAGCTTGCTCGAGCTGTCACCGCGGCAGATGCTGCTCGCCGACGAGTTCATCGGAAACATCAACGACGACGGCTATCTCGCTTGCGGAGTTGAAGATATCGTCCGCGCCCTCAACGACGTCGTGAAAAAAACCGCTGAGGAAGCCGGCCGCGACATCGACGATTTGCCCCTCTATTCGGATGAAGAAGGTCAGAAGATGCTGGGCACCATTCAGGCGCTCGATCCGGCTGGCGTCGGCGCCCAGAATCTCCGGGAGTGCCTGCTGCTCCAACTCCGCGAGTCAGGCCTGGAGCAATCGGTTCCTTACCGCCTCGTCCGCGACTGCTTCGAGGAGCTGATCAACCACCGCTGGAGCGAGATCTCGAAGCGCTTCGGGATCAGCGCTACCGACGTCCAGAAGGCCGCCGACGAGATCGCAAAGCTGGACCCCAAGCCTGGCCTGCAGTTCGGCTCCCGCGACGACAACTACATCATCCCCGACCTCATTGTCGACAAGATCGATGACAGGTACCACGTCTTTCTCAACGACGCAAATCTTCCGCGACTCAAGCTGAGTCGAGCCTACCAGGAGATCGCGCGCGACAAGAAGAAGTTCGATGGCGAGAACAAGGAGTTCATCTCCAACAAGCTGAATTCGGCGAACTGGATGATCCAGGCGATCGAGCAGCGCCGGCAGACAATGCTCAAGGTGATGAACTACATCGTCGAGCGGCAGCGGGATTTTTTCGAGAAGGGAATCCAGCACCTCAAGCCGCTCACGCTGCGCGAAGTCGCGGAAGTGATCAACATGCACGAGTCCACCGTCAGCCGCGTCACCAACGAGAAGTTCGTGCAGACCCCGCGGGGCGTTCTTCCACTCAAGTTCTTCTTCTCGTCCGGACTGGCCACCTCCGACGGCGAGGACGTCTCGGCGCGCGGCATCAAAGCCCAGCTCCAAAAGCTCGTCCAGGAAGAGGATCCCAAGCACCCGCTTACCGATCAGGCAATCGTCAACATTCTGCGTGAGAGCGGGGTGCAGATAGCGAGGCGTACAGTCGCCAAGTATCGCGATCAGTTAGGCGTTCTTTCGGCCCGGATGCGCAAGCGCGTATGACCTCGGCTTCGCAGGCTGACGCGGCGCAACGCTTTAAGAGCGGCAGTCCGCTTCAGCCTGCGATGAGCCGACCCGATGTCAGCGTCCTCGTCCCGGCCAAGGACGAAGCAGAGAATCTGCCGCTGTTCATGAAACAGGCGCGCGATACCTTCGCAGCGAGCTCCCGTCAGTTCGAAGTGATTGTCGTCGACGATGGCTCGGTGGATGATTCATGGGCCGTCTTGCAGCGACTCGCCTCCGAATATCCGTTCCTCAAGCCGGTGCGTCACGGCGCCCGCCGCGGGATAGCCGATGCATTGCGAACGGGTTATCTCCACTCGCGCGGCGAAGTCCTGGTGTTTTATCCGGCGGATCTTCAGTACAAGCCGGAAGACATCCCGCGACTGGTCGATCCGATTCTGGACGGCAAATCCGACATCGTCACTGGCTACAAGGAAGGCCGCAAGTACGAGAAGGCTTTTGTCTCCAATATCTACAACGGCCTCAGCCGGTCGCTGTTCAAGGTAAACGTTCGCGATCTCAACTCCGTGAAAGCATATCGGCGGGAAGTGATGGACAGCCTGCCCAATCGCCCCGACTGGCACCGCTACATGGTGGTGATGGCCGCGGCGCAGGGCTTTTCAGTCTCGGAGGTGCCGGTGCCGCTTCATCCGAGGAATGCCGGGAAATCCAAATTCGGAATCGGACGCATCCCGGTCGGCGTGCTCGACATGCTCGCCGTCTGGTTCGAGCTGCGCTTCGCGCGCAAGCCGCTGCTGCTGTTCGGCCTGCTGGGTGCAGTGTTGTTCATCATTGGCGTGATCGTAGGTATCGTCGCCATTCTGTGGCGGGTGATCGGCGGAGTCGGCTTCCGGCCGCTGGTGAATCTGGTCGAGACCTGCGTGATCGTCGGAAGCATCTTCTTCGCGACTGGATTGCTTGGAGAAATGATCGCTGCCCAGCGCGCGGAGCTCACCCAGCTTCGCTCGCGGCTCGATGAGCTCTCGCGGGAGCGCGACACCACGGCCGGATCCTGATCGCGTGAACGTCTTGTTCCTCACGCACTCCTTCCCGCGGTCGGAGGGCGACGCGGCGGGATCGTTCATTCTGCGTCTGGCGGTCGCGCTGCGCGACGAGCACGTCAAGGTACGGGTAGTTGCCCCCGCCGCGCCCGGTCTGGCGGCCTCGGAAGAGATCGAAGGAATCAGCGTCGATCGCTTTCGCTACGCCCCACGCCGTTATGAGCGGCTCGCGTACACCGGGAACATGGCGAGCGACGTCGCAAGCTCCTGGACCGCGAAGCTCGCGTTGGTAGGGTTTCTCGGATCCGATTTCGTCCACGCCGTGCGTGCGCGTCGGAACTTCGAGCCCGAGGTCGTCCACGCCCACTGGTGGTTTCCGAACGGCGTCGTCGGGACCTGGGTTGGAGGCATGGCGCACATCCCCCTTGTGACGACGCTGCACGGAACCGACGTAAGACTGGCGCGCACCATCGGCGTCGCAAAGCCGTTGTTTGCCCACGTTCTCAAGCACTCCGCGGCAGTGACGACGGTTTCACGCTGGCTCAAGGAAGAAACTGAAGCGCTCGCTCCGGGCGTGCGGCCGGAAGTCGCCCCAATGCCGGTGGCGACCGAGCTGTTCGAGCCGCCGTCGTCGCGCGACAGCCGGACTCTGCTTTTCGTCGGCAGACTGAACCAGCAAAAAGGGCTTCACCACTTGCTCCACGCGATGGCAGGAATGAAATCACAGGCCGAGCTCGAAGTAGTTGGAGACGGGCCCGATCGCGATGCACTGAAGGCCCTCGCCAAGGAGCTGGGGATCTCTTCGCGGGTACGGTGGCGGGGTCAGGTCACGCAGTCCGAGCTCGCACCTTTGTATCAGCGTGCAGCCGCCGTCGTGCTGCCGTCGGTGGAAGAGGGACTGGGACTGGTCGCCGTCGAGGCACTGCTGTGCGAGACACCCGTGATCGCGTTCGATTCAGGCGGCCTTCGCGATGTGATCCAGAACGAGAAAACCGGCCTGCTGGTGAAGCCGGGTGATCGCGCTGCGCTGGCCCGCACCCTCGACGACGTTCTCGCGCGCGACGGACGTGGCAGCGATCTGGGAAAGGCTGGTAGGCTCTACGCCCTCTCCACCTTCGCGCCGGAGTCCGCCGCCAGGCGCTACGCCGAGATCTACCGACAGGTACTTGCCCGTAACGCGTCGTAGTCTCTTCAGGGTTGCGCAGTGGATATTCGCTGCCGCGGTGCTGTTCTTCGCGGCGCGGTCGCTGGCCAGCCAGTGGGGAAGCTTCGAATCACGCTTCACCCACATCCAGTTTGGATGGCGCTCGATCTCGCTCGCGACGCTGGTGGTGCTCGTCACCTACGCGCTACTCATCGAGGGCTGGCGACGAATACTGATGGCGTGGGATTCGACGCTGCCGTTCAATGATGCCGCGCGGATCTGGTTTCTCTCCAACCTCGGCAAGTACGTACCTGGAAATATCTGGTCGCTGACGGCGATGGGTGTGATGGCCCGGCGACGGGGACTGTCCGCGCTCGCCGCGGCCGGGTCGTCTGTGCTGATGCAGACCGTTAGTCTCGCCACGGGTGCCGCTATCGTCATGGTCACGGGAGCCAAGCTCCTCGGTGAGCCGCTGCTCGTCGGCGCGGCAGCAATACTTCTGCTGGTGCTTCTGTTGCTTGCGCCGCGGTTCCTGCCACCCGCCGCCAGCTGGGTCGGCAAATTGATTGGCCGGGAGATCCTTCCGCCGACGATCCCACGTGCCAGCGTTTGGACGGCCGCCGTGGCAAGCGCGCTCTCCTGGCTCTTTTACGGCGTCGCCTTCGAGCTGTTCGTCCGCGGCTTACTGGGTTCCGCTGCTGGCGAACTCTCCTCGTACATCGCAGTTTACACCGCCGCGTACCTCCTCGGTTTCATCTCGCCGATCGCGCCGGCTGGTCTGGGCGTGAGGGAGCTTACACTCGCCGCATTCATGACCCAGCTCGGGCTTGCGAACGAAGCCGACGCCGCTCTGGTTGCCATCGCAGCGCGCCTTTGGCTGACGATCGTCGAGCTGGTGCCGAGTGGGTTGTATATTGCTGCCGGCGCAACGAGAAAGTCATTACCACACTGACGAACATGGCCAGGCGCGAAAGGACTCCGATCCGAACGACTGCGACTTCTGCACCGACACCCGCGGCGCTTCCAGCGCCGCGCTTCGCGTCCGCGTGGGCCGCGCTCGTGTACGCCGTGGCGACGCTGACTCTCGCCTATCCCGCGCTCGCCGGGAAGTTCCTGGTCAACCCGCACAGCGATCAATACATCGCTGGATTTGCATTCAGGGATTTTGCCGCCGCGACTTTGCGGACGGCGGGACATTTCCCGCTCTGGAATCCGTACTTGTTCGGGGGCATGCCGTACGTCGCCGCGATGCACGGCGACATCTTCTATCCCACGTTCCTGCTGCGGATGATCATGCCGACCGACGTCGCGATGACGTGGGGGTTCATCATCCACATCTTCCTCGCCGGCTTCTTCACCTACGTTTTCCTGCGCGGGCTCGATTACGGGTTTTTCGGGTCAGTGGTTGGTGGGCTCGCGTACATGATGAGCGGGCAAATCGCATCATCAGTCTCGCCCGGCCATGATGGAAAGCTCTTCGTCAGCGCGCTCTTCCCGCTCGCGCTTTGGCTGCTTCATCGCGGAATCAGGGAAGGGAAGAACTGGAGCTGGGGCGCCTTTGCGCTCATAGTCGGGCTGTGCGTGCTGAGCCCACACCCGCAGCTCCTGCAGTACATGTTGCTCACCTCGGGTGCGTATGCCCTTTTTCTCGCGTTCGCTACGCTCGAGGGTGGCCGGCTGCCGCGCGATGCAGCCGTGCGTCGTTTGGGTGCCGCGCTCATCGCTGTTCTGATTGGACTGGCGATCGGAGCAGTGCAGTACCTGCCCGTGCGCGAGTACGTAAAATGGTCGCCGCGCGCCGGCGGACTCGGTGACTACGCGGCGGCGACGTCCTACGCGTGGCCGCCCGAAGAATTGCTCAACGCATATCTGCCGCAGTTCTCGGGGATGCTCGACAACTACTGGGGCCGCAACGGGATCCATCTCCACAGCGACTACGTCGGAGTGGTGGTCCTGATTTTGGCGGGTGCGGCATTTCTCGGCTTGCGGGCCGATCCCCGCCGCAAGCAGATCATTTTCTGGACGTCGGCGCTCATCGTCTCGGTTCTATGGTCGCTCGGCAGCGCGACACCGTTTTATCACATCCCGTACGCGCTTATTCCCGGTACGAAATTTTTCCGCGCGCCGGCTACCATCTTCTTTGTCGGCACGCTGGCGATCGGACTGCTCGCGTGCGCGGGAACCGAGCGCTTTCTGCAGCTGCGCGTCAGTCGCAAATACATGGTTGGGTGGTTGATTGCTGGCGGAGTGATCGCGGTCCTCACCTCGGTCGGCGCGCTCACCAATATCGCGGAGTCATTTGCCGATCCCCGCGCCTTCGACCGGGTGCAAGCGAATCGCGGGGCGCTCTTCCTGGGCGCGTGGCGCTCCTTTGCGTTCGTCGTGATGGCGTTCGCGGTCTGGTACGGCTTCACGCGCAATAAGCTCAGCATCCGTTTGACCGCGTGGTCGATAGCGCTCCTGGTAGCAGTCGATCTCTGGTCGATCGAGCGGCTCTATTGGATGTTCTCCGAGCCGGCGAAAACCATTTACGCCACGGACCCGATCGTCGACCTCCTCAAGCGCGAGCCGCAGCCCGTGAGAGTCCTGGCATTTCCGGTGCGCCAGACTCGCGGCCCCGATGCCTTCCTTGGCGGCGACGCCCTCATGTCACACGGCGTCAGGGAGGTCCTCGGCTACCACGGCAACCAGATCGGCCGCTACAACGAGCTCGTCGGCGCAAATTCCGACGACAATCGGCTCTTCTCACCGAACGTGTTGGCGCTCACCAACACCGGCTATTTCCTGACGAACATTCCCGAGCTTCCGTTTATCGGCAATACGACGAAAGTGAAGGGACCGGTCGTCAACGCGGCCGGAGACACGACGTACCTCTATCGGGTCAATCAGGACAACCCGTATTCATGGGTGACCCCGGTCGCGGTCAAGGCGCCCGACGATCAGGTCCTCGCAACTGTTCTCAACCCCAGATTTGACGTCAAGCGCGCCGCACTGTTCGATCCTTCGGCCGACGTCGCCGGCGCCAGTGCCATCCAGGCACTGCCAGCGCCGCTACCCATTACGACCTCCGTCCGGAGTTACGCGCCGGGAAGCGTAAAGATCGATCTCAGCGCGCCCGCTCCTGCCGGTGCCTCGCTCATCGTATCGGAGAACTATTATCCGGGCTGGCTCGCCTCCGTTGACGGAAAGCCGGCGAGGCTCGGCCGCGCCGACTACTCGCTCATCGGCGTCGAGCTGCCGGCGGGCGCCCGGTCGGTCGATCTCAACTTCACCAGCCCCGCCTATCAGCAGGGAAAGATCGTCACTTGGATCGCCATCCTGATCGGAGTGGTGATGCTGGCCGCTGGGACGTGGAGCGATCGGAGACGACTTGCCTGATCGAGCGCTCGTAATCGTTCCGACTTACAATGAGCGCTTCAACATTGCCCGATTGATTCCGGCGATTCTGGCCCAGGATCCTTCGCTCGAGGTGCTCGTGGTCGACGACTCATCCCCGGACGGCACCGGCGATGTGGTCGACGGAATCGCCGCCAATAACAATCGGGTCAACATCATCCACCGGTCGGGGAAGCTGGGGTTGGGGACCGCCTACATCGCCGGGTTCCGTTGGGCCCTGGAGCGGCGGTACGACCTCGTTTTCGAGATGGACGCCGACTTCTCCCACAACCCGGAACGCCTGCCCGAGTTCCTGGCCACCATCAGGGAAGCCGACGTCGTGCTCGGATCACGCTACCAGAACGGTCACGTAAACGTCGTGAACTGGCCAATGAGCCGACTCTTTCTGAGCTACGCGGCCAACATCTACGCGCGGGCGGTCACCGGTCTGCCCATCTTCGACACCACCGGCGGCTTCAAGTGCTTCCGTCGGAACGTACTTGAATCGATCGATCTAAACTCCGTAAAATCCAACGGTTATGCCTTCCAGATTGAGATGTCTTATCGGGCCTGGAAGCGGGGATTTCGTCTCGTCGAGATCCCGATCATTTTCGTCGATCGAACCGAGGGCGAGAGCAAGATGTCCAAGAAGATCGTCCGCGAGGCAATCTGGATGGTCTGGCGTCTGCGCTGGTGGAGTCTGACCGGGAGGATCTGATGGCCGCCGACGCCGAAGGCCAGCGCTTCTACAAGATGACTGGGTCTGGCAACGACTTCGTCGTGTTCAATTCGACCGGCGAAGCGGCTACGCACCTGGAGACCGCCGACGCAATCCGGTCGCTGTCGGCGCGCGGTACCGGGGTCGGCGCGGACGGGGTGGTATTCGTGGAAAAGGCTGGGGAAGCCGAGATCCGGATGCGGTACTATAACAGCGACGGCTCCGAGGCTGCCCTTTGCGGTAATGCCAGCTTGTGCAGCACCCGTCTGGCGGTCCAGCTGGGACTCGCCCGCGCCGGCGGATTTACCCTGCACACCGCGGCCGGCGCCCTCAAGGCCAGAATCCGGGACGGCCTGCCCGAAGTCGACCTCGAGCCGGTGCGGGAAGTGAGATCCGACGCCAGCGACCTCGGCGTCCGACCTGGCGAACGGCGGCTGGCCTATGCGCTCGTTGGCGTGCCCCATGTCGTGGTGGAGATCCCCGATATTGAGTCCGCCGATGTCGCGGGACGAGGACCCGAGCTGAGGCACCACCCAAAGCTTCGCGACGGAGCGAACGTCAACTTCGTCGCCCGTCGACCCGACGGCTCTTTCGCGTATCGTACCTATGAGAGGGGAGTAGAGGACGAGACCCTGGCGTGCGGGACCGGCGCCGTGGCGACCGCCATAGCGCTCACCGACTGGGGCGAATCCACCAGCGAAACGACCCTTTGGACCCGGTCTTCGTTGCCGCTCACGGTCACTCTGAAACGCCAGGGTGACGCCTGGCTGCCATCTCTCCGCGGCGAGGGCCGGATCGTGTTCGAGGGCGTTCTGCGCGAGCTCGACTGACAGTCTGGCGCTGCACGGTCCAGCTACTGTCCTTGGCGGCATAGCTTAACCATTTTCTCAATCTGGTCCCGTAAATCCGCCCGTAGCAGGGCGTTGGAGGCGGTTTAGGTGGAGAGTGAAGACTTTCTCCACAATTAACCACAGTGGTTGGTTTACATAATCTATCTTATACGCATATGTCAGCCACGAGCCCTGCCATCGTTGTTGGCGTCTCTCGAACCAATGGGTGAGGTGCTCTATACGACCAGTTCACTCCGTCGAATTGCGCGAACCGGACGGATAAAAAAAAAGGAGCCGCGTAAGCGACTCCTCCAAGCGGAATCAGCGGAATCAGTTGAACGTTGCTCAGGTCGACATTGGCTTCGCTTCGAGCTCGCCGAGTCTGACCTTGGCTTCGGCCGACAAAGGATTGGTCTCGTCCTTGGCCAGCTCGGTCCAGATCCCTTTTGCCAGGTCGGTCTTTCCCGCAGCGGTATAGTTGCGGGCAGCATCTGCCTGGTATTCTGCCTTGTCAGCCGGAAACCGGGTGACCTTGGCTGCCGTCTCGTACTGTTGAGCTGCCGAATTATAGTCCTTGAGCTCCTCGTAACCCCCAGCCTCGACGACATGGACAGATGCCTTAAAGTCGTCCGGAACGTCGCCCTCGGCCTTCTTTAGAGCGTCGATCCCTTCCTTGAATTTCTTCTGCTCGTAAAGGACCTGGGCAAGGGCGATTGCCGCCTGCGCCCCGCCCTGGGTTCCCTCGTACCGCGTCACGACCTTCTGCAGGTCGGAGGCAGCAAGTGGAAGGTTCCCTGCCGAGGCAGCTTGCCGAGCCTGATAGAAAGCCGCTTCGGCGCGTTGGCTCTTTATCGTCTGCGAGCGCTCGTAGAACCAGATCCCGCCGGCAATCACCACAATGGCAACCGCGGCCCAAGTGATCTCACGCTTGTGGAGCATGAACCACTCGGTGAGGTTATCCTCGTCGGCTCCACGGCGTCGGGTTGAAGCGTTCGGTGATGTCATTCGATGTGTTTTAAGGTAGAATCAGGTGAAGTGCCCCCGGGGTGACTCGAACACCCGGCCAACGGTTTAGGAAACCGCTGCTCTATCCACCTGAGCTACGGGGGCG
>Ga0070664_100002081_pt1 | contig 15990 bp, 15 predicted proteins | sample KBSC73metaG_FD_65863 | JGI IMG/M metagenome (GOLD analysis project Ga0070664, IMG submission 65863) | Corn rhizosphere microbial communities from Kellogg Biological Station, Michigan, USA - KBS C7-3 metaG | ecosystem: Host-associated > Plants > Roots > Rhizosphere > Soil ... | reverse complement strand
CCGGCACCGGCAAGTCGGCGCTCGCGCTGTGCGCCGGCCTCGAGACCGTGATGGAGCGCCGGCAGCACAAGAAGGTCGTCGTGTTCCGCCCGCTGTTCGCAGTCGGAGGTCAGGAGCTGGGCTACCTGCCCGGCAGCGAGTCGGAGAAGATGTCGCCCTGGGGCCAGGCGGTCTTCGACACCCTCGGCGCCGTGACCAGCGCCGACGTGATCGACGAGATCCTCGACCGCGGGATGCTCGAGGTGCTGCCGCTGACGCACATCCGGGGCCGTTCGCTGCACGACGCGTTCGTGATCGTCGACGAGGCGCAGTCACTGGAGCGCAACGTGCTGCTCACCGTGCTCTCCCGCATGGGCGCGAACTCCAAGGTCGTGCTCACCCACGACGTGGCCCAGCGCGACAACCTGCGCGTCGGACGCCACGACGGCGTGGTCGCGGTGGTCGAGCGCCTCAAGGGGCACCCGCTCTTCGCGCACGTGACGCTGACCCGTTCCGAGCGGTCCCCGATCGCTGCTCTGGTCACCGAGATGCTGGAGCACGTGACCATGTGACCAGCACCCGGCCGGCCGCGCGCGAACGCGTGCGACCGGCCGGGGAATCGGGTCCACCGCGTGTGACGTGCGTCTCGGTAATTGCATCGTCAACTTGCACATGTCCGATTTGTGCGCCATGGTGGTCCCTCTTCCCTGGCGCCCGAGCGCCGCATGACGGTCCCCTGTCGTCAATCCGAGAGTCCCTGTCTTGCCCGAGAAGTACGCCCCGAAACACCGGAGCGCACCCCCCAGGCGTGTCCGCACGGGCGCCCGCAACGCGGTGTATTACTCCGGTGTCGCCGTGGTCGCGACCGGTCTGTCGGTCGCCGGCGGCCTCTCCGCCAAGGGCGGCGGCGCACCCGTCGACGGTGCCGCAGTCAAGCTGTCCTCCGGAAAGAGCCAGATCAGCGACGCCGACCTCGCCGAGCGCGAGCAGTCCGCCTCCCGCTCGACCGGCGACCGGCGCCAGCAGGCCGACTCGTTGAAGGCCGCGGCGCTCGCCGACACGACCGGGGTCGCGGTGACCAAGTCCGAGGACCTCACCCAGGCGGACCCGAAGACGCTCGCCAAGGCGCTGATGCCGCTCTACGGCTTGAGCACCGCGCAGTTCAGCTGCGTCGACAACATCTGGGAGCACGAGTCGCGCTGGAACGTCCACGCGGACAACCCGTACTCCTCGGCCTACGGCATCCCGCAGGCGCTGCCCGGTTCGAAGATGTCCTCGGCCGGTCCCGACTGGCAGAACAACGCGGAGACGCAGATCCGCTGGGGTCTGAACTACATCAAGGAGCGCTACGGCTCCGCGTGCGCCGCCTGGTCGTTCAAGCAGGCGCACGGCTGGTACTGAGCCCCGAGCTCAGGTCGTCTCCCGTCGCCGGCGGTCCGGCGGGCACGAGGTCGCACAACGACGCGCGCAGCGGTGAGCTGCCGCTGACCGGGTCGCTGGGGGCCTGTCGCAGCACCAGGTTGAGGTTGACCCCGCCGATCTCGTAGGGATCCGACGAAGCGAGACCGAGCTCGTCGCAGCCCTGCGACCAGCCGTGCTGGGCACAGACCACTCCAGGGTCGAGGCCGGCATTGAGCTTGGCGCGGGCGCGCACCGCACCGTACGGCGTGGTGATGCGCACCCAGTCGCCGGCGCTGATCCCGCGGGCCGCTGCGGTGTCGGGATGCACCTCGACCTGCGGGTCGGGCGCGGCACGTCGTAGCTCGGCGACCTGACGATGCTGGGTCTCGCAGTAGCGCAACGACTTGGCACACGTGAGCACCAACGGGAACTCTGCGGCGAGGTCGGGTCGCGACCGGGGGCTGAGCGGCGGCTCGACGTACGTCGGCAACGGCGGCTGGCCCTGTGCCGCCATCGCCTCGGAGTACAGCTCGACCAGCCCGGTCGGCGTCCTGAAGCCGGCGCGCTCGTGCTTGCGGAGAACGGTCGTGAGGTCCAGGGAGATGCCGCGGGGTTCGGCACGCAGCGCTTCGAGGGTGAGGCCGCTGGGCGCGAGCTGGTGGCGCCAGGCGGCGTCGATGTCGCCGTCCCAGAAGTGCTTTCCCAGGCCGAGCCGCTCGGCGAGGGCGAAGACGATCTGCACGTCCGACCGGGCCTCCCCCCGTGGAGCCACGACGGGTTGGCGCAGCTGCACGTGCGCTTCGGCCTCCTGGCTGACCTCGAACCCGATCCGCAGCGCCTCGGTCTCGAACGGGCTCGCCACCGGCAGCACGATGTCGGCCAGCGCGCCGGTCGGGCTCGGGAAGATGTCGGCGTGCACGAAGAAGTCCAGGGAGGCGAGTGCGTCGCGCACGCGGGCACTGTCGCCGTGGGCCATCACGAAGTTGGCGCCGAAGTTCACCAGCGCCCGCGCGCGGTACGGCCGGTGCTCGAGGGCCGCGGTGTAGAAGTCCTCGCCAGTGACGAACTCGAACCGGGCCGGCCCGAGCGGGCGGTCCTGGACTCCGATCGTCCGGGCCCGCTGCTGCTCGCCGAGCAGGTCCCAACCGTCGACGGGATTGCTGGGCACCGGCGTGAACAGCACGTTGCCACCCGGCACGTCCAGGCAGCCGGTCAGCGCGTAGAGGACGTTGACGGCGCGGATGATCTGCGTCGTGTTGGCGTGCTGCTCCAGTCCGCTCCAGGTGTAGAACGCCACCGGGCGTGAAGTCCACAGCGTGCGCGCGGTCTCCACGATCTCGGCAGCCGGGACCCCGGTGACCGACTCGGTCTCCTCGGGCGTCAACGCCTCGCAGTGCCGCCGCAGGCACTCGAGCACGGGACGGCAGCGGACCGACCCGGCCATGGTCGGCACGTCGAAGACGCCCTCGAGCGCGAGGTCGGCGCGGACGATGTCGTGTCCCGGTGCGGCCGGATCGACGACGACCGGGGCGGACGCGGAAAGGTCCCAGGCGACGTAGGCCGCACGGTCGGCGTGCTCACGCTCGGGCTGGGCCAGCTCGTCCGCCCGGAGGAGCCGGCCGTCGTCCTCGCGCACGAGGAGCGGCGCGTTGGTCCAGCGCCGCACGAACGCCTCGTCGTACCAGCTGTGCTCCAGCAGCACCCGGACCAGGCCCAGCGCCAGGGCGGCGTCGGTGCCGGGACGGACCTGCAGCCAGTGCTCGGCCTTGCTGGCCAGACCGGTGCGCCGCGGGTCGACCACCACGAGGCGCGCGCCCCGGTTCACCGCGTCGACGGTCGCGGTCGCGTGGACCAGGCGGGAGACCGAGGGGTTGTAGCCCCAGTACAGGATGCAGCCGGCCCGCTCGAGGTCCGGCATGAAGGCACCCGGCACCGGCGCCCCGAAGGTGTACGCCGAGGCCATGAACCGGCCCCACCCGCACAGCTCCATCGAGCAGACGAAGTTGGGCGTGCCGAACGCCCGGCGCAGTCGCATGATCCAGTCGACGGAGTCGCTCAGCGCCGAGGTCGACGGGGAGGCGGAACCGAACACGACCGCCTCCGGACCGCTCTCGGCGGCGATCTCCCCGAGCTTCGCGGCGATCGTGTCCAACGCCTCGTCCCAGCTGATCTGCACCCACCCGGGGTCGTCGGCTCCCTTCGGGTTGGTCCGGCGAAGCGGGTGGAGCAGACGATCCGGGTGCTCGACGATGCGCGGCGCGGCCTTGCCCTTCACGCAGACCGCGCGGCCCGTCGGATGGGCGGGGTCAGGACCGATCGCCAGCAGCCGGCCGTCGCTCACGGTGGCGGTCGCCCCGCAGCGCGAGACGCACAGCGCACAGAAGGTTGCCACCTGATCAGCACGCTCGGCGGACATGGCGCCTCCCACGACAACTTGCTCGATCGGCACCTCGAGTCTAGGTATCCAGCGCGGGGTTGTCCCGCCCCACGAGCAGCGGAGACGGCCCCGGCGAGCTGGAGGGACGGCGCGTCCTCGGGCAAGGTCCGTGCACCTAGGGCAGGTTCACGGCGCTGGGAGCCGCGTCTGGCCGTCGCTCATCTCTGGGCGAGCTGCCAGACCCCCGGTGTCCCCTTGGTCATCAGTCCCTCCGCAATGAGGGACGCCCGAGCACGGCGGGCTGCGTAGCGCCAACGCAGCTCGCCTTCCGGTGTCGTCTCGCTGTCGGCCGGCAGCAGCCGGTCCTCGGCGAGGATCTCCAGCTCCAGGAAGACGTCCTCGTTGTCCAGCTCGCCACCGGCCTGGGCCAGCACCTCGAGGATGAGCGGCTTGAAGACCTCCGGCGGGGTCCACCGCCGGTGCACGGCCCTCGCCGGCCTGGCGGGGGTGCTGGCGGGGGTGGCGGCGGGGGTGCCGGCGGACGGGCGGGCCGAGCTGGTCGTCCGCTTCCGAGGCTTGGGCGGCGCGGCCACGGCCTTCGGCGGCGGAGGCGGCATGCCGTGCACGCACTGGCTGCGGGGCAGATCACAGAAGTCGCAGTAGTCGTCGGACGCGTTCATCGTCTCCAACCCTAACCAGCCAGGAGCCTGTTGCGTACGGCGCGTGACCCGCCTGGTCACGCCGGCTGGCCGGCACGGCGCTGCGCGGCGCTCCTTGCCGATGCCGCATGCTTGGGGCACTGCCGCCGCGATGCCTCGGTCAGCCCCGAGGTCGACAAGGAGAAGCACCATGGACCCCGTCAGGATCGGGCTGGTCGGCTACGGCTTCGGTGGGCGGTACTTCCATGCGCCGCTGATCTCCTCGGCCGCCGAGTGCGACTTCCTCGGCGTCGTCACCACGTCGGGCGAGCGCCGGGCCCTGGTCGCCGCCGACCACCCGGAAGTGGCTGCGTTCGACTCGCTCGAGGCGCTCGCCGCGGCCGGCGCGGAGGCGGTCACCATCTCCACGCCGGCCGACACGCACTCCAGGCTCAGCGACCAGGCGATCGAGCTCGGGTTGTCGGTGGTCTGCGACAAGCCGTTCAGCCTCGACCCCGCCGCGGCCCGCCGTACCGTCGATCTCGCAGCGGAGCGCGGCGTCACCCTGAGCCCCTACCAGAACCGGCGCTGGGACTCCGACTTCCTCACCGTGCGCGCGCTGGTCGAGGACGGCACGTTGGGCGAGGTACGCCGGCTGGAGTCCCGGTTCGAGAGGTACTCCTCCAGGGGTCCGGGGGCCGCGGGCGGCGGAACCCTTCTCGACTTCGGCGCACATCTCGTCGACCAGGCTCTGTCGCTCCTCGGGCCGGTGGAGAGCGTGCATGCCGAGAGCAGGCGCCGCGACACCGGGCTCGACGACGACGTGTTCGTCGCGCTGTGGCACGCGAACGGCGCGATCTCGCACCTGTGGGGCAGCTTCAGCCAGCACGCGCCCGGACCACGGTTCCGGGTCACTGGCTCGAAGGCTTCGCTGGTCCTCACGACCGGCGACACCCAGGAGGACATGCTGGTCACCGGGGCCAGCCCTGCGACCACCGGCACCTGGGGCAGGGAGGCCGCTTCGGAGCTCGACCGGGTGTTCACGGCTTCGTCCTCCCGCGCGATCACGCTGGTGCCCGGCGCCTGGGACACCTACTACCCGACCTTCGCCCGCGCCGTGCGCGGCGAGGGCGCACCGCCGGTCGACCCCGCCGATGCCGTGGCGACCGCGGAGGTGCTCGAGGCGGCTCGGATCAGCGCGGCAAGCGGCACCTCGGTCCGTCCGGGAGGCCAGGTCAGCTGACCTCCTTCCACGGGTCGTGCTCGGCGAGGATCCGGTCGACGCGCGCCTGGTCCAGGCGGGTGACCACGTGCTGGGTCTCCTGCGCGTCGCGCACGCACTTGGCCAGCGTGAACGCCGAGGTCGTCAGGAACAGCGTGCCGAGGGCGAGGAACGCCTTGGGCCACGGATCGGCCGGCAGGTAGTAGACCGCGATCAGCATCGTGAACAGCGCGATGCCGAAGGCGATGGCCGCCTGGGCGTAGAAGGCGGAGGAGTTCTTGGCAGGGATCGGAGTGTCCATGCCAAGAACTGTGCTGCCGGGGCGGCGACTCGACATCAGCACGCGTACTCAGATTCACTGCCGCCTGTGAGCTCGTGGTCGGCGCCCGCAGCGGTCGCGGTCCAGGACCGGCTGTTCCGCGCGCTCGCGGTGCTGCGCGGCATCGTGCTCGTCAACGCCGTCGCTCTCGACCTCTACCGCGCCGGCAACTTCAACCACCCCCGTGCGGCAGCAGCCTGCGTCGCGGCCATGGTGCTCTGGACCGGCTTCGCCACCTGGGCGTACGCCGACCCGCGCCGGCGTACCTTCTTGCTCCTGGCCGCCGACCTGGGACTCGCCCTCACGCTGCTGCTCCTGACTCCCGTGGTGAAGGGAGCCGACTTCCACGCCACCGTTCCCGGCTTCTGGGTGATGGCCGCGCTGCTCGCCTGGGCGATCCGGTACCGGTGGGTCGGCGGGCTCGTTGCCGGCCTCCTCCTGGCCGGGGTCGACCTGTCCCTGCGTCACCAGGTGCGGCAGTCCGACTACGGCAACGCCTTCCTGCTGGTCATCGGCGGACCGATCGTCGGGTACATGTGCGCGTCCTTGCAGCAGATGGCGACCGATCGCGAGATCGCCGAACGCTCCGCCGCGATGGCCGCCGAGCGCGCGCGGCTCGCTCGGGTCGTGCACGACGGGGTGCTGCAGGTGCTCGCGCTGGTCCAGCGGCGGGGGCGTGAGCTCGGCGGGGAGGCGGCCGAGCTGGGCCGGTTGGCTGGGGAGCAGGAACGCGAGCTCCGCGCGCTGATCCGCGCGCAGGACGCGGTCACGACCCGAGCGGCCGACACGGTGGACCTGGTCACCGAGCTCGGCAAGCTCGAGCGGTCGGGCAGCGTCACGGTCTCCGCGCCTGCCGACGCGGTCGAGCTGCCGGCCACGACCGTGCGCGAGCTGCTCGCCGCGACGCGTGCCTGCCTGGACAACGTCCGGATCCACGTGGGCGAGGCGGCTCCGGCCTGGGTGCTGCTGCAGGCCTTTCCGGACCGCGTCGAGCTGTCGGTGCGTGACGACGGGCCCGGCATCCCGGCCGGCCGCCTCGTCGAGGCGGAGACGCAGGGCCGGCTCGGCGTCGTGCAGTCCATCCGCGGCCGGATCGCCGACCTGGGCGGCACCGCCGAGCTGGTGACCGGACCGCACGGCAGCGAGTGGGAGCTCGTCGTCCCCCGATCTGAAGGTCCCCTGTCCTAGTGTCGTCGCGATGAACGAGCCCGACGGATCCGCACCTCTGCGCGTGATGGTGGTCGATGACCACCCGCTGTGGCGCGACGCTGTCGAGCGCGACCTCACCGCGGCCGGCCTGGACGTGGTCGCGGTGGCCGCTGACGGGCGCGAGGCGCTGGCCCGGTTCCCGGCGGCACGGCCCGACGTGGTGGTGCTCGACCTGCAGATCCCGCCGCCGGACGGCGTGCAGGTCACGGCCGAGGTGGTCGCCCAGGCCCCTGGCGTGCGAGTCCTGGTGCTCTCCGCGTCCGGCGAGCAGGCCGACGTCCTGGCCGCCGTGAAGGCAGGAGCGACCGGGTACCTGGTGAAGTCGGCCTCGCGCGAGGAGCTGCTGAGCGCCGTACGTCGAGTCGCCGAAGGTGACCCGGTGTTCACCCCGGGGCTGGCCGGACTCGTCCTGGGGGAGTTCCAGCGGATCTCCGAGGCGCCGACGCCCGACCCCGGCGAGCCGAGGCTGACCGACCGGGAGACAGAGGTGCTCAAGATGGTGGCGAAAGGGATGTCCTACCGGCAGATCGCCGAGCGGCTCGTGCTCTCGCACCGCACCGTGCAGAACCACGTGCAGAACATCCTCACCAAGCTGCAGATGCACAACCGCGTGGAGCTGACCCGCTACGCCATCGAGCGCGGCATCGACGGGGACTGAGTCAGAGAGTGGCTCCTGCCCTGATCGCCGCGAGCGTCCCCGACCTCGCGCCGGAGGACGCTGACAGGCTTCCGGCGCGTCGCCCGGGTCTTGTCCGCCTCGGCGTGGCGGCCGTCGCTGCTGGGGCAACCGGGGCGCTGCAGTTCGGACTTCTTCCGGACGGCTTCGGAGACCGGGTGGACGCCGCGAGGAACATTCTCGCGCTCGCGCCGTGGCTGCTGACGCTCCCGTGGCTCAAGCACCTGGACCTGCGGCCCGTGGTGTGGTTCTTCCTGTGCCTGCTCTGCGGGATCGCCGCGCCGGTGCTGGTGTGGAAAGTGGTCTACCGGGCGTTGTCGCTGCCGTACCGGGACTGGGAGATCGCGTCCTGGCACGCGGGTCGAGCGCGCGCCGTGCGCGGCCTCGGCGCGGTCGTGCTGGTCGATCCGTCCGGCGGGCCCGCGATCGTGCGAGGGACCGGCGAGGCGAGGTGGCGGGCGACGGTCCGCTGGGCGTGGAGCGGTGTGTGCGCGGGCTTCGTGGCGCTCGTGGCCGCTGACCTCGCCCTGGGGGATCGAACCGGTCCGGACTGGCCGCAGGACCTCTGGCTGCTCGCCGTCACGGTGGTCGCCGTCGGTCATCTGCTCGGCGAGCTCGTGCTCGATCGCCGGCACCGCCGGAGGTTGGCCGATCCGCACGAACATCGCGAGCCGGCTCAGTAACATCGACTCCATGTCCGCCGCGATGCCGCAGCGGGGCTGGGTGCCCCGCCGCATACCCCGCTCAGGGTCATAGGGCGACCACCGTGGCCTTCGGTCCGGACATCAACGACCCGGTGGTGCTGCGTGACCACGACGAGCAGCTGTACCGCAGCCGGGTGGAGGGGCTCGAGCCCGGCGTGATCGTCGTCGCGCGGCCGTTCGACCTCCTCGCCGTGCAGGTCCACGACGTCGGCGCCGAGTTCCAGGTCACGTGGAGCACGGAGCGTGGGGTCGCCGTGCTGCCCACGCGCCTTGCCGACGCGCACCGTGAGGGCACCGTCCCGTTGTGGTCGCTGGAGATCGCCGGTGACGGCTGGATCGAGCAGCGACGAGCCTTCGTCCGGGTGCCGGCGGCCGGCGCGCTCAGCCTGCAGGTCCACGGCGTCGAGGCGGCCGAGGCGCTCGCCGGACAGCTCGTCGACGTCAGCGAGGCGGCACTGCGAGGCGCGGTCGCCGCGGCGTCCGCGAAGGGTGTCGTGGCCGACGGGGTGGAGGTGACCGCGACGTTCCGGTTCGGCGAACGCGACTTCGCCCTGCCCGGGCGGATCCTGTCGCACCGGCCGAGCGCACGGCGGGCAGATCTCGTCGAGCTCGTGGTGGTCTTCGACGAGCCGGTCAACGACGCCGACGCGCTGCGCAAGCAGGTGTACGCCGAGCAGCTGCGCGCCCGGCGTACCCGCAACCCCGGATCCTGAGGGCTGGTCCCCGTGCCGGACGGGGCGATGCGTCGTGACCGTCGAGACGGGTGCACAACCCGGACACGAAGATGCGAGGATTGCGCCCTGCCTGCGACGTGGAGCGAGCGGGCGTCGCCTGGGAGTGAACATGATGAGCAAGGCTGTCGCTGGGCCGCCGGTCGCCGTCGGCGCGGACGACCGGGGGTCGCCGTCGGCCGTTGCGACGGCGCTGCTGCGGCAGGCCGAACAGGTGGCCGACCAGCTGCGGGCCGAGGCCGAGGCCGAAGCGCGCGCGCTGACCGAGACGCTCCGCGTCGACGCGGCGGAGTCCGGTCGCCTCCGTGAGGAGGCCGCGCGCGCAAGCCAGCTGGCCGAGCGGCAGCTGGAGGAGGCGGCGCACGACGCCAAGCAGCTGGTCGCCGATGCCGGTGAACAGGCGTCCGTGCTGATCCGCGCCGCGGAGCGTGAGGCGGAGCGTCTGCGCCTGGACGCGGACGAGCGCGCCGAGCTTCGGCTCAAGGAGGTCGAGCTCCGGCTGGCGGAGGCGCGCGACCGGGCCGAGCGCGTCGAGCGCGAGGCGAGAACCGCTGTCGAGACGCTGCTGAGCGAGGCACGCGATGAGGCCGCCGAGCTGGAGCGGGCCAGCCGGGCGGCCGTCGACGAGCAGGAGCGCAGCGCTGCAGCCCGCTGTGATGCGCTCGTCGCAGCTGCCACGACGGAGACGGCGGCGCAGCGCAGCGAGGCGGACGAAGAGTCCCGACGGCTGCGAGCCGAGGCTGTGGCGGTGCTGGAGAGCGCGCGGTCGGAAGCGCTCGACCTGGTCCGGCGCGCACGTGCTGAGGCTGCGGACAGCGCAGCCGCCGTGCAGGAGGCGGCTCAGGAGGCCGCCCAGCGCCAGCTCGATGCCGCTGCCGACCAGATGAGCTGGGCGAAGTCCACCGTCGCCGACCTGCTGAGCACTGCCGGCGTCGAGGTGGCGCTGCTGGAGCAGCGCGGGCACCGAGCCGCGGCGGCTCGTCTCAGCGCCGCCCGGCGGGCGATCGCAGCGGTCTCGGCGAGCGTGCGGGCCCGGCTCGCCGCCGAGGCCGCGGAGGCGGAGCAGGCTGCAGAGCTGCTCAACGCGGCGGCGCACGACGTACGACGGGCCGCCGAGGACGATGCGGCCCGGGTCCGGGCCGACGCCGAGGCGGAGGCCGAGCGCGTGCGCGAGCAGGCGACCGACTACGACAACCAGGTCGAGGCCCGAGCGCAGCGCCGGCTCGAGCAGGCGGAGTCCGGCGCGAAGGTGCTGCGTGAGCAGACGGCCGACGAGGTCATCCGCGTGCAGCGCGAGGCACAGGACGAAGCGCGGCGACTGCGTGAGGAAGCCGCGGAGTTCCTGAGGACCGCGCGCGCCGAGGCAGACGCACTCCGGGAGCAGGCCCAGCTCCGCCTCGACGAGGCCCGCAGCGAGGTGGCGGCGCTCGGCCGCAGGCGCGATCGCATCGCCGAGGAGCTGCGGCAGCTCTCGGGCGTGATCGACGCGCTGGCGGTGCCCACCACTGCCGCCGAGGCCACGCCGAACGCACCGCCGACCTTTCCCGCCCCGCCGGAGAGCCCCCACGAGTCCGCACGTCGAGAAGAGGAACAATGACGATGAACGACCCCGGCAGCAGCACGTTCCGCGTCGTCCTGCGCGGCTACGACCCGATCCAGGTCAACGGCCGCCTCGAGGAGCTCACCACGGCGGTGGCGGAGACTGCTGCGCAGCGCGACGCCGTGGCCGCGCGTCTCGAGTCGGTCGAGCAGCAGCTCAAGGAGCCGGTGCCGGAGAGGGTCGTCGAACCGCCCACCTTCGAGGATTTCGGGGCTCGCGTCGGACAGATCCTCGCGCTCGCGTCCGAGGAGGCCGACGACCTCCGCCGGACGGCGGCTGCCGAGGTCGCGGCGGGGCGCGAGCAGCTCGCGGACGAGACCACCCGAACCCGCCAGGAAGCCGACCGCTACGCCGCCGACACGCGCAGCGCCGCCGAGACCGAGGCGGCACGCATCGTCGAGGACGCCCGTCGGATCGCCGACGAGCGACTGGACAACGCCGAGCGCGACGCCGCGGCTCGCATCCAGGAGGCTGAGGCGATCTTCGAGCAGCAGCGGGCCAAGGCGGTGCAGTCAGCGGCGGACTTCGAGACCACGCTGGCCGAGCGCCGCCGTGCGGCCGAGGAGGAGTTCACCCGCCAGATGGACGAGGTCGAGCGCCGGCTCGACGAGGCCAGGCTCACCCTCGAGGCGGCTCGGGTCGACGCGGAGCGGAGCGAGGCCGAGGCCCAGCGCACCGCGCGAAACCTGGTCCACGCGGCCGAGGAGCAGGCCGGCTCGATCGTCGACGAGGCCCGGACGCGAGCGGTCCGGGTGCGGGCCGAGTCCGACCGTGAGCTGGCAGCCGCGACCCAGCGCCGCGACGCCATCAACGCCCAGCTGGGCAACGTGCGGCAGATGCTGGCCACCCTCACCGGCTCGGTGGCGGCACCCGACCCGTTCGCGATGACGGATGACGCCGCCGCAAACGATCACGACGACCCGGAACCTGCGGCTGCGGGCGAGGACGAGTCGACCGCCGCGCCGGACGCCGAAGCCGCGGACGCCACGAGCTAGTCGGGGCGCTCCGGACCAGGCGCGCGAGGGGGAAGTTCGCCGCGCCCCTCAGGAAGGGAGTCGGGGGACGCGTCGCTCTCCTCGAGAGCCGGCGGGCCTGCCGCTTCGGTGCGCGTCGTGGGCTCCTTCGCGGCCGGTGCCGGCGCCGGTGCTGGGGCCCCGCCGGCCATCGCCTCGAAGAAGCGCAGCATCTCGACGGGGAACGGAAGCACGAGGGTGGAGTTCTTCTCCGCAGCCACCTCGACCATCGTCTGCAGCAGCCGCAGCTGCAGCGCGGCGGGCGTCAACGCCATCACCGTCGCAGCCTCGGACAGCTTCTGCGAAGCCTGGAACTCGCCGTCGGCGGTGATGATCCGGGACCGGCGCTCACGCTCGGCCTCCGCCTGGCGGGACATCGACCGCTTCATCGAGTCCGGAAGCGCGACGTCCTTGATCTCGACCCGGTCGATCTCGATGCCCCACGCCGCCGCGGGAGTGTCCAGCATCAGCTCGAGGCCCTGGTTGAGGCGCTCGCGGTTCGACAGCAGCTCGTCGAGGTCGCTCTTGCCGATGATCGAGCGCAGCGACGTCTGCGCGACCTGCGCCACGGCGTACCCGTAGTTCTCGACCGCGACCACAGCCCGGATCGGGTCGGTCACCTGGTAGTAGACGACTGCATCGACGCGCACCGTGACGTTGTCGCGGGTGATCCCGTCCTGCGCGGGCACCGGCATCGTCACCACCTGCACGTTGACGCGCCGCATCCGGTCGACGATCGGGATCAGCGTCGTGAAGCCCGGACGCCGCACCTCCTGCTGCGCACGGCCGAGCCGGAAGACGACGCCGCGCTCGACCTGGTTGACGACGCGCGCGCTGCTCAGGAACAGCAGGCCCGCAAGCACCGCCAGGCTGATCAGTACAAAGAGCAACCCGTCCATGACGACTCCCTCGTGGGGCCGTGTTGCTGGTGCTGGCCCCACCTTCGAGCGTACGCCGGCGCGTGAAGCGCACCCGCGGAGAAGGGGCCGCCGCTCAGCGGTCGAGCGGCGCGACGCCGTCGTGGCCCGCGGGCAGCCCGACCAGGTCGCGACTCACTGCGTCCAGCCGCTCCGCGACGGCGTCGTCCTGGGCGAGGGATGCGGGAGTGCGGAGCATGTCCTGCTGGTAGTAGCCGCCGCTGTGGCCCTCGACCTCGGGGCTGGTCGCGAGGTGGACGAGCCGCTCCCCGCCCGTCGCGGGGCTGATCATCACCAGCCGCTTGGCGATCGCGAGCACGGGCCTCGCGAACCACGGCGCGCCACTCCAGATGCTGGTCGCCACCGCACCCGGGTGGAGACAGTTGGCGGTGACGCCGGTGCCCTCGAGCCGCCGGGCGAGGTGGCGCGTGTGCAGCACGTTCGCGAGCTTGGAGCGGGAGTACGCCCGCATGATCTGGTAGCCGTGCTCGAAGCCGAGATCGTCGAAGTCCATGGTGCCGTTGAAGTGCCCGATCGACGACGTCGTGACGATCCGCGCCGGCGTGCTCGCGACGAGTCGGTCCAGGAGCAGCTCGGTGAGCAGGAACCCGGCGAGGTGGTTCACCTGGAACGTCGCCTCGATGCCGTCGCCGGTCACGGTGCGCTTGTCGAAGACCGTGCCGGCGTTGTTGACCAGCACGTCGATGCGCGGGTACGCCGCCCGCAGCTCGTGCGCGAGCCCCCGCACGTCCTGGAGCGAGGTGTTGTCGCAGAGGAACGACTCGACCGGCACGTCGGGCGACTCGTCACGGATCCGCTTCACCGCGGCCCGCACCTTGGCGGGCGTCCGCCCGACCAGCACCACGTGGTGGCCCTGGCGGGCGAGCTGGCTGGCGGCCTCCAGGCCGATGCCGTCGCTCGCGCCGGTGATCACGATCGTCTTCGGCCCACGGGACTGCGGCTGGTCGTTCTCGTGCTGGGTCACGGGTGCGTCATCCCTTCGACGTCGAGCGCCGCGTCGAGCTGTTCGAGGGTCAGGACGCCGCGGTCGACGTACCCCATCTCGAGCACCTGCTCGCGGATCGTGCGGCCGGCCTTCAGCGACTCCTTGGCGACCTTGGCGGCCTCCTCGTAGCCGAGGTACTTGTTCAGCGGGGTGACCACCGAGGGCGAGGACTCCGCGTAGCGGCGCATCCGCTCCGCATCGGCCGTGATGCCATCGACGCAGCGCGCCGCGAGCAGCCGCGTCGAGGTCGACAGGATGCGCACGGACTCCAGCAGGGCGCGCGCCATCACGGGCATCATCACGTTCAGCTCGAAGCTCCCGCTGGCCCCGGCGGTGGTCACGGTCGCGTCGTTGCCGATCACCTGCGCGCAGACCATCAGGGTCGCCTCGGGGAGCACCGGGTTGACCTTGCCGGGCATGATGCTCGAGCCCGGCTGCAGGTCGGGCAGGTGGATCTCGGCGAGGCCGGTGGTGGGGCCGGACGACATCCAGCGGAGGTCGTTGCAGATCTTCGTGAGGCCGACGGCGAGGGCCTTGAGCACGCCGGACAGCTCCACCAGCGAGTCGCGGGTGCCCTGGGCCTCGAAGTGGTTGCGCGCCTCGGTGAACGGCTGGCCGGTCAGCGTGCCGAGCTCCTCGATGACCTTGGCGGCGAAGCCCGGCGGCGTGTTGATGCCGGTGCCGACGGCGGTGCCGCCAAGGGGCAGCTCGCGCACCCGCGGCAGCACGGACTCGAGCCGTTCGGTCGCGAGACGCACCGTGGCGGCGTACCCGCCGAACTCCTGGCCGAGCGTGACCGGTGTCGCGTCCATCAGGTGGGTGCGGCCCGATTTCACCAGCGGCCCGAACTCCTCGGCCTTGGCCTCGAGAGAGCGGGCGAGCACCTCGAGCGCCGGCACCAGGTCCTCGGCGACGGCGATCGCGGCAGCGACGTGGATCGACGTCGGGAAGGTGTCGTTGCTGGACTGGCTGGCGTTGACGTGGTCGTTCGGGTGCACGTCCACACCGGCGCGGGAGGCGAGGCTGGCGAGCACCTCGTTCATGTTCATGTTCGAGCTGGTGCCCGAGCCGGTCTGGAAGACGTCCAGCGGGAACTGCGCGTCGTGGTCGCCGGACATCACGACCGTGGCCGCGTTGCGGATCGCGGCCGCCTGGTCCTCGGTGATGACGCCGAGCTCGGCGTTCACCGTCGCGGCCGCGGCCTTGACCGCTGCCAGCGCGTGGAGGTGGCGCGACTCGAGCGTCGTGCCGGAGATCGGGAAGTTCTCGATCGCCCGCTGGGTCTGGGCACGCCAGAGGGCGTCCGCGGGGACCCGGACCTCGCCCATGGAGTCGTGCTCGATGCGGAACTGCGCGTCGGCGTCCATGGCCTCGACACTACTTGCGGGCCCAGTAGAGCCAGTACCGCTCGTCCCGCTGCGCCGGTGGTTGGCCGAGCCGCACGTCGTACGAGGTCGCGGTGGCGTTGCCGAACACCGTCCGCATCGCCGCCTCGAGCTGGGGCGCTTCGGCCGCCGACCAGATTGCGAGCGCCGCCGCTGTCGCGCGGTGCGCCGCGGTGAGGAAAGGCTCCTTGTACAGCGCCTCGTTGGCGTCGTGGACGAGGTAGTCCGGGCCGTTGTCGACGTCGAGCAGCACCAGGTCGTACGCAGCCTCGCCGGCCTCGGCGAGGGCTGCCGCGACGTCGGTTACCACGACGTTCACGCGCGCGTCGGCGAGGAACTTCGGACCATGGGCGATCACGCCCTGGCGCATCCAGTCGACCACCGCGGGCTCGATCTCGACGACCGTGCACGACTCCACCCGCGGGTCGGCGAGCACCTCGTGGAGAGTGAAGCCGAGCCCCAGGCCGCCCACCAGCACGCGCCTGGGGTGCTCGACCAGCGCGAGGGCCGCATCGGCCAGCGCTCTCTCGGTGGTCGTCTCGAGGGTGTCCATGACGAACACGCCGTTGACCCGCAGCTCGAGGATCGTCGGGGTGTTCTCGTCACGGCGTTCGCGCAGCACGATCTCGCCGCGGGGCGACTCGGCGCGGGCGATCTCGACGTACTCCACGGGCGCCGAGGCTAGCCGAGATCAGCGCATGGACCTCAGTCGAACAGCTCGCTGAGCCAGCTCTCCCGGCGCTTCGGCTTGCGGTAGCCCTGGTGCTGCGTCGGCTGTTGCTGTGGTGCGGCGTGTTGGGGGACCGGCTGGTT
>Ga0070664_100002075_pt1 | contig 16005 bp, 12 predicted proteins | sample KBSC73metaG_FD_65863 | JGI IMG/M metagenome (GOLD analysis project Ga0070664, IMG submission 65863) | Corn rhizosphere microbial communities from Kellogg Biological Station, Michigan, USA - KBS C7-3 metaG | ecosystem: Host-associated > Plants > Roots > Rhizosphere > Soil ... | reverse complement strand
ATACGAGGTCGACATCATCAACCAGCTCGGGTTCGCGTCGTACTTCTTGATCACCGCCGACTTCATCCAGTGGGCGCGCGACCACAACATCCCGGTCGGCCCCGGCCGCGGATCGGCGGCCGGTTCGCTCGTCGCCTACTCGATGGGCATCACCAACATCTGCCCGCTCGAGTTCGGACTGCTGTTCGAGCGCTTCCTCAACCCCGAACGCGTCAGCCCGCCCGACGTCGACATCGACTTCTGCCAAAGCCGCCGCCCGGAGGTGATCCAATACGTCCGTGAGAAATACGGCGAACGCAGCGTTTCCCACATCATCACCTACGGCACGCTCGGCGCGAAAAGCGTGCTGCGCGACGTCGCCCGCGTGATGGGGATTTCCTACGGCGAGGCCGACCGTATCGCCAAGATGATCGAGGCGAAGCCCGGCATCAGCCTGGCCGGCGAATGGAAGGCGAAGCCCGAAATCCAGGAGCTGATCGAGAGTTCCTCGACCTATCAGGAACTCTGGGGTTACGCGCTGAAGCTCGAAGGCCTCGTCCGCAACGTCGGCGTCCACGCCGCCGGCGTCGTGATCGGCGACCGGCCGCTCGACGAGCACGTCCCGCTCACGCGGGCGAGCGAAGGCGAAGTCGTGACCCAGTACGACATGGGCGCGATCACCGACGTCGGCCTGCTGAAGATGGACTTCCTCGGGCTGAAGAACCTCACCGTCATCCAGGACGCGGTCGAACACATCCGCGTCCACACGCCGGACTTCGAGATCGAGAAAGTCCCGCTCGACGACCAGCCGACCTTCGACCTGCTCAACCGCGGCGAGACGATGGGCGTGTTCCAGCTGGAATCCGGCGGCATGGTCGAGACCTGCCGGAAGTACCAGATCGAGAAGATCGACGACATCATCGACCTTCTCGCGCTCTACCGTCCGGGCGCGATGCAGTTCATCGACCAGATGATCGAGGTGAAGAAGGGCCGTAAGAAGGCCGTCTACGAGCACCCGTTGCTCGAGCAGGTTTGCGGCAACACCTACGGCGTCATGATCTACCAGGAGCAGGTGCAGAACGCCGCCAAGCTCCTCGCCGGTTACACGCTCGGCGGCGCCGACTTGCTCCGTCGCGCGATGGGCAAGAAGGACCCGAAGAAGATGGCCGAGGAGCGCTCGAAGTTCGTCGAGGGCGCCGCCCGCGTGAACAACATCGGCGAAAAGCTCGCCAACCAGATCTTCGAGAAGATCGAGATGTTCGCCGGCTACGGCTTCAACAAGTCGCACTCCGCCTGCTACGGCCACATCTCGTACTGGACCGCCTACCTGAAGGCGAACTTCCCGGTCGAGTTCCTCGCCGGCCTGCTTTCGAACGAAATCCACAACACCGACAAAATCGGCGTGTTCGTCGCCGAGTGCCACCGCATGGGCATCGAGATCCTGCCGCCCGACCTCAACCGGTCGAAACTCCGCTTCGCCCCGGAGAAGACGCCGTCCGGCCGGATGGGCATCCGCTACGGCCTCGCCGCGATCAAGAACGTCGGCGAAGGCGCGATGGCCGCCGCCATCGAGGAACGGGAAACCAAGGGCGAGTTCGTCTCGCTCGACGACTTCTCCACCCGCCTCGACTCGAAGGCGGTCAACAAGCGGATCCTCGAAAACCTCGTCAAAGCCGGCGCGCTCGATTGGACCGGCGAAACCCGCGCCGGCATGTTCGCCCGGCTCGAACAGGTCGTCGCCTCCGCTTCCTCGACCCAGAAGGACCGCGCCGCCGGCCAGGTCTCGTTGTTCGACGCGATGGAATTCGCCGCGCCGCCGCCCGTCACCCGCGCCGCGCCCGCCGTGCCGGAGTGGCCGAAGGACGACCGCCTCGCCCACGAGAAGGAATTGCTCGGCTTCTACGTCACCGGCCACCCGCTCGACAAATTCCGCGGCGTGATCGACTCCGACCGCTACCGCCGCCTCGGCCAGCTCGACGACCTCGACCTTTCCAACCCGCGCGACCGTTATCCGTTCGCCGGGATGATCCGCAGTCTCGAAGCCAAAGTCACCAAAACGGGCAAACCGTTCGGCGTGCTGATTTTGGAAGACTTCACCGGCAGCTCGGAAATCATGCTGTGGGGCGAAACCTTCGTCCCCGCCCGCGACGCCGGCCTGCTGGAGCCGGGCAAGATCATCAAGCTGAAGTGCGCCGTGCAGCTCGACGACCGCACCGGCGGCTTCCGACTGACCGGCTACGAACTCGGCGAACTGAAGCCGAAAAAGGCCTCCTCCAACGGCAAGGGCCCGGTCGAGCTGACGCTGTGGACCACCCGCCACGGCAAGCGCGACCTCGCCCAGATCCGCGACGCCCTGCTCGCCAATCCGGGCCAAACGCCCGTGCTCGTCCACTTCCAGAACAGCGCCGGCCGCCGCGTCACCGTCGAAGCTGGCGAACGCTTCCACGTCAAACGCAGCCCCGACCTCGATCTGGCTTTGGACAAGTGGATCGAGGAGTGAGGCCGACCTTAAGGGGCCAGTGGCCAGGGATCAGGGGTTAGTGAAGAGCGCTCTTTTCCGGATCGGCCTCGCTGGGACCGCGAGTCACCGGACTCGCTCTTCGCATTGTTAAGCAAGGTCTTAACGAATCTCGCGAATCTTCGGGACCTTGCTCTTTGCCAGTTCGAGAAAACGCCCGAACTCCGCATCGCTCGCAAAGCCTTCTCGCGGGAGCCAGTGGAAAATCTGGTTATTGGGACACAGCAAAACGCCATCTGGAGCGATCACCCCTTTCGCGAATATCTCCCAAGCCACCTCGCTGTCACTGAGCTTTGAGCGAATCCGAAGCTGCTCCTCCGTGACTCGCCACTCGATCTCCACATCTCGATCCGGTCGCTGCTTAAATTTACGGCGAACCGCCCAGCCCAACGTGAGATCACTTAAAAAGAACACGTAAAAGAGCACGACGAGAAAAAGCCATGTAGTCACAAACGAAAGCCCGACCCAGAAGCTCACCGCAGCTAACAAAGCCGCCCAGCCGAAGAGAATGAGCCTCAATCGCAGGCCGAACATGCTCCGCCAAAAATAACGGGTGGCTCGAAGCAACTCCTCGGCGGTCCAGCGGTAGCGAATGACAATGGGCTCTTCCATGCGCAGTGGCATGCTTCTATCGCCAACACCCGAATTCGTCCATACGGACCGCGAGCTTCAGCTCGCCCCGAATCCCAAGGCTGACGGGGGCGAACTAACGTTCGCGGCCCGATGTCACACAAACCCAAGCTTCGCGAAATCGCCGCGCAGGATCGGCTTGGACGGGGCTTTGAGCCAGTTTTCCAGCACGGTGGCGTAGACGCCGCGGAAGTCGGTGGTGAACTTCAGATCGCCGTCGGCGAGGTCGGACAAGCTCGGGTGCTTGCCGTAGAGCCCGCCTTTGACCGGCTGGCCGAGCGTGAACAGGCATGAGCCCTGGCCGTGGTCGGTGCCGCCGCTGGCGTTTTCGCCGACGCGGCGGCCGAACTCGGAGAAGGTCATCACCACCACGCGGTCGGCGTTGCCCTGCTCCTTGAGGTCGGCCATGAACGACTTCAACGCGCCGTCGAGCTGGCCGAGCAGGCGGTCGTGGGTATTGCCCTGGTTGTTGTGGGTGTCGAAGCCGCCGTGCGAGACGTAGAACACGCGGGTCGGCAGTCTGCCGGCGATCATGCGGGCGACCAGATTGAGGCTGCGGGCGAGCGGCGTGCCGTCGTAGGCGACGCGGGTTTTGTGCTTCGCCGCCAGCTCGAGGATCTTGGCCGAGCTGACCTGGGCGTCGAGGGCGACGCGTTCGAGGAAATCCAGGTTGCTTTCGCCGCGCAGGCCGCCGGGCTTGCCGCCGGCCGGCATGGCGATCGAGCCGCCTTCCTGCGGCGTGTCGTCCGGGTCCGGGCGGTTCAGCTCGGCGAAGAACTCCTCGGCCGACGACGCCTTTCCCTCGCCGTGGATCCAGCGGTAGAGCTCGGGCGACGACAGGCAGATGCCGGGATTCTTGACCGCGCCGAACGCCTCCGGCTGGGTTTTACTGAAGCTGATCCCGACGGTCGGATCGGCTCCGGGGCAATCGTTGTCGAAGTATCGGCCGAGCCAACCGGTGTTCGACCGGTTCGCCGGGTCGGCGGTTTCCCAGATCGAGGTGGAAACGAAGTGCGAGCGGTTCGGATTCGGATAGCCGACGCCCTGGACGATCGCGAGGTCGCCCTCGTGGAATTGTGACGCGAGCCACGGCATCGAAGCGTTCAGGCCAATGGAGTCGGAGAGCCTGAGCACCTGCTTTTCGGTCTTCGCCAGCTTCGGCCGGGCGCGGCGGTAATCGTCGTCGGCGAAGGGGACGAGCGTGTTGAGGCCGTCGTTGCCGCCGGCGAGCTGGAGCACGACGAGGATCGGGCCGTCCTTGCCGGTGACCGGCTGCACGGCGAGGTCCTTCGCGTCGCCATGCAGCTGGGCGAAGGTGCGCTCGACGAACATCGGCAGCGTCCAGGTGGCGGACGCGCCGAGCAGGGTGGAGCGCAGGAAATCGCGACGGGTTTTCATCGTGGAGCGAGGAATTAGGAGTTTGAAGCGGAGAGAAAGAGGTCAGACCAGCTGGTAGTCGGGCGTGCTGAGCATCAGATGGGCGAGCTCGGCGACTTCGTGGTTGGTGAACACGACGCCCTGCTTCTCCTCGGCGAAGGCGATGAAGCGCTTGCGGTGCTTGTCGGGCAGCTCGCTTTGGAAAAAACGGAAGCCCAGCGAGTCGACGAGGTCCGCCGGGCGTTTGCGCAGCGAGCGCGGCGCGATTTTCTCGTAATCCGGCCCCTTCCAGAAACGCGCGGCCAGCTCCATCGCGTTGAGCATCTTTTTCGCCCGGTCGCCCTTCGCTTTTTCCGGCGGTGGCGGTTGGGGCGGCGGCGCGGCGTCCGGCGTCATCGGCGCGCCGTCCATTTCCACTTCGTCCTGACTCGCCATCGGCGGCGCGGTTTCGGTACCGGGCGTCTTGAGCGAGCCCTTGGTGAGGTATCCGGCGAGGTTGTAGCGGGTGAGCAGCGTGTTGGTGTTGATCCACGCCTTGCCCCAGTCCCAGCCAGCGACGTTCGGCGGCTGGAACAGGACCTGGCCGAGCTGCTCCTGGGAAAACTGCGTGTAGGCGCGCGGCGCTTCGTCGAGCTCGAGCTGCTTGAGCAGCTGGACGAGGAACTGGATCGGGCACTTGATCTGGTTCCGCACGACGGCGTCCGAGTAGAACTGCTTCGACAGGAAAATCTCGCGCAGCAGCGGCGCGACCTGGAAGTTCGCCCGGCGGAGCGTGTCGGCCAGCGCGTCGACCGCGGCGGGCGGCGGGTCCTCGGCGGCGAAGTATTCCCACAGCTTGCACGCCATCAGCCGCGCAGCCTCGGGTTTTTCAAAGATCAGATCGATGACGTCGTCTCCGGTGAATCGCCCCGTTTTCCCGAACACCGTCTTTTCGCCCTCGTCCCACTGGCGTTTGTTGTGGCGCGTCGAGGCGTCGATCCGGCGGAACTCGTAGCCGGTGAACGCGCGCGCCGCCTCGCGGATGTCCTGTTCGGTGTAATGGCCCTCGCCGAGCGTGAAGAGCTCCATCACCTCGCGGGCGAAATTCTCGTTCGGCCTGCCCCTTTTCGACGACTGGGTATCGAGGTAGAGCATCATCGCCGGATCCCACAGGATGGCGTGGGTCAGCGCGCGGAAATCCCCCGTCGCGTGGCGGCGGAACAGTTCGTTCTGCAACAGCAGCAGCCCGGGTTCCCTGACCTTCTGCTGCGAGGTGGCGAAATGGTCGTGCCAGAACAGCGTCATCTTCTCCCGCAGCGGCGCCTTGGTCCTCAGCATCTTGCGGAACCACCAGCCGCGCCCCTCGACCATCCGCTGGCGGTCGATCCGCTGCGCCTCCTTGAACGCCTCCTTGCGGTAGCCCTCGGCCTCCTCCGGACCCATCGTTTTGATCGCCGCCTGCACCAGCGCCCGCTGGGCCGCCCGTTCGCGGAAATCGGCGGCGACCTGGTCGGACGTCGCCCACGCCGGCAGCGGGATCGCGCCGATCGCCTCGCCCGGCTGGAGCAGCGAATCGACCGCCTTGGTCCGCCCGAGCGCGTGCAGCGCGATAACGTCCGCGGGCGAACCGCCGAACCCAGCGCGATTGAGCAGGTGGGCGGCTTCGGCTAAAGTCCAGGAGTCCGGCGCTTGCGGCAGCATGGCGGGAAAAGAGGGTTTCAGGGGCAGGAACCCGCCCCTCGGGAAAAAGTTACGGCGGCACGTGAGCCTAATTTTCCCTGCCAATCGCACGATTCCGGCGCATGGTGCCGCCACGCGCAGCCCATGATGTCCCACGATCCCACACCCGAACTCCTCAGCCCGGCCGGAAACTGGGACTGCGCCCGTGCCGCCGTGGCCGCGGGAGCCGACGCGATTTTCTTCGGCCTGCCGAAATTCAACGCCCGCCTGCGCGCCGACAATTTCACCGAAGACGACCTGCCCGAGCTGATGAAATTCCTCCACCGCCACGGCGTGAAGGGCTTCATCGCGATGAACACCCTCATTTTCACCGGCGAACTGGAAGCGGCCGAGCGCCAGCTGCGCCTGATCGCCGAAGCGGGTGTCGACGCCCTGATCATCCAGGACCTCGGCCTGGCGAAAATGGCGCGCGAGATTGCCCCGGACGTCGAGCTGCACGCCTCGACCCAGATGACGATCACCGCGCCGGAAGGACTGGAGTTCATCGAATCGCTCTTTCCGCTCGAACGCGCCGTGCTCGCCCGCGAGCTGTCGGTGAAGGAAATCGAGCGCTTCCAGGCCGCCGCGCCGGAAACCACCCGCGCGCCGCTCGAAGTCTTCGTCCACGGCGCGCTGTGCGTCGCTTACTCCGGCCAATGCCTGACCTCGGAATCGCTCGGCCAGCGCTCGGCGAACCGCGGCGAGTGCGCCCAGGCCTGCCGCATGCCCTACGAGCTGGTGGTCGACGGCGTGACGCGCGAGATGCAGGAAGTCCGCTACCTGCTTTCGCCCCAGGATCTCGCCGCGGTCGACCTGATCCCGGACCTGATCCGCGCCGGCGTGAAGTCGTTCAAAATCGAAGGCCGCCTGAAATCGCCCGAGTACGTCGCCGCGGTGACGCGCGTCTACCGCAAGGCGATCGATTCCGCGCTCGAAGGCATCGCCTCGACCGTCACCGCCGACGACCGCTACGCGCTGGAGATGACGTTTTCCCGCGGCCTGACCACCGGCTGGCTCGGCGGCACGAACCACCCGTATCTCACCCACGGCCGCTTCGGCAAAAAGCGCGGGCCGCTGCTCGGCGAAATCGTCCGCTGCGGCCCCGGTTGGGTCGAACTGGCGGCAACGCCCGACCTGCCGCTCGCCGCGGGCGACGGCGTGGTTTTTGACGCGGGCGAAGACCGCAACGAGGAGCAAGGCGCGCGGATTTGGAAAATCGAAGGCAACCGGCTGTTGTTCCACCGCACCCACAGCGGCCTCGATTTCGACCGCATCCGCCCGGGGCACACGCTCTACAAGACGTCCGACCCGAAGCTCGAAGCCGAGATCCGCCGGTTCTGGCAGAACGCCAAGCTGGTCGAAAAGAAAACCCCGCTCGCCCTGGTCGTCACCGGCAAGCCGGGCGAAGCGTTGACCGTGGCGGCGGCCAACCGCCAGGCCTCCGTCTCTTCCTCCTCTCCGCTCCAACTTTCCACCAATCGCCCGCTGTCGACCGACACGCTGGTCGCCCAGTTTTCCCGCCTCGGCGACACGTCGTACGGACTCGGCTCACTCGACAACCGGCTCGAAGGCGACTGCCACCTCGCGCTCTCCGAGCTGAACCGCCTGCGCCGGGCGCTGGTCGAGCAACTCGACGCCAATCCCACGCCGGCCGTTGCCGATGAGGCAGTTCCGCGCATCGAGTCGTTCCGGGAGCTCCTACCGCCCGTCATCGCCTCCGAACAGGCCGAAGCGCCGCGCTTGTCCGTGCTCTGCCGCTCGCTCGAACAGGTCGAAGCCGCGCTCGAAGCCGGTGTGCCGTCGGTTTACTGCGATTTCGAGGACCCGCGCCGCTACAAAGACGCCGTCGCGCTGAAATCTCCGGACTCGGTTTCAAAAATCTCCCTCGCCACGCCACGCATCCTCAAGCCGGGCGAAACCGGCTACCTCAAGCTGATCGAACGCGCCGCACCCGACGGCCTGCTGCTCCGCAACCTCGCGTCGCTCGAGCACTTCAAGGACCGCGACGACGTGCAAAAAACCGGCGACTTCTCGCTCAACGTCGCCAACCCGATCACCGCCCGCCTGCTCAAGGAAACCGCCCGCCTCGACCGGCTGACCGTTTCCTACGACCTCAACATTTCCCAGGTTCTCGACCTGTTGCACGGCGCGCCGGCCGATTGGTTCGAGCTGACGCTGCACCAGCACATGCCGCTCTTCCACATGGAGCACTGCGTGTTCTGCACCTTCCTGAGCTCCGGCACGACCTACAAGGACTGCGGCCGGCCGTGCGAAAGCCACGTCGTGCATCTGCGCGACCGCGTCGGCCAGCTTCACCGCCTGATGGCCGACGTCGGCTGCCGCAACACGCTCTTCAACGGCCGCGCCCAGACCGGCGCGCGCTTCTTCCGCGACCTGCGGGCGACCGGCCTGTCGCGCTTCCGCGTCGAGCTGCTCGACGAGTCGAAAGCCGATGCCGCCCGCACGATCCGCGCCTACCAGTCGCTGGTTGCCGGCAAGAGCGAACCCGACGATTTGTTTCGCCACATCACCGCGCTGGAAAAACTCGGCGTGACCGAAGGAACGCTGCGCTGATCGCCATGGACCTGCCCGACCTCATCGCCCACTGCCTGAGCAAGCCCGGCGCGGAGGAAACCACGCCGTTCGGGCCGGACACGCTGGTCTACAAGGTCGGCGGCAAGATCTTCGCCCTCACCTCGCCCGACGATTTCCCGCCGCGGGTGAATTTGAAATGCGATCCCGAGCGGGCGATCGAACTGCGCGACCGCTATGAGTCGATCCTTCCCGGCTACCATATGAACAAGCGCCACTGGAACACCGTCATCCTCGACGGCTCGGTTCCCTCGGCGCTGGTGCGCGAGCTGGTCGATCACTCGTACCAGCTCGTCGCGAAGTAGCCCAAGCATTCCTGCTTGGGTCTGTCCGGTGAGGGGCAAGCTGGAATGCTTACCCTGCTATGCGATGTTCGTGAACACCACCTGGACGTCGTCGTCGTCCTCGACCTTGTCGAGGATCACCTGCACTTCGTCCATCTGCTCTTCCGTCAGCTCGACCGGTTGGGTCGGGATGCGCTCGAGGCCGGCCTTTTTCACCGTGATGCCGAGGCCTTCGATGCCGTGGGTCAGCGAGGCGAAATCGGTGTAGGCCGCGATGGCGCGGGCGAGGCCGTCTTCGACCTGGAGTTCCTCCAGGCCGCTGTCGATCAGCGCGAGCTCGATTTCCTCAAGGTTCAGCTCGGGCGTCGCGTCGAATTCGACCACCGCCTTGCGCGAGAACATGAAATCGAGCTGGCCGCTCTGGACGATCTGCCCGCCGTTTTTGCTGAAAATCGTCCGCAGGTTCACCACCGAGCGGTTGGTGTTGTCGGTCGCGCATTCGATGTAGAACAGGCTGCCGTGGGGCCCCTTGCCCTCGTAGTAGACTTCCACGATGTCGGCGGCGTCCTTGCCGGCGGCGCGCTTAATGGCGGCCTCGATCTTGTCCTTTGGCAGGTTCTGCGCCTTCGCGTTGGCGATCGCCATGCGCAGCGGGGCGTTGCCCGCAGGGTCCGGCCCGCCGTTCTTGGCGGCCATGGTGATGGACTTGGAAAGCTTCGGGAACACCCGGGACATCTGGTCCCAGCGTGCTTCCTTGGCGCGGCGGCGGCATTCAAAGGCTCTTCCCATGGTGGTGAAATCGGTTCGGGCGGGCATTCAAGCGCGGCGGCGGGAGCAGGTAAAGGCCTCTTCCTCCTATAGGTTCTATACGCCCCATAGGACTTATAGAACCTATCAGAGCTTCCCTGAACGCCCCCCAGCGCCTAGGAAGCCCCCGTGACCGCCGCCGCTCCCAAGCCCGCCCTCACCGGCATGACCCCGGAATCGCTCGCCGCCTGGCTGGCAACCGAAGGGCAACCCGCGTTCCGCGCCGGGCAGATCCTCGACTGGGTGTGGAAGAAAAAGGCCCCGTCATTCGAGGCGATGACGAACCTGCCCGCGCCGCTGCGGGCGAAGCTCGCGGAAAATTTCCGCCTCCACGCGCTCGATCACACCCACACCCAGGGCAGCGCCGACACCACGCGGAAGTTCCTCTTCAAGCTCCACGACGGCCGCTACGTCGAAAGCGTCCTCATCCCCGCCAACCCGGCGCTCTATGGCGAAAAGTCGGACCGCCGCACGCTCTGCGTCTCGTCGCAGGTCGGCTGCGCCTACGGCTGCAAGTTCTGCGCGTCCGGCCTCGCCGGCTTCACCCGCCACCTCGAACCGGGCGAAATCGCCGGCCAGGTGCTCGCCGCGGAAATGCTCTCGGGCGAACGCGTCGACAACCTCGTCTTCATGGGCATGGGCGAACCGCTGGCGAACCTCGACAACCTGCTCGCCGCGATTTCCGCCATCACCTCGCCGTGGGGACTCCACCTCGGCGCCCGTCACCTGACGATTTCCACCTCCGGCCTGGTGCCGCAGATCAAAAAACTCGCCGAGCACCCGCAGCAGATCCGCCTGGCGATCTCGCTCCACGGCGCGACCGATGAGGTGCGCGGCCAGATCATGCCGGTGAACAAGAAATGGGGCACCGCCGAGTTGTTCGAGGCGCTCGATTTCTGGAACGAGCACAAGAAACAGCACCTGACGCTCGAATACATCCTGATCGACAACGTCAACGACTCGCTCGAACAAGCGCGCATCCTCGCCGGCCACGCCAAGCGGCTGAAGGCGAAGGTGAACCTGATCCCGTACAACACGGTCGAAGGCCTCGATTGGGTCCGGCCGAGCGAAACCCGCTGCAAGGCGTTCCGCGACATTCTCAAGCACGCCGGCGTTTCCGCGACCCTGCGCCTCGAAAAAGGCCACGACATCGATGCCGCCTGCGGCCAGCTCCGGCTGAAGCAGGAAACGGAAGAAGGCATCATCGTGGCCCCGGCAAAAGCGCGGTAACGCACGGCACCGATCAATCTACACCTTTCGGTAGATTTTTTCTGGGAGCAATCGCCGAATTTTGCGACTGATAATCAAGGAATTGCAATTCCATGGGGTGCGCTCGGGCGCCTAGGCGGAAAATTTCCGCTTGCCGGCGCGAATCATTACCATACTGATCAGTGCACTAAATCGAATGCACCTTCGGTTTAGGCGCGCCTGGGTCCACCTCGGTGCGAATGACCCGACCGTTCGAACGGAGGTTGATTGAGAACCATGGCACGACGCCCGCCGGACCACCGGACGTGTTGGCCGCCCTCCCAACCAATCAGGACCATGACCCATTCTTCCCGGACGGCACGCGCCGCCGCGACCCGCCTCACCCGCGCTCTTCCGCTCGCCGCCACCCTGCTGGCCGGCCACGCCGGAGCCCAGGACACCACAACCCGCTTCGTCGAGCCGAGCGTCTTCGACCAGATCTGGTCGAAGGCCGTACTCTACAAAAACGACAGCAACCCGTGGATCGAGGAGTTCAAGCTCCGCGGCCGCTACCAGTGGCAGTACTACGACATCGACACCGACCGCGGCGACGCGAGCGACGACGAGCACCGCCGCTCGCGTTTCGGCTTCGACGCCAAGTTGTTCGAAAAGAAAGTGGAAGTCCGCGTCGACGCGCAGAGCAACGACGGCTTCGACGACCTCTACGACGGCCTGGTCGACGCCTACCTCCGCTACAAGCCGAGCGAGAACCTGTCCTTCACCCTGGGCAAGACCAAGCCGCTGATCGCCAACTACGACTGGCTCGAATCGACCAACACGCAGCCGACCTTCGAGCGTTCGCAGATCTTCAACCAGCTTTCGATCAACCGCGCGCTCGGCTTCACCGTGCAGCACCAGATAGACGAGTTCTCGTGGCAGGCGGGCATCTATTCGAACGGCACGCCGAGCACCACCGACGACACGCCCGACGGCAAGGTCAACCCGACCGGACGCTGGGGCGACGGCGAATTCGGCTCGTTCGGAAGCGACATCGGCTACTCGTTCACCCTCGGCGCCGGCTACGACTTCAAGCACCTGCTGAACCTCGAAAAGGCCGACTTCTGGGTCAACTGGCTCCATAGCGAGCGGGAAATCCACGACCTGGTGCTGAACAAATACGACGACATCGTGTCCGCCACCGCGTGGCTCAAGGAAGGCTACTGGGGTCTCGTGATCGAAGGCTTCGCGGCCGGCGGCGGCGAGCCGATCGATTCGACCAAGCCCTACGTCAACGAGGACGTCTTCGGCTTCTACATCCAGCCGACCTACGACCTCATCCCGAAGAAGCTCCAGCTCGTCGGCCGCTACACGTGGTCGACCGGCGACGGCCCGGCCAGCATCCAGGGCCAGAGCCGTTACGAGCGCGTCTCCGCCCTGCCGTCGATCCCGGACAACATCCCGGGCCCGGTCAGCAACAAGGACAAGGGCGACGGCTACCAGGCCGTTTACCTCGGCGCGCAGTACTTCATCTACGGCGACAAGCTGAAGGTCCTCGCCGGCGGCGAGTGGGCGAACCTCGAACGCCGCGGCGGCGACGTCGACAGCTTCACCCTGCTCGGCGGAGTCCGACTCTCCTTCTAACTCAACCGCCCAGCTCTCACCCACTAACAACCAACTTTTTCACGCCATGAAAATCACCCGTTTCGCCGCGCTCGCCGCGGCCCTGATCGCCACCGTCACCCCGCAACTGAAAGCGGCCGACGAACTCCTCAACGTCTCCTACGACCCGACCCGCGAGCTTTACGCCGAATACAACGCGGCCTTCGCGAAGTACTGGAAAGCCAAGACCGGCCACGACCTGCGCGTCGACCAGTCGCACGGCGGCTCCGGCAAGCAAGCCCGCTCGGTGATCGACGGACTCTCCGCCGACGTCGTCACGCTCGCGCTCGCGGCGGACATCGACGCGATCGCCGACAAGGGCAACCTGCTGCCGCGCGATTGGCAGACCAAGCTGCCGAACAACAGCTCGCCCTACACCTCGACCATCGTGTTCGTCGTCCGCAAGGGCAACCCGAAGGCCATCAAAGACTGGGACGACCTCGCCAAGCCCGGCGTCGGCGTGGTCACGCCCAACCCGAAGACCTCCGGCGGCGCCCGCTGGAACTACCTCGCGGCCTGGGCCTACGCCTCCCGCAAGTCCGGCGGCGACGAGGCGAAGGTGAAGGAGTTCGTCAAAGGCATCTACAAGAACGTCGAGGTGCTCGACACCGGCGCCCGCGGCTCCACCACCACCTTCGCCCAGCGCAAGCTCGGCGACGTGCTGATCGCGTGGGAGAACGAGGCGCATCTGATCGACAAGGAGTTCCCCGGCCAGACGCAGATCGTCATCCCGTCGCTCTCGATCCTCGCCGAACCGCCGGTCGCCGTGGTCGAGAAAAACGCCAAGAAGCGCGGCACCACCGAGCTGGCCAAGGCCTACCTCGAGTATCTCTACTCGCCGGAGGCCCAGGAAATCGCGGGCAAGAACTTCTACCGCCCGCGCGATTCCAAGGCGCTGGCGAAGTATTCGAAGAACTTCCCGAAGCTGAACCTGGTCACCGTCGACGGCGAGTTCGGCGGCTGGAAGAAAGCCCAGGCGAAGCACTTCGAGGACGGCGGCACCTTCGACCAGATCTACGACAAGTGAGCGATTTCGCGGATTGCGGCAGGCCGGTTTCCTGACCGTTGGAAGCGCACATGAAACAGCCGTTCCGGGCGACCGGAACGGCTTGTTCGTGTTCACTCGCCCGGCGGCCGGGAGTGGCTGCCGTCGCAGTGCGGCGGCGTTTTCGTCCGCTTGCACTGGCACCAGCGGACGGTCGTCGATTCGGTCGCCACGAAGCGGACCGGCTGCAGGCCGGTGCCCTTGTGGGAGCCGTCGCAGAACGGCGGATGGGCGGAGCGGCCGCAGGAACACCAGAAATGGACGCCGGCCTCGACTTCGAGGACCAGCGGCCGGGTGTCGCAGGCGATCGGTTCTTCCGCCATCGTTGGGGTCGGCGGGCCGTTACTGGGCGCCGGCGACCGGCACGACCTTCTTCGCGTCGAGCGCGATCAGCGGCTTGGCCTTGGGTTCCGCCTTGGCTTGGACGGGCGTCGAGCCTTTGCCCAACACCGGATAAAGTTCCGGCGGCACGGCTCGCAGATAAGTCACCGTCAACCACGCGGCGAACAACCCGGCGGACGCGAAAACGAAGTGTGAGGCTTTCATGCAGGAAGCAGGAGGCTCTTGAGGCCGCTTCGGGACACCGGTTTATACCGGCGACGGCGGGCGGTGGCAAACTGGAATTTCCTCACGCTGTCAAGGCCGGCCCAGCACTTTCGGCGCGCTGGCGTTGCCGAAACGGTCGAGCGTCGAGACCGCCACGGCCTGCGCCAGCGGGATTGTCACGCCTTCCGACGACGCCGGTGCGATCCGCACCGTTTTCCACTGGCCGTTATATTTCGCCTGGATCGCCACTTTGGCGGCGGACGAATCCTTGAGCACCCAGCGAACAAACGTGCCGCCATTTTGCCCCATCGCGCTCACGCCCGGCACGGCCGGCGCACTGCTGCTGAGCCACGGCATCGGCGGCACCACGGCGGGCTGGGTGTAGGTCTTGGCGAGCTGGGTCGCGATGCCACCGCGGTTGGTGACGATGCTTTTCGCGCTCCACTGGATGTGGCCGACGTAGCCCTTGCCGATCTTCCGGCTGAGGTCGATCTGGTTGATGATCTCCGACGCCGGACGGCCCGGGTCTTCCGAGCTGTTGATTCGCGCGGTGGCGATGCCCGGCCAAACCGGCCGGCTGCCCTGCGACCGCCACCAGCTGAGCAGCGCCGGGAAACTCTGCTTCTGCGGGGAAATCCGCCAGTAGAGCTGCGGCGCGAGGTAGTCGACCCAGCCGTTCGCCAGCCACTTCCGCGAGTCGCCCGCCAAGTCCTCGCAGCTGTCGATGCCCGCCTCGATGCCGGTCGGCACGCCGGGTTTCCAGATACCGAACGGGCTGATGCCGACGCGCACCCAGGGTTTCGTACGCTTCACCGCCGAATACAGCCCGCTGACGAAGGAATCGACATAGGCGCGGCGCTCGGCCGGCGTCTTGCCGTCGCGGAATTTCGCGCCGCCAGCCGGATACGGATAGAAATAATCGTCGAGGTGCACGCCATCGACGTCGTAGCGCCGCACCACGTCGAGGATCACGTTGGTCGCGCGGCTGCGGGTTTCGTCGAACGCCGGGTCGCACCATTTCATCGAGCCGTAGGGCTTCACGATCCGCGGGTTGGCGCAGGTGACGTGGTTGCTGCTGCACTGCACACTGGCGCTTGAAACCGCGCGGAACGGATTGAACCACGCGTGGACCTCGATCCCTCGGGCGTGGGCCTCGCGGATGCAGAACGCGAGCGGATCGTAGCCGGGCGAACGGCCCATCGTCCCCGAAAGCCACGGGCTCCACGGTTCGAGCGACGACTGATAGACCGCGTCGCAGTGCGGCCGGACCTGGAAGATCACCGCGTTCATGTTGAGCGCCGCCAGCTTATCGAGCATCGCACGGAGTTCCGCCTGCTGCTGGCCCGCGCCGAGGCCGGACGAGCTCGGCCAGTCGAGATTGTAAATGCACGCGATCCACGCGCCGCGGAATTCGCGGGTCAGCCCCGGCGGTTTGTCCGCCACCGGCGCATAGGCCTGGGCGAAAACCTGCGGAGCGGCGAGCAAGGCAAGGGCGGCAAGCAACAATCGGCGCAGCATGACCGGAGGCTGGCGGGAAATAACGAGCCTGCCAAGCATCGGGATGGAGTTGAGGCTTTAGTAACGGTCTCAATCGACAAGGGGATTTCCCAAGAAAATGGCCATCCGCGTGTTGAGGTGGAGCAGCAGCTTCCGCGTCACCGCAACGATCGCCACTTTGAAGG
>Ga0070664_100002071_pt1 | contig 16010 bp, 15 predicted proteins | sample KBSC73metaG_FD_65863 | JGI IMG/M metagenome (GOLD analysis project Ga0070664, IMG submission 65863) | Corn rhizosphere microbial communities from Kellogg Biological Station, Michigan, USA - KBS C7-3 metaG | ecosystem: Host-associated > Plants > Roots > Rhizosphere > Soil ... | reverse complement strand
CGTCGTGCTCGACCACGGCGCCGCGGGCGGTACGGTGTTCGGCCACCTCGGACGCGCGGAGGTGCGGCGCGGGCAGAGGGTTCGCCGCGGCGAGCGGATCGGCGCGGTCGGCACGAGCGGCTGGACCGTGGGGCCGGCGCTGCATTACGAGTACTGGCGCCGGGCAGGCGGCGATCTCGCGCCGACCGATCCGCGGTTCGCGATCCTGGACCGCCGCCTCCTCGACGGCGACGTTTCTCTCGACAAGATGCGGGCCACGTCCGCGCCGGATCCGGGAGAGAGACCGCCCGGGCTGTGACGCCGAGTCGTGGGCCCTACTTACTGACTACTGACTCTCCTCGCCGGATCGGCGTATGCTGATTTCGGCGATGACGGAGACTTTCGATCTCGCCGGTGCCGCCTACGCGCGCTGGAAGCGCGCGGTCGATCTTCTCGCGCGCGAGGCCGTGCGACGACGGAGAGTCGCGATGGCCGAGGCCGAGCAGCGCCGCGCCGGCCGCCGTGCGAAGAGCCTGCGCCGCATCGTCCGCCGTGCGCTCTCGGAGCTCCACCGCATCGAGCTCGAGCGCAACGCCAGGTAGCGGCCGGCCGCCCTAGCGAACGCGGGGCGCGCCGTAGGCGCGGACGCGCTCGCGGTGCCGCGCGAGGCGCTCCAGGACGTCTTCCATGCGGTCACCGCCCGTCGCCTCGAGCAGCGCGTCGCACAGCACGAACGCGAGCATCGCCTCCGCGATGACGCCGCACGCCGGCACGGCCGTCACGTCGCTGCGCTCGTAGGCCGACCGGGCCGCCTCGCCGCTCTCGAGGTCGACGGAGTCCAGTCCGCGGGCGAGCGTCGAGATCGGCTTCATGTACGCGACCGCGACGACGTCCTCGCCGTTCGTGACGCCGGCCTCGAGCCCGCCCGCGCGGTTCGTGCGCCGCCGCAGCGCTCCGTCCGGGCCGCGCTCGATCTCGTCGTGCGCGTCGGACCCGAACCCCCGCGACGCCTCGATCGCGGCGCCGAGCTCGACCGCCTTGACCGCCGGCACCGAGAGCAGCGCCTGAGCGATCCGGCCGTCGAGGCGCCGCTCCCAGGACGCGAAGGATCCGAGCCCGGCGGGGACTCCGCGCGCGGCCACGAGGATCGAGCCGCCGAGCGTGTCGCCGCGCGACTTCGCCTCGTCGACTTCGGCGACCATCTCGCCCTCGAGCTCCGGGTCGATCGCGCGGAGCGGCGAGTCCTGCCGGACGCGGGCGACCGAGTCGAACGACCGGGGGGAGCGCGAGTCCGCGACGCGGCCCAGCGACAGGACTCCGCTGCCGAGCTCGACGCCCGCGCTCGCGAGCAGGAGCTTGCAGACGGCGCCGGCCGCGACGCGCGCGGCCGACTCGCGGGCGGAGGCGCGCTCGAGCACGTCGCGCAGGTCCGAGGCGCCGAACTTCATCCCGCCGGCGAGATCGGCGTGTCCCGGCCGCGGCCGCGTCAGGCGCCGCTCGCGCGCCGCCTCGGCATCCACCTCGAGCGGCCCCATGACCCGCTCCCAGCTCGCGAAGTCGCGGTTGGCGATGCCGATCGCGATCGGCGACCCGAGCGTCACGCCTCCCCGGACGCCGCCGTCGAACGACGCCTCGTCCTTCTCGATCTTCATCCGTCCGCCGCGGCCGTACCCGTGCTGGCGCCGGCCGAGCTCCGCGGCGACGAACGCCGGATCGACGCGCAGCCCGGCGGGGATTCCCTCGAGGACCGCCGTCAGGCGAGGCCCGTGCGACTCCCCGGCCGTCGTGAGGCGGAGCGACATGGGTGGGGAGTGTAGGGGAACTCGGCGCGGGAGGACAGGCGACCGCCATCGGGAGGCCGAGGCTCTAGTTGGGAATGAACCCCTCCATCATCGACGGCGTGACCGCCGAGGCATAGGTGTCCTCCGGCGCCGGCCGAGGGACCGTGGCCTGCTCGTGCGCGAGCCCGGCGAAGAACGAGAAGAGCAGCGCGGCCGCCGCCGCCAGCGCCAGGCGCTCGCGGATCGCGGCGCGCCGGTCGCGCCGCAGGGCGGCCAGGACGCCCGCGACGAATCGATCCTCCACGTCGGGCTCCGGTCCGACGGCGGGGCGCTCGACGCGCTTCCACGCTGCCGAGATCCGGGTCTCGAGCCGGCAGTCCTCGCAAACCAGCCGATGCGTCGGGTCGCGGCGGTCGGCCTCACCATGCGGTCTCATGTCCTCTCCCTTTCGAAACGAAGGCGGACGCGCTTGCGCGCCCGGTGAATGCGCACGCGCACGGCGGTGACGCTCATGTCGAGGCGGCGCGCGATCTCGCGGTCGTCGGCGCCCTCGAGCTCCCGCGCGAGCAGGATCTCGCGCTCGACGGGCGAGAGCGCCGCGAGCGCCGCGCGCAGCAGGTCCGCGTCCTCGTGGCGCGAGTCTTCCGGCAGCCCCGCCGGCTCGGGCGGCAGCGGCGACTCGGGGCGCCGGCGCCGCATGACGTCGATGGCGCACCGGACCGCGATCGTGCGCAGCCAGGCGCGGAAGCTCGCTTCGGGCCGGAACTTGGCGAGCGCGCGGAACGCGCGCAGGAACGCCTCCTGGCACGCGTCCTCGGCGAGGGCCGCGTCGCCGGTGACTCGCCGGGCCGCCGCGAGAGCGGCGGGCGCGGCGGTCCGCACGAGCGCCTCGACCGCGACCTCGTCGCCGCGCAGCGCGCGGGCCACGAGCGCCGCCTCGGACGGCTGGTCCCGCGAAGACGCGGACGCGCCCCGCTCCGGCGCTCGCTCTCCCGGCCTGCCGCCGGACAGGGCGATCAGTTGTCCCCTCGCAGCCACTTGTCGAGAGAGTCGAGGGCCGCGTCGCCGCGATCCTTCATGCGGCCGTGGAGCTGCGTCATCTTGTCGCGCTGCTCCGCGGTCAATAGCGGCCAGACCTCGCCGCGAATCTTCGCGTACAGGATGGCGGCCTCGCCGTGCGCCTGCCCCGCCTGCATGGCGAGGCTGCGGATCGCCTGCTCGTCGACCGGCTGCGCGAGCACCACCTGGTGCAACGCGCGCCGGGCGTCCATGCCGGCTCGGACGTTCGCCGAGATCTCGTCGGCGTGATTCTTGAGAATGCCCCGGATCTGGCTCTGCTGGTCCGCGCTCAGGTCGAGCTGCTTCGCGAGGTGCCGGAACATCTTCGGCGCCGCGTCGGGACGCATGTGCCCGAGGTCGCCCTGCCGCGCCAGCAGCCGGCCGGCGAGCAGGCCCGAGACGGCCAGCCCTCCCAGCAGCGTCGCGGCGAGCACGGATCTGCGGATCTTCTGGATGCTCATCGAGTTCCTCCTGTCGGTCTCCAGAGCTACAAACGACCGGCCGGGAGAAAAGATTACCCGCGCCGGAGCCCGTCCTCTAAGCTCCCCTCGGTGGAACGCAAGTACGTCCTCAAGACTCCCTCCCGGCTCAAGTCCTACCGGATCGACTATGAACGGGAGCTGAACGAGGAACAGCGCGAGGTCGTCGTCGCCGGCCAGGGTCCCCTCCTCGTGATCGCCGGCGCGGGCTCCGGAAAGACCCGGACCCTCGTCTACCGGGTCGCGAGGCTCATCGAGGACGGGCTCGACCCCTCGCGGATCCTCCTCCTCACGTTCACCAACAAGGCGTCCCGCGAGATGCTGCGCCGGGTCGAGACGCTCCTCTCCGTGGACACCCGCCGGCTGATGGGGGGCACGTTCCACTCGGTCGGCAACCGGATCCTGCGGCGGTTCGGCGCGCGGCTCGGGCTCACGCCGAGCTTCTCGATCCTGGACCCGGAGGACGCCCGCGAGATGCTCGAGGCCGCGACCTCGGACCGGCGGATCCCGACCCTGGACCGCCGCTTTCCAAAGGGCGACGTGCTCCTCGACCTCTACTCCTTCACGGTCAACACGGGCCGGCCGTTCACGCAGGTGCTCTTCGAGCAGGCCCCGCACTTCTCCGAGCTCGAGACCGAGATCGTGTCGATCTTCCAGCGCTACCGCGAGCGCAAGCGCGCGGGCAACTCGGTCGACTACGACGACCTGCTGCTGCTCTGGAAGCGGCTCCTCGACGAGGGAGGCGAGGCGGCGGCGCAGCTGTCGGCGTCGTACGACCACGTCCTCGTCGACGAGTACCAGGACACGAACAAGCTGCAGGGCGAGATCGTCGACGGGATGGCGAAGGCGAAGCGCAACGTGACCGTCGTCGGCGACGACGCGCAGGCGATCTACTCGTTCCGCGGGGCCTCGTTCGAGAACATCCTCGGGTTCCCGGAGCGCTACCCGGACTCGAAGACGTTCCGGCTCACCCGAAACTACCGCTCGACGCCGGAGATCCTCGCGCTCGCGAACGCGTCCATCGCCAAAAACGAGCGCCAGTTCCCGAAGGAGCTGGTTGCGTCGCGCGAGACCGGCGCCATGCCGGCCGTCGTCGCGCTCGCGGACATCCCGGACCAGGCGAGCTTCGTCGGCCAGAGGATCCTCGAGTGGCACGACGAGGGGGAGAGGCTCTCCGACGTCGCCGTCCTCTACCGCGCGCACTACCAGGCGCTCGAGCTGCAGATCGAGCTCACCCGGCGCGGCATCCCGTACGAGATCCGCTCCGGCACGCGGTTCTTCGAGCAGCGCCACGTCAAGGACGTGCTCGCGTTCCTGCGCATCGTCGTCAACCCGAAGGACGAGCTCTCGTGGAAGCGCGCGCTGAAGCTCTTCCCGCGCGTCGGCGAGAAGTCCGCGGCCGCGGTCTGGGAGGCGATCGGGTCAAAACCGGACCCGCTCGAGGCATTCCGACGCCTCGACGCCGCCGCGCTGCCTCTCGGACGCGGCGGCGACGCCGCGCTGCGCCCGTTCCGATCTCTCGTGGGGCGTCTCGACGCGCCGCCGCTCTCCGCGAAGCCCTCGGAGGCGATCCGCACGGTGGTCGAGGACGTCTACCGCGACTACGCGCGCGCGCACTTCCCGAACGGCAACGCGAGGCTGGACGACCTGGAGCAGTTCGCGCAGTTCGCGCAGAGCTACGACTCGGTCCGGACGTTCCTCGAGGAGGTCACGCTCTTCAACGAGCTCTCCGGCGAGGACGTCGTGCCCGGCGATCCGGAGGACGACCGCGTCATCCTCTCGTCGATCCACCAGGCCAAGGGCCTCGAGTGGAGCCGCGTCATCGTCATGGGTCTGTCCGAGGGCCGCTTCCCGAGCTACCGGACGGCGGCGACGCCCGACGGCCTCGAGGAGGAGAGGCGGCTCTTCTACGTCGCCGTCACGCGCGCGAAGAACGAGGTCGCGCTCGTCTACCCGATGCTCGCGCGGGATCGCTACGGCGTCGACGTGATCCTCGAGCCGTCGCGCTTCATCGCGGAGCTGCCCGACGCCGTCTACGAGCGCTGGACGATCGAGAAGCAGGCGAGCGCGGCGGAAGCGGAAGCGGAAGCGGAAGCCGAAGCCCAAGCGGAGAAGCCGGGCAGGGTGAATTGAGGACGGCTGTGCGCGACCGTCGGCTTGGGCTCCCGGTGATCCGGCTCACGGCTCACGGCTTACGGCTTCCCCCCGCGCGGCGTAAAATACTGGCGAAGAACTTGCTGTTGTGGTGAGCGTGAGGGTTTGGGGAAGATGAAAGACGACATCTACTCCGCCATCTGCCGCGAGGCTCTCGAGTCGCGCCAGCGCGACCTGGGCTCGTTCGTCGACAACGGCATGGCCGGACTGTCGACGCGCCTCGAGAAGACGCTGCTGCGCCTGCCGTCCGGCTACTTCCTGCTCGGCCTCGGCCCGTACAACGCAGGCCTGGTCAAGCTCGACGAGTTCGACGAGCTCCTCATCGGCCGCGAGGTCCCGGAATACATCGGCGTGGGCATGCCGGTCTCGGGCTTCCGCGTGTCCTCGCCCGAGGCCTTCCTGAACGTCGAGGTCTCGCGCCTGCACGCCAAGGTCTTCCGCCGCGCCGAGAGCGAGCCCCGCTACCGCCTCGTCGACATGCGCTCGACGTGCGGCACGTATCTCAACGGCGACCCGATTCCCGTTCCCGACGACCTCGGCGGCGTCTCCGAGGACGACTGCGCCTGCCCGCTCAAGTCGGGCGACTTCTTCTCGCTCGGACCGTCCGCGGTCAACCTGTTCCTCTTCTTCCAGAAGTGACCGGGGCCCCGGCGCGCCCCGTCACGGGGGCCCGGGCGGCTGGCATCGTCGGAATCGCCGCGGGGCTCGTCGCGGGGGTCGACCTTCTGCGCGCGGTGCGGCCCGCGCTCCTGTCGGACCCGGATCCCGCGTGGGCGGCGCCGCGGCTGCTCCTCGGTCTCGCGGTCGCCGCGTGCGCGGCCGCCGCCGGCGCCCTGGCCGCCGGCGTCTACCTCCTGTGGGCGCGGCTCGCGTCCGCGCGCGCGCCGCTCCAGCCGCTGCCGTGGCGCGCCGCCGCGCTCGTGCTGCTGGCGGGCGCCGCGATCGCGGCGGGCGCGCTGCTGCGGTTCGCGGCGCTCGCGCGTTCGCCCGAGTGGCTCTGGATCGACGACCTGTCGCTCATCGCGCCCGCGCTCGACCTGTCGGGCGCTCCGTCGGACTTCGCGAACTCGATCCGCCCCGCGCCGTACGGCGTGCCGCGGGCGTACGGGAGCGTGGGCGTCCTCTACCTCGAGGCGTACCGCGCGTCGCTCGAGCGGCTCGGCGCGACCGTGCTCGGCGTGCGCTTTCCCTCCGCGCTCTGCGGCTCATTGTCGATCGTCACCGGCGCGCTGCTCGGCCGCGCGCTCCTCCCCGCGGGAGGCGGCGCGCTGACCGCGCTGGCGCTCGCCGGGATGCGCGGGCACCTGATCCTGTCGCGCTGGTCGTGGAACATGATCGCGCTCGTCCCGATCGTGGACCTCGCGACGCTCGCGGTCGTCGCCGCCCGCCGGCGGCGCTCCGCCGCTCTGGCCGGCATGGGCGGCGCGCTCGGGGGCGTCGGCGCGCACGTCTACCTCTCCGCGTGGCCCGCGGGCGCCGCGCTCGCGCTCTTCGCGCTCTGGCCGGGGCCCGACGAGGAACGCGCGAGCCTTCGCGTCCGGCGCGCCGCGGCGTTCGCGGCCGCGTTCCTGGCGGTCGCCTCGCCGCTCTTCCTCCTGCGCGAGGGGAGGACCGCGCCGTACTTCGCGCGGACCGCGGACCACAACGTCGCGCTCGAGATTCGCCGCACGCGCTCGCCGCTGCCTCCGGTCGCCGCGGTCGCCGACACGATCGCGGCGCCGTGGCTCGTGCCGGACCCCGGGGCGCGGCACGACCTTCCCGGGCGCTCGCGACTCGGGCTCCTGCTCGGCGTGCCGGTCGCGATCGCGCTCGCCCGCGCCCTGCTGCGTCCGCGCGAGCCGCTCTCCGCGCTGCTCTTCGCGCACGCCGCCGCCGTGCTCGCCGCGACCGCCGCGGGTGGACAGGCGGACGTGCCGAACGGCTCCCGCTTCGCGTACCTCACGACGCTCGCCGCGATCTGCGCGGCCGCCGGGCTCATGTGGCTGGCCGGCCTCGCGCCGCCGTCGCGCCGGTCCGCCGCGGCGCTCGGCGCCGTCGGCGTCCTCATCGTGTCCGGCGCGCTCGGCGCGCGCGACGCGCTCCGCCTGTGGCCGGAGCGAGCCGAGACGTTCGTCGGCTTCCACGGCCAGGACACGCTGATCGGCCGGTCGGCGGCGCGGTGGGAACGGTACGGGTCGGTCGACGTCTCTCCGGCGCTCGGTCACTCGCCGATCACGATCGCCGCGATCCGGCGCTACCGGCTGGACCCCGACGCGACCCCCGTTCCCCGCGCGGCCCCGCGATTCCGGATTCGCGTCGCCCCGCCGGGCGAGGCGGGGAGACCGGGAGAGAGGCTCGTCGAGACGATCGCCGATCCCCGGGGAACCGAGTGGGCGAGGGTATGGGCGGAGAAGAGCTGAGGGGGCCGCGGACGTATCAGCGTTTGCCGATGGATTCCGCCCGCGGGGAATCCACTCTCGCCAGGATCTCCTCGTCGACGTCGAACGCCGACGGCATGATCGAGATCATCCCGGTCTCGTCCCAGATCCCCATGGTCCGCAGCGGCGGCCGGTACACGTGGAGCGACACGGCGCGCGGCGACACGGGCATGAGCCGGTGCAGGACGGTCGGACCGATGTCGCAGAGGTCTCCCTCCGGCCGCAGCCGCTTGTCGTAGAGCTCCGGCCGCCGGCCGGGGGTCTCGAAGCGCTCCTCGTCCAGCGTGCCCGAGAGCATCGCCATGCCGCCCAGGACTCCGCGGTGGTCGTGCACCGGAGTGACCTGGCCCTTCTCCCACGCGATGAGCATGACCTCCCACCCTTCCCAGAGGGCGATCGGGTGGCGCATGTACCGCTGGGCCGAGAAGCGGACCCGATCGAGATGGCGTTCGGTCTCCCGCGCGAGGGCCTCGCACACGCTGGCCGGCGTGGCGCGCTCCGGTCGGGCGCAGGCCTCCTTGAGGACCTCGACGATGGTGTCTGCGAGCGTCATGGGCCGATTCTAGGACACTCAACGGAGAAAGAGCGGCAGGTCACGGCTTCGTCGCGGCGTTTCTGCTATCTTCCCCGCCCGCATGCGAATCGCGGTCGTCCCGGGAGACGGCATCGGCGTCGACGTCACCGCCGAAGCCATCAAGGTCCTCGACCGCGTCTGCGAGGCGCGAGGCATCGACTTCGAGGCGGTGTACTTCCCCTGGAGCGCGGACCACTACCTCGAGACGGGGGTGACGATCCCGCCCGGCGCCTTCGACGAGCTCGCGCGCGGCTACGACGCCATCTTCATGGGCGCCTTCGGCGACCCCCGCGTCCCCGACATGAAGCACGCCGCCGACATCCTGCTCGGCGCCCGGTTCCAGCTCGACCTCTACGTCAACTTCCGGCCGGTGCGCTGCCTCGACGACCGGCTCTGCCCGCTCAAGGGCTTCTCGGCGGCGGACATCGACTTCGTCGTGTTCCGCGAGAACACCGAGGGCTCCTACGTCGGCTCGGGCGGCCACCTGAAGAAGGGCACGCCGGACGAGGTCGCGGTCCAGGAGGACGTCTCGACGCGCAAGGGCGTCGAGCGAATCTGCCGCGCCGCTTTCGAGTACGCCGTCAAGCGCGGGCGGCGGCGCGTCGTCATGTCGGACAAGTCGAACGCGATGCGGTTCGTCGGCGACCTGTGGCAGAGGGCGTTCTTCGAGGTGGCGAAGGAGTACCCGAACATCGAGGCCTCGCACCTCTACATCGACGCGCTCTGCATGCAGATGGTCAAGGACCCGCGCCAGTTCGACGTCATCGTGACCAACAACATGTTCGGCGACATCGCGACGGACCTGGGCGCGGCGCTGCAGGGCGGCCTCGGCATGGCGGCGTCCGGCAACCTGCACCCGGGCCGCGTCTCGATGTTCGAGCCGGTCCACGGGTCGGCGCCGAAGTACGCGGGCACGGGCAAGGCGAACCCGTTCGGCGCGATCCTGACCGCCGGCCTGATGCTCGAGCACCTGGGCTACGAGACCGAGGCCGAGGCGGTCGAGAGCGCCGTGGGCGCGTGCGTGCGGGAGCGCGCGGGCACCGCGGACGTGGGCGGATCGCTGACCACCTCGGAAGCCGGAAATGCCGTCCGCGACCGTCTGCGTTTCGAGCAACGATCCACGGGGAAGGCCCCCGCTGGTACAATCCATGACAAGGAGAGTGTGAAAAATGCGTAGCGTGTTACGCCGTTCGTTTCTGATCGGTCTGGCAGGGCTGTTTGCGCTCTCGCTCACCGCGAGCGCAGCCGACAAGAAGTTCGCGGACTCCGAGGACGCCAACCAGAAGGACGAGCCGCAGAAGTTCCTGCCCGATTACGACAAGCTCGTGAAGGGCAAGGACGCCGACTGGGTCTACTTCCCGGACGGAGCGCTGTCCAAGTACAAGACGGTTTCCGTCGAGGAGTTCGACCACACGGGCCGCGGGACCGAGTCCCGCGAGGCCGCGCGCGACGGCAAGGACTACATGGAGCAGTGGCTCGAGAAAGAGGGCTTCAAGGTGGTCAAGTCCGGCGGCGAGCTCCAGGTCGAGGGCAACGTCTTCAACGCGTGGGAGCCGAGCGGCGCGGCCCGCTACTGGGGCGGCTGGGCGGCCAACCCGGGCGTCGGCCTCGAGCTGGTCTGCAAGGCGGGCGGCAAGGTCGTCGGTGAGCTGCGGCACAAGGCCAAGGGCTCGACCGTCCGGGACGCCGTCGAGAACGGCCTCGAGGACATGTCCAAGTCGCTCGCCAAGGGGAAGTGATTCCGGTCCAATTCGTTGCCTGACAAAGAGTTAGTCCACCAGAGAGGGGCCGCCTGAGCCGGCCCCTCTCTCGTGGTACCGTGTTACCCCTCCAAGGAGGGGTGCCGATTTCCGATCCGACCCAGGCCGTCACTCTCCCCGAATCCGGACTCACCGCGCTCTTCGGTATCGCCGACGAAAACCTCCGCGCCATCGAGGATGCGTTCGGAGTGCGCCTGCAGTCCCGGGGCAGCGAGATCTCCGTCCTCGGCGAGGGCGAACGGGAGGAGACCGTCCGCCGCCTCCTGCGCGGCCTCTCGGACCTGATGGCCTCCGGGTATCCGCTCCACGGCAGCGACGTCGCGACCGCGATCCGCGTCGTGAAGGAGGACCCCACCGTCTCGCTCGTCGAGTTCTTCACCGACAGCCCCTTCGGCCCGACGCTCAAGTCGGTCGTCTCGGTCCGCAACACCAAGCAGCGGCTCTACGTCCAGGCCATCGACCGGCACGACCTCGTCTTCGCGATCGGACCGGCCGGCACCGGCAAGACGTATCTCGCGGTCGCGATGGCCGCCGCGGCCCTGCTGGAGAAGAAGGTAAAACGGATCGTGCTGGCGCGGCCCGCCGTCGAGGCGGGGGAGCGGCTCGGCTTCCTGCCGGGTGACCTCGTCGAGAAGGTCAACCCGTACCTGCGTCCGCTCTACGACGCGCTGTACGACATCCTCGGCTACGAGAAGACGGCGAAGCTGCTCGAGCGCGGCATCATCGAGATCGCGCCGATCGCCTTCATGCGCGGCCGCACGCTCAACGACGCGTTCATCATTCTCGACGAGGCGCAGAACACGACCTCCGAGCAGATGAAGATGTTCCTGACCCGCATCGGCTTCGGCTCGAAGGCGGTGGTCACCGGAGACATCACGCAGATCGACCTGCCGCAGGGCAAGACGTCCGGTCTGCGCGAGGCGCAGCAGGTGCTCTCGAAGATCGAGGGGATCCGCTTCGTCCTCTTCGACGAGCGCGACGTGGTCCGCCACACCCTCGTCCAGTCGATCATCACCGCGTACGAGGCGCTCGACCGCGAGCGCGAGGCGGCGACGCAGAACGCTGCCGCGTCTCAGGGCCGGCCCTCCGGCCCCGCCGGCGGCGCGCCGAAGCGGCCCGACCGCCGTCCGGCCGACCCGCCGGCCGTCTCCCGCTGAGGCGCGCGATGCCCGATACGGCGCCCCTCGGGCGCGATGCGATGCATTCCCAGCGTTCGACCGGCGGAGCTCCCGTTTCGCGCGAACGCAGCCTGAAGCACTGGCTGTGGGCCGCGGCCTACGTCTTCGTGACGACGCTGTCGTTCTCGCCGACGCTCTCGTTCCGCGACACGAAGCCCGCTCCGGGCGCCGTCGCGGCGCGCGACATCGTCGCGCCGCGCGACCTGATCGTGCCCGACCCCGACGCCACGGCGCGACGCCGGACCGAAGCGGCCGCCGAGGTCCTTCCCGTGTACGACCTCGACTCCGCCGCGCCGGCGCGTTTCGAGCAGCAGCTGCGCGACTCCTTCGCGCGCGCGCGGCCCGCGGCCCTGCAGGCGCGGCGGAAGGGCATCGTGACCCAGGAGCTCCGCGACGCGTTCACGCTGCCCATCGGCGACGAGGCGCTCTCGGCGCTCGCGCGGCAGGGTTTCGCCGAGGAGCTCGAGAACCGGTTCGCGTCGATCGGGCTCGAGCTGTACCGCGGCGGGATCGTCGACCACCGCGACCTCGGACCGGAGGCGCGCAGCCGCGGCATCGTCGCCCGCGACACCGCGAATGGACGGGAGAGCCGGCGCGCCGACGCCGGGGCGATCGAGTACGGCAACGAGACCCGCAGCGCCGTCTCCGCGCGGCTCGCCGAGAGCCCGTTCACCCCGCGCGAGCGCGCCGAGGTCGCCGCGTTCCTGGCGGCGATCCTCAGGCCGAACCTCACGTACGACCCCGCGCAGACCGCGGCCCGGCGCGACACGTCGGCCCGATCCGTCGAGAGCGTGTTCACCCGGATCCCGCGCGGGAAGGCGATCGTGCGCCGCGGCGACGAGATCACGGCCCGCACCGCGCAGTGGATCGCGGCGGCGCAGGCGTCGGCGTCCGATCCGTCGTCGTGGATCAAGATGACGGGAGTCTTCGTCCTCCAGGTCCTCGCCGTCGTCGCGTTCTGGCTCGACGCCCGGCGGCAGCGCCGCCGCAAGCGCGAGCGCTCGGCGGGCGTCGTCTTCGGCTCGGTCATCGCGACCGGGATCCTCTTCGCGCTCGTGACGCGCGGCGGCTTCGCGATCGCGCAGGCGCTCTCGCCCAGCCTCGAGTCCGCGTCGGGCGCCGTGAACTACGCGATCCCGTTCGCCGCGGGACCGATCGTCGTCAGCCTCGTGGCGGGCATGGGCCCCGCGCTGCTCGTCGCGCTCGTGCACTCGGTCGGCGCCGGCGTGCTGATGGGCCTCTCGTTCCCGTTCGCGCTCTTCGCGGTCGTCGGCTCGCTCGCCGGCATCTACGGCCTCGGCAAGCTGCGCGCGCGCAGCGTCCTGCTCGCCATGGGCGGGATCGTGGGCGCCGGCAACCTGGTCGCGATCTCCGCGATCCACTTCCTGGGCGCGGGCCCGTGGGGCTGGGAGTTCCTGTGGGACTCGCTCGCTGGCATCGCGGGCGGCCTCGCCGTCGCGATGGTCGTGGGCCTCTTCCTGCCGGTCTTCGAGCACCTCTTCTCGGTCGTCACGGACATCCGGCTGCTCGAGCTGTCGAACCAGAACCTGCCGCTGCTGCGCACCCTCGCCCTCGAGGCGCCGGGCACGTATCAGCACTCGCTCATGCTCGGCCACCTCTCGGAGGCGGCGGCGGAGGCGATCGGCGCCGACGCCCTGCTCGCGCGCGTTTCGGGCTACTACCACGACATCGGCAAGACCAAGATGCCCGACTACTTCATCGAGAACCAGGTCAAGGGCTTCAACCGCCACGACCGCCTCGAGCCCTCGATGAGCGCGCTCATCATCGCCGCCCACGTCAAGGAGGGCGTCGAGATGGCGAAGAAGGCGCGGCTGCCCGAGCCGATCGTCACCGCGATCCGCGAGCACCACGGGACGAAGCTGATCCGCTACTTCTACCAGAAGGCCGTCACCAAGGCGGACCCGGCGCAGGGAGCGGTCCAGGAGATCGACTACCGCTATCCGGGGCCGAAGCCCTCCACGCGGATCCTGGGGATCCTCATGATCGCGGACGCGGTCGAGGCGGCGTCGCGCACGCTCATCGAGCCGACACCCGCGAAGATCCGCGCGATGATCCAGACGATCGTCGACGACTGCCTGCGCGACGGCCAGTTCGACGAGTGCGACCTGACCATGCGCGACCTCGCGATCATCGTCGAGGCCCTCGAGCGAACGGTCGCGACGGTGTTCCACCACCGGATCGACTATCCGGGCTTCGACTTCAACCGCGAGAAGACGCGGCGCAAGACCGCGGACACCGCGGCGGCGCGAGCCGCCGGCCCGAGGGCGGTTTGAGCGTGCGCGTGGAGATCGCGGGCCGGGTCGCCGGCTCTCCGACGCCGGCCCGGGTCAAATCGGTCGTGACGCGGGCCGCGCGCGCCGCGAGGGTGAGGGCGCGCGAGGTCTCCGTGCTCTTCTGCGCCGACCGGCGCATGCGCACGCTGAACCGGCGCTGGCGAGGGCTGGACCGGCCGACCGACGTGCTGTCGTTCCCGGCCGGCGCCGAGGCGGACGGGTTCCTCGGCGACATCGTGATCTCGGTCCCGTACGCGTCGCGCTCCGCGCGCCGGCGCGAGGAGCCCGCCGCCCGCGAGATCGACCGGCTGCTCGTGCACGGCCTCCTGCATCTCGCCGGCTACGACCACGAGACCGACGAGGGGCAGATGGACACGCTCGAGGGAACGGTGCGCCGCCGGCTCGGAATCGCCGAGACGAAGGCCGCCACCGGCCGGAGGCCCGCGCGATGATCTCGGTTCTGACCGCCGCCGTCTGCTACGCGGCGTTCCTCCTCTTCGAGACGTTCGCGGTCGCGCTCGACCGCCTCTCGCCGATCAAGCTGCGCGGCCTGCTGGAGGAGCATCCCGAGCGAGCGCGCATCCTCTCCGGCGCGGGACAGGCGGAGATCGTGCGCACCACGACGAAGGTCGTCGTCCAGGCGCTGCTCCTCGCGGGCCTGCTCTCCGCCGTGTCCGCGCTGGAGGCGTTCAAGACGCCTCATCCGTGGCTCATCGGCGGCGGGTTCTTCGTCGCCGGCTGGCTGCTGACCGAGATCGCCCTCCTGCGGCGCGACCTGAACCGCGACCCGGAGCAGATCGTCGCCCGGCTGCTGCCGCTCGTCACCGCGGTGTCCTGGCTCCTCTTCCCGATCGCGTACCTGATCCGCACCGTCTTCGCCTCGCGGCCGGCCGTCACGGAGAAGCCCCCGGAGGCGACGGAGGAAGAGGTCCAGGCCTACATCGACGTCGGCCGGCAGGAGGGCATCCTCGAAAAAGACGAGGAGAAGCTGCTCCTGTCGATCGTGGACTTCGGCGACACGCGCGTGCGCGAGGTCATGACGCCCCGCACGGACATCGTGTGGATCGACGTCGCGGCGTCGCCGACGGTCCTCTACGACCTGTTCGTCGAGTCCAAGTACTCGCGCATCCCGGTCGTCCGCGGCTCGATCGACACGGTCGTCGGCATCGTGCACGTCAAGGACTGCCTGCAGACGATCCGCTCGGGCGCGGCCCGCTCGATCGCGGAGCTGATGCGCGAGGCGTACTTCGTCCCCGAGACCAAGAAGGTGTCCGAGCTGCTGCGCGAGTTCCAGCGGAGGCACCTGTGGATGGCGATCGTCGTCGACGAGTACGGCGGCGTGTCGGGCCTCGTCACGGTCGAGGACCTCCTCGAGGAGATCGTCGGCGAGATCTCCGACGAGCACGAGGACGAGCGCGAGCCCGTGACTCGCGCGGGCGAGCACGCGTTCTCCGTCTCGGGCAAGGCGAACATCGAGGTGATCCGCGATCTCTTCGGGCGCGGCCCCGAGGAGGAGGAGTTCACGACGGTCGCCGGCTTCCTCGCGAGCCGCCTGGGCCACATCCCGAAGCCGGGCGAGACGCACCGTGAGTTCGACCTGAGGTTCACGGTCGAGGAGGCGGACCGGCGGCGCGTGTACCGGGTGAGAGTGGAACCGGATCCGTCCGCACACGCGCAGGAGCCGGTCGGGACGACGAAACACCAGCAGGCGTAAGTCGCCGAGGTTTCTGGTCTCTGGTTACTGGATTCTGGTTCGGGGAAGGAAGGTCATGTCGGAAAACCAGAAACCAGAAACCGGCGACCAGAAAGCGGCTTTCCGCGTCGGCGAGGTCGCCGTCGTCGGGCGGCCCAACGCGGGCAAGTCGACCCTCGTCAACGCTCTCGTCGGCGAGAAGGTCGCGATCGTGTCGGACAAGCCGCAGACCACGCGAGCGCGGATCCTCGGCGTGGCGCGGCGCGCGGGCGCCGAGATCGCGCTCGTCGACACGCCCGGGATCCACCGCCCCCAGTACCGCATGAACGCGGCGATGGTCCGCGACGCGACGGACGCGCTCGCGACCGCCGACGTCGTTCTGTTCGTCGTCGACGCGGCGGAGAGCCGCGGCGCGGGCGAGCGGTTCATCCTCGACCTGCTCGCGAAGGCCGGCCGCCCGGCCGTGCTGGCGCTGAACAAGATCGATCTCCTCCGCAAGGAGAAGCTCCTGCCCATCATCGCGGAGCTCTCGTCCGCGCACGCGTTCCGCGACGTCGTGCCGGTGTCCGCGAAGACGGGCGAGGGCGTCGACCGTCTGTTCGACGTGCTCGCGTCGGGACTGGCCGAGGGCGACGCCGCCTA
>Ga0070664_100002069_pt1 | contig 16024 bp, 17 predicted proteins | sample KBSC73metaG_FD_65863 | JGI IMG/M metagenome (GOLD analysis project Ga0070664, IMG submission 65863) | Corn rhizosphere microbial communities from Kellogg Biological Station, Michigan, USA - KBS C7-3 metaG | ecosystem: Host-associated > Plants > Roots > Rhizosphere > Soil ... | reverse complement strand
CTGCAGCACCGCCGCTTCGTCGACCGGCAGGTCGCCCCCATCATCCGGCAGCTCCTCGCGCTGCGCGGCCGCCAGGTCTTCCAGTACCGCGACGCGGACGGGACCATCCGGCCCGTGCGCCGCCGCGACATCAACGCGTACATCCACGAGGTGATGGGCCGGCGATTTACCGCGAAGGACTTTCGCACCTGGGCGGGAACGGTCCTCTGCGCGGCGCGGCTCGTCGAGACGGCGTCCGAGTCGCCGGCGACGCAGACCGACCAGCGCCGCGTCCTCGCCGCGTGCATGCGCGACGTGGCCGGCTGCCTGGGCAACACGCCCGCGGTGTGCCGCGCGTCCTACGTCAGCCCGCGCGTGGTGACGGCGTTCGAGAAGGGCTCGCTTCCGCCGAAGCTGCCGCCGTTCGACCTCGCGAAGATCGCGCGGCGCGCGGCGCTGTCGCCCGTCGAGAAAGCGGTTCTCAAGCTGGTCGAGGCGAAACGGCGAAACGCGGCCGCGTGAGAGCGGCCGACGTATTAGCAATCGCTAATATATCGGAGCAGAAAAAAGAAAAGCCGGGCGGCGTCTCGAGAACGTCCGCCCGGCGCGCGTTCGACCTGTTACGGATTGGTCGGCGTCGGCGTCAGGGACGACGAAGTCCCCATGCCCGAGGTGCCGGCCGTTCCGCCCATCGGCGTCGCCTCCGGCGTCACGGCCGTTTCACGCGTGGTCTCCGTGTTGGTCGTCGTGGTGCTGGTCTCCCGCTGCTTGCAGCCGAGGCTCAGAGCCGCGGCGCCCGCAACGACGAAAACGGCCAGGGAAAGGATCCTCTTCATGTCGTTGTCCTCCTCAAAAAGCAGCCCCCCCGGGCCGCAGTCGAGCCGAAGTGCAAGAAGCATTCCCGCATCTCGGGTGCCCTCGCATGGACGTGGCGGCGGGGGTTGCGAAACTGGCCGCCCGGCGGGCGCCGGACGGCCCGTCGAAACTACTCCTCGCCCGGCTGCTCGATGCTCTCGTTCTCCTCCTCGCCGGACGTGGGGTTCGAGCCGCGCCGCGAGGCGTCGCGGCCGCCCTGCGCGCCGCCGATCTCCGACTCGCGCTCGACGTCCCGGCCCGTGCCGCGCGACGTCTCGGACTCCGACTCACGCGAGCCAGGCATCCGCCGCGACCCCTCGGAGCCGGTATTACCGGTGTTCTGCCCCGACTCTTCGCGGTTCGATCCGCCGCTGCCGGCGTTGCTGCGCGCGCTCTCTCGATTGCGATTCTCGTTCGCCATGGGTCATCTCCTCGAGTAGGTGGCTGAGCGGGCCGAATTGCCCGCGCACACCGGGCAAACCTGCAGAAACCGTGCCGCGAGGCCGTCCGCGTGGCAACGCAATTGCACCCGCATGCAGGTCCGGGAGGAACGAAATGGCCTGTGAACACGAGAGTTGCCGCTGCGACGAGACTCCGGTCGAGCAGGCCGGGAAGAGCTTCTGCAGCGAATCCTGCGCCGAGTCCGACGGAGACAGCGAGCGCTCGACCCGATGCAACTGCGGCCACCCCGAGTGCGCCGCGCTCTGAGTGCGATTGCGCGCGTGAGTCGGACGACTCACCGCGCCTGACTTCGATTCACGAATCAGAAACTGAGGTGACTTCATGCGTCCCATCTGGTCCGGTCACATCAGCTTCGGACTGATCTCGATCCCGATCTCGATCTACTCGGCGGTCGAGGCGTCCGAGCGCGTCTCGTTCCGCCTGCTGCACCGGAAGGATCACGCGCCGATCAAGTACAAGAAGTTCTGCAGCAAGGAAGACGTCGAGGTCCCGAACGACGAGATCGTGCGCGGCTACGAGGTCGAGCGGGGAGAGTACACGACGATCGAGAAGGAAGAGCTCGACAAGGTCGAGGAGGAGGAGGGCGGCGAGAAGGGCGAGATGGAGGTCCTCCAGTTCGTCGATTTCGGCGCGCTCAACCCGCTCGCCTTCGACACGCCGTACTACGCGGCGCCGCGCAAGGGCGGCGAGCGCGCGTACGCGGTGCTGCGCGAGGCCCTCAACGACGCACACAAGGTCGGCATCGTGCGCTTCCAGCTCCGGACCCATCCGCGTCTCGGCGCGCTGATCCCGCAGCAGACCGTGATCGCGGTCGAGTCGATGCTGTCGTACGAGGAGCTGCGCGCGCCGAGCGGGCTGCCGTTGTCGTCGGCGAAGCCGAAGCCCGCCGAGGTCAAGATGGCGGAGACGCTGATCGAGCAGATGACGACGGAGGGATGGGACCCGGCCGAGCATCCGAACACCTATCGCAAGGGGCTCAAGAAGCTGCTCGCCTCGCGGCGGCGATTCCGCCTCACGGAAGCGGGTAAGGAGCCCGAGCAGCGCGAGAACGTCGTCGACCTGATGGAAGCACTGCGCCGGAGCGTCGGGGAGGCGAAGGGCAAGCCGCGGCGCGCGCCAGCGCGAAAGCGCGGAGCGGCGTAGGCGGGAGCGGCGGGCTGCATCGGGTCTTCCCCCGATGCGTCGAAACCCCTGTAATTTCAGGGCTTCGGCCGCATCCGGCCGGTCCGGGGCTCACGGCACTCCCCTTGCAACAGTCTTGGGATCGGAGGCGGCACAGTGCCGCCGTCCCATAACTCACACGAGGAGGGACAAATGAATCGTTTGCGGACGATGTTCGCCGCGTTCGCGGTCGTGGCGATGGCGTCGGTGGGCCTCGCCCAGAACGCCGACAAAAACAGCGCGGGTCCGACGAAGAACGACTACCGGCTGAGGGTCGTCGAACCCGTCGAGGGCGCGACGATCGCCGGAGACGTGGTGCGTGTCGTCGTCGACACCCGCATCCCGGCCGAGGTCGGATCGGAAAAGACGGACGTCAACTCAATGCCCCGCCCGATGATCGACGTATTCGTCGACAACGAGAACAAGGGCACGCTCAAGCAGGAGCAGAACGTTCTCGAGGTCAACGCCGTCAGCCCCGGCGCGCACAAGCTGGTCCTCGTCGCCAAGAACATGAGCGGGGAGATCATCGGCCGCCAGGAGGTCAACTTCACGGCGACCGAAAAGGTCGCGGTCGCGTCGACCGGAAACACCTCCTCGACGACGACGTCGTCCAGCACCTACACGGCGCCGCCGCCGGCTCCGGCTCCGGCTCCGGCTCGCGTCGAGGCGGCTCCCCCGCCGGCCCCGGCTCCGAGCACGTCGACGTACCAGTCGTCCACGGCTCCTTCGACGACCTACCAGGCGCCCTCGAGCACGTCGACGATGGCTCAGTCGAAGACGCGCAGGTCCACCCTCCCGCACACGGCGACCCCGGACGGCGCTGTGGCGGTCACGGGTCTCGGGCTGCTCGCGGCCGGCTACGCCCTGCGTCGCCGCCAGGCCTAGTTCTTCGAACGCGCGTGCGGCCGGAGGAGGATCCTCCGGCCGCAGCCGCGTTGGTTCCCTCTCACTTTCGACTCCGCCGCACCCACGCCTTCGACGGCGGCTCCTTCAGCTCCCTCACCACGAGTCTCACCGCGCCGAGGTCCCGCGCGACGTGACGGCCGCCGAGATCGTCCTTCTCGCGCCGCGGGTCCTTCAGCCTCTCGACCGCGACGTGGAGCTCCGCGACTCGCTCTTCCGCCCGCGACCTGCGGAGCACGACGAACAACGCGAGCGAACCGAGCACGATCTCGTCCCGCCGGCGGCGCAGCACCGGCAAGCCGAGCGCTCGCGACCAGAGCCGCGCCTCGCGCGCCGGGTCGGAGACCTCGAGCACGACGCCGTGAAGACCGCGGACGCCTTCGAGTTTCACGCGAACAGCCCGCGCCCGCGGCTCCAGAGGTCGGCGAGATCCGCGAACACGGCGTCCGCGCTCGCGAGGGTCCGGCGCGGGAAGCCGCCCGACTCGAGCGCCAGGCAGGGCACTCCGATCTGGTGCGCGGCGGCGACGTCGTAAGGCGTGTCGCCGACCGCGACGGGGCGCAGGCCCCCGAGGCGGAAGCGGCGGATCGCCAGCGAGAACACGTCGTCGAACGGCTTGGCCTTGTCCACGTCGTCCGCGCTGGTGAACCCCGTGACGACCCGCTCCAGGCGGAGCCTCCGGAGCGAGCGCTCGATGACCTCGCGCGCCGCGGAGCTCGCGAGCACGACGGGCAAACCCGCTCGCCGCATCGACCTCACGGCGAGGGCCGCGCCGGGAATGGGCCGGGCCCCGGAACGAAAGCCCGCGAGGAAGATGCGGGTCTGCGTGTCGCCGAGCGCGTCGCCGAGGAAGTAGCGCTCCGCGTCGCCGACGAAGTCGCGCAGCAGCTCCTGGCCTCCCTTGCCGATGTGGCGGCGAATCCGGCTCGCGGGGACGCGATGCCCGAACCGCGCGAGAGCGCGGCTCCACGCGCGTGCGTGGGCGTCATTCGAGTCGAGCAGGCACCCGTCGAGGTCGAGCAGGACGGCGCCGTGGCCGGCCGAGCTTGGAAAAAAGCCCCGGGGCGCGCGATCGCGCTTCCCGGGGCTGTTGTTGCGCTTCGAACGAAGCGTCAAACGGTTCGGCGACCTGATACCAGGTTGATGATCAGGATGACCACGGCAATGACGAGCAGGATGTGGATGAACCCGGAGAGCGTGTATCCCGACACGAGGCCGAGGAGCCAGAGGACCAGGAGTATGACGAAGATGGTCCAGAGCATTGTTAGTCCGTCCTTTCCGGGGCGCTCCCGAGCGGCCCCGGGGACGGCTTAGAGCGAAGATCGTGCCAGAGGAACGCGGCCGCTTAGTGCAAACCCCGGCGGTCGCGCGCGTCGAATACCGGCAGTTTAGGCCCCGTGACGAAGCTCGGAGGACCGGCCCGCAAGTCCCGCGGCGACTTAGTTGCTTATGGAACGCGCCACCCCGCAAGTCGGGCCTGCGCCTTCGATGGGGTCAGGGCTACCGTTTTCGGAGCTCTTGCTTTAGTGCCGCGCGATCGCTCGCACGTCGTCGCTCCGAAAACGCGCACCCCTGACCCCGAGTTCGGCATCCGGTTTACGGCAGCCCGGCATCCGGTTTGAGGCGGGGTGGCGACTCGGGCTCTAGCCTCTCTTCCGCCCCGCCGCCTTCTTGACCGGCTTCGCGGGCGTCTGCCGCGAGCCGCCGGTCGGCGCCGGCTTCGGCCGTCCGGCGGGCAGGAGGTCCTCGATCACGGCAGGCTGGATCGTGTCGCCCTCGCACATCACGTACGCGCGATGCACGACGTTGCGCAGCTCGCGGACGTTGCCCGGCCAGTCGTACTTCTCGAGCATCTCCAGCGCGGCCGGATCCCAGGCCGTCACGCCCTCGCGCTCCTGGTCCTCGATCTGCTTGCGGAAGTGCTCCGCGAGAACCGAGATGTCCTCGCGGCGCTCGGAGAGGCGGGGCAGCGCGATCGGGAAGACGTTCAGCCGGTAGTAGAGGTCCTCGCGGAGCTTGCCGTCCTTGATCGCCTCCTCGGGGTCGCGATTGGTGGCCGAGACGAGCCGCACGTCGACGCGGAGCTCCTGCGTCGAACCGACGCGCCTCAGCGTGCGCGCCTCGAGCACCCGGAGCAGCTTGACCTGGAGCTCCGAGCCCATCTCCGTGATCTCGTCGAGGAAGAGCGTGCCGCCGTTGGCCTCCTCGAAGTAGCCGATCCGCTTCTTGTCGGCGCCCGTGAACGAGCCCCGCTCGTGGCCGAAGAGCTCGCTTTCGATCAGCGTCGGAGAGATGGCGCCGCAGTTGAACGCCACGAACGGCATCGCGGAGCGGCGCGACAGGCGGTGGATCGTCTTGGCGACGACCTCCTTGCCGGTGCCGCTCGCGCCGGTGATCAGGACGGGCGCGCTCGACCGCGCGACCCGGCGGATCACGTCGAACGTCTTCATCATCGAGCCGCTGCGCCCGATCAGGTCGCCGAGCTTGCCCGTCTCGAGCAGCTCGTCGCGCAGGGAGTCGACCTCGGACTGCAGCTTGCGCCGCGCGGTCAGGCGCTGGAACACGACCTCGAGCTGGGCGGGCCGGAGCGGCTTGAGCAGGTAGTCGGCGATTCCCGCCCGGAGCGCCTCGACGGCGCTGTCCAGGGAGGCCTGTCCGGTGATGACGATGCCCTCGCGCTCCGGATCGGAGTCCGCGGCGGCGCGGAAGACCTCGATGCCGTCGCCGTCGGGAAGGTGCACGTCGACGACGAGGACCTCGGGCTTGAAGTCGTCGATCGCGCGCATGGCCTCGCCGGCGGTGCCGACGGACTTCGTCTGCCCGCCGAGCTCCTTGATGGCGGACTCGAGACCCCTGCGGGTCGCGACGTCGTCTTCGACGATGAGCACTTTCACGGCTACTCCCGAGGACACCACAACCCTCTGCGGGGGGTCGTGAATGAGTGGATTTTGTACCACAACGGGGGTCCGGACCCCCCGGCGGGCGGTGGGCGGGGTCAGCCGATGGAGTCGGGCGAGCGGCCCAGCAGCTCCTCGCGGCCCTTCTCGAAGAGCGAAAATGCGCGCTCGAGCTCGCGCTTGGCGACGCCCAGCGCGTCCGTCGGGTCCTCGCCCCGCGCGGCAAGACGTGACGCACGCTCGAGATGGAGACCGAGGCCCGAGAGAGGCGTCGCGAGGTCGTGGAAGAACCGCCGCAGGTCCTGCCGCTGTGCTTCGTTCTCCGGCGGACTGTTCGTCATCGGCGCTCCTTCCCGTGCTTAGAATGCGAACCGGTTGAATATCTAATGAACGAGACCCCGGCGCAAGGCAACGTCCCCACCGGTCCCACCGCCCGCCCCGTCGGAAGCTCGCTGCGCGCGCGCATGCGGCTCTACGCCCTGGCGGGCTTCATCGTCGTCGGTGGATGGCTGTACTTCACGATCCAGTCCGTCTACGGCCTCTACGACTCGACCGTGCAGATCGCGCGCTTCACAGAGCTGCGCGAGCGCGTGTCCGACGCGACCGCGGGGCTGCAGGAGGCGGACGCCAGCCTCGACCGGTACACGCGCGACGGAGAGGGCTTCGATCTGTCCCAGCACTACTCCGCCCGCACGACCATCAAGACCTCGCTCGGCGCGATCTCCAACCATCCGCTGACGGAGGGCATGCTCGGCGCCTACCGGCGCGCCGACGCGGCCGAGACCGTCTACGAGCAGGCCGCCGACCGCGCGATCGCGTCGCGGGGCGACAAGGCTCCCGGGGAGTCGCTCGCCGTGCGAGACAACCGCGCATCCCCCGCTTCGGCCCGGCTGGCGGAGTCCCTGTCCGAGCTCGAGCGCATCTTCGCGCGGAGCCAGGGAATCTCCGAGCAGCAGCTCCGCGCGGACCGCGACCGGGCCACCACGGCGCTCGTGCTGCTCGCCGCGCTGATCGTCGGCGGCGTCGTCTGGCTGCTCGCCGACGTCAATCGGCGCATCCTCGCGCCGTGCGCGTCGGCGGCGAGCGCGCTGGGCGACCTGGCCGCCGGACGACCCGTGCCGAAGCTTCCGGACGCGTCCCGCGACGAGATCGGCGATCTCGGCCGCAACTTCAACGAGACGACGCGGATCTTCACCGACCGCGCGCGCACGCTCGCCGCGCGGGACATCGAGTCGTCCGTCAACGCGGTTCTCGCAGCGGCCGCCACGATCAACGATCTCGAGGGCTTCCGGACGCGCCTCCTCGACAAGGTCCTCGAGGTCACGGGCGCGTCGAGCGCCGTGCTCTATGTCGCCGACGCCTCGGGCGACTTCCGCGCCGCGGCCGCGCTCGGAGGCTCCGCGGGATCGAACGAGGTCAGCCGCGAGGAGACGCGCCGCGCCGCACGCGAGGGCAGGGCGATCTACGTGTCGGTCGACGCGCAGACTCCGACCGTCGACCTCTTCGACGGGCGCATCCTTCCCAGGGAGAGCGTCCACCTCCCGCTCATGTACTTCGGCGACGCCGTGGGCGTGCTCGCGCTGGGCGCGGTCTCTCCGTTCACGCCCCAGGCGCGCAACACGCTCGCCGCCATCGCCCCGAGCCTCGCCGTGGCCCTCGCCAACGCCACGGCGAACGAGCGGCTCGCGGAGCAGTCGCGCCGGCTCGCCGAGCAGAACGAGCTGCTCGAGGAGCAGCGCAGCCGCATCGCGCGGACGGCGCAGGAGCTGCAGCGGGCGTCCGAGCTGAAGGACCGTTTCCTCGCCGCCGTCTCGCACGAGCTCCGCACCCCGATGACGGTCATCCTCGGGTTCACGGGGACCCTGCTGCGAGGAACGCAGGGCGAGCTGACGCCGCAGCAGCGCGAGAGCCTCGACCGCGTGCAGCGAAACGCCCGGCTGCTCCTGGGGCTCATCAACGACGTCCTCGACATCTCCAAGATCGAGTCGGGCAAGGCGGAGGTGCGGATCGAGACCGTTTCCATTCCGACGATGCTCCGGCAGGTCGAGGCGGATTTCGGCGATGCCGCGCGACGCAAGGGACTGCGGCTCGTGACCGAGGCCGATCCCGCGCTCGAGGCGGTCCGCAGCGACTCGGCGAAGCTCACGCAGATACTCACGAACCTCGTCGGCAACGCCCTGAAATTCACCGAGCAGGGCTCGGTGACCGTTCGCGCCGAGGCGCGTGGCCCGAACGGCTGGGCTCTCGTCGTCACGGACACGGGCATCGGCATTCCGGCCGCCGAGCAACAGTCGATCTTCGAGGAGTTTCGCCAGGGCGAAGCGCGCGAGCATCGCTCCCGCGGCGGAACGGGACTCGGACTGGCGATCGTGCGCAAGCTCGCGGTTCTCCTCGGAGGCGACGTCGACGTCCGCAGCGCGCCCGGCAAGGGCTCCTCCTTCGCGGTCACGCTGCCGCGAGCGCTCGCCCCCGGCTCGCAGGAATCGCTCGAGACGGACCGGGAGCCCGACGTCTCGCCCGCCGGGCCCGACCGGGCTTCGGAAACCGCTCCGGGCGGCGAGAGTCGACGAGTCGGGACTCACCCGAGGGTTCTCGTCGTCGACGACGACGAAAGCACGAGGCGGCTGATCGAGGTCGAGCTCGGTACGCGCGGGATCGCGGTGCTCCACGCAGGGACGGGCTCGCAGGCGCTGGAGGTCGCGCGCCGCGAGAGACCCGACGCGATCATCCTCGACGTGTTGATGCCGGACGTCAGCGGCTGGAGCACGCTTCAGGCGCTCAAGGAGTCGAGGGAGACGCGAGGGATTCCGGTGCTCATCCACTCCGTGATCGAGAACCGCCCCGCGGCGTTCTCCCTCGGCGCGTTCGACTGCCTGGTCAAGCCGGTCGCGCCGGGCAGGCTCTTCGAGGTTCTGTCGCGCGCGGGGGTCCTGGGCTATCCCGGATACGTGCTCGTCGTCGACGACGACTCCGACATCCTCCGCCTCCTCGAGCGCGAGCTCTCGGCGGCCGGATTCCGCGCGATGACCGCGCCCGGCGGCGCCGAGGCACTGGCGCAGGCCGATCGGGAAACGCCGTCCGCGGTGCTGCTCGACCTCTCGATGCCGCCGCCCGATGGCTTCGAGGTTCTCTACCGTCTGCGCGAGCGCCCCTCGCTTCGCGACGTTCCCGTCGTGATCATGACGGGCAAGGACCTCACTCCGGACGACTACGAGCGCATCAACGGATCGGCGGAGCGCATCCTCCACAAGGGCGGCGATCCCGGCCGCCTCGTGCCGCGCGTTCTCGAGGCGATCGCCGGAGCTTCCCGGACGGACGCCGTGCGGACCGCGGGATAGGATCGACTCGGGGGGCGGGTCAAGCCGATGGCTCACATACTGGTAGCGGAGGACTCGCCCGACATCCGCGAGCTGATCCGCATGCTGCTCGAGTCCGCCGGACACCGCGTGGTCGCGGTCGCGGACGGGCGGGCGGCGGTCGCCGCGGCGCGCGAGGAGCCGCCGGACCTCGTCCTCATGGACCTCTCGCTCCCCATCCTCTCGGGCTGGGAGGCGACGCGCCAGATCCGCGCGGACCCGAAGACGGAGGCCGTGCCGGTCCTCGCGGTCACGGCGCACGCGATGCAGGGCGACCGGGAACGCGCGCTCGCCGCCGGCTGCGACGGGTTCATTCCGAAGCCGATCGACGAGGAGACGTTCTCTGTGCAGGTCGCCTCGTTCATCGGGGCCCGGCCGATGCTGCTCGCCGAGCGGTCGCGCCCGCGCGCGCTGCGGGACGAGCCCGGCCGGATTCTTCTCGTGGACGACCAGCCCGAGATCGCCGAGCTCGTCCGCCAGGACCTCGAGGCGGACGGCCACACCGTGGTCGTCGCGACCCGCTCCGACGAGGCGCTCGCGGCGTTCGAGCGCGGCCCGGACTTCGAGCTGGCGGTCCTCGACGTGATGCTCGCCGGAGACTCCGGCTACGCGCTCACGGAGACGCTGACGAGCCGGTCGCGGTCCTACCTGCCCGTCCTGCTCGTGACCGCGGGGACGATCGACCGTGAGAAGGCCTACGCCGCCGGCGCCGACGACTTCATCGGCAAGCCGATCGAGAGCCTCGAGCTGCGGGTGCGCGCCGCCTCGCTGATCCGCATCGCGCGCCTCGTGCGCGAGCGCCACCGCAACGGCCACGAGCGCGCGGACGCGTATCGGAAGCTGCAGGAGCTCGACCGCATGCGGTCCGACTTCCTGTCGACGGTCTCCCACGAGCTGCGCACGCCGCTGAACACGATCATCCTGCTCGCTCACCAGCTCGAGAAGAGCGACGGCTCGGGCGACGAGTCGCGCCGCACGCGCGACGTCCGCCTGCTGCGCGACGCCGCCGAGGCCCTGCGGCGGATGATCAACAACATCCTCGATCTCGCGAAGCTCGAGGCCGGGCAGCGCGACGTCCACGCGCAGCCGGTCGTCATCGCGGACCTGCTGCGCGAAACGGCGGAGCTCCTGGAGCCGCAGGCGCGCGAGAAGGGACTCGAGATCCGAGTCGAGGTGGACCCCCGCATGCAGCGGACCGCGTGGCTGGACCGGGAGAAGCTGTCCCGGGTCCTGGTCAACCTCGTCTCGAACGCCGTCAAGTTCACGCCGAAGGGGCGCGTCCTGCTGCGCGCGCAGCCGTGGCAGGGCTCGATCTCGTTCGAAGTCGACGACACGGGCGTCGGCATCCCGCCCGACCTGGTCGCCGCCGCGTTCGAACCGTTCCGGCAGATCCGCCCGCCCAGCGGCGAGGCTCCCCGCGGCACGGGGCTCGGCCTGACGATCTCCAAGCAGCTCGTCGAAACGATGGGAGGCGACCTCTTCCTCGACAGCCGCGAGGGGCGCGGAACGCGGGTGACCTTCACCCTCCCCGAGCTTCCGGCGGAGCCGGTCGTCGAGGAGACCCCGGCGGCTGTCGCGCGACCGGGTGCTTCGTTATCGCAACGTGCGCGGGTCCTCATCGTCGAGGACGACGACGCGTCGCGGTACGGGCTTCGCGCGCTGCTCGAGTCGGAGGGTTACGACGTCAGCGAGGCTTCCACCCTGCAGGAGGCGGAGCTCGAGCTGCGCGGCAGCGCGCCCGAGGCGATGATCCTCGACATCACGCTGCCCGACGGCGACGGCGCCGTGTGGTTGGCCCAGAGGAGCCGCAATCAGCCGTTCGGGCCTCCCGTCATCGCGCTGACCGGCGTCACCGCGGACGAGGACACACGGAGGATCGACGCGGCGGGAGTCCGGATGGTGCTCACGAAGCCCGTGAACGTCACACAGCTGCTGCTCGCTCTGCGCGACCTCGCTCAGCCGCAGCCGCTCTCGCCGCCCGCGGGGCGGCGCCTAAGCCGTGAGGCGGTCCAGCGAGGCGAGACCCGCCAGCAGGAATACGACAAATAGGACGGCGAACACTCCCGCCAGGAGCTTCGCGACGGCGAACGGGACGAACAGGACGCCCATCGCCGCGAGAACGAAACAGAGCAGCGAGAGCCGGAGCAGCGTCATTGCCTGTCCTCCTCGTGAAGCGAAGGCGGCCCGGTCGCCCGGGCCGCCGAGTGAATTCGAATCCTCTTACTGACCGGTGGCGGGCTCGATCATCGTGACCTTCTGCCCGTTGTTGCCCTTGGTGTAAGTCACCTTCACGCGCTGTCCGACCGCGACCGACGGGTTGATCGAAGCGGACTCGTCCAGGTCGAACGTGTAGTCCTTGTCCTTCGGCCCCTCGACCGTGATCTTCTTGCCGGCCTCGTACTTCTTGACGTTGCCGATCACGACCTCGGTCTTGGAACGCGCATCCGGGCCCGGGCCCGTCTGCTTCGTCGTCGACTCGGAGTGGACGCGCTCGCCGGCGGCCTCCTGGCCGTTCGCGCTCTTCATCATGTGGGCGCCGTGCGGACCCTTGGCCTCGGAGAGAACGGTCACGTGCTCACGGCCGTCGTTCGCCTTGTAGTACGTCACCTTGACCATCGAGCCCTCGGCGACGTTGCCCTCGACGCGAGCGACCTCGTCGAGATCGAACGAGTAGTTCTTCCCGCCGGGACCCTCGACCTTGATGCTCTTGCCCGCCGTGTACGACTTCACGGTCCCGGTCACCGTCTCGGACTTGGTCTTCATGTCCGGTCCGGGGCCGGTCTGCTTCGTCGTGGTCTCCGAGTGCGTCTTTTCCTGAGCCATCGCGACGCCGGAAATTCCGGCCGCGAAGAGCGAGGCCACCGCCAGAGTTGCAATCTTCTTCATGTACACCTCCTCGAGGTCCGAAATTGGACCGTGCCTGGGAAGTACAAGAAGCGTGCCCGACCGGCGAAGTCTCTGACGGTCGAGGACTTAGCTCAGGCGGAGATTCCCTGGAGCGTTCGCGCCGTCGGGCGCGCCTCGCCGGCGTGGCGCCGCAGAAACTCCACCGCCCCGGCGATGACCTCGGGATCTCGGATGATCCGATGGTGGCCGGCTCCCCGGCGCACGAGCAACTCGGCGTGCGGCCACGCGCGGACGAGCTCGAGCGAGTCGCGGAACGGCACCCGCGGGTCGGCGCGATCGTGGGCGAGCAGGATGGGAACCGAGGGAGGGTGCTCCGGGAGGAGCAGGTCCGACCACTCGACCCGGTAGCGCGCGCGGAGGATCTGCTTCATCGCGGCCGTCGTCTTCGCGGAAAGCTTCAGGCACTTCGCGAAGCGCGTCGTGTAGCGCTCGGGATTCGACGGCGTCGCGATGAGGACCGCGGCGCGCGCGGGCAACCCCCACGCGAGCGCGAGCGCTGCGGCCGCGGCGCCCATCGAGTGGCCGATCAGGGCCGCGGGCTCCCACGCGGAGGCGACGGCGCGGATCGCCGCGATGAAATCGGGCAGCGAGCAGAGGCGGCCGTCGGAGTCGCCGTGACCCGGCGCGTCGAAGGCGGTGACTCCGAAGCCCGCGTCGAGCAGCGGCCCGACGAACGCGGAGAGCCGGCCGGCGTGGCCGCTCCAGCCGTGGACGAGCAGCACCCGCGGCCCCGAGCCCCAGTGCCAGACGGCGATCCGACCCTTGGGGCCGGGAATTCGGACCGAAGCCGCCCGGCCGAGCGTGTCCGTCTCGCGCTTCGTGCGCGCGATGCGAGGAGGCCGGCGGAATGCGAACGCCGCTCCCGCCGCGCAGGCGCCCGGCGCCACCCTGTCGAGCAGCACGGCGAGGCGCCTCGCGGTGCTCATCGAGTAGGCCATGCGGGCCGCGGATCGGCTGCGTCGTCTGCGGAGCGTCGATTTTTCGCGCACGCCGCTCCGTTCTGCGAGTTTTCTGCCAGCCGATGGAACGCCCGTTGCAACGCGATGCCATCGGGTCGGTGTTTTCTCCGGGAGGTTCCCATGGCCAGGCGGAGCGGCGGCAGGCGCGGCAGGAAGATTCGTTACGCGGTCGTCGGGCTGGGTTACATCTCCCAGGCGGCGGTCCTTCCCGCCTTCGCGCACGCGCGGCGCAACTCGCAGCTGACGGCGCTCGTCTCCGACGACCCGCAGAAGAGAGAGGAGCTGTCGAAGCGCTACGGGGTCGAGCTCGTGTACGACTACGACCGGTACGACGAGTGCCTCGCCAGCGGCGAGGTCGACGCGGTCTACATCGCTCTGCCCAACCACATGCATCGCGACTTCGCCGTGCGAGCCGCCGAGGCCGGGAAGCACATCCTCTGCGAGAAGCCTCTCGCCGTCACCGAGGAGGAGTGCGAGGACATGATCCAGGCGGCGGAGCGCTGGGGCGTGCGCCTCATGACGGCGTATCGCCTCCACTTCGACCGCGCGAACCTCGAGGCGATCGAGATCGTGCGCTCGGGCAAGCTGGGAGAGGCGCGCGTCTTCGACTCGGTCTTCACGATGCAGGTGAAGGACGAGGACAACATCCGGCTCAACCCTCCCGATCAGGGGGGCGGCCCGGTCTACGACATCGGCATCTACTGCATCAACGCGGCGCGCTACCTCTTCCGCGCCGAGCCGTCCGAGGTGTTCGCGTGGACCGCGTCGCTCGGCGATCCGCGCTTCGCCGAGACGCCGGAAGTGGCGAGCGCGATCCTGCGCTTCCCCGTCGAGCGCATCGCGGCGTTCACGTGCAGCTTCAACGGCGCCGACGCGGGGTGGTACCAGGTCGTCGGGACAAAAGGCGACCTGCGCGTCGATCCCGCCTACGAGTACGCCGAGCCGCGCAAGCACCAGCTCACGGTGGACGGGAAGACGACGCGCAAGACCTTCCCGAAGCGCGACCAGTTCGCGCCGGAGCTGCTCTACTTCTCGGACTGCATCCTGAAGGACCGGCAGCCGGAACCGTCGGGCCGCGAGGGTCTCGCCGACATCCGGATCATCCGCGCGATCCACGAGTCCGCGCGGACGGGACGACCGGTGACGCTGCCCGATTTCGAGCGGCGCCACCGCCCGACGCTCGAGATGGCGAAGGACGAGCCGCCGGTCGAGATGCCGGAGCTCGTCAACGCGGAGAGCCCGGGGGGAGAGTAGGGGGCCGCGTTAGCGCGCCGGTTTCGCTCGATCGCCGGCGGCGGAGGACCGACCCGCAAGTCCCGCGGCGACTAAGCCGCTTACGAAAAGCGCCAGTCCGCGAGTCAGGCCTGCGCCTTCGAGGGGGTCAGGTCTTCGGTTTTCGAAGCTCTTGTTCTCGCGCGGCTTTGACGCGGTCGCGTCGTCGCTTCGAAAACGCGAACACCTGACCCCGCGCACGGCATCCGGTGAACAACAGAAAAGCGCCTCGATCAGTAACCCAGTTTATCCAGCGACGGCAGGATTCCCTTGACGGGTGACAACTTCGCCGGGCGCTTCCCCTTCCGGACCGCGCCGCGAATGGGGCTGTAGACGAGCTCCTCCCCCGACCGCGCCGCGCGCAGCAGGAGGCCCCCGCGGCTCATGTCTCCGCGCCCCACGAAGTCCGGCGGGAAGAGGAGGCGCTCGCCGAATACGTCCGCGACCACGTCGTAGTACTTGCCGCTCGCGATCGAGCCGAGCAACACGACCTCGGCGTCCGGCGGCAGCGCCGCGGCGAGCCGTCGCGCGTCGCGGCGGAACGGCCGGATGAAGCGCGGCTCGCCGTCGGCGATGTCGACCTGCGCGAAACGGCGCATCCGCGCGCGCGTGACGACCGTGTGAGCCGGCACCAGCCCGGCGTTCGGCGTGATGACGAGCACGGGCTCGACGCCGCGTGGAGCGCGTCCGAACGCGCGCGCGTACGTCAGCTTGCCGCGGAAGTAGAGGCCGGAGAGAAACGCGAAGACCTCTCCGATCGGCGCGCCCTCCGCGCGCAGTCGGCGGGCGAGATCGAAGGCCGCCTGGTCCCGCAGCAGGATCCGCGCGCGCTCGCCGGAACAGCTCGCGGGAGAGAGGAGGAAGACGCGGAAAGGGGGATCCGGACGCAGCACCGGGGCGAGATTATTACGCCGCGGCCCCGGTGACGAGGCTCGGAGGACCGGCCCGCGAGTCCCGCGGCTGCTAAGTCGCTTATGGAAAACACCGCCACCGCAAGTCGGGCCTGCGCGCTTCGAGGGGGTCAGCCCTCAATTTTTCGGAGCTCAGAACGAGCGGGGCTCTGTCGCGTTCGCGTCGTCGCTCCGAAAAACAAAGGACTGACCCCGAGCACGGCATCCTGTGAACAGCCTCCAGGCTCAGCTCACGCTGCTGGTACCAGCTCCACCTTGATCCAGCCGTCCCGGCGCGCGTCGAATGCTTCGTACGCGCCGATCGCGTCGTCGAGCGACACGCGGTTCGTCAGGATCTTCGACGGGTCGAACTGTCCGCTTCG
>Ga0070664_100002065_pt1 | contig 16033 bp, 15 predicted proteins | sample KBSC73metaG_FD_65863 | JGI IMG/M metagenome (GOLD analysis project Ga0070664, IMG submission 65863) | Corn rhizosphere microbial communities from Kellogg Biological Station, Michigan, USA - KBS C7-3 metaG | ecosystem: Host-associated > Plants > Roots > Rhizosphere > Soil ... | reverse complement strand
CGAGCAGCGCGGCCTGCGCCAGCCCGCGCCGCGCGGGCCGACGAAAGACGAAACGGCCCTCAGGAGGATCTCCTGAGGGCCGTTTGGGCACGTCCACTGGGACGCGCAGATGCCGCCGCCCCCACTGGAACGGGTCGCGCGGAGATGTCGTGAGCGTCTGGAATTCAGTACTGCTGCGGCGCGGGCGGGGGCGTCCCGCTGTAGCCGACGCCGTGGTCCTCGCCGAGGTCCTTGGGGTTCGGCCCATGCTGGTTGGCCGGCTGGCTGTCCTGCACGAAGAAGACGAGGAGAATGATCCAGCCGACGAACGGAATGAGGCCGATGAGCAGCCACCAGCCCGAGCGGCCTGTGTCGTGCAGGCGCCTTACGCCCACGGCGAGACCCGGAAGGAGCAGGGCCAGCTGGAGGATGCCTTGGATCGGCCCCGTGCCGTACGTTCCACTGCGGATACCGAGGATCGCGTCGAGGATGCCGCCGACGGCGCCGACGATCGCGGTGAACAGGGCGAAGAACCAGTACTCCGAACGGCGTGCACGGCCATGGAAGTCCGCGTACTTCCGCTGGAGGCAGGTCCTGATGGCGTCCTGGAACGACATGAGGGGACCCTCCCTGAGGATGTCGACGTTGTTGATCACCGTCGATCGCTGTCGATCCTAGGCCCATGCGGGGGTGACTAGGAAGGACGACCTCGGGACCACGCTTGGGCCTGCTGCCGGCCTCCGGCCGGCTGGGTTCGAACCAGCGATCCCCCACGTGTAAGTGTGCCGTCGTCCCGCATGTCGGTGGAGCGGGCCGCCGCCCGGGGCCGCCACGGCAAGACGGCCTTGACGGTTGGGCGGCGGCTGGCGGCCCCGGGCGGTGGTCTGCTCGGCTTGCCCGGCGGTGACCGCAGGCGGGATCTCAGCCCGACCCACCGCCACGCCTCTGAGGCGTTCACCGCGAGCGTCTACCAGCACGCTCTGCCGGGCCTGGACCGGGAGGCCGCCGGCACGATCGCCGCCCTGTTCGTCGACCTGGTCGCCGAGACCGACACCGGAACCGATTGCGACGCTGAGTCGACAACGCCAGACGAGGCGCGTTGCGGATCCGTGAGCGCGGGCACACAAAACGGGCAGCCAGATGATCTCTGACTGCCCGCTTCTCGTGGTAGCGGGGACAGGATTTGAACCTGTGACCTCTGGGTTATGAGCAGGCCGGCACAGGTTCCAGGGCGTCTCAAACGACCCCACACGTACAGCGTGACCAGCACTGCCGCGGCTCGACGATCCCGCCTCGTCTCATCTGGCGCAGGATGACGTCGGCCGTCCCGGCTACACATCTGGCTACGGTCTGCCAGTGCTCCAGCGAGTCGGATCAAGCGACGTTGAGCTGAATGTTGCCGATCCGCGCGACGATGTCCAGATGCCCGCCCAGCCCGGCCACATACGCGCGCAATGACTCCAGACTCGTAGCTGTGCCGTTCTCGATCTGGCTGATCCTGGCCTGCGACAGCCCTGCGGCCTCCGCCAACTGTGCCTGCGTCACGCCGAGCTGCTTACGGATCTCGGCCAACTGGGCGCCGCTGACGGACGCGAGCATCTCCTGGCGCATCTCGGCGCGACGAGCCACCCGGTCCGCGCTGTCCCACGCGGGATCAACCGCTCGGGCCCGCGACTTCACGTCCTGCCAACTCGATGCCTCAGTCATGGCTTCTCTTCCTTCAAACTCGCCAGGTGCTCTTCAAATCGCGAATCAGCCAATGGAATCGCCGATCGATACCATTCCCGCCACTGCCCCGACTTGTCTCCGGCGACCAGGAAGATCGCCTCGCGCATCGGATCGAAGGCAAAGATCATCCGGATCTCGCTAGATCCCGACGATCCCGGCCGCAACTCCTTCATGTTGTGGTACACGCTCCCCTTCAACCGATCCACCAACGGACGGCCCAAGCCGGGCCCCTGCTCCACGAGAAGGTCGATCGCTTCCGCAACAAGATCGGCCGTAGTGGGGTCGACGCGACATAGCTCCAGGAACCACTCTTCGACGTCCGGATGGAGGCTCACTTCCCACACCCGAGGAGTATAAGCCCGGCTTATATTGAAGCAAACAACGCGCCGACCACGCGCGATGCCATCTTGTAGCCAGACCCAAGGCCACGCAACGCGAAACGGCCCTCCGGAGGATCTCTGGAGGGCCGTTCGTCCTGGTAGCGGGGACAGGATTTGAACCTGTGACCTCTGGGTTATGAGCCCAGCGAGCTACCGAGCTGCTCCACCCCGCGTCGCCTGGACAACTTTAGCGCACGCCCACATCGACCGCCAAACCGGCTCGTCACCCGCCCGAGGCCGCCGCTTCCCTGGGCAAATCTTGGACTCCGGTCGGTGCTGGAGCACCGACCGGAGTCCAAGATCGCGAGAAGCCGCGGGGCGGGCGCTTAGCCGGCCGGGGCGGACGGGGGCGGGGACGCCGGTGGGCTCGAGGCCGGTGGGGTGGACGCGCCCGGAGCGGGGTTCGTACCCGAACCGGCGCTGGCCGCCTTCTGTGCGTCCTCGAACGCCTTCATCGCGTCGTCGAGGGCCTTCAGCGCCCGTCCCCACCGCTCGAAGTCACCGGACTGCTGCGCCGCCCGCACCTCGTCGATGGCGGCCTGGACCTTGGCCGCCGCGGCCGCCACCGCGTCGTTCGGGGGTTGGGTCCCGGACGGTGGATTCGTGCCCGTCGGCGGGTTGTTCGTCGACGGCGTCCCGCCGTTGGCCTGGTCGACCAGCGCCTGGATCCCCTCCTGCAGGGTGTTGGCGTACGCGGCCTTGTCCCCGAAGTTCACGAGCACCTTGTGCAGGAACGGGAACGTGTTCTCACCCTGAACCGTGCGCAGGTACAGCGGCTGCACGTAGAGCATGCCGCCGCCGACCGGCAACGAGAGCAGGTTCCCGAACACCGGTCTGGACGCGCTGGACTCGAGCAGGGTGATGTCCTGCCTGGCCTCGTTCAGGTTGGTCATCGTCTGATGGACCTGGTCGGGACCCTGGATGTTCGTGTTGTCGGGCAGCTCGTAGACCTGCAGGACCGGCTTGCCCTCCCGGTAGTACGCGCTCACCAGCGACGCCAGGTTCGCCCGGTTCCGCGGCACCATCGCCGCGGTGAGCTGGAACTGGAGTTCGTCCTGCTGCGGCATCTGGGCCAGCACGTAGTACGGCGGCTGCTTGCCCTCGCCGCTCTGCGCCGGGTCGGCCGGCACCTGCCAGAAGTCCTGCTGGGAGAAGAACTCGTTCGGCGCGGTGACGTGGAACCGGGACAGCAGGTCGCGCTGGACCTTGAACTGGTCCTCCGGGTAACGCAGGTGCTTCTGCAGTTCGTCGGGAATCGCGCTGCTCGGCTTGACCAGCTTGCCGCCGAACGCCTTGTTCCAGGCCCTCAGCACCGGATCCTTGTCGTCGAACGAGTAGAGCGTCACCGTCCCGTCGTACGCGTCGACCGTCGCCTTCACGGAGTTGCGCAGGTAGTTGATCTCCTGCCGCTGCTGGGCGAACGTCCCTGTGCCGGTCTGCGCGTCGGTGGCCGCGGCCCGTAGGTCGACCTTCGTGGAGTACGGGTACGTCGACGCCGTCGTGTAGCCGTCGAGAATCCACACGACGCGCCCGCCGATCACGGCCGGGTACGGGTCGCCGTCGATGGACAGGAACGGCGCGACCTTCTCGACCCGCTCGCGCGGCTGCCGGACGTACATCAGCTTCGAGTTGTCGTTGAACACGCTCGACAGCAGGAAGTTGCTCTGCCGCATGTGGACGGCGTAGAGGAAGCGCCGCGCGTACGAGTCGACGTCGATGCCCCCCTTGCCGTCGTAGGTGAAGTACTCGTCGGTGTTGCCGCTCGGCCGGTCGAACTCGGAGTCGCCGCCGCCGGTCTTGCCGACGATCGCGTACTCGCTCATCCGTTCGCCGTAGTAGATCCGCGGCTGGCTGGTGGTGATCTGCTCGGTCGACGACGCGCACTCCTCCGACGCCGTGCGGTCCTGCTTGCCGAGGAAGCCCGACACGAAGAACGGCAGGCCGCCGCAGACCAGTCGGTTGGCCGGCGCCGCAACGAAGCCGTATCCGTGCGTGTACACCGTGTGCTTGTTCTGCCAGTTGCTCTGCGTCGCGTTGAGCTTGTTGTAGTTGATCTCCCGCGCGCCGACGACGTAGTCCTGGACCTTGCCGCCGAGGTCGTAGCGGTCGATGTCCAGCTTGTCGGCGAAGTCATAGAACCCGCGCACCTGCTGCTTCTGCGCGTAGGCGTCGTTGACCACCGCCGGGTCGAGCAGGCGGATGTTCGGCACGGTGGCGGTATCGGTGAGCAGGTCGCGCGGGGGCACCGTCACGTTGGCCGCATACTGCTCCGTCTTGACGTCCGCCAGCCCGTAGGCGGCTCTGGTGCCGTTGATGCTGTACTGGATGTACGGGGCTTCCTTGTCGCGGGGGCTCGGCTTCACCGCGAACGACTGGACGCCGGCCGGGATGATGCCGCCGATCACGACGGCCGAGATGCCCAGCAGCGCCAGCGCAACACCGGGCCACACCAGGTTGCGCGCGAACGCGTTCGAGAACACCAGGATCGCGACGGCGACCACGAGCGAGATCCACGCGAGGATCTCCTTGGCCGGCAACAGCGCGCTGATCGCGGTGTAGGACGCACCGTTCAGGGAGTCGACGCTCGGGTTCTCGCCGAGCAAAAGGCCGCGCCGGTCGAGGAAGTATGCGGCGGCCTTGAGCAGCACGAACGCCGCCACCAGGGCGGTCAGGTGGGCGCGGGCCGACGCGGTCATGCGGTCGCCGGCGCCCTGCAGGCGCACGCCGCCGAGCAGGTAGTGCAGGCCGAGGGCGCCGAGCAGCGAGACCACCACCGCGAAGAAGCCCACGCCGAGCAGGTACCGGTAGAAGGGGTACTCGAACACGTAGAAGCTGAGGTCGACGCCGAAGTGCGGATCGCTGACGCCGAACGACTGGCTGTTGCTGAACAGCATCCACTGCTGCCACCGGCTCTGCGCGGCGATGCCGGCGAACAGCCCGACCAGGCCGGCGAGGATCGCGATCCAGGTACCCATGCGGGGAAGCAGGAACATCCGGTACCGGTCGAGCGCGTGCTGTTCGGCGGAGTGCGGACGAAGGAGCGGCCGCAGCCGGTAGGCGAGGTAGAGGTTGACCGCCACGATCACCCCGACGCCGAGCCCGAACGTCAGGAACAGCAGCAGGCGGGTGGTGAGCACGCCGCTGTAGACGTCGGTGTAGCCGACCTCGTCGAACCACAACCAGTCGGCCCAGATATCGAAGGCGCGGTCGGCGACCGCGATGATCACGAGCAGCACAGCCAGGACGACCAGGGTGACCCTGCCCCGCCGGCTGACGCGGGACAAGGGCGTACGCATGACCACGATGACTCCCTGCAACGGCTCCCCGAACGGGGACCAGCGTAGCCACCCAGTCTGGCAGGGAGCGGCCGCGTCGGTGCGCCGGCGCCGAATCGGGATAAAACCTCACTTAAGGTCGTGCGTCGACATGCTGGGCCGGCCTGCGGCGGCCCAGCACGTCGGGTGTCGCCGTGCCGGGGCTGGCCTGCGGCACGCCCGGCACGGCGACACACGGCCTAGCAGAGCGGCGGCGTGCGCTTCTCCCGCAGTGCCTGCAGCGCGGCGAGCGCGTCGTCGATCGTGGCCACCCGCACCATCGGCAAGCCCTTCACCGCATTGGCCTTCGCCTCGTCGCAGTTGGCGGCCGGGGCCAGGAAAACGGTGGCGCCGTCGCGCTTGGCGCCGCGCAGCTTCTGGGGGATGCCGCCGATCGGCCCGACGTTGCCCTCGTCGTCGATCGTTCCGGTGCCGGCGATCCGGACGCCGCCGGTCAGGTCAACCGGGTCGACCTTGTCGATTACGCCCAGAGTGAACATGAGTCCGGCGGACGGGCCGCCGATGCGGTCGAGGTCGAACTTGACGTCGAACGGCGCCGGCTGCCGATGCTCGATCACCACGCCGAGCCGGGGCGAACCGTCCTCGCCCGCCACGGTCGCGATCGCAGCGACCGCCGCGACGCCGTCCCGGGTGTACCCGACCTGCAACGAGGTCCCGGCCGGCTTGGCCCGGATGAGGTCGCGCAGCTTCTGGCTGGAGGTCACGGCCGCACCGTCGACCGTCGTGATGACGTCGCCCGGCTTCAGCACCGCCTCCGCCGGCAGGCCCTTGCTCACCTCGGTGACGGTGACCTGCACCGGGTACCCAAGCTTGCGCAGCGCCACCGTCTCCGCGCTGGTCTGCGACTCCTTGAAGGAGTTGGCGTTCTCCTCGTCGACCTGCTTTTCCGTCTTGTCCGGCGGATATACCAGTTCGCGCGGCACCACGGCACTGTTGCCGCTGAACCAGCCGCGAACCGCGTCGAGCAGCGTCAGGTTGTCACGGACATTGACGGTCGTCAGCCGCAACTGACCCGCGGACGCCGTTTCGGCGCGGCCGTCGATCGTGATGATCGGCTTTCCGTCGTGCGAGCCGAGAGTGTTCTCGGTGGGACCGGGGCCGAGCTCCACATAAGGCACCGGCGCCGTTCCGGCCTGCCAGATCAGCAGCAACAGCAGCACGGCACCAAGGAGCAGGGTGGCTCCGCGTCGTCCCATGGCGGCGACTCTATCCGCACCCGCCTACGTGCATGGTTATGCCCTGTGCGTATTCACAGTGGCGGCACAGCCGGCTCCAAGCAGGCGGCGTACGGTTGACGAGTGCCAGACCAGACTTTCGGCTTCGGATTCTCCGGCGGCACGCCGGACCCGAACGACCCGCAGCAGCTGCAGCAGTTCATGAGCCAGCTGCAGCAGATGTTCACCACGTCGACCGGCGGTGGCCCGGTCAACTGGGACCTGGCCCGTCAGGTCGCGCAGGCGCACCTCACCGGCGGTAGGGCGCCCGGCGGGATGTTCGGCTTCGGCCTGCCGAACCTCATGGGCATGGCGGCGCCCGGAACCATGGACATGGCGGCGCCCGGAACCCCCGAGATCACCGGGGCGTCGGAGGCCGAGAAGCCGGTGGGCGACCCGCCCGTCGACGCCGCGGACAAGGCGGCCGTGGTCGAGGCGCTGCGCCTTGCCGACCTCTGGCTGGAGCCGGAGTCGGCGCTGCCGTCGGGCCTCACCGTGCTCACCGCCTGGACGCGCGGCGAGTGGCTGGCCGCCACCCTCGACGTCTGGCGCAAGCTCTGCGACCCGGTCGCCGGCCGCATCGTCGCCTCGATGTCGGAGCTGGTCCCGGAGGAGATGCGCGGCCAGCTCGGCCCGATGTCGGCGATGGTGTCCTCGCTCGGCGGCGCGCTGTTCGGCAGCCAGCTGGGCACCGCGCTCGGCTCGCTCGCCGCCGAGGTGCTGTCCGCGAGCGACATCGGGCTCCCGCTCGGTCCGGCCGGCACGGCCGCGCTCGTCCCGGCCAACATCAAGGCATACGGCGACGGGCTTGAGCTTGCTCCCGACCAGGTCAGGCTGTACGTCGCCCTGCGTGAGGCGGCCCACCAGCGGCTGTTCAGCCATGTGCCGTGGCTGCGCGGGAACATCCTGACCGCCGTCGAGGCGTACGCGGCCGGCATCCGGGTCGACCGGGAGGCCATCGAGGACGCCATCGGCAAGTTCGACCCGATGAACCCCGGCGGCATGCAGGAGATCGCCCTCGACGGCATCTTCACCCCCGACGACAGCCCGCAGCAGCAGGCCGCGCTGGCCCGCCTCGAAACCGCGTTGGCGCTGGTCGAGGGCTGGGTGAGCGTGGTCGTCGACAGGGCCGCCGGCGGCCGGTTGCCCGATGTCGTCAGGCTCGGCGAGGCGTTCCGGCGCCGGCGCGGGGCCGGCGGCCCGGCCGAGCAGACGTTCGCCGCGCTCGTCGGCCTGGACCTGCGCCCGCGCAAGCTACGCGAGGCCGCCGCGCTGTGGGCCGCGCTCACCGAGCATCGCGGTGTCGCCGGGCGCGACGCACTGTGGGGCCACCCCGACCTCATGCCGGACGCCGAGGCGTTCGGCGACCCCGAGGGGTTCGCGCGTCACGAGGCGAGCGCCGACGACTTCGACATCTCCCAGCTCGGCGACCTCGACGACGGTCCCAAGGAGGACTGACGCCTTCGCCGGCGCTAACCGCCGAGCAGAGCCCGGGTCGTGTCCCAGCCGTCCAGGGCTGGATCGAGCCGGGCCAGGTCGGCGGGCCCGCGCAGCCGGTGCCAGCCCGGCGTCTCGGCCACGAGCGCGCGGCGTGGCGCCGCCGCGCGCACGTCGGCAACCACGGCGCCGTCGAGGTCGAGATCGGGGAACCAGTCCGCGACGGGGAGCCGCGACGCGACGCCGATCAGCCCACCGTTGCGGGACGGGGCAACGGCCGCTTGCCGCGTACCCAGCGGCTGCAACAGCTTGCCGATGAGGAGTCCGGGCAGGTCGGGGGCGTCGCCCGCGAGCACCGCCGCCTCGTCGTAGCCGTCGGCCGCCGCCGCGTCCAGCGCCGCCCGGGGCCGCTCGGCCCCGTACACCGGCATGCCGGGCCACGCGATGTCGGCGGCGAGGCTCACGTCGTCGGGTCCGATCGCGATCGCGCCATCGGCGGCCGCGAGCGACGCGACAAGATCGACCACGTCTTCGGCCAGGGCCTTGCGCCAGCGCTCGGCGCTGGCGCCCGGCGGCGCCCAGGAGACCGGCGCGAGCAGAGCGATGACGACCCGCTTAACCACGCGTCAATCGTCGGACATGTCCAACCCGGCCGCCGCGGAGACCCCCTCGAGGAAGCCCCGGGCGCGCTCGGCCCGCGGGTAGCGGGCGACGAGGCTCCAGAACGCGGTGTTGTGGCTGGGGACGACGAGGTGCGTCAGCTCGTGCAGCAGCACGTAGTCGAGCACCCAGTCGGGCATGTCCTGGACCCGGTGCGAGAGCCGGATCGTGCGGTCGGCCGGGGTGCAGGAACCCCAGCGACCATTCTGGTTGGTGACCCACCGCACGCTCACCGGCCGCGCCGCCGCCGGGTATTCGTGCAGGTAGCGGCTCGCCAGACGGACCGCGCGGGCCTGCAACTCGACGTCGCCGCGGCGGGCCCGCTGATCCCGCGAGGCCAACCGCTCGAGCATCCGGTCGACCCACTCACGCTCTTCGGCGCGGGAGAATTGGGCCGGGATCAGCACGACGACCCGTTCGCCGTCTCGATAGGCCGAGACGGTGCGCCTGCGACGCTGGCTGCGCCGCACCTCTACTACCGGCTTACGCGCCATGCCGGCCGGCCTCGGAACCGCCCACGGACGCACGCTAGCGCTCGACGGCCCTTGGTCCGCAAGAGTCAAAGTCGCGACACGGCGCCAATTCGCGGTAGTTCGTGGCATGTCGTCGGAAAGATTCCGCTGCCGGCGTACAGGGTTGACCTTCTCGGGATGCGAGGGTCGCCCAAGCGGGCCATGGTGGATGGTGGAGACGGCGTTTACACAGCTAACCGCGCACGTGGAGGGCAGTTGTCCACCGATCACCCACACGGTACCCACAGCGCCGTCCACACGTTGTGGAAATGGAGGTTTGCGCACCTTAGATCGGCGTGTCCCGCCTGACCACACTTGCCCCGCGTGCCGGACAAGGCACACTCACGGGGATCGGCCTGCGCTTGGTGGGCTTATTGGTACGAACGGTCACGCGGCACGTGCGACCGCCACCGACGCCGGTGTCCACCGCCGGCGCGATAGAAGGAGGGCAGAAGTGGCCGACACCTACAACGGCTACTGCGTCAAGTGCAAGGAGAAGCGGGACTTCGAGGGCGACATCGCCGAGACGAAGACCGGCATGAAGATGGCCAAGGGCAAGTGCCCGGTCTGCGGCACGACGGTGAACCGGATCCTCGGCAAGGCCTGAGCGCGGGCTCCGCGGTCCCCCGGAGCGGCTTGATCACCACCAATGTGCAGTGTGCATATTGGTGGTGATCTTTGTTTTCCGGGTTGTCGGGGTCGCCGTCAACTGTCGGATCAAGGACCGATTTCGACGCCTCGCCGGCGTTTCTGTGGACAACCCGGCCGTAATTGTGGATAACGGCGGTTCGTCGGGGCACAAGTCTGTGGACAACGCCGGTGGAGCCGCCCGATCCCATGGCATCGTGCGCCGGATGCGACCCCTGCTCCTGCCGCACGTGCGCCGGCTCTGGCGTAACGGCAACACCCTCCAACTCGGCACCGACCCCCGCCTGGCCACTGTGTTCGAGCTGGAGAACCCGGCGATCGTCCGGGTCCTCGACCTCCTCGACGGCAGCCGCACCGAGCGCGGCGTGGTCGCGGCGGCGGCCCGGTTCGGCATCTCGTCCCGCGACGCGCAAGCGATGCTCGACGCGCTGCGCGACGGCGGGCTGCTCGTCAGCGACCGGGCGCTGCTCCCCGTCGGGCTGACCGACCACCAGCGCGAGCGCATGGCCCGGGAGGCCGGATCGCTCGCGCTGGCCGGCCTGGCCGAGCGTGCCGCGGAGGCGCCGTCCGGTTCCGGTACGCCGGCGGACATGCTGCGCCGGCGCGCGGCGGCCCGGGTGCTGGTCGCCGGTCACGCCTGGCTCGGGGCGCTGATCGCGGCCGCGCTCGGCGCCGCCGGCGTCGGCCGGATCGACCCGGCCCTCGACGGCTGGACCCGCGTCGACGACGCCATGCTCGGCGGGCTCCTGCCGGCCGACGCTCACCGGTCCCGGGCCAGCGCCGCCGCCGACGCGGTGCGCCGGGTCGCGCCGGAGGCCGTGCTGACCCCGCTGCGTCAGGGCACGGCCACGTTCGTGGTGCGGGTCGGGTCGCGTCCCGGGTCGGCGCTCGCCACCCGCGGCGTCCGCCAGCGGACGGCGCCGCGCCTCGACGTGTACCTGCGCGACGGCGTCGTGGTCGTCGGGCCGCTGGTGCTGCCCGGCGGAAGCCCGTGCGGCGAGTGTCTGGAACTGCACAGGCGCGACCGGGACAGCGCCTGGCCGGCCCTCGCCGCACAGCTGGCCACCGGCCGCGACTCCACCGAGGCGTGCGCGGTGACCACGGCGCTGGCGGGTGCCGCATACGCCGTCGAGGAGGTGCTCCGGCACACCGACGGGCGTCCGGTCCGCACCGTCGGAGCCACCGTGGAGGTCGCCGGGCCGGGCTCCGCCCGCCGGCGAAGCTGGCCCGCGCATCCGCGGTGTGACTGTGGTCGCCGTCGTCGATCTTCCGGGTCGGGCCGTACTGCGCGAACGCCGAGTAACAATGGTTCTTGATGACAGACATCCCACGCCGCGCCGTCACTCGCACCGCGAAGCTGGCGGCGCTTCCGCTGGGCTTCGCCGGCCGGGCGGCGATGGGCCTCGGCAAGCGGGTCACCGGCATGGCCGCGGAAGCGATCTCCGCCGACGTCCAGCAGCGCACCGCCGAACACCTGTTCAGCGTCCTCGGGCAGCTCAAGGGCGGTGCGATGAAGTTCGGGCAGGCGCTGTCGGTGTTCGAGGCGGCCCTGCCGGAGGAGCTCGCCGGCCCGTACCGGACAGCGCTGACCCGGCTGCAGGAGTCCGCGCCGCCGTTGCCGGCCGCCACCGTGCACAAGGTGCTGGCGAGCCAGCTCGGGTCGCAGTGGCGCGACCGGTTCCGCGAGTTCGACGAGACGCCGGCCGCGGCGGCGTCCATCGGGCAGGTGCACCGCGCGGTGTGGGAGGACGGGCGGGACGTCGCCGTCAAGGTCCAGTACCCGGGCGCCGGGAAGGCGCTGATCGCCGACCTCAACCAGCTCGGCCGGCTCGCGTCGATGTTCCGGATGCTCCAACCGGGCCTCGACGTCAAGCCGTTGCTCGTCGAGTTGCGCGCCCGGATCACCGAGGAGCTCGACTACGAGCTGGAGGCGTCCGCGCAGGCCGCGTTCGCGGCGGCCTACGCCGACGACCCGGAGATCTACGTGCCCGCGGTGGTGGCCTCGGCACCCCAGCTGCTGGTCACCGAATGGGTGACCGGCACGCCGCTGTCGGCCTTGATCAAGGAGGGCGAGCAGGACGCCCGCGACGACGCCGGTCGCCGCATCGCCGTGCTCCACTTCTCCGCCCCGGCCCGCGCCGGGCTGCTGCACGCCGACCCGCACCCGGGGAACTTCCGCATCCTGCCCGACGGCCGGCTCGGTGTGCTCGACTTCGGGGCCGTCGCCCGACTGCCCGAGGGCCACCCCGAGGTGGTCGGCAGGCTGACCAGACTCGCCCTGGCCGGTGACGCCCACGGCGTACTCGACGGCCTGCGCGACGAGGGGTTCGTCAAGCCGGACATCGAGGTCGATGCCCAGGCGGTTCTCGACTACGTGCGCCCGATGCTGGACCCGATCGCCGAGGACGAGTTCCGGCTGACCCGGGGCTGGCTGCGGGCGGAGGCCGCCCGGATCGCCAGCCCGAAGAGCCCCGCGTACGCGCTGGGCCGCCAGCTCAACCTGCCGCCGTCGTACCTCCTCGTGCACCGGGTGACGCTCGGGTCGATCGGGGTGCTCTGCCAGCTCGAGGCGAAGGCACCGTACCGGAGGATCCTCTCGGAGTGGCTGCCCGGGTTCGCCAGCGGCCCCGCGCTTTCCAAGTAGCGCGATCTTGGTCTCGAACGGGCGGACGCCCGCCCCCGAAGAAGGGAGGGGCGGGCGTCCACATTCGCGGTGAGCACCAGTGCGCTTGTTACAGACCTGCCATCCGGTCATGTTCGCGGCGCGCAGCCATCATGATCTGTCGGGCCGGTCGGATCGCCTCAGAGTTGGTCGTCTGAGGCCGGCGCATTCGCGCTCGGGATAAGGCTTCGTTGATGAGTTGTATGGGGCGTACGTACGTCATGACGGTGTCCTTCGGTTGAGTCGTAACGGTTGTGTCGAGAGGGATGGTGGTCATGTCAGGCCGCCACGCTGGCAACGGCCGCAGCCGCCCGAGCAGTGGCCTCGACCCGCAGGGCCGCGTCGCGAGCGACGTCCTCCTTACGTGGACGACCCCGCGGCCGCTTCCGCGGAACCACGGCACCACGCTCGAAGATCTCGCCACCCCAGACGCCCCAGGGCTCCTGCCGGTCCAGTGCGGCCGCCAGGCACTCGACCCGCACGGGGCAGTCCCCGCACAGAGCCTTGGCCAGCTCCAGCTCAGCCGGAGCCTCGGCGAACCACAGGTCAGGGTCGAAGTTCCGGCACGGAAGTGCCGACTTCGCCGATGCAGCACCCGCCCCGGCGGCGCCGAGAGGGGCCAGGACCAGGTTCATCACCCGGTCACCTCGCTTCCTACGTTCTTGTGGACGGAAGACTTGCGAAAAACTAAGAGGCCGCGGATCCCGGGTTTCGGGTTCCGCGGCCTCGAGGTGAGCCGGCTTCGGTCTGTTTAGACCGGCCATCCTCGAGGTGGTATTCCGCGGACTCCGCCAACCGGGTCCATTCCGATGACGCTCGTCTTGGCAGCGAAGACACTGGTCCCCTGGACCTGGACCTGCGGCTGCGCGAGCCTGACGACCGCCGCGCCCGAAACAACGCCGGCCGCCACAGCGCCGTAGCCCACGGGGACGTGGGCGGCGGGAGTGACAGCGGACGGCGGCAGCTCAGGCACCTGAGCGCACGCAGCGGGCAGCGCCATCCACTGGCGATTCACGATGTTCTCCACGGGTGGCACCCCCTCTCCGGCACTCGTTCTGCAGGGCTCATCTTGCACGGTCGGTGCAAGGCGTACTGGCAGGCTATGCCTCCCCCCGGGGCGAGGCAAACGAATTACCGGGGAAAATTTGGAGCAGTTTTCTGACAGTGTGACGGCGCCCGCAAACCACTTGTGTCACGGCTCCGCGACCGTCGCGCCGGCGACGATCGCGAGGACGTCCGGGCCGTACATCCCCAGCTTGCGCGGCCCGATGCCGGCGATCGCCGCGAGTTCCTCGGCGCTGGCCGGACGCCGCTCGGCCAGCGCGGTGAGGGTCGCATCGGTGAAGACCACGTACGCGGGGACCTTCTGCTCCCCGGCCACGTGCAGCCGCCACTCCCGCAGCCGCCGCAGCACTTCCTCGTCCAGATCCGACGGGCAGCCGGCGCACCGGCCGAGCTTGCGGTCGCCGCCGCTCAGCAGCGCCGCCCCGCACACCCGGCACGACACCAGCACCCGGCGGCGCGTGCCGTCGGCGTCGCGCTTCGACCGCCGGCCCGTGCCGGCGCCGGCGCGCCCATCCCGACCATCCGGCCGGTCCGGGTCCAGGCCGGGCAGGAAGCGGCACGGCCGCCGCTGCCGCCCGCCCGACGCGCGGGCCGCGGCGTACGACAGCCAGAGCCACTGCCGGGCCCGGGTGACCCCGACGTACAGCAGCCGCCGCTCCTCCTCCAGCGTCTCGGGGGTCTTCGCGTACGCGGTGGGCAGCATGCCGTCGGCGAGCCCGACCACGAACACCGCGTCCCACTCCAGGCCCTTCGCCGAGTGCAGCGAGGAGAGCGTCACCCCGTCGAGCACCGGCGCGTCCTGGGCGGCGGCGCGCCGGCCCAGTTCCTCGCAGAACTCGGGGAGCGTCAGCTCCGGCACCTCGTCGGCGATGCCGACCAGTGCCGCCAGCGCCTCCCAGCGCTCGCGCGCGTTGCCCCCGCCGGGTGGCTGATCGGGCCGCCAGCCGACCGCCTCCAGCGCCGTGATCACCGTCTGCCGCAACTCGGCGAACACCGAGTCGCCCGCGCGGGTCGCGGCCCACAGCGCCGCCACCGCCTGCCGCACCTCCGCACGCTCGAAGAACCGCTCGGCGCCGCGCAGCGTGTACGCGACCCCCTCCTCGGCGAGCGCCTCCTCGTACGCCTCGGACTGCGAGTTGGCCCGGTACAGGATCGCGATCTCCTTCGCCGGGGTGCCCGCCGAGATCATCTCCGCGCAGCGGCGGGCCACGGCCGCGGCCTCGGTCGGCTCGTCGGCGAACGCCCGAAGGTCGGGCTCCGGCCCGGGCGGCCGCTGCCCTTTCAGTTCCAACCGCAGCTTGGCCAGCTCGCCGCGGGCCTGCCCGATCACCTCGTTGGCGAGGCCCACCACCTGCGGGGTCGACCGGTAGTCGCGCACCAGGCGGATCACCGTCGCACCGCGGAAGCGACGCGGGAACTCGAGCAGGTGATCGGACGACGCACCGGTGAACGAGTAGATCGTCTGGCTCGCGTCGCCGACCACCGTGACGTCGTCGCGGTCGCCGAGCCAGGCGTCGAGCAGCTTCTGCTGGACGGGGTTGACGTCCTGGTACTCGTCGACGACGAAGTGGCGGTACTGCGCCCGGATCTGCTCGGCCACGTCGGCATGCAGGTCGATCCCCCAGGCGGCCGCGCGCAGCAGGTCTTCGAAGTCGATCACGCCCTGGTCGCGCTTGATCGTCTCGTACGCGATGAACACCTCGGCGACCTTGGCCGCCTCGATCGGCGGCTCCCGGTTGACCTTGGCCGCCTCCACGGGATACTCGCTCGGCTCGATGAGGCAGGACTTGGCCCACTCGATCTCGGCGGCCAGGTCACGGGACAGCGTGCGGTCCATCCGGATGCGGCTGCGCGCCGCCGCGAGCCCGACCAGCCGCGCCTTGCTCTCGACCAGCTCCGGCAGCTGCCGCCCGACGAACAGCCGGGCCGCGAAGTAGCGCAGCTGCCGCAGGGCCGCCGCGTGGAACGTGCGCGCCTGCACCCCCGGGACGCCGTACGCCGCGAGCCGGGCCCGCAGCTCGGCGGCGGCCCGGTTGGTGAACGTGACGGCCAGGACGTGCTGCGGCCGCACCTCACCCACCAGCGCGCGGTACGCCACCCGGGAGGTGATCGCCCGGGTCTTGCCCGTGCCGGCGCCGGCCAGGATGCACACCGGACCGGCGGGGGCGGTGACGGCCGCGCGCTGCTCCTCGTCGAGGCCGGCGAGGACCGCGCGGGCGGCGGAGGGACCGGACGAATTCGTCACAGCTAGGAATCATGTCAGCAGGGTCCGACGTTTCTGCTGAGGTGGTGACCGACGAGACCCTCATCATGTACTCGACACCGTGGTGCGGCTACTGCCGCCGGCTCAAGGCGCAGCTCGACCGCGCCGGGATCCCGTTCACGGAAATCGATATCACCGACGACCCCGAGG
>Ga0070664_100002064_pt1 | contig 16045 bp, 14 predicted proteins | sample KBSC73metaG_FD_65863 | JGI IMG/M metagenome (GOLD analysis project Ga0070664, IMG submission 65863) | Corn rhizosphere microbial communities from Kellogg Biological Station, Michigan, USA - KBS C7-3 metaG | ecosystem: Host-associated > Plants > Roots > Rhizosphere > Soil ... | reverse complement strand
AGGTCCTCAAGCGCGACCCGACCGACAACGAGATCGGTCGCCTTCTCGAAGAAACCCCCGACGCAGTCCGCTCTGCCAAGCAGATGTCGGCGACGGAAATCTCCCTCGACGCTCCAATCGACCGCTCCGACCGTGAAGCCTGCACCCTGGGCGAGCGGTTCGCCGGCGTGGATGGCGCCGAGATCGAGGATGTCACGGACTTCCATCTGATGCGCGAGTTCATCGACCGTGTCTTCCGGAAGTACCTGACTCCGCGCGAGCGGAAGATCCTTCATTTGTACTACGGTCTAGAGCAGGGCTCCGACGCGATGACCCTCGAGAAGATCGGAGCGCTGATGGGTGTCACCCGCGAGCGAATTCGCCAGATCCGCGAACGCGCCTTCGAGAAACTGCGCGAGTCGCCGGATGGCTCGGCCCTGGCGGGGTTCTGGAGCTAGCGGAAAGCAGGAATCGCTAAAGCACTGCAGACGATGACGCCGACTCAGTTTTGGGTCGGCGTCTTTCTTGTATAGGGCCACTACACGATAGACATCATCCGCTTCCCGCCTCCCGCTCCCCCATTGCCCTCCCTCAAAGCCTTTCTCAACGCCTCCTGCGGCAACGCTGAAAAGGCGCGCGAAGCGATCTCGACGGCTGGCTTTGAGCTCGATGTCGTGCAGCCGGCTGACATGGAAAAAAGGCTGACCCAGGCAATCGAGGGCGACACCAGGCGGATTCTGGTCGCGGGCGGAGATGGCACCATCGCGACCGCCGCCTCACTGGTCGCGCAGACCGATGTCGAGCTGGCGATTCTCCCGGGCGGCACCCTCAATCATTTCGCGCGCGACCACAACATTCCCACGGATCTGGACAAGGCTGCGCTGGTCGCCGGCCAAGGCAGGGTGATCGGCGCCGACATCGGCTACGTCAACGACTGCGTCTTTCTCAATACCAGCTCCATCGGCGCGTACGTGACTTTCGTTCGCGATCGCGAGAGCCTCGAGAAGCGCTTCGGGTACAACATTGCCAGTGCCTTGGCGTTCGTGAGAACCCTGGGCCAGCTGCGCACCTTCACGGTCACGGTCGAGATCGACGGCAGGAAAAAGAGTTTTCGCTGCTCGATGGTCTTTATCGGCGTCGGCGAGCGCGAGCTCAAAGTCCCGACCCTCGGCAGCAGAGTAAAAAACGGCAAGCGTGGACTTCACCTCATGATCGTCCGCGGCCGCCAGAAGGCACGCTTGTTCGCCGTCGCCCTCGCGGGACTCGCGCGTGGCACCAAGGAAGCCCAGAAGCTGCCCGAGTTCGAGGAGATCATAGTCGACAGCTGCCGCATCGATCTCAACAGATCCCGGACGACCATCGGTCTCGACGGCGAGCTCAAGCGCCTGCAAACGCCGCTCGACTACCGCATTGCGCGTGACGCGATCTCCCTGGTCGTTGCTCCACCGGAGGAAACCGAAAGCTAAATTCAACGGATGACCGAGTCCGCGCATCGAGCGGCTTCCATTTCATCCGACCAGCCCGCCATCGTCGACCGACTCTCCGAGATCGTCGGCGCTCAGCACGTGCTCGTCCGGCAGAGTGAGCTGCTGGTCTACAATTCCGATGGTCTGCCGGGCTATCGTCGACAGCCGAAGCTCGCGGTTTTTCCCGGCTCGCGTGATGAGGCCATCGCGGTGGTGCGCGCTCTCGCTCAGGACGGCCTCGCCTTCGTGCCGAGGGGCGCGGGAACCGGGCTGTCGGGTGGCGCGCTCGCTGACGATATCGTGGTGGTCGGGATGCACCGGCTCAAGAAGATCATCTCGCTCGATGTCGAGAACCGCCGCGCGACCGTAGAGCCGGGCGTAGTGAATCTCAGGCTCAATCGCCACGTCGCGCCGCTGGGACTTCTTTACGCGCCGGATCCATCGAGTGAGTCGGCTTGCACGATTGGTGGGAACGTCGCCGAGAATGCAGGCGGGCCGCACTGCCTGAAGTACGGCGTCACATCCAACCACGTGCTCGCCCTCACCGTGGTCCTTCCGGGTGGCGAAGTCGTCGAGCTGGGAAGCAGGACCGGTGAGAGTGATGGCTACGATCTGCGGGGCGCGTTCGTCGGGTCGGAGGGCTGCTTCGGGCTCGTGCTCGACATCACCGTGAAGCTGACGCCGAAGCCGCAGACCGTCCGCACTCTGCTCGCCGATTTCATGTCGGTCGATGCCGCGGCACACGTGACATCGGCGGTGATCGCGTCCGGCATCGTTCCGGCTGCGCTCGAGTTCATGGACGGACCGACGATCCGCGTCGTCGAAGATTCGATTTACGCCGCCGGTTATCCGCGCGACGCCGAAGCGATTCTGCTCATCGAGCTGGACGGGCTCGAAGCGGGCGTCTCCGCCGATCTCGAGTCGGTGCGCCGGATCTGTCTCGACGGCGGCGCCCGCAACGTGCGCGTCGCGCGTGACGATGCCGAGCGAACGAAGCTGTGGCAGGGGCGAAAGAAAGCGTTCGGGGCGATGGGGCGTCTCGCTCCCCACCTGATCGTCCAGGACGCGGTCATCCCGCGCACCAAACTGCCGGAAATTCTCCAGACAATTCACCGCATCAGCGAGAAGTACGGCGTGCTGGTCTGCAACGTGTTTCACGCCGGGGATGGCAATCTGCACCCCAACATCGCGTACAGCGCCGACGATCCCGCTGAGAGTGAGCGCGTTCACAAGGCGATGACAGAGATCATGCGCGCCTGCATCGCTGCCGGCGGCAGCATCACCGGCGAGCACGGCGTTGGACTCGACAAGATGCGTTACATGGAGGCGATCTTCTCGGAGAGCTCGCTCAACGCAATGTGCGAGCTCCGCACCGTCTTCGATCCGGACCGCCGCTCGAATCCGGGTAAGGTCGTGCCGATCCACGCCTGCAAGGAATGGCAGGCCGTCCCACCTGGCCGTCTCGATTTTTCGACGCCGCGCCCGCTCGAGGCGGAGCCGGCGCGCCCTTCAGCCAGGTGAGCACCGAATCGATCGTCTCCGCAATCAGGGATGCGGGGCAGAAGAAGGCTCCGCTCCGGATCGCCGGCCGGGGGACGTGGCTCGACGCCGGCAGACCGGTGCGCGCCGACCAAACGCTCTCAATGCGCGACGACACCGGAGTTGTGAGCTACGTTCCGGGCGATCTCACGTTGACGGTGCGCGCGGGCACCACGCTGTCGGAAATCCAGACGATCACGGGCGAGCACGATCAATGGCTGCCGCTCGATCCGTACGGGTCAGACGACGGCACCATTGGAGCGACGGTGGCAACTGCATCGGCGGGTCCGCTTTCTTCGAGCTTTGGATTGCCACGCGATCTGCTGCTCGGCGTGGAGTTCGTCACAGGCCGCGGAGAAGTAGTGCGCGGCGGCGGCAAAGTGGTGAAAAATGTTGCGGGCTTTGATCTGTCGCGGCTGATAACGGGATCATGGGGGACGCTGGGTGTAGTCACCGAAGTCACCCTGCGGTTGTACGCGCTCCCGAAAGTCGATCGGACCTTCAGCATAGCTCTGGCCGGAGCCGAAAAAGAGACCGCTTCGCTCCTCCGCGCTATCATCGGGTCTCCACTCACGCCGTTCGCGTTCGTGCTTCTCAATGGTCGCGCGGCTCGCGCTATCTCGGCGGGCGAAGGGCCGATCGCTCTGATCCGATTCGGCGGCAACGAGTCGATGGTGATGGCCGAAGCGGCAGCGCTGGCCCAGGTGGCGTCGCCTCGGGAGGTCGATAGCGACATCTGGCAACGCGTGCGAGAGCTCGACGACGGAGCGGCGACCGTCGTGAGGATCTCGACCCTGCCCCGTCAGTTTCCTGGTGTGTCGGCAAGAATTCTCGCAGACGACCCTCCCGAAACGCGGATGTGCATCGATCCTCGCCGCGGGGTCCTGAGACTTGCGGTCGGCGAGACCGATGAAGTCGACGCCAACGCGTTTGAGACCACAGGCGTCGATGCTTCGGATTCCGTCGAGACGATCTTCGAGAAGCTTCGTCCGGATGTATGGGGAGAGGTCGCTCCAAGCGTAGTCTCCGACCCGCTCTCCCAACGCATCAAGAGAGCGTACGACCCGCACAACATCCTGAACCCCGGAATACTCGGCGATCTGCTGTGACAGCACTTCCAACCAATCCACCCGCCGCCGATCCGCTGCCGCCGGATTCGATGCCGAACTGTGCGCTGCCGGGTACGCCGCTCGCCGACGCCCTGCCCGGAATCAACGCGTGTGTCCACTGCGGTTTCTGTCTGCAAGCGTGTCCGACGTATCTGAATCTGGAAGACGAGAACGACAGCCCGCGGGGTCGGATCTTTCTGATGCGATCGCTGCTCGAGGGCACCGTCGCACCCGGGGATCCGAGCGTTCAGCAGCACATCGACCAGTGTCTCGGCTGCCGAGCGTGCGAGCCGGTGTGCCCGAGTGGTGTGCCCTACGGCCAGCTGCTGGAAGCGACGCGCGCGACGCTCAAGGAGAGCAGGCCGACTCCCTTCATCGCGCGACTGATCCTCGTCGTTTTCGAGCGGGAATGGCTGCTCCGGCCTGCGATGTTCTTTTCGCGACTGTTGGCGGCGACGCCGATTCCGACGTTGCTCTCGGGCATCAAAGGACGCCTCGGCTTCGCGATGGCGATGCTGGCGTCGACGGGCCGGTCGATCGAGCGATCGCGTTACGAGCCACGGTCGACCGGACAACGGGGCACGGTCGCGCTGCTGCGCGGATGTGTGATGGATGGATTGTTCAGCGCAACCAATCGCGCGACGGCGCGAGTCCTACGGGTTAACGATTACGCGATTGTGGCGGCCGGTGGGCAGAAGTGCTGCGGCGCCCTCCACGCACACGCCGGTCACCTCGAAGCAGCGCGCTCTCTGGCGAGATCGAACATCGCGGCCTTCGAGCGATCGGGTGCTGCCTACATCGCTGCGAACGCGGCGGGATGCGGCGCAATCATGAAAGAGTACGGACATCTGTTGAAGGATGATCCGGAGTGGCACGATCGCGCGGAGAATCTCAGCAAAAAGGTGCGCGACGTGAGCGAGCTTCTCGCGGCGGCGGGTCCACGCGAAGGAGGTCCATTGCCGATCCGCGTGACGTACGACGCGCCCTGTCATCTGCAGCACGCGCAGCGAATCGTCGAGCAGCCGCTCTCCGTGCTTGCCGCGATTCCGGGGCTCGAGCTGGTCCCGCTTCACGATTCCGATCAGTGCTGCGGCAGCGCCGGTATCTACAATCTGATCGAGCCCGAGACTTCGGACGCGGTGCTCGACCCCAAGCTCGCCAACATCCGCGCCACCAGGGCAGCGTGGGTGGCGACCGGAAATCCCGGTTGCCTGATGCAGATCGGCGCCGGTCTCATTCGCGCCGAAATCCCGGCGCGCTCTATTCATCCAGTCGATTTGCTCGACGCATCGTACGCATCCTTCGGCCAGTAGCGCGCGTCGGAACCACCCACTTAATTGCAGTTAATGTCGGAAATGAATGAGTACTCCGCGTTGCACAACGGTGCTCTCTTTTTCGATCGGAGCGACCGGATGCGCATGCGCATTTCCGGCCCCAAGGCCGCCGAGCTCGTCACCGGTATGGTGACGAACGACGTGTCAGCGCTGACTCCGGGCGAAGGACAATACGCCGCCGCGCTCACTCCCAAGGGGAAAATCGTCGCCGACCTGCGCATCTTTGCGCTCGACGACGCGCTGCTGATCGACACCGCCGCGGCCGCCAGTCCCGGATGGAAGGAGATGGTGCGCAAATACGTGAACCCCCGGCTGGCACCGTACCACGACGTGAGCTCCGAGCTCGCAGACATCGGAGTGTTCGGGCGGAGCGCGCGGTTGGTGATCTCGCGGGTAGCCGGCGTCGACGACAGGGATCTCGCCGAGCTGGACCCGTACTCCCACATCACGCGGACCTTCGGCAGCGGCAGCATTATCATCGCGCGTGTTCCCGAGATCGACATCGAGGGCTACGAGATCTTTGCGCCGATGGCTGACGTGCCGGATCTGAAATCGAAGCTACGCTCGGCGGGAGCCGCGGAAGGGGCGCCCGAGACCTGGGAGATCGCGCGTGTCGAGAGCGGCAGGCCGATGTGGGGCGTGGACATGGATGATTCGACCCTGCCCCAGGAAGCAAACTTCGACGAGCTGGGTGCGATCTCGTACACGAAGGGCTGCTACATCGGTCAGGAGACCGTCGCGCGGGTCCATTTTCGCGGCCACGTGAATCGATTCCTGCGGCGGCTGCGATTCGTCACCCGACCTGCGCCGCCGCGCGGCGCCGAGCTGATCGACGAAACGGGGAAAGTGATAGGCGATGTGCGCAGCTCCGCGCTGTCACCGCGTTACGGAGGAGTGGCACTGGGAATGGTGCGCCGCGAAGTTCTGGCTGGCACTACGCTGCAGGCGAAGTGGGATGGCGGCGAATGCAGCGTACAGATCGAACAAAACGAAAAGGGCGCCACTGTGTAGTGGCGCCCTTGTCATCGGTGGAAAACCGAGACTATCTGGTGGTCGACGACGCCGTGGTGCTCGCGGCAGGCATGTTCATCGTCGTATCCATCGCTGCCGGGGCCGGAGCCATTGCCGGAGCGGAGGTGTCGGCGGTCGCGGCTTCGTCTTTCTTGGAGGTGCATGCGGCTAGTGCGAGGACGGCGGCGACAAGGGCCAGGCGCTTCATTTACGATCTCCTTGAGAGGCAAACGTGGATAAATTCGCCGGTCCGTGCACGCGGTCGCAGTGCCGGTTTTTGGCGCGGGCGAAAATTTATCTCATCCGGAACGTGTGTCAAGGGCGATGGGTTCTATCTGCCCTCTCGCGCGCGCCATAGATTAACTCTCAAAGTCGGCATTTTCCCTCGGAGAATCAGTTGTCGGTCCTTCCAGAAACATTTGGCGCACTGAAGCGTTCCGCGTTCGGTTCGCCCGATCGCAGGCACCAATCGGTAAAGGATGAGCTTCGCGCAAATCTTCTGACGCGTCTCGCCACGCGCAAAGCCGTATTTCACGGCGTCATCGGTTACGAAGAGACGGTGATGCCGCAGATCATCAACGCGCTTCTCAGCAAACACAACTTCATCCTGCTCGGGCTGCGCGGTCAGGCAAAATCCAGAATCCTTCGCGCGCTCACGACCCTGCTCGATCCGGCGCTGCCCATCATCGCCGGCAGCGAGGTCAACGACAATCCCTTCGCCCCGATCTCCAAATACGGCAAGAATCTGCTGGCCGAAGCTGGCGACGACACCCCGATCGCGTGGCTCGATCCCGAGCATCGCTACGTCGAGAAGCTCGCCACTCCTGATGTCACCGTGGCCGACATCATCGGCGACCTGGATCCGATCAAGGCAGCACGCGGGGGACACATCCTCGGCGACGAGCTGACGATGCACTACGGCATGCTTCCGCGCGCAAATCGCGGCATCTTCGCGCTGAACGAGCTGCCCGATCTCGCGGGCAAGGTTCAGGTCAGCCTGTTCAACATCATGCAGGAAGGCGACGTCCAGATCAAAGGATATCCGGTCCGACTGCCGCTCGATGTCATGCTCTGCTTCACCGCGAACCCCGAGGATTACACCGCGCGCGGCAAGATCATCACGCCGCTCAAGGATCGAATCGGCAGCGAGGTGACGACGCACTACCCCGAGTCGGTGGAGCTCGGGATGTCGATCACCAACCAGGAGGCGTGGACGGCGCGCGGCGCCGGGAAGGTGCGCGTTCCGGATTTCATCGCCGAAGTAATCGAGCGCGTCGCATTCGAGGCGCGTGGGGACAAGCGCATCGACAAACGTTCAGGCGTGTCGCAGCGGATGCCGATTTCGGTTCTGGAAAACGTGGTATCGAACGCCGAGCGGAGAGCGATCCACACGGGCGAGCGCGACATCGTGCCGCGCATCGCCGACATCTACGCCGCGCTGCCCGCAATCACGGGCAAGATCGAGCTGGAGTACGAGGGTGAGCTGGTCGGCGGCCACGCCATCGCGCGTGAGCTGATTCGCCGCGCTGCCGACGCGACGTATCAGGACCGCGCGGGCGGGCTCAACACCGACGAGATCATCATGTGGTTCGACGTCGGGGGCGCCCTGCAGGTGACGGACGACGTTCCCGTAGAAGCAGTCGTCGAGGGATTCGGCAGTGTGCCGGGCCTCATGCAGGTGGTGAACACCGCCGGACTCGCGCCGATGGACGATCTGCCGGTCGTCGCGGCGGGATGCGAGCTGGTGCTCGAGTCGCTGGTGGCGCGGAAGAAAATCACCCGATCCGACGCCGGCATCTACGGGCGCGCCGTCGAGGAAAAGCGCCGCCGGCCGTACCAGGACTGAGACTTGGCCGTTCTCACTGTCTCGCGACTTTACGGGTCGGGAGGCTCCGAGGTAGCGGAGAAGGTCGCCAAAGCACTCGGTTGGTCGCTGCTCGACAACGCCGTCGTCGACGCAGTGGCGGCGCGGATGGGACTGAGCGCCGAGGAAGTGCAGGCGCGGGAAGAGAGGGTGCCGTCGCTCGTCGAGCGACTGACCGCGGCAATGGCGATGGGATCCCAGGAGTGGGTTACGCCAATGGCGGCGGCAAAGCGCCCGACGGACGAGCAGATGATCGAGGTCACCCATCGGGTGATCGAGGAAGCCATCGCCCGCGGTCCGCTGGTGGTGGTTGGCCGTGGCACCCAGGAGATGCTGGCATCGCGCAAGGACACCCTGCACGTCTTTTGCTACGCGTCGCGCAAGGCCCTGATCGCGCGGACGGTTCAGCGTGAAAGCGTGAGCGCGGAGGAGGCGGCGCGCCTCGTCGATGAGACGAACAAGCAGCGCGATCAATGGGTGCGGCTGCACTGGGAGCGCGACCGTCGCGCGCACGAGAACTACGATCTCAGCGTCAATACCGAGCGGCTTGGCATTCAGGGCGCGGTAGATCTGATCGTCGTTGCGGCGCGGATGCGATTCGGTTTGGTGTGACGAGGCCGAATGTCGAAACGGGTTCCGTGCGGGTGGTCAGGAGCTCGCAGGAGGACTTTGTAAGAGTCATGGACCGCACGCCGTGATCGCGGTGCCTGTCCCGTGGGTGTTCGTGCTGGCTTACTTGTGCGGTGTAATGGTCGACTTAGCGTATCCGCTGCGTCCGCCACTCGGGGCAACGACTGGTGTCAAAATCGCCGGCGCGCTCTTGTTTCTCATTGGCGCCATAATCGCGGGTTGGGGATGGGTAATGTTCTGGAAAGCGCGCACAACGAGAGTGCCGGGAAATGAATCGTCATCTCTTGTTACTGGCGGGCCATACCGATCCACACGCAATCCGATGTACGTGGGATTGACCCTGGCGTATTTGGGCGAAGCCGGAATGCTAACTCAAATCTGGCCGCTACTTTTTTTGCCGCTGGTGCTCGTCTACCTCAATGCAGTCGTAATTCCGCTCGAGGAGAGAAAGCTCGCAGAAGTCTTCGGCCCGAGCTACGACGACTATCGGCATCGGGTTCGTCGGTGGATCTGAGCGCCAAAAAGTTGTCTCAGAACTCGCGGAGGTCGTTGACGGATGGCTGAACCGCTTTGGACGGACGTCGAGCGCTACGTAAACGACCTGGTCGTTCGACCCGACGCGGTGCTCGACGCCGCGCTGGAAGCGGCATCAGCCGCGGGGCTGCCGGCGATCAGTGTATCGGCCGGCGAAGGAAAGCTTTTGCATCTGCTTGCCAGGATTCGCCGCGCCAACCGGATACTTGAGATCGGCACACTGGCCGCATACAGCACGATCTGGATGGCGCGGGCTCTGCCACGCGGCGGGAAGCTCGTTACCCTCGAATCGGACCCCACGCACGCTGCGGTCGCGCGCGCCAATCTGGCGCGTGCCGAGCTCGGTGACGTCGTTGACCTGCGACTGGGAATGGCTGCTGACACTTTGCCGGTGCTGGCCGCGGAAGGCCAGAAATTCGATCTGATCTTCATCGACGCCGACAAGCAGACCATCCCACATTACTTCGATTGGGCGATGCGCCTGTCGAATCCAGGCGCGTTGATCATCGTCGACAACGTGATTCGCGACGGGAAGGTAATCGACGAGACCAGCGAAGACGCGAGCGTGCGCGGTGTTCGGCGCTTCAACGAGATGGTTTCGGCGGAAAAGCGCGTGAGCGCTACCACCATTCAGACTGTTGGCAGCAAGGGCTACGACGGCTTCACCTTACTCGTGGTCAAGTAGCTGGTTCGACTCCCTCAACACGCCCGGCTCACTCGATGAGGGCCGTGGAGTCTGCGCGGCGCCCGGCGTCGCCTTCCACCAGCGGCACCAGACCGCTCGCTGACCATCTGCTGGCAGCGGCGTTTGCCGCGGGATCGTCGTTGCTCAATGCATCCTCGAGCAGAAGAATCGCAGCCTCGGTGCGCGCAATCGAATAAGCCAGACCGCGCGCTCCGGTTTGCTGGAACTCACCACCTGCCTGCGCCGCGTGTCGGCCGTAGGCTTCGATCGACTCGAGGGCCAGCTCTATGCGTCGCGCTGCGTCAGTGCGTGGCGCTCTGCTCGTCGCGGCGACGCGCTTTCTGCCGTCAGCAATCCACGTCGATAGCGCGTCGGTCTTCTCGATCGCACGGAGCGCGTCGAGGCTCAGGATATTGGTGGTGCCTTCCCAGATAGACAGCACCTGGGCATCCCGAAGCAGCCGCGGAATTCCGGTGTCCTCGATGTAGCCGGCGCCGCCAAACGCCTCGAGCGTTTCACTGGCGACGGAGATCGCCTGCTTCGCGGTATAGAGCTTGGCGATCGGAATGAGCAGGCGCAACAGCTTGAGCTCTGTTTCGCTCGCCTCGGCTGTCTCTTCTTTCCCGAGTAGTCGGACGACGCGAAAAGCGAGCTGGAAGGCGGCGCGAAATTCCACTTCCATCGCGGCGAGAGTCTCGACATGAAGCGGATGCTCGATGAGCAGCTTGCCAAATGCTCGTCGGTGGTGCGCGAAGTCGGTCGCGAGCGCGATCGCGCGGCGCATCCCCGCCACGGCCGCAACTGCGTTGTAAACGCGAGTGATGTTGAACAGGGTGGCGATCTTGCGAACGCCATCCCCCGCCCCACCCACCAGCTGCGCGGGCGTGCCGTCCAGAGTCAGCTCGGCGGTCGGAAGCGCGCGGGTGCCGAGCTTGTCCTTCAACCGATCGACTCGAATGTTCCGCAGGTTTCCCGCCTCGTCGCGCAGCCTGATGAGGAAAACGCTCAAACCTCCGCCACCTGCAGGCGCGCCTTCAATCCGCGCGAGGGTCATCGCCACCTGTGACGTCGTCGCCGACGTGAACCACTTCGCGCCGTACAAGCGGTATTGGTCGCCCGAGTCGTGACGCGCAATGGTGGTAGTCGCGCCGACATCGGACCCGCCGGTGCGCTCGGTCATCCACTGTCCGGAAGTCCAGAACTCGCCGGGGTCGCGCGATGTCAGGTGCTCGAACACGCTGCGCGTGTCGGGACCGCCATGGACCTCGAGAAATCGCGCCGCGCCGTCAGTCATTGCCAGCGGGCAGCTGTAGAGCGCCGACGATGGCGCGAACAGATAGAGCCGCGCGAACTGATCGATGCGCGAGAACGCGCCGTGGGCGCGCTCGTACGCGGCGGCGACTATTCCTTCCGCCGCCGAGATGCTATCGAGCTGCCGCCACGCGTCACTGGTTTCGATGCGATCGATGCGTCGGCCCCACGGGTCGTACGGCACATGGCGCGGCGGCTCACGCTCGGCCGCTTCTCCGATTGCCAGGATGTCCGTCGCCGCGCGTTGGCCGAGCCGGCGCAAACTCGGCTCGATATCGGCAAGTATTGCGGAAGGCAGATTGCGCCGCAGGTACGACCGCAAGACGCGGTCGTCGTCGTACTGATTGCCGAGCTGCGGCGATTCCTGAAAGAACTCGTGCATGCAATTCCTTATGGGTCACGGTGAGTCGCTTCGCTACCACAGATGAGCGTCGAGTTGCTGAGATACGCGAATTGGTCTGTGTAATGCGATTGTCTTTTTGTGACTCTCGCATTTTGGTGACTGACAATGCCTCTGCAGTACGAAAACCTGGATCCGACGACGCGACGCTACGCACTTGCCGAGCTGGACCGCGATATCGCGAACGGAACCTTTCACATCTCGGATCGGATCCGGCCGACCGCCGGTCAGGAGTACCAGCATTTTCTGCGCGAAGCGCTCCGCTACTACGACGACCGCTGGCTCGAGGAGCACGCATCCGATCTACTTGTCGAGACTGAAGAGCGCCACACCCGGAGTGGCGGAACGACCACCGCGCGGGTCCCGCAGATGGCAGCGCGGATGCTGGCCGAGGGTGATTTCAATCGCTACTACATGCGCGGGATTGCGCTGCGCGCGATCGAAGAAGGCAGGCAGGTTCTCGAGGTGTACCGCGCGCGGCTGTCACTCGAGCCGCGGCCCGAGTCGGCGGAGCTGGAAGGGACGCGCATCCCCGCTGCCGAAGTGCTCGACCATCTTCGAGGCCCGTTCAGCGGGGATCCTGGAGTGGGGGCGTTGGGGAGGACCAATTCGGGGCTCAGCGTGAGGTTGGTATAGAACGGAAAAGAACGGGTGCGCTCTGAACTGCAACGGAACGGGTGCCAGCGGTCAGGAGTGTAGGTGCCAGAGATTAGTTCACGACGTCGGGACGTTTCTACGCGCGGTACGGCACAAGCAGTTGTACCTTGAATGCTGCCTTATGACGTCCCGGCGTAGTGAACTAGCAACTGAGAGCCATGCTACTGACGTCTGGCACCCGTTCCGTTTGCAGTTGTCAGAGCACCTGTTCTGTTGCGGTCTCCCCGACCTATCCCTGCACGGGATTTGTAGCCCAGAGTGTCGCCTCGGTAACGAACCCGCGATCCTCCATCTCCAGCATGCTCACGATCAGCTGACCGACGTCGGCGGCGACTAGCTTGGTGTCGTTCTGCGGCTTCATCGGCTTCGATTCCTCGGCGCCGAAGCTGGTCTGCACCTCACTCGGGTTCACCTGCATCACCCGAATGTTGTGCTGGCGCAGCTCGGCTCTCCAGCATTCCGTAAGGGCGTGGAGTGCAAACTTGCTCGAGCAGTACGCGGATCCGTTGGCGAAACCGCGCAGCGCGGCAGTCGACGCGATGTTGATGATGTTGCCGTAGCTCTGCCCGATGAAGTGGTGCGCCGATTCTCTCGCCACCAGCATCGCGCCGAGCACGTTGGTCTGCCAGACGCGGAAGAACTCGTCGGCGGTGAGATCGACCAGCGGCGCGAATGCGCCGAAGCCGGCGTTGTTGATCAGAACGTTGTAGTCGCTGTATTCCTTGACCACGGCCTGGATCATGTGCTGGACATCTTCTTCCTTGCCGACGTCGGCGACGACGGGCAGCGCGCCCAGCTGTTTGGCGGCGCTCTCCAGCATTTCACCATGACGGGCGCATATCGCGACGCGCGCCCCGCGTTCTCGCAGCAGTCTCGCCGTCTCGAATCCAATCCCGCAGCTGCCACCGGTCACGAGAACCGCCGCCTTTTTCAGATCCACTGCTTCTCCGTTGCACCTACCGCCTGGCGGACCAGCGCGGCGAAATCCGCGATGTCCGCTTCCTCGGTATCGAAAGATGTTATAAGACGGGCCTCCGACTTCGCTTCATCCCAGACATGGAACGGCCAGCGCTCCTGCAGCTTTGGTATGATCGCCGGCGGCATCGTCACGAACACCTCGTTGGCCTGGACCTGCTGGGTCAGCGCGACCCCCTTGATCCCCGCGAGCTCGCCAGCCAGAAGCTGCGCCATCCGGTTGGCGTGGCTCGCGCTCCGCTTCCAGAGATCGTTACTGAGCAGCGCGCTGTACTGCGCAGCGATGAAACGCATCTTCGACGCCAGCTGCATCCCCTGCATGCGCCTGAACTCGAAGTCGTCGGCCAGAACCTGCTTGAAGAACACCACCGCTTCGCCGGCGACGAGGCCGTTCTTGGTTCCACCGAACGACAGCGCATCGACACCCGCGCCACTGGTGATGGCCCTTAGCGGGACGTCGAGGAAGGCGGCTGCGTTGAAGAGCCGCGCGCCGTCCATGTGCAGCAGCAGTGAATGGGTGTGCGCGAAGTCGGCGATCGCGCGAATCTCCTGCGGGGTGTAAACCGTCCCGTACTCCGTCGCCTGGGTGATGGTGATCGCACGCGGCTGGACGTGGTGCTCGTTGCCGATGTCGTGGAGATGCTGACGGATCCCCGGCACCGTGATCTTCCCATTCGGCGATGGAACCGGGAGCAGCTTGCATCCAATCTGCTTCTCCGCCGCGCCACACTCCGATGTATGAACGTGCGCAGTCTCGGCGCAGATAACCGCCTGATGAGAGCGCACCATGCTCTGGAGGCAAAGCACGTTGGCCGCGGTGCCGCTGAAGACCAGAAACACTTCCGCGTCTTCGCCAAGTGCAGCGCGGATCCGTTCTTCGGCGTCGCGGGTGAACGGGTCGGTGCCGTACGACGGGACGTGGCCTACATTCACTTCCGCCATCGCCGCCAGCACCTCGGGATGCACGCCCGCCCAGTTGTCGCTCGCGAACGCGCGTCCGGTCGCTTGCTTCTGTCGCATAGCCTAGGATAACGCACCGCGCATCCGAGCGGCAAGAACTGCTGCGAGGTGCGGACTCACGGCTCCGAGGTGCGGACCAACTGCTACTCCGAACTGCTAACTAAATGCGAGTTGGGGGACTAACTGCGAGCTCCGAACTGACTTCTGCGAACTGCGACCTGCGGACCAGAGGCCACGAGTCGTGTTCGCAGCGCTGTTCGCAGTGCGTAGTTAGTGTCCCAATCCGCAGTCAGTTAGCAGTTCGAAGTGGCAGTTGGTCCGCACCTCGGAGCCGTTGGTCCTCAGTCCGCAGCCTCAATGAAAGTCTCTCGACGCATGAACCAGGTCCCTCACAGGCAGCTCGCTGAATTTTCTGCCGATCACGTTCCGCACCCCGTCGTCGCGCTCGAACTTTCCTTCCACCATCACGAAGGTCGAGAACCTGACCACCTCCGAGTACTCCTCGACCATCTTCTTTGAAACGATCACGTTGATGAAGCCGTGCTCGTCTTCCATCAACAAAAAGACGGTTCCCTTCGCGCTCTGCGGCTGCTGGCGGATTGTTACCAGGCCTGCGGTCGCGATCCATTCGCCGCCTTTCAGCTTCTCGAGCTGCTTCGAGTCGAGCACCCCGGCGTTGCGCAGCTTCTCGCGCAGGTGCTCCATCGGATGGCCGCTGACGCTGATGCCGACCGAGAAGTAGTCGAGGAAAATGAGCTCGTCACGGGTGAGCGGACGCGGCTCGTAGGGCGTGAGTCGCGCCGGTGCCAGCGGCAGGGTGTCGCCGACGGCGCGCATCGCCACCCATGCCGCGCGACGGCGATCGGGCTCCCAGCATCCGAACGCTCCGGCGCGCGCGAGCTGAAGCGCGTCGGTGCGCTGCAGCCTGGCGCGCTGGATCACGTCGTCGATCGACGAGAATCGGTCCCAGCCGCGCGCTACCTTCAGAGCCTCGAGAGATTTCTCGCCGAGCCCGCGGATGTGGCGCCAGCCGATGCGCAGCGCCGGACGATCGGGATTGTCGGTCGGCTCGTTGGTGCATTCCCAGTCGCCATCTCTCATGCACGGCGGCAGCACCTTGAGCCCATGGCGCCGGGCGTCGTGGATCAGCGTCGATGGCGGATAGAATCCCATCGGATAGGAATTCAATAGCCCCGCGTAGAATTCCGCCGTGTAGTGCGCCTTGAGATACCCGGTCGCATACGCAATCAGCGCGAAGCTCCACGCGTGCGACTCCGGAAATCCGTAGTTGGCGAAGCTCTTCAAATCCTCGGCGATCTTCGTCGCTACATCCTCGGTCACTCCGCGCTCCACCATCCGCGCGCGCAGCTGCTCGAGCACCCGGTGCAGCTTCTCGACTTTTCTTATATGCCCCATCGTCCGGCGCAGCTCGTCGGCCTGCGCGGCAGAATAGCCGCCGAGCTTCATGGCAATCGCCATCGCCTGCTCCTGGAAGATCGGAATCCCCTGGGTGCGCTTGAGGATCGGCTCCAGATCGGGATGCGGGTATGTCACCGGCTCGAGTCCACGGCGACGCGCTGTGTATGGATGG
>Ga0070664_100002063_pt1 | contig 16046 bp, 18 predicted proteins | sample KBSC73metaG_FD_65863 | JGI IMG/M metagenome (GOLD analysis project Ga0070664, IMG submission 65863) | Corn rhizosphere microbial communities from Kellogg Biological Station, Michigan, USA - KBS C7-3 metaG | ecosystem: Host-associated > Plants > Roots > Rhizosphere > Soil ... | reverse complement strand
ATTTCCTGCCGAGCACCTTCTCGAACTCGTAGCGCGCCCGGCGCATGTGCCAGTCGCTGGTGATCAACCGCAGCGATCGATAGTCACGGCGGGCGAGCCAGCGCCCAGCTTCCTCGGCATTGGAGCGGGTATCGACGGACTCGCTGCCGAGGTCGACGCAGCAGGCAAGCCATTTGCGGGCTCCTGGAATACGCCGCGCGAGATCGGGCTTGGTCACGGACGGATCGACGCCGGCCACCAGCAGCCGGCGCGCCTTGTGCGCCTTCAGAACGTCGATGGCATGCTCGATCCGACCCGGCCCGCCGGTCAGCACGATTGCGGCATCCACCGCTGCCGCGGTGGAAGGGGCCGGATTGCCGAGAGTGAAGGCAAACAACACGAAGCCAAGCGAATAGAGAAGCAGTAGCAGCGAGCCGAGGCGCCAAATCATAGGGCTTCGCGCAATGCCCGGAGAACGGCTGTTCGAGCAACCCACGTGGCGAGAGCCGTCAGGGCGAAAGGCAGCAGGGTCAGAATGACGATATCACGAAGGCCGAGCGTCGCGCCCCCAGTCAGGTCGCGGACGAAGGAAGCGCCGCCGGCCAGGACGAGCAGCACCGCCGCCGCGGCCGCGCCGCCGGCGATGCTGCCGATAAATGCATCGATTGCGATCTTGCGTTGAAAAAGGTTGGTGACTTGCAGGTCGGTCGCCCCGATCCCGTGCATCACGTCAATCGTGAAACGATGCGTGTCGAGCGCGCCGCGGGCGGCGAGGACGACCGCCGCTGCGGCAGCAGCACTCAGCAGTACAACAAGCCCGAACGCGATCACTTGCAGAAACGTGAGCGAGCGAAGCAGCGGAGCAACGGTGTCGCGGTGCGCAACGATCCGAGCGCCGGGGACGATCATCCGCGCTCGCTGTTCCATCGACCCCAGGTTCGCGCCTGGCTTCACGTCGAAATTGATCAGCGCGGGGACGGGGAGCTCCTGGCTTTGCGCCGCCGGGCCAAGCCACCGCTTGAGCGTCCGGCGCATTTCGCTTTCGGATACCGCTTCGGCGGAAGCGACGCCCGGCGACGAGCGGACAATGGCGACGAGCGTGTCGAGGTTGACGCCGCCCCCCGGCACTTCGAGCGAATAACGAGCCTCGATCGCACGGCTCAGGACGCTCGCAGTGCTGGCAAGGGCGAGGCCGGTTGCCGCCACCAGCATGATCGTGAAGCTCATGATCGCGATGACCCACGGGGTGGGGGCGCGCCGGCCCGTTGCGGCGAGCAGGCGGCGCTCAGGCAGAGAGACGAAGAACCAGTCGAACATCAGGCGGAGGGCCTTGCCGGGCGATGGGCATTCTTGAGGCTGCCCGTCGGGTCGACCAGGGTGCCGTTCTCGAGACGGATCTGGTGCGCCCCCGGAGTGGACTTGATGAGTCCCATGTCGTGCGTCGCGACGACCACCGTCGTGCCGAGCCGGTTCATCGCCGTGAACAGCCCCATCAGACGGTTCGCCATCTCAGCATCGACGTTGCCGGTCGGCTCGTCGGCCACCAGCAGCTCGGGCCGGTTAATGACCGCGCGGGCAATGGCGACACGCTGCTGCTCGCCGCCCGACAGGGTCGGCGGCCGTGCGCTCGCGCGATCGGCGAGCCCCACCCAGGCGAGCATTTCCCGCACCGGCCCCTCGACATCCGCGTCGCTCGCGCCGGCGATGCGCAGCGGCAGCGCGACATTGTCGAACGCCGACATGTGTTTGATCAGCCGGAAATCCTGGAACACCACGCCGATGCGGCGCCGGTACGGCGGCAATGCCTCGCGCGGCGCTTCGCTCAGCTCCTCGCCGAACAGCCTGATGCGTCCGCGCGTTGGCCGCTGCGCGAGATAGAGCAGCTTGAGCAGCGAGGTCTTGCCCGCACCCGAGGGGCCAGTGAGGAAATAGAAGGTTCCGAACCGCAGACGGAAGTCGAGGTCCCGCAGCACCTCGGCGCCTGTGCCGTAGCGTAGCCCAACGCTGTCGAATTCGGCCACCGCAGCCACTAACTCTCCCCCCGCCCAGTCGAACTCAACGCACGGCTGGCCCGTGCCTTGCCAACCCTTACGCATTCCTGTTTACCGTTCGCTCACTGTCCCGGAAGAGGGCTTTTGATGCAATGATCCTCACCTGTCCCAATTGCGGCACGCAATATGTGGTGAAGGATGGCGCGGTTCCACCGGAGGGCCGGCAGGTCCGCTGCGCCGCCTGCAAGCATAGCTGGCACCAGGATCCCGAGGACGAAGCGGCACTCGAGCTACAGCCCGCCGCGGCTGATCGTGAGGGAGAGGCTCAGGCTGCGCCGGCCGAGGCTGGTGAAGAAACCGCCGAGGACGATGAAAGCCTCGCGGAGGCGACCCTGATCGAGCCGCGCAGTGGGCCGGAAGCGGAAGAGCGCGCCTATGAGGAAACGCTGATCGATAGCGACGCGGAAGAGGAGCCGGCGGAAGCTGCCGCGGCAACGGAGCCGGCGGTCGCGGGCCAGCTGGCGGTCGAGGAAGCGGCGCCGGGTGCAGATTGGAACGAGCCGCCGCACGCCGAGGCGGCCCCGGACACATTCAGCCCGTTTGCCGACGATGCCGAACCGAAGCGGCGCAGTCCATTGGCCGCCGTGCTGGTTGTGGTTCTGTTAGTGGTCGCGGTCGCGGCGCTGTTCTGGTTCTTCGCGCCGGACGATCTCAAGGCGCGCCTCGGAATAAGCGGGGCCGGCGCCTCGCCGCTGGCGCTGGTCACGACCCACATGGACCGGCAGCGTCTCGAAAGCGGCAACGAGTTGCTGACCGTCACCGGGCGGGTGATCAATCCGACCGGCAAGGAACAGGATGTCCCGCCGCTCCAGGCGCAGCTCCGCAACAAGACCGGGAAGGTGGTTTACAGCTGGACGATCGCACCGCCGGCGCGGTCGCTTCCCGCGGGCGCGAGCGCCAGTTTCAATAGCGCAGAAGTCAATGTTCCGCCGGGCGGCGACGAGCTGACAATCACCCTTGGCCAGCCCAAGGTCTGATCGCATAACCTACTGAAATTCAATTAGTTTCACGGTTCGGACAATACCGTCCCGAGAACGCACTTCGGCCTGACGTGGCCGAGGCGCATCCGCATTGCGCGACCCGTCGAGTTGAAGCCGCACGGCCGAGATCACGCGGATGGTCGCGGTCGCCTGGGCAACGGCTCCGTGCGACGGGGGCGGCGGCGGCGAGGCCATCAATGCGGCGGCAAGCAACAACATCGGCATGACGCGTAACGCGCTTGGCGCCGAATGGTAAACGGGCCGTTAGGAATTGTGTCATTATGGATCGGATTGCCGTGGTTCTAGGCGCCATTGCGCGCGCGGAGGGCCTTTGCTACGGGCCGCGCCTTGCCAGGGCCGGCTCGTTCGCAGCCGGTCATTTCATGACGTGCGGTCGTGGCGGAACTGGTAGACGCGCAGCGTTGAGGTCGCTGTGGCCGAAAGGCCGTGGAAGTTCGAGTCTTCTCGACCGCACCAGCATCAAAGTGTCGGTCCAGGGGCGACTGCCTAAGGCGTCGCGGGGGCGAATTCCGCCGCGGCGATGCGCTGCACCGGACGCGGCTGAATCGATCCCAGGCGCACGACCGGGCGGTCGGCGGTCACCTGGACAGCAATGCCGAGATCAACCGAGATTTTCGCCGCCACGGCCGAAGCGGCACTGACGCGCACCGCATAGTTCCCATAAGCGACCCGCTCGAACAGGAAGAAGCCGTCGAAATCGGTGCGGGCGGTCCCGACTAGCTTGCCGCTCGAATCGACCAGCTCGAGGTCGACGCCCTCGAAGCCGAGCTCGCCGCTCTTCATCAGGGCGCCCTCGATATCTCCGCCGCCGACCAGGCCGATCTCCACTTCGGCTGGAACGCCGGGGCGCGGGACCACGACCTGCACCGCCTTTTTCGGGACCAGCGCTGGATCCTCGAGGCTGGTGAGGTCGACGCTGACCGGTACGGCCACATAGGGCGTGAGGCCGCCGACGGTGACGGCGCCCCTGGCGTCGGTCTTGCGTTGGCTTTGGGTCGTCCCAGTCGTCACCAGCGCGCCCTTTTCGAGCGGCTCGCCGGGATCGCGCACGCCATTGTCGTTCAAGTCCTGGAACACCGTTGCATGCACCATTCCGCCTTCCGCGAGCGGCCGGCGCGAAATAGTGAACCCATGGCGTGGATCCAGCGAGAAGTTTAGGTTGAAGCCGGCGGCGACCGCTCCGTCGCTCGCTGCTTCCCCGGTGACCGAAAGCGCGAAGCTTTCGAGCCGTAAGATGTGGGTCAGCCGGGCGCGGCCGCGCTTTTGTGGCCCATCGTAGGCCAGCGCCGCCTCCCAGTCGCTGTGCTCGGACGCCGACCAATAGGCCGACAGCTCGGCGCTCCGGAACCGCGCCGAAGGCGAGATATCGAAATCCGTCTGTCCCCGAAGCCGCACGTCGCCGATATGCCCGCTGGCGAGCAGGCCGGTGGTCAATTCGGCCGGCGGGCTCGGCGCCCTGGGCAGGAAATCGCGGCGGTAGCCGAGCGACGCGCCGAGGTTGAACCGGTCGATGCTTGCCGACAGCCGCATTGCAGCATCGAGCGAGCGCGATCCGTCGGTCCGGTCGACCAGATGCGCCTCGCCGTGGACGGGGATCGTGGCTTTGCCGAGCCTGACCGGAGCATCGAGCGCGATCCGGGCCTCGCGCGAGCTTTCCGGCCCACCGCCCCGCAAATGAAAATCATTTGCGATAAGCGCTTCCGCATTGACGTAGACCGGCCCGAACTTGCCGAGTAATTGCGCATGCGCAGCAGTGCCGCCGCGCGACTCACGCGCGGCGCTAACCTCGAGAATCGCGCCGCCGACGGACCGGCGAACGGTTCCTTCGACCAAGGTCACGCGCTGGTCTCCGATGAGCATTGCCCTTGCCAGAACGCCCACCGATGTGCGCTCATCGAGGCCATGTTCGAGCGACACGGCGGCCTGGGCCCTTGGCGGGATCACCAAGTCGGGCGGCTTTTCGAGCGTGATTAGATCGCGGCCCGGCTGATTGGCGCCGACCCAATACCAGGTTTTGCCCTTAGGAACGTTGTCCTGGCCGACGTTGATCAGCTCCTCGCGTTCCCTGACCTGCCCCTGGGGGCCATAGAGGACGACGCGGACGCGATTCTCGCCGTAAAGAAGTTGAACCTCCTCGAACACATAGCGCTGCGTGCCGTCCGACTTGGCGAAACCGAGCAATTCGCCGTTGCGGTAGATCTCGGCTTCCCATCCCGTCGGCAAATCGCCTTCGATCCGAGTCCGGTCGAACGCGGTGCGGGCGGTCAGCGGGCGATTGGTAATCACAGCGCCGCGCCCCGCAGCAGTCGAGCCGCCAAGGCGCGTATCAAAGCCCTCGACGTCGCCGATCCCGATGTGCGTGGCCTTGAGCGGCCCGAGCAAATGGCCGTCGGGGTCCGACCGAAAGGCGCGCACTCGCAGCAGGTTCGGCTTGCCCTTGGCCGTCGTCGTGACTCGCGCATCGTAGGACAGATGGACGATCTCACCGGCGGCATAGAGTGAAGTCTGGCGGTCGACGCGGACGCCATCGCTGGCGCGATAAGTGACCCCGCCGCTGACCATGAAATCCAGCGCCGGAGCCCGCCACATCCGATAGGGAATCCGCACCTGCGGAAGCAATTTGAGGTCGAAGCTGGCCGGACGGATCCGAGCCGCGCGCCGCTGGCGCTCGATCGCCAGCTCGACCGGGAGCTTGGCCTCCGACTGGAGCGCCAGCAGCGAACCCGAGGTCATCGCCTTGACGCCGATCCCGAACCAGCGCGCCAGCGCCTCGGCCTGGACGCACCAGCCCTCGGGAGTTTCGCGGATGGTTCCGGGGGCAATCGCCTCGATCTTCCTGGCGCCATAGCCGGCCTGCCCAGCGCCATAATCGATGTTGATCCGGTTCGATTCCTTGAATGCCCAGCCGCTCGCCTTCTTCGCTCCAAGATCGATGCGCATCGGCACGTCGAGCGCGGTCAAAAAGTCGCCTAAGACGACACAGCTGCCCTCGGGTGTGTTGTAGGCCCGCACCGTATCGCCCAGCCGCAGCTGACGGATCGTCACGTCGAGAATGAACTGCTCGTCCGGGTCGGGCGCCCAGGCGGAAGCCGGTGAAGCGGCCGTCTGCTGCGCCGATGCGGCAACGCCGCCAGCGCCCAGGGCCAGCAGCATCGCCGCCTTGCGCAGCCAGCAGCGGCCGCCCGACATCGGATTAGCCTCCCGGGCCTGCCGGACCTAGCGCAGGACCGCCTGGGTCTGTGCGATCAGGTGCCGGCCGTCGTCATAAGTCTCGATATATTCGACGGTCACCGGACCGGCGGCAGAAGCCTTATAGGCATCGGCCACGGGAACGCTGACGTGGCGCTTGCCGACCTCGGTATAGATCGCGACACCCTTCTGGATCGCAATCGGGTCCTTGACCCCGGCCTTCAATACGCGAACCTCGCCATAGGTCGAACGCGACCCGGTGCGAGTCAGGTCAAGTCCGACAGCAACCGCACCATCCTTCTTTTCGAGACGAACGTCGGCAATTCCGGCGGTCGCCTGGAGATTGCCGAGGCGCACGATCACGGGGATGGTGACGCCGTAAACCGGCGTCAGCTTGAACTGGACGCCTTTTACTTCCTCCGCCTGAGCCTGGACGACCGGCGTCGCCGGCGGAATTGCCCGGAACAGCATGTGCACCCGATACTCGCCGTCGGCGACGCCCTGCCCGGGCCGGGCTGCAATCCGGATCGCCTGCGGCTGATTGGGCGCGAGCGTCACCTTGCGGGGCGCATAGACGATCATGTCCTCCGCCTTCTGGTCCGCGCCGGTCGGCGTCGTGACGTCAACCAGGTCCCCCGCCTCGGTCATTCGGCGGAACTCGATTGACACGCGGTAGGTCGCCGGTTCGTCGCCGATATTGTTGAGGATGATTTCAGCGCCCTTGCGGCCGTCGAGGACGATCCGCGTCGGAGCGACCAGCAAGTCGCCAACGCCGGCTTCAGCCGCGGTCGGCAGAGCGAGCAACGGCGCGGCAACAAGGCTCGCCCCGAGGATGGACCTGGTCCAGATGTTCATAACAGCGATCCCCACTTAGCTCCGAACTGGAGCGATCGCTTCCGCTATGGTCCGGAATGGTTGATTTTCGGTCAACCATAAGTGCTGAATCGCCCGCAAACTGCGGTTTCCCGGCGGTTCGATGTCAATAATCTACCGTGACGTCGAACGTGCCGACGTACGTGCCGCCTGACGTCGTCGAATTCAGCGTCACCGATCCGCCGATCGAGAAGTTGACGCCGGGGAATCCCGAGTTGGTCAGCATCACGCTGGCCGGCGCGCTGACGCTCATCGTCAAGGTCTGTGAAGGATCGCTTTGATTCGTCAGCGTAAGATCGGGAGCGCTGATGCGCACACGCTGCTGGTTGGAACCCTGCACATTATACTGCGCCGACTGTGCGGCGCCCGTGCAGGTGACGTTCGTGGTGCAAGTCAGCGCGCCCGCCTGCGAAATGGCGACCGTGGCATTGCTCCAGATTCCCGGTCCGAGCGTGATGGTGCCAAGATCGAGGTCTCGGACCTTGCTCAGGACGAGCGGCTTGATTGGAGCGGCCGAGACGCTTGCGTTGGCAGTGGCGGCGAGTGCGGGCGTTGACAAGCCGGGTGCGCAAGCGAGCGTCGCGAAAATGGAGGCGATGATCGCTGTTCGCATGCCCAAGGCGCCACCAATCCCCAATGTTGATCTCCGTTCGCGGCGTACAACCGAAATGGTTGAATTTCGGTCAACCATGTTGGGATGAGTTCTCGCGGCACGCGCGAACGTCGGACAACGGACGGCCGAACGGCAGCCTCTTCTCCACTCAAGCGGCATCTGCCGCTGACTCTTGGCTCACTGATAGTCGGCGGTGACGAGGAAGGTCCCGCTGTAGATTCCGTCGGGAGTCGTGGAAGCGAGCGTGATCGAGCCGCCGATGCCGAAGATCACGCCGGTGGTCGAACCAGTCGCGCCGAGATTGACCGTGGCCGGAGCGTTGGGGGTGAAGGTGAGCGTGCCGGGTCCGGTCAGGTTGAAGCCCGGGCAACTGATCGTGACGACCGCATTGTTGGTACCGATCAGCTTGTATCGGGCGGGAGCGGGGGCGCCCGAACAGCTGACATTGCCGCCGCAGCCGGTGAGCACGCCGTTCCGGTCCATGCTGATCACCTGGCCCGACCAGGCGCCGGCGCCGGCCAGGACGAGGTTGCCGAAGTCGAGGTCCTGTTGGAACTCGATGGTCAATGGCTTGAAGATGCGAGCCGTGGCCGTGGCTTGCGTGGCGGGGCTGACCGCGGCCGCAGGGACGCTGCTCAGACCGAGCAGCGTGGCGCCGGCAATCGCGAGGAATCGCTTCATCTCGGTCCCCACTGCCCCGGGCCCCGAGCGGGTCCGGATCGTATGCGTCGCATTAACCAGAACCGCTTACGGCTTCGCTCAAGCTTATGGTTAACGGCGGCTTAGGACTTGCCCGGCTCAGGGATATTCGACCGTGATCGGGAGGTCGCCGCGATAGGGTCCGTCGGCGTCGCCGCTAACGACGAGCCGCCCGCCAAAACGAAAAGTGAGGTTGCCCGCTGCGTCCAGCCGCGGGTTGGGCGGCAGATCGGTCGTCACATCCTCCAGCGAGAGCCTGGCGCCGTTCATCGCGAATAACTCGATCCGGCGCGGGAGGTCGGCGCGGACCGCGCGATTGGGATCGCCATGCACCGTGACTATGCCAACCGTGGCGCGCGGCCCCAGCTGATTCACCGACCCTTCGGCGCCGCTCGAGCCGTTCGGACGAAGCGTTGCCGCGCCCGAGCCCGGACCCGCCATGACGAGGCGGTCGAAATTCAGGCTGGATTCGACCCTCAGCTCGACGTCACCGCCGGCGGGTCCGTCTTCGCGAGGCGCGGTTGTGGGCTGGTCGCACAAGCGGCATTGGCCGCGCGCCGGCAAACCGGCGATGGCAGTCACCGTGACGATCGCCAAGGCCAGAAAGAGCCGTTTCGCGCCAACCATCCGGCATGCGATACGGCCCGATGCCTAAAACAGGGTTAAGGCCCGGCTAACCTTGGGTGCCCGACCTATTGTCGCGGCTCGAACAGCTTTCTATCCCACCATCACCAAATGGCCCGTTCCGCACCGACTTCCAAAGGACGCTCGACCTTCATGGGCATCGTCAAGGGCGTGGCTTACGCGGCCCTGCTCTCACTGCTCGCGCTGATTGTCGCGGTGGCCGTCGCCACTGCCTATCTGCCGAGCTACGCCGACCTCACCAAGCGGTCCGACCTCGGGCAGATGATCCGCGTCCACGCCGCCAACGGCCAGGTGTTGGTGTCGATCGGCCCGAGCTTCGGCCAGTGGCTGACCTACGACCGCATCCCGGCCGAGATGCGCGCGGCGATGATCTCGACCGAGGACCGCCGCTTCCGCGGCCATCTCGGAATCGACCCCATCGGGATCGGCCGGGCAATCGCCTCGGCGGTGGTGAAGGGCCGGCGCGTCAGCGCGACCTCGACGATCACGCAGCAGCTCGCCCGGAACATCTTCCTGACCAACAACCGAAGCTTCGGGCGCAAGCTCAAGGAAGCGATCCTAGCGCTCGCGCTCGAGCGCAAGTTCAGCAAGGACCAGATCCTCGAGCTGTACCTCAACCGGGTTTATTTCGGTGGCGGCGCCTACGGCATTGATGCCGCCTCGCGGAAATTTTTCGGCCATGGCGCCGACCGGCTGAGCCTCGGCGAAGCCGCGATCATTGCCGGACTGGTGAAGGCGCCGTCCAACTATTCGCCGACCGCCGACGTCGAGGCGGCCCGCTCGCGCTCCAGCGTAGTGCTCCAGACGATGGTCAAGAACGGCTTCATCGATTCGGCCACGGCGGCGGCGGTCGATCCCGCCCACGTCCGGATCCAGGAGACCACCAACCAGAACAGCGTCCGCTATTTCACCGACTGGGCGCTGCCCCAGCTCGATTCCCTGATCGACGAGACCACCGATCCGATCGACGTCTGGACCACGCTCGATCCCGGCATGCAGGTGGCTGCGGACAAAGCGATCCGCGCCAATGCGCCCGACGGCGCGCAGGGCGCGCTGGTGGCGGTCGACCGCGACGGCGCCGTCCGGGCGATGGTGGGCGGCAAGGATTACGTCTCCTCGATCTATAACCGGGCCACCCAGGCCGAGCGCCAGCCCGGTTCAGCGTTCAAGCTGTTCGTCTATCTGAGCGCGCTGGAATCGGGCATGAAGCCGACCGACACGATCGTCGACGAACCGGTGACGATCGACGGCTGGAGCCCGCGCAACTCGACCCGCACCAACCTTGGGCCGGTCACGCTGCGTGAAGCCTTCTCGCGCTCGATCAATACAGTCAGCGCCAAGATCGGCGCGCAGGTCGGATTCACGACGATCGCCGACATGGCGCGGCGGTTCGGAATCACGACCGAGATCTCGACCTACCCGTCGATGGTGCTCGGCACTAGCGATGTCCGGGTGATCGACATGGCCCGAGCCTTTGCCTCCGTCCAGAACAAGGGAGTGGCCGTCACTCCTTATGGCATCCGCCGCGTGGTCACGGCCGACGGGCGGATGCTCTACCGGCACGAAAGCGAGGACGAGCGCGTGCTGGTCGCGCCGTGGGTCGCGGCGGAAATGACCGACCTGCTGCAGTCTGCGGTCTTGTCGGGCACCGGCCGGGCAGCTCAGATCGGCCGGCCCGTGGCGGGCAAGACCGGCACCACCACCTCCAACAAGGACGGCTGGTTCATCGGCTTTTCGAGCGGATTGACGACGGCGGTGTGGATGGGCCGCGACGACGCGCGGACGGTCGGCGGGTTGCAGGGCGGTACCGCTCCGGCGCGCGCCTTCCACGATTTCATGAGCGTTGCTGTCGCGAGGCGCCCGGTCGAGCAGTTCGAGACCCAGGTGCCGGTCCCCGACTGGCAACTCAGTCCGGAAGAGGAAATCTTCGGCGACCAGGCGCTCGACGCCAACACGATGCAGCCGATGATGGTTGACGAGAACGGGCTTCCGATTGGCGCGCCGCCGATGCCGGACCAGGGCTATCCGCAGCAGCAGCCGATGATCAGGCCGGACGGGACCGGCGATCCGACCCAGCAGGAGCTCGACCAGGCCTTCCCGCCGCCGCAGCCGCAACAGCAACAGCGCCAGTCGCCGCCACCGCAGCCCCGACCCCAGCCGCAGCCGCAACGCGACCCGCTAGCGCCGGCCGAGGCGCCTCAGCCGCGGCCCCAGGCGGCGTAGCGCGGCCTTCGCCTCGGCCAGGCCCGGACCGTAAAGCCTCGCTTCGAGCGCCTTGAAGCTGGCCCCATGGTCGAGATGCCTCAGGTGCGCGACCTCGTGCGCCACCACGTAGCGGCGCACCGCCGGCGGAGCGAGGATCAGCCGCCAGCTAAGACGGATGCGGCCCCTGGACGAGCAACTGCCCCAGCGTGTGCCGGCGTCGCCAACGCCGACCGATGACGCCGTGACGTCAGCGGCTGCGGCATATTCGGCGACTTCGCGCGACATCACCGCGATCGCGCGGCGCTTGAGGAACAGTTCGATCCGCCGTGCGAGGCCTGCCTCGGGGCCGCCGACGCGCAGCTCGCCGCCGGCCAGGACCGGCGTGCGCGGTGCGGTCGCGTCCCAGGCGATGCGGACGACCTCTCCTTCGATCGGGATGGTGGCGCCCGACGCGAACGGTTCGCCCGGCTCGGCGCGCGCCACCTGCGCGTCGATCCAGTCGCGCTGATCGAGCGCCCAGGCGAGGGCGGCGCGCCGGCTCGTCCGCGACGGGCACGTCAGCTTCAGGATGCCGGTCGCCTCATCGAACCGGAGGCGGAGCCGCCGCGCAGCGCGCAGCGGGCGAATCTCGATAGGAACCGGAAACGCTGCCAGCAGCGCGGCTTCAGAGCGCGCGGTCGACCACATGATACTCGAGATCGCCGGCATCCTCCTCGCTGACCGTCCAGCCACGCGTCGATTGCCCGGCCTCGTGGACGGTCTCGCGGCTGCCCGAAATCAGATAATGCCATTCGCGAAGCGGCTCGCCGGCCGCGCGAAGGCGATAGGCGCAAGTCTCCGGCAGCCAGTCGAGCCCGCCAAGATTCCTAGGATCGAGCCTGACGCAATCGGAGACCAGCGTCGCGCGATGCTTATAATCGACGCAGCGCCCGTTGCGGCGATCGAGCAATTTGCACGCGACATTGGTCGGATAGAGCAGCCCCGTTTCCTCATCCTCGAGCTTGTGCAAGCAGCACCGGCCGCAACCATCGCAGAGGGCCTCCCATTCGCCGCGGTCGAGCGTGGCGAGCGGCCTTTCCCAGAAGGATCCAGTGCTGTTCATGACAAGTCGAGCCTTGCTCTGCTAAGCGCAAGCAATCAAGCGGGGTGGTGAGGGTATAAGGTCGTGAAACAAATCGGTTTTGTCTTTCTTGCTGCGGGAGCACTCGGAATTTCGGCGCCGGCTGTCGGCCAGACGCTGACCTCGGCCGGTTATGATTTCATCGATGCGGTCAAGAAGAGCGACGGCGGCAAGGCGACCAACCTTTTGGACACTCGACCCGCAGGCCTGATCAACACCAAGGACGATGACGGAAACACCGCACTGATTATCGCGATCAACCGCAGCGACGAGCAGTGGACCGGCTTCCTACTCAACAAGGGCGCCGACCCCAACCTCGCCGGCAAAAACGGGGATACCCCGCTCATTGTCGCCGCCCGTGTCGGCTTCGAGCCGGCGATCGAATGGCTGCTCGGCGTCGGCGCAAAGGTCGACGGTACCAACAGGATGGGCGAGACTCCGCTGATCGTCGCCGTGCAGCAACATCGGCTGCAGATCGTGCGCGTGCTGCTCGGCCAGGGCGCCGATCCCGATCGCGCCGACCATGCTGCGGGCTATTCGGCGCGCGACTACGCGACCCGCGACCCGCGAGCGCGGGACATTCTGAAGATGATCGAAAACAAGAAACCGAAGGCTGCTGCGTCCGCGGCTAGGTGAGATCGCCGAGCGATGGATCGACCTGCGCCGCCAGCCGCCGCGCCGCGCGCCTGGCGAAACGCAACAGCTCCGATTTTCGCCGCGCCGGCGCCAGCGGCCGGTGGACCGCCTCCCGCACCACCGCGGCGTCGTAGCGGTCCGCGACAATCAGCCCCGCCGCACCCGGAAGATACCGCTCCTCCTCCAGGATGCGCGCCAAGTGCGGCGGCACCGCCCAGTAGAAACGGTCGCAATAGTCCAGATAGTCGAGCCACTTGCGGTCGCCGATCAGGTCGGCCCTTGCGACCTTGATCTCGACGATGGTGAAGCCACCCTTGCCGTCGATCGCCATCAGGTCTGCCCGGCGGCCGTTGGGAAGAGGCATTTCGCACGCTGCGAACAGGTCCTGCCGGCAGAATAATCGAGTAACCCCGCGCGCGACTTCGGCGGCGATGGGGGATTCATCGGTGAAGCAGGGAGACTCGGGCTGGGTGGCCATGCCACTGGTTAGAACAAAGCGTGCTCAAAAAGAAGCGGGCGAGCCCTAAAGCCCGCCCGCTACCAGTCCATTTTTCGAAAAAATCAGCGGTAGAAGACGTGATTGCCGATCGACGCCACGCGCTTCATGCGCCAGCCCGGCGAGACGTAGCGCGCATGGAAGAAAAGCGCGTCGCCCACCGCCGATTCCTTCAAATCCTGATCGACGATCTTGGCGATCGCGACCGCGGTTTGCCACTGCCTGCTCGAGTGCGGCACACTCGGCAACGAACGGCCGTGGACGAACGAGAACTGGCCGCGCTGGAACAGCACGCCGCAATAGGTGCTTGGAAAACGCCCGCCGCTGTCGGCGCGGTTGGCGATTACCTTGCCAACGGCGAGCTGGCCGGCCAGTGGCTCGCTCTTCGCTTCGAAATAAATGCCGGTGGCCAGGCATTCGAGCTCACGGCTTCCGGCGTCGGCGCCGCGCAGCTGCGCAACCATCGAAACCAGGTCGCCGGCGGGCTTCACGGCAGGCTCAACAGCCGCCTCTTCGATGACGTTCTGGGTGTCCGCCGCCTTTGGTTCGGACAGGGTCGGCTCGGCCTGCGGGTCGAGCAACTGGGGAACGGCGACCTCGGTAAGCACCGCATTCGCGGCGGGGAGCAGGGGCTCTCCCGAAGGTCCGGCCTGAGCCGGAGCAATAATCGTCGCGGTAAGCGCAGCAATCATCAGCAGCGCTGAGCGAAAAGAAGCCAACATTCTGACCGTTGAAAGTGCGGTGAACCTGCCGAAGTCGTGCGCCTATACTTCGTCAATACTTATCGAAGCGCCCGTGGTGATTCCCCGTCTCGCGTGGCATTCCTTGCAATCGATGCGCAGGAATGCCCCCCGCTCTTTTTGTTGTGCCGATGTTTGACTCCGCCCGAACGAGGGTCAACCCCCGGAGGTCGTTTCAGCGATGAACCGTTCGGGCTCCGCGATATCCAGTTCGATTGCCCACAAATCCTCGTCGAACCGTGCACGCCGGGCGAGGAAATCGGCGATTTCCTGGGAACTCGCCGACTCGGCGAGCCCCGCCCGGTCCCAGCGATAGCTGCCGTCCAGGTTCAGAATGCGCTCCAAGGCGGCAACATGCACCCCGCGGCTGCTGACCAGCAGTAGCAGGGAGCCGCGCTCCTCATCGCCCTTCTTCATTACTGCCGCGAAACCGCCGTCGGCACTGACCCGGCGCAGCAGGCCGGCGACCTCGACATGGGTTGGCAGGCGGTCGGTCAGGCGGCGTCCCGCTCGTCGGCGCCCATCAACACCGCCGCGAGCGCATCGCGGCTACGGGCGCCGCGCAAGCGTTCCAGGGTCGGGATGTCGCGGGTCACTCGGCTGATCGAGGCGAGCGCCTTCAGATGTTCGGCGCCGGCATCGGGCGGCGACAGCAGCAGAAAGACGAGGTCCACGGGCCGGCCGTCGATCGCCTTGTACTCCACCGGCTCGCTTAAGCGCACGAACAGGCCGTAGATCCGGGGAAGGCCGTCGGTCTTCGCGTGCGGGATAGCGACGCCTTGGCCGAACCCGGTCGAGCCGAGTTGCTCGCGCTCGTTGAGGTCCGCAAGCACCGCTGCGGGATCGAGGCCGAGCCGCTGCGCCGCGAGATCGGCGAGCTGCTTCATCAGCGAGCGCTTGTTCCCGGCGGGAAGAGCGGTCTTGATCGCGTCACAATCGAGGAAATCGGCAAGCTGCATAAGCATGTTACTCGAGACTGGCGCGACCAGGCGCACCATGGTCGCTCGATGTTCCAAATGGGCTTAGTCGGTATGCGGCTCAACCCAGCCGATATTTCCGTCTTCGCGGCGGTAGATCATGTTGAAGTCGCCCGTCACACTGTTCCTGAACATGAGCGCGGTCGTGTTCCTCAGGTCCATCAGCATGACCGCGTCGGACACGCTCGATTCGGGGATGTCGACGCGCGCTTCGGCAACGATGGTGGGGAAGTCGGCACTTTCGCCGTCACGGCCGGCACCGGAGAAGATGGTGTAACCGGCGTTCTCGACATAGGCCTGCGCGGCTTCGTCGACCTTATGTTCCTTCAAGCGGTTGGTATAACGGCGGAGCTGCTTTTCGATCCGATCGGCGGCGCCGTTGAAGGCCATTTCGGGCTCACGGGCACTGTAGGAAGCCTTGAGCACGACGCCTTGCACGACCGGTGCGACGATATCACACGTATAATCGTTGTTGGGGCCGCGGCCGAAGGTGACGTTCGCTCCCACGCCCCTGGAGAAATATTTTTCGGTGATTTCGGAGACCCGCCGCTGAGCATGCTCGCGCAGCGTATCGCCGGTGTCGACCTGGTGACCCGCGACCCGTACGTCCACTTTGCCCGCCTCCTTACGTCTGGCGCGCGCTTAGGACCGCGCCGAACCCCGCGTCAACCGGCCGCTAGGGGATGGCCGCGAAGCGTTCCCAAAGCGGGTTGACCAGCTTGGCAATAAACGCGCGGTGGCGTTCAAGTTCCTCCGCCAGTGGGGCATGCGGGCGCGGCGGACGCGGTTCGCGGACAATGATCGGCCGTGCCGATTGGCGGA
>Ga0070664_100002062_pt1 | contig 16056 bp, 20 predicted proteins | sample KBSC73metaG_FD_65863 | JGI IMG/M metagenome (GOLD analysis project Ga0070664, IMG submission 65863) | Corn rhizosphere microbial communities from Kellogg Biological Station, Michigan, USA - KBS C7-3 metaG | ecosystem: Host-associated > Plants > Roots > Rhizosphere > Soil ... | reverse complement strand
TCGGCGTGGCCCCGCTCGTTGCTCTTGCGAACCTGGATCATGGCAAGGACTGCTTAACGCAGGCCGGGGAGATGGCTCGTCGCTCGGCAGGCAACGGTTCGTTTCTCGCCCAGCAACCTGGGCGGGTCCAATCAGGCCGCACTCCGGTCAGCGCCCCGGCCTCCGGCGTCCGAGAGTCACGGCCCGGCCCGGAAGGTTCGGTGGTCACGCCCGCGGCGTCACCTTATGGTGGCGCCCCCCGTGCTCCGAACTCTCGCTGCCACCCGCTACGTCACACCGCTCCGGGAGGGCGGGAGCCTGCCCGCGATCGTCGAGGGAGAGGACGACGGTCTGTACGTGGTGAAGTTTCGGGGCGCCGGGCAGGGGGCACGCGCGCTGGTGGCCGAGCTGCTGGCGGGGGAGCTGGGTCGGGCGCTCGGGCTCCCGGTGCCGTCGCTGGCGCTGGTGACGCTCGACCCGGACATCGGGCGCACGGAGCCGGACGGCGAGATCCGCGACCTCCTCAAGGCCAGCGTGGGGCTCAACCTCGGCGTGGACTACCTGCCCGGTGCCCTGGGGTACGATCCCGCAGCCTCGACCCCACCGCCCGCGGAGCTCGCCGCGAACATCGTCTGGTTCGACGCCCTGGTGCTGAACGTGGATCGCACGCCGCGAAACCCCAACCTGCTCGAGTGGCACCGTCGGCTGTACTGCATCGATCACGGCGCGAGCTTCTACGTCCACCACGATTGGGCGAGCGCCGCGTCCCGGGCCGCCTCGCCGTTTCCCCAGGTCAAGGACCACGTCCTCCTGGCGGTGGCAGGGGAGATCCGCGTCGCGGGTGAGCGGCTCCGTCCCAGACTCTCCGGGGCGCTGTTCCGGGAGGTGGCGGACGCGGTACCCGATGCGTGGCTGCCCGACGATCCGCACCTCGGCGGCGCGCGCGCGCAGCGACATGCCTACGTGGAGTGGCTCTCCCGCCGTCTGGGCAACGCCGAGCTGTTCGAGGAGGAGGCCGACCGTGCCCGCGCCCTGCGCGTTTGACTACGCGGTGGTCCGGGTGGTGCCCCGGGTCGAGCGCGGCGAGTTCCTGAATGCCGGGGTCATCGTCTGGTGCCTTGCGCAGGACTTTCTCGCGGCGCGCGTGGCGCTCGACGTGACGCGGCTCCGGGCGCTCGACCCGGGTGCCGACGTCGATGCGATCTCCGCGCATCTTGCCGCCGTGCCGCGGATCTGCGCCGGAGACCCCACCGCGGGGCCGGTGGCGCGCCTGCCGGCCAAGGAGCGCTTCCACTGGCTCGTCGCGCCCCGCAGCACCGTGATCCAGACTTCTCCGGTCCACGCGGGCCGCGCGGAGATGCCGGAGGCGGCACTCGCCCGTCTCTTCAAGACCCTGGTGGAGTCCGGACCGTGAGGCGGCTCACGCCCGCGCCGGCGCGGGTATTCTTGCTGTCCCCGGCGCGTTGCGACGGCGTGCGGATGATGATGCTGCGGCGGGCCGCGGCGAGCTTCCCCCTCGCGCTGGAGCTGCGCTCGGCCGCTGGCGCGACGCTCGGCGACGTCTTCACCTTCACCAGCGGCCTCTACTTCCGCGGAAAGATCACCTACGCGCGGGCCTTCGGGCCGTCGTGGGTGATCACGCCGGGGGCCGGCCTGGTGGAACCCGACCGGCGCATCACGCCCTCGGAGCTCGATGCCTGGGCGCGGGTGCGGGTGGATCTCGAGGACCGGCGCTACCGCCGTCCGCTCGAGCGTGACGCCCGCGCGCTGAGCGGACGCTTCCCCGAGGCCGAGGTGGTGCTGCTGGGGAGCATCGCGAGCGACAAGTACGTCGACCTGCTGCTCGACATCTTCGACGAGCGCCTGCTCTTCCCGGTGGACTTCGTGGGGCGCGGCGACATGAGCCGGGGCGGGCTGCTGCTTCGCTCGGCCCGGGCCGGCACCGAGCTGTCCTACGGCCCGGTGCGCGGAGCGGTCCGCCATGGGCCGCGCCCACCGCGTCTGCCGCGTCTGCAGCCCCGACCCCTCCCGGAGCGCCGGGGCGTCAGGGCGGCAAAGATCGTTTCCGCCAGCAAGATCAAGCGGATGACCGACCTCGAGTGATCGAGGTGTCGATCGAAGGTGTCCGATCGAAGGTGTCTGGCACCTTCGATCGGCACCTTCGATCGGGTTTCGGAGAGCGTTTCCGCCTCAGCCTGTGCCGAACGCGCGAACGAGTCCCACCGCGCCCCCGGCGAGGACGACGTACGCGATGTTGACCCGCTTACCGCCGACGACGAGCACGACGAACGCCATCACGCCGAGCACCAGCGTCACCCAGTCCAGCCGGCCGGCGTGGAAGACCGTCGCCCGGCCCAGCGCCAGCGACACGGCCGCCATCAGCGCCAGCACGCCCGCGGTCACGCCCTGGAGGAAGGGCTGCACCCCGGGCCAGGACGTGATGCGATCCAGGTGCGGCGCTCCGATCAGCACGAAGACGAACGAGGGCAGGAACAACCAGAACCCCGCGGACAGCGCCGAGGCGAGTCCCATCCCCACCGGATGGCCGGCCAGGTACCCGATGAAGACGCCGATGCTGATCAGCGGTCCGGGCGTCGTCTCTCCCAGCGCGAGCGCGTCCACCATCTGAGGGTCGGTGAGCCAGCCGTAGTGCAGCACTCCACCCTCCCGCAGCAGGGGAAGGACCGCGTACGCCCCTCCGAACGACACCAGCCCCACCTTCAGGAAGAAGAGCGAGACGTCACGGAGGCGCTCCAGCGCCGGAGCCGCTGCCTCCGCGCGCCCTGCGGCGACCATCGACAGGAGCGCCACCGTGGCGAGCGGCCCCCGCAAGCGCGAGCGGACGATCGACAGTGCACCGCATCCGAGGAGCAGGGGCACGAAGCCCACGTGCAGGAAGACCGACGCCCCGAACGCCAGGACCGCGAGCACCTTCTGGAACTGGGTCCGGAGCGCGGCCTTGCTCAGTCGGAGCATCGCCGCGGCGAGCAACGCCAGTGCCACCGGGCGAAACCCGGACAGAACACCCACCAGTTCCGGCCTCGAGCCGTACCGCACGTAGATCGCGGCCAGCGCCGCGAGGGTGATGATTCCTGGAGAGATGAAGAGCAAGCCGGCGAGCACGCCCCCGAGCACCCCCAGCACGCGCCAGCCGATGAAGATCGCCATCTGCGAGGCCTCGGGGCCGGGCAGCACGTGGACGAAGTTCAGTGCCCGGACGAATCCGGCATCGTCGATCCATCCGCGCCGCTCGACGCACTCGTCGTGCATGAGACCGAGCTGCGCGACTGGCCCCCCGAACGCCAGCCAGCCGATGCGGAAGAAGACCTGGACCAGCTCGGAGAGGGAGACGGGGGCAGCAGGCATGCGGGCGACGGAACCATCGCTCGTTTCACGACGAGTGCGCCAATCCCTTGCGAGGGCCACCCTCCGTCCCCACCCTCCGCCGTCATGGGAGGACGCATGATCTATCGAGGACAGTGGTGGCTCGTGATGCCGCTGGCGGCCGCGCTCGGATGCGCTGGGTCTCAGCAGGCACAGACTGGCTCTGCGCAGGCGCAGGCAGGATCTCATCAGGCACGGGCTGGGTCTCAGCAAGCACAGAAGGGACAGCAGCAGCCGCAGGGCAACTCCACCCTCATCGATGAAGGCCCGGGGGAGGCCGCGACGGCCGGCGCCGCAGGAGCGGCCGGTGCAGCTGCGGCCCAGTCCGGGACCGCGCAACTCGTTCCTTTCCAGGGAGCGAATGGCTTCACCGTGCTGATGCCCCCCAACCCTCAGGTGGACCAGCGGACTCAGGACACTCCGGGAGGTCAGGTCCAGGTTCACATCGCCCAGGCCCAGGACACCACGGGGAAGTACCTGTCCAGCTTGAGCGAGTTCCCGAAGGGCAGCCTGGACAAGGTCAAGAGCAAGGACCTGCTCGACTCGCTCCAGCGGTCCACCGTCCAGTCGATGGGCGGCACCCTGGTGAAGAGCCAGGACCTTCAGGTGGCCGGGCTCCCGGGGCGTGAGTTCACCGCCACCGATCCCGATGGCAGCGAGGTCACCGCCCGGGTGTTCGTCGGCGACTCGCGCGTCTACACGCTGGCCGGTACCTATCCCCAGGGCCAGATGCCCGGGTCGATCCAGCAGTTCCTCGGCTCCTTCCAGCCTCCGGCCGGTGCCGCGGTGGGCGGGAGCGGCCTGCCTGACAGCGCCCGGAGTGACGTGAACAGCTCGGGTGCGGACACGACGGGAGACAAGGTGAGCGGATCGTCGTCGGCGGACACGGTGGCCCCCGTCGCGGCGGAGCCGCCGAAGAAGTCGAAGAAGAAGGGCCGCCGGAGCGCCGAGTCCACCAGCGCCGGTTCGAGCGCCGCGAATACCGTCTCCGGCAGCCGCTGAAGTGCGAGCTTCGAGATCACCCACCGGCCCCCGGAGCGCACCTCCGTGGGCCGGTGCGGTTGCGGGTCAGGTGGGCGCCGACCACTCGCCACCGGTGGGGCGTAGCACCAGCTCGTGGGTCCAGGCGTCCGGTCCCTGGAGGTGGAGGAAGGCGCAGGCCTCGGCGATGGCCTCGGGCGAGATGAGCCGCTCGGCGGGAAAACCGGCAGCCCGGGTTCGCTCGGAGCCGATGGGTCCGTCGATGGGAAGGTATGCCACGTGGACGCCGCGGCTCCGCCACTCGCGAGCCGCGACCTGGACCAGCGCGCGAAGTGCGTGCTGAGCCGCTCCGAGCGCGGCGAATCCCTCCTTGGTCCGGATGCCGGAGGACGTTCCGATCTGGACGAAGGTGCCAGTGCCTCGACCGAGCATCCCCGTTCCGACGGCGCGGAGCAGGTTCCAGGTCCCCTGCGGATAGGCGGCGAGGGACTGTGCCAGCTCGGTGAAGGGAATCTCCAGCATCGGGAGCGCCCCGAACCGTCCACCCATGGTCTGCGCGGCGATGACCAGGTTCGGGGGATCCTCTCCGAAGCGGATCAGCGTCTCGGGGCGCTGGAGATCGCACACCACCGGAACACCTTCCCCACCCGCGGCAGTCACGTCGCGCGCCAGCGCCTCGACGTCGGCTGCCGTCCGTGACGCGCACAGGACCCGCCACCCCTTGCGCCCGAAGTGAAGCGCAATCGTACGCCCGAGCTTCCGGACACCGACGATCAGCAACGTCTCTGCCACGGCCTGCCTCAGCGCAGCGAGTCGCGCAGCGACTTCAGGCGGTTCAGCGCCTCATCCATCAGCTTCTTCGAGGACTCCGTCGCCTGCTCCGCGGCGCGCTCGACCTTGAAGAGCTCGGGTTCGAGCTTCGCCCACTGGTCCTTCGCGTCCATCCCGGCCAGATGGAGCTTGACCTTGATCTCGTCACGCAAGGTCCTCAACAGATCGACGCCTCGCTTCATCTCAGCCTTCAGATCGAGCTCGTTGGCCATGGCTGGAGCCTCCTCGATTGAGTCATAACCGCGCCGGAGAGGAAGTCCATGCCCATCGAGAAGCACCCTGACGGCGTCCTGCTGCTGATCGACCCCCATCCCCGTGATCTCGGCGGCTTCACCGTGCGCCGGCTGCTGCCCGCCGCGGGGAGCCGCATGGTCGGGCCGTTCATCTTCCTCGACCACATGGGTCCGGCGGTGATGCAGCGGGGCTCGGGCATGGACGTGCGACCGCATCCCCACATCGCCCTGGCCACGGTGACCTATCTGTTCGAGGGAGAGATCATCCATCGCGACAGCCTCGGCAGCGAGCGCGCCATCCACCCGGGAGACGTGAACTGGATGCTGGCGGGGCGCGGCATCGTCCACTCCGAGCGGAGCAGCCCCGAGGAGCGCGTGCGCGGCGTCCGGCTGCACGGCATCCAGAGCTGGGTCGCCCTGCCCGTCGCGCACGAGGACGCAGAACCGGCCTTCGTCCACCACCCGGCGCGCACGCTGCCGAAGCTGAGCCGCGACGGCGCCGAGCTCACCGTCATCGCCGGCACGGCGTACGGTGCCGAGTCACCGGTGGGCGTACTCTCTCCCACGCTCTACGTGGACGCCCGCCTGCAGCCCGGAGTCCGGTTGACGGTGGACGGCAGCCATCCGCAGCGCGCGATCCATGTCGCCGAGGGCAAGGTGCGGATCGGCGAGCGCCGCATCGGTCCCGGGGTGATGGCCATCCTCCGGAGCGGAGCGGAGGTGAAGGTCGAGGCCGCGGAGGAGCCGGCCCGGCTGATGCTCCTCGGCGGCGCGCCGCTCGACGGCGACCGGCACATCTGGTGGAACTTCGTCTCCAGCTCGAAGGAGCGCATCGAGCGGGCGAAGGACGACTGGCGCGCCGGGCGCTTCGGCAAGGTGCCGGGAGACGAGAAGGAGTTCATTCCTCTCCCCGAGAGCTGACCCCCGAGGTGACTGCGCGCTGACCGTGCCACCCGGGGCGCCCGTGGCTCGAGCTCCGCGTGCGGACGTGGGCGGCCCGGTACTCCTGGTTCGCTGGTGGCTAAACGGGATCACCCTCGTGCTCGAGCTTCCGTCCCGGCCTGGCCACTCGTCCCCGAACCTCAGGACATGCGTGACGGGCGGAGCCGGTCGTGCAGCTCGCGCTCGAGCTGCATCAGGACCTCCGCCGCCGGATGTTCCCCATCGATCACCAGGTGCGCCCACTCGCCGAGGGTCACCGGCTCCCACCGGGCCTTCTGGGCCAGGTACACCTCCCAGCCCGCATCGGAGATTGTGCCGGGCTCCCGGGCCCGGGCCTCGAGGCGCTGGCGGATCAGCTCGTCGGGAGCGCGCACCTCTGCGAGCATGAAGATCGCCCCGTGCGCACGCGCCGCCTCGGCGAGCATCGCCCGTTCCCAGGCCGCCTGGGCGGTGGCGTCGACCACCACGCAGCGTCCCCGATCCAGCGCCTCGCCCGCCCGCGCGGCGAGGGCGGCGTAGGTCGCGCGCGTCGTCTCGGGCGTGTACATCCCGCGGTCCACTGCCGCGCTCGCCCGTTCCCCCGCGGCGAGTCCGTGCATCGACTTCCGGACCGCGTCCGAGGACAGCACCTCCCAGCCGCGGCGCTCCCCGAGCTCGCGGGCCAGCGTCGACTTCCCCGTCCCCGAGAGCCCGGCGACCGAGAGCAGCAGCGGGGGCAGATCCTCGCTCGCGGCGTCGCAGGCCAGACCGAACGTTCGCCGGGCGATGCGCGCGGCGTCCTCGCGCTCGGCAAGGGAGATCTCCGGCTCCTCCGCCCGCAGGCTCTCCACCTTCCCTCTGACGCACGCGCGGTAGCAGACGTAGAAGGGCACGAGCTTCCTCAGCTCGGTATCGCCGGAGCGTCTCACGTATCGCCCGAGAAAGGACTCGCCCAGGTCGCGAGCCATCCGCAGACGCAGGTCCATCACCAGGAAGGCCACGTCCGACGCGACGTCCGAGCAGCGGAGCCGTGCGCTGAAGTCCAGGCAATCGAAGATCGTGAGCGGCTCGATGAAGCACACCGACGAGGTCCGGAGATCGCCGTGCCCGTCGCGGATGCGCCGACCGGTCACCCGCGCCTCCAGCAGTGCCCGCTTCCGGATCGCCCACGCCTCGACCACCGCGCGCAGATAGCCATTCTGGAGTCCGGTGAGGGTCCTCCCCACGAAGCGTTCGACCTGGGCGAAGTGCTCGTCCCAGAGCATCTGCACCGCCCCGGGCGTGCCGTGGGCGGCGACGGCCGGACCCCCGTCCGCGGAGGCGTGGAACGGGACCAGCGCGTCCGCCACCTGCTGGACCATCGGCCGGGTCAGCGCGCGCGCCTCGAGGAGACGATCCATCATCCGGTCCTCGGGGAGCCGGCGCATGTGGACCGCGTACTCCACCGGCTCGCCGGTGCCGCCCACCACCAGCCCGCCGGCGGATCGGGTGATCGCCACCACGCCCAGGTACAGGTGCGGGCTCAGGCGCCGATTCAGCTCCACCTCCTGCCGGCACATCTCGGCCCGTCGCTCGAGCAGGTGTGCGTCGAGAAAATCGAAGTGCACCGGCTTCTTCACCTTGTACGCGTACGGCCCGGCGAGGAAGACCACCGAGACGTGGGTCTGCACGACCCGTATGTCCTGCACGGGGTGCGGATACGCGGATGGGCGGGCGAGCTCGCTCAGGATCTCGCCCAGATGGCTTGCCGGCGGGTCCACGCAGAGACCATCGCACGGGTCGCCGGAGGTCAGCGCGGGCGGCGGAGCTCCATCACCCAGTTCGTCTCCCAGGTGGCGCCATCCAGCGAGAAGGCCTGCTCCCAGCGGGCCTGCCCGTCCGGGTGCCACTGCCAGATGAAGCGGACCCGGACCGCCCGGCCCCCCTCGACGTCCTCGCCGTAGAAGAGACCCTTCTCGCCGTCGAACCCGCCCTGCACCGGTGGAGTGAGGACCGCGCGCCGGCTGTCGGTCCAGTAGATGCTCCAGCGCCGCTCCTGCACGTCGAACAGACGGACGGTCATCCCGGTGAACCCCCGGGTCGGAAAGTCGATCTCGTCGACGTTCACCAGGCCGCCGAGACGGAGCTCGCAGTGCGCGCGGCCCGGGAACTCCTCCCAGACCAGATCGCCGGTGAGCCGGCTGCGGAGGTAGCGGTTGTGGACCACCCAGTGCCCGGCCAGGAAGTCGAAATCGTGGAGGTCTCCGGTCGGAAGTTCCATGACGGTCCTTGTCAGAAGAGCGGCGAGCGAGGGGTGGCGCGCAGCACCAGCTGCTCCGGATCCCTGACGATCCTCCGGCGCAGGCCGGGGACCACTTCCTCGGCCCAGGTGAGATCAGCGGCCAGCAGCGCCAGGTGTCGACGCAATGCGCCCGAATCTGGAAATACGGAGACGGCCACCACGACGTCCGCGTCCTCTCGCACCGGCAGGCGGTGGAAGTCGTTCCGCTCGTCATGCGTCTCGAGCCAGGAGATGACGGGGGCGCCGGTGCCCTCGAGCACAGGCTCGACCTGCTCCAGGCAGAAGTGGCGGAGGTCACTCGCGCCCGGCACCCGGTGAAGGATCCGCACCAGGAGCCGTCGGTTCTCGCGCGTCCCCGGCGCTGAGCGGTCACGTTGCGGAAAGCCTCCGGCGGGGCGCAGCGGGTGGAGCAGCAGCACGTCGTCGGAGTCGATCATCGTCGCGTTCGCCGCGTCCCGGTGCCGGGCCCAGACCGGTCCGCCATAGAAGGCGGTGAGGGCCGCGTGCCGGGCGGTCATGCTGGCGAAGCCACGGAACCAGACGAAGCGATCCGGCCGGTCCAGGTCCTCGAACTGCCCGAGCACGCGGATGCCTGCCGCCTCCTGCGTCTCGATGAGCTCCCGCTCGAAGAGGGACACCAGCGTGTCCCGCTGGCCGGGGTGGAGGGTGTACTGGCGGAGCTCGACGACCGAACAGGGGACCATCCGGAGCACCCTGCGCCGGGCCTGGTACTCTCCTCCAGACCAGATGAGGACCGTCGGGGCAGACCAGAAACGCGCTCTCGCCAGCTTGCTGCTGCGGGTGGACCGGAAGACGTCCGCGCCGCTGCACGCGCAGATCGACCAGGCGCTCCGGGCGCGCATCCTGGCCGGGGCGGTGAAGCCCGGGACCCTGCTGCCCTCCTCGCGCACGCTCGCCGCAGAGCTGGGCGTGGCGCGCACGACCGTGCTCCTGGCGCTGGACGCCCTTCAGGCCGAGGGATATCTCGTCGCCGCCCCGCGATCGGGAGTTCGCGTCGCGCCGCAGCTGCCCGAGGAGGGGTTTGCCCCCGCTCCGGTGAGGTCCGCGCGCACACCTTCGGCCCCTCCGCGGCTGTCCCGGGCCGCACGGGCGTTGATGGACCTGGGGACCGGAGCGCCCCGTATCGGCACCGCACCGCGCGCGTTCCGGCCGGGGCTGCCCGCCCTCGATCTGTTCCCCGTCGCGCTGTGGGCGCGCCTGGTGGCCCGGGCCCAGTCTCGTGCCAGCGCCCGGCTGCTGGAGGGCGGAGAGCCGGCCGGACACCTCGGTCTCCGTCAGGCGATCTCCGAGCACGTCGTCGCCGCCCGGGGCGCGCGATGCACTCCCGAGCAGGTCTTCATCACCGCCGGAACCCAGCAGGCATTCGAGGAGGTTCTGCGGCTGGTGGTCGACCCGGCGGATCGGGTCTGGCTCGAGGATCCGGGCTACCTGGGAGCACGCCGGGCGGTGCTCGGCGCCAGGGCGCGTGCCGTGCCCGTGCCGGTGGACGACGAGGGGCTGGATGTCGAGGCCGGCGTCCGCCGGGCGCCGCGGGCGCGGCTGGTCATCCTCGCTCCGTCGCACCAGTACCCGCTCGGCGCGACGCTGTCGCTGGGCCGGCGAATGGCGCTGCTCCGCTGGGCCACGGAGGAGCGGGCGATGATCCTGGAGGACGACTACGACAGCGAGTTTCGCCACCGCGGGCGTCCGCTCACCGCCCTGCAGGGGCTCGACGATGCCGGGCGGGTGCTCTACGTGGGCACCTTCAGCAAGACCATGTTCCCCGGGCTGCGCCTCGGCTACGTGGTGGTGCCGCCCGCCCTGGTGGACGTGTTCGGGGCGGCGCGGGCCTCGCTTCCCGCTCCGGCCTCGGCGCTGGAGCAGGCCGCCCTGGCCACCTTCATGGACGAGGGCCACTTCGCCAGGCACCTGCGGCGGATGCGCGGGGTGTACCGCGAGCGGGCCGAGGCGCTCCTGGACGCGCTCCGGTCGCGGTGTGCGGGCGTGCTCGAGCCGAGGCCCTGCGACACCGGGATGCAGCTCTGCGCGATGCTCCCCCGAGGCGTGTCCGACGTGGTGGTGCGCGACCGCGCCGCGCGAGCGGGCATCGAGGTCGCGCCGCTCTCCGACTACCGGCTCACCCGCGGCGGGCGAGGCGGTCTGGTGTTCGGTTTCGGGGCGATCCGACCACCCGCGATCCGGACCGGGGTGGAGAGCCTGGAGCGGGTGCTCGAGGGAATCTGAGGAGAGCCCGGGCGGACGGGCCGAATGCGGGTTACCCGGAGACGCTGGCCCGTGCCACGTCGCATTCCGTGCAGCCATGGCCGGTGGAGTGGAGGAAGAGGAGCGGCTTTCGCCGGAGCTCTTCGACAGCCAGCCGGACCACGTCCCTGCTGCGGAACAGCCGCGCCGGTGCGTTCCCGACCGTCCCCTCGGACTGGAGGCTCGCGGATCGGAGCCACGCGTCCGCGAGCTCGAAGCGCTGGCAGCAGTGGTCGTTCTCCCCGTACTCGATCCGGACCGGCACTCCTTCCTGCAGCACCGTGATCGCCTTCGTGACCCGGTACGGCACTCCGGCCATCAGCTCCGCGAGGTGCAGGGTGGTGTTCGCGTCGTGCCCCACGCCGAGGAGGAGCACCCGCCCGTCCAGCGCGTGCACCCGATCGACCGGGCTTCGCGGCGCGTGTGGCGGGAGAGGCAGCGGACCGACGACCACCTCCTCGGCCCTCGGGCCGCACGCGGCGAAGGCGAACGGGTGCGCGCTCCGTCTGACCCCGGGCAGCCGCCAGAACGTGTCGGCGAGCACCCCCAAATCCGTGGCCGCCGGCGTGGTCCAGGAATCGAACGACACGTCGTCCCGCCCGGTCCAGGAAGGCATCACCAGCGTGCCGCGGGGCCCGAGCACCTCCAGGAGCGCCTCGAGCACTCCGCGTGGACCGTCCTCTACAGGCCGCAGCGCGCGGAACGAGGAATGCACGAGGAGCACCTCCCCCGGCGCGACGCCGAGCGTCCGTAGCTGCTCGGTCAGCATGGCCCGGGGCAGGGGCATCGAGGCGCTCCTGCAACACCGGGGGGAGAGATTCGCATCCCGGCGAGGCTTGCACCGGCCGGGCCGCGTGCACACCCGGGGAGCATGGAACGCAAGCGACTCGAGGGACTCAAGGTGGCGGTGCTGGTGGCGGACGGCTTCGAGCAGGTCGAGGTGACGCGTCCACTGAAGCATCTCCTCAAGAACGGCGCGGTGGTGGACATCGTCTCCCTCCACCGTGGCCGCATCCGGGGAATCAACTTGCTCTACCCGGGCATCGAGCTCCGCGTGAACCGGACGGTCGGCGAGGTCAACGCCTCGGACTACGACGCCCTCGTCATCCCCGGCGGCTTCATCAACCCGGATTTCCTTCGCCAGAGCGAGAAGGCGAAGATGCTGGTCACCGCCTTCGACGTGGCGGGGAAGCCCATCGCCACGCTCTGCCACGGACCGTGGGTGCTGATCTCCGCCGGGCTGGTCCACGATCGGAAGCTCGCCGCGTGGCCCGGCATCCAGGACGACATCCGCAACGCCGGTGGAACCTGGGTCGACGAGCCGCTGGTCCGGGACGGTAACTGGGTCACCAGCCGCTCTCCCCTGGACCTGCTCCAGTTCGAGCGGGGCATGGTGGAGCTGTTCGAGGAGGCCCCGCGGCGGAGCTCGCCCCGGGCGAGGCCCAGGCGATTCGCGCAGTACCGGCCCACCTCCGTGCTCGCCCTCATGCTCGGCGTGGGACTCCAGGCCCTGCTGCAGCGCCGGTTGCTCGCTGCCTGACCACCACCCCTGCCGAGGGTGGCGCGGCCCGGGGCCCTCGCTACACTTCCTCTTTCATGCGGGAAACGACGACCCTCGAGAGCACCCAGCTGGAGAAGCACCGTGCCGCGCTCACCGGGCACTGCTACCGGATGCTCGGCTCGCCCGACGAGGCGGACGATGCGGTGCAGGAAACATTCGTCCGCGCCTGGCGGAACCTCGACCGCTTCGAGCAGCGCTCGTCGCTGAAGACCTGGCTCTACAGCATCGCCACCCGCGTCTGCCTCGATGCCCTGGCCGACCGCGCACGCCGGGTCCGGCCGATGGAGCTGGGTCCGGTGGGGACGGTGCGCGACGAGCTGTGCACCCGGCCGGCGGCCGAGTTCATCGAGCCCGTCCCGGAGTTCGATGTGCTCCCTGAGGACGCCACCCCCGCCGAGCGCGCGATCCTGCGCCAGAGCATCCGGCTGGCGTTCATGGCCGCGCTCCAGAACCTTCCACCCCGGCAGCGGGCGGCGCTGCTCCTCATGGAGGTGCTCGGGTGCTCGGCCGCCGAAGTCGGGACGACGCTCGACATGTCGGTGCCGGCGGTGAACAGCGCCATCCAGCGCGCCCGGGCGACACTGCAGGAAAGGCAGCTCCAGGAGGAGGCGGTGGCCGCCGAGGCCGAGGACCCGGAGCTGGTCCACCGCTATGTTGAGGCGTTCGAGCGCTACGACATGGATGCGCTCACCCGGCTGCTGCACCAGGACGTGGTGATGTCCATGCCGCCGTACGCGATCTGGCTGCATGGCCCCCAGTCGGTGCGCGACTGGATGCTCGGGAGAGGCATCGGGTGCCGCGGCTCGCGGATGGTGCCCACCGCGGCGAATGGCGCGCCGGCCTTCGGCCAGTTCCGGAACAGCGGGCCCGGGAAGGGCTTCCACGCCTGGGGGCTGGTGGTGCTGGAAATTGCCGGCGGCCGGGTGACCGGCATCAACACCTTCCTCGACACAGAGCGGCTCTTCCCGCGCTTCGGGCTGCCGCTCACCTTGCCGGCGTAGCGGGGTAGACCAGCCGGCACCTAGCGCCGTCCGCGCTCCTCCACTCTTTCGGATGTCGAAACAATGGCCACGATGACTCCGGGCGGTCAGCTTGCAGATGGTTGCCTGTTAGGTTAACCATTGCCCCTACAGTCAATCTCAACCGGAGACCGACGATGAAGAACCCACCTGAGGGCTGGGCGCGAATCTGCCCGGCGGTGTTCTACGACGATGCGAGCAAGGCCATCGACTGGCTGTGCCAGGCCTTCGGCTTCGAGGTGCAGCTGAAGGTCGAGGGCGAGGGCGGGCGCATCGAGCACTCCGAGCTGCGGTTCGGAGAAGGGCTGGTGATGGTGAGCCAGTCGGGTGGAAAGTCCGAGCGGAAGCCTCCGCTCCCCGCGAGGAGCCCACGGTCGGTGGGTGGTACCAATACCCAGATGCTGGCCATCTTCGTGGACGACGTGGACGCCCACTGTGCCCGGGCCCGGGCCGCCGGTGGAAGGATTCACGACGAGCCGACCACCACCGACTACGGCGACGACTACTGGGCCGACCGGACCTACCGGGTGGAGGACCCCGAGGGCCACCAGTGGTGGTTCATGCAGCGGGTCCGGACGCGTGGTCGCTGACCTCGACCGGACCCTCGCCGCGCTGGCCGACCCCACGCGGCGAGCCATCGTCGAGCGGCTCCGGAGGAAGCCCCAGCGCCCCAGCGAGGTGGCCGAGGCGCTGTCCATGAGCCGCCCGGCGATGAGCCGCCATCTCCGGGTGCTTCGGCGCGCGGGGCTCATCGCCCAGGAGACGCTGGAGGAGGACGCCCGTGCACGATTGATCCAGCTGCGGACCGAGCCGCTGTCCCGGCTCCGGGCCTGGGTGGAGGATGTCGAGGCGATGTGGGGTGACCAGCTGGAGTCGTTCAAGGCCCACGCCGAGCGCGTGCAGCGGGGCCGGCGATGATGACCGCCATCCGTCCCGGAGATCAGGCGAGGGCCACCGTGGCCGTGGCCGTCCCTCCGGATGTGGCCTTCCGCGTGTTCACCGAGGAGATCGACCAGTGGTGGCGACGCGGGCTCAAGTACCGTGTGGCCGGCGGCAACCGCGGCTTCATCCATCTCGAGCCGCGGCTCGGCGGCCGCCTCTACGAGTCGTTCGAGACCGGGGGAACCACCCGCCTCTTCGAGACCGGGACGGTGAAGGTGTGGGAGCCGCCCTCGCGGCTGGTCTTCGAGTGGCGGGGCGTCAACTTCGCGCCCGGCGAGCGCACCGAGGTCGAGGTGCTGTTCGTGCCGAGCTCGGGCGGGACGACCGTGACGGTGACCCACCGCGGGTGGGCGAGCCTCCGTCCGGACCATCCGGTCCGTCACGGGCACGAGGTGCCGGCGTTCATCCGGATGATGGGGCTGTGGTGGGGCGACCTCCTGACGTCGCTCCGGGAGCACGCTGCGGAGCGCCACGGCACCGGCGCCTGAGCATCGAGCGGATCACCCGTCGACCAGTCGCCGTCCGGGCAGCTGGCGCCGGGTCAGCTCGCCCGGCGGCGCCGTCCCCGGGATCCGAGATCGTGGCCCACGGCCCGCGCGGCGCGCTGGATGGCGAGCGACAGCGCGGGAAATGCATTCAGGCCGCGGTGGTCGATGGTGGTGCCCGGAAGATGGGGCCCGGTGGCGGTGACCTCGCAGCGGACGTCCGGTGCCCGGTTCCCGCCGCTGCGCCGCCCGAGGACGATGCAGACCTGAGTCAGCTCGGAGCGAAACCGGCCGAGGTGGGCAAGGACCAGGATCTCCGCGTGTTCCCGCAAGGGGTCGGAGCTCTCGAACCCCTGGAATCGGATCTCGAAGTCCATCGGTGTCCTCGACGGACCCGGGGTGTACGCGCAAGCCGATGTGAAGACCATGACGAAAGAACGTGGAAACACTTCGAGAAAACCGATGAATCTCTCGACGGGCGCGAGGACGGACCCGGGTGGGGGGCCGGACCGGAACGCCCGCTACAAGGACCGGCCATCGAGGAGCTCGATCTCCACGGCCAGCGGGTCGATCCCTTCGATGCAGCCGAGGTTGAACCGGACGCGGCCCGGGCTGGGGATGACCTCGCCGAAGGTGTAGATGCCGCAGGTCCGGCAGAAGTAGTGATTCATCGTCAGGTCTCCGAACCGGTACACCTCGAGTGCCTCCTTCCCCTCGAAAAGCTCGATGTCCGAGGGTGGGACGTAGGCGGCCGACATCACTGTTCCGTGGCGGACGCAGATCGAGCAGTTGCAGCGAACGCCGCGGGTGATCTCCTCGCTGCGGAACCGGAAGCGGACCGCGCCGCAGTGACAGCGTCCCTCGTAGACCATGGGAGCGACCTCGGGGCTGTGCTAGTGCCCGGGCGCATGATCGATCACACCGGGTTGAAGATCAGCAACCCAGCGGCCAGTCGGCGGTTCTACGAGACGGCGCTGGCGCCGCTCGGCTACCGGGTGCTGATGGAGATTCCCACCGAGCACACCGGGGGCCCGGTCGTTCTCGGATATGGCGTGCCCCCGAAGCCGGACTTCTGGGTGGCGCAGGGGACGCCCGAGATGCCCCGGGTCCACGTCGCGTTCCGTGCCGGGTCGCGCGGAGAGGTGGACGCGTTCTACCGCGCCGCGCTGGGCGCTGG